>ERZ857745.453-NODE-453-length-63404-cov-6.485864_pt1 | contig 63404 bp, 56 predicted proteins | sample MGYA00519699_ERZ857745 | MGnify/ENA primary metagenome ERZ857745 (study PRJEB31778, sample SAMEA3449357) | human gut metagenome | biome: human gut; feature: human-associated habitat; material: faeces | place: United Kingdom | collected 2010/2012 ... | reverse complement strand
TTAGATTTAAGGTTAACAAAAGATTGGTTGCTCGGGATGAGTAGCCATTTTTTGTTTTATATGGTTATATAGTTTCCCTATATTAATCTTTATTCTTCCATCCGATTGGTTTCCTTTATAATTTATAGATGATTTTGAAAGCAAAATGATTTTTATATTGTTATTAGTGCAATATCAACGTTCTATAAGCTTGTTCTATTTATTAATTATTAAAGGAAACATTATGAAAAAAAATCTATTGTTAGTTGGAGCACTTGTAAGTGCTTTCCTGTTGGCTTCTTGCTCAGGCGGGGATAAGAGTAAAGCTCCTGTTGTCAGTACGGCAGATATTGAAAATGCGGCAGAAGTAATCAAGTATTATAATACTTCGCTTGGGGTGTTGAAAGATATGGTGAAGGAAAAAGATGTAAATGCTGTATTGGATTATATGGAACAAAAAGGAAAAGCCCCGGCTCTTTCTGCCATTGTTCCTCCGGCCGTTGTTTCAAAAGACTCGGCAATAGTGTTGAATCCGGGTAACTGTTTCAACGAGGAGACCCGCCAGAATCTGAAACAGAACTATACCGGATTGTTTCAGGCAAGGACAGAATTTTATGCCAACTTTGATACTTATCTTTCTTATTTGAAAAAGAAAGATGTAACGAATGCGAAGAAATTGTTGGATGTGAATTATCAGTTAAGCACGCAGATGTCCGAATATAAACAGAATATTTTTGATATTCTGAGTCCGTTCACCGAACAGGCCGAGCTGGTACTTTTGGTGGATAATCCGTTAAAAGCACAAATTATGTCTGTCCGAAAAATGTCTTCCACAATGCAGAGTATTCTGAATCTTTATGCACGTAAACATAGGATGGACGGTTCACGTATTGATCTGAAGGTAGCCGAGCTAACTAAACAACTGGATGCGGCGAAAAAACTTCCTGTTGTAAATGGTCATGAAGGCGAAATGAAGTCTTATCAGGCTTTCCTTTCACAAGTGGAAACATTTATAAAACAGGTGAAGAAAGTAAGGGAAAAAGGAGAATACAGCGACGCTGATTATGATATGCTGACCAGTGCATTCGAGACTTCCATCATTTAGAACATTAGAATGAATGTTATACTTTTCGATGGTATATGTAACCTTTGCAATGGTGCGGTTACATTTGTTGTAAAGAGGGATAGAAAAGGCTTGTTTCGTTTTGTTTCATTACAGTCCGAAACGGGGAAATCCCTCTTGAAACGATATGCTGTTGAAAGTACTAATAAAACTCTTTATTATTTTCGGAATAATCGTTGTTATTCCAAATCTACAGCTATACTCTATATTTTAAAAGATTTGGGGGGATTCTGGCAGTGTCTTTATCCATTAATTCTTATTCCGGCTAAGCTGAGGGATGCGATCTATTTATTGGTTTCGAAATATCGGTATAGAATATTTGGGAAAGCAGATTCATGTATAAAACCGTTTGGTTTTTCTTCGGAAGAATCTAAAAGATCGGATTAATTTTAACTTATCTAAAAAAAATATATCTTTGTGGCAAAGATGTACATTTTTAAATAAAGAAATATGGATAAAGTGATTATTAATTCTTATGAAGATTTTGAGAAGTTGATAGGTCAGCAGATTGGAGTCTCTGACTATCTGGAAGTTTCTCAGGAACGTATCAATCTTTTTGCTGATGCAACATTGGATCATCAATGGATTCATGTGGATACGGAACGTGCTAAAGTGGAGAGTCCTTATCATAGCACTATTGTTCACGGATATTTGACATTGTCATTGCTTCCTCATTTATGGAATCAGATTATTGAGGTCAATAATTTGAAGATGATGATCAATTATGGTATGGACAAGATGAAGTTTGGACAAGCTGTATTGTCAGGCCAAAGTGTACGTTTGAAAGCAAGTCTCCATTCTTTGACTAATCTGCGTGGTGTGGCTAAAGCCGAGATTAAATTTGCGATTGAGATTAAAGATCAGCCAAAAAAAGCCCTTGAAGGTATCGCTATCTTCTTGTATTATTTTAATTGAGAGTAGTACTGAAGGTGTGTCATAACTCACTACAGAGTAACACAGGGTTCCACAAAGTGAACTTAATCTATTGATAACTAACGATGCTGATCTGTGGCGTATCCGGGTTTTGACACATCTTCATTTGGTGTACTCGCTCCATTTATTTAAAAAACGAAAGAAAATCCATCCTGTAACATTGGTTACAAATTATTTGTATCTCCTTTCCGACCTTTGCTCACTGAATAATAAAAGATGAAAGTTATGAAAGATTATAAACTAATGGCGGTTGGACAAATTGTAGCCGATTGTTTTGATTATGCAAAGGTCTTCAATAAGTATGGTATTGATTTTTGCTGTAATGGAGATGTTTCCCTGGCTGATGCTTGCGGGAAAATGGGGATAGACGCAGATTGTTTGCTTGAAGAATTGAAGCAAACAAAATCGGAACAGTCCTTAACTCTTGACTTTAAAAGTTGGCCTATAGATTTATTAGTAGATTACATTTTGAAGTTCCATCATCGTAATATCCGTTATCAGGGACCGCAAATTCTCCAGTTGCTTGATAGGGTTTGTGAAGCACATGCCGGAAAGCACCCGGAACTTTATGAAGTGCGTGAACTGTTTCAGGAATCCTGGATAGATCTGAACAATCATCTTACTAAGGAGGAGATGGTTTTGTTTCCTTATATATATGATTTATTTGATGCGGTGGCTCAACATCGTCCTATTCCGGCTTTCCATTGTGGAAGTGTGAGTAGCCCTATTTCGGTAATGATGAGCGAACATGATGCCGAAGGAGAACGTTTTCGCAGGATTTCCGGGTTAACTCATGGATATCTGGTACCTGGTGACGCTTGTAGTAGTTATAGGTTGCTACTTGAGATGTTGAGGACGTTTGAAGATAATTTGCACCATCATATTCATTTGGAGAACAATATTGTTTTCCCAAAGGCTATAGAGTTACAAGAGAATTGTGAACGAATGTGTTAATTGTTAACGTTTTTAATGCGAAGTATTAACAAAATAGGAGTGAATATTAAACGGTGTTATAATACGGAATATTTTTGATCTGATATTTGCTAATTGATTGAAATTCGGTATATTTGTATTGTGTTTTTTTCATAAGTATTAGATTTAAGGTTAACAAAAGATTGGTTGCTCGGGATGAGTAGCCATTTTTTGTATAAGACACTTTGGTTGCTTATTCTACAATTAAAATAGGAGGATCAGAATCTGTATCCTAAACCTATTCTTAAACCCGGATAAACGGCAGAAGTTCCATTTGAAGATCCGATATAGCCGACTCCACCCGATAGATCGAATAGAAAATGCTTCCATACGCGACGGAATCCCCAATAGGGGGTGATAACATATATGTGGGCTGCTTTCACTCCACTGGTAATGGTTATAGGAAAAGAATATCCGAAATTAACAGATAAATACCCGCCGGAATTGCCCCAAGTACGTTTGCCATTGCGATGTCTTTTCTTCAGGTTATAATAAAAACGTGGTTCTATGGCTAAATCTCCGGTTACTAAATGATAGTCTTTGGTGTCGATATGAAATTCGCGGAGTGATTCCATTTTGAGCTGTAGTATTCTTCCAAAAGCATAAGAAGATCCTGCACTAAAAATAATAGTCCCTTTGGGGGCAAAAGCATATTCATAACTATAGGCTAGTCCGATGCCATTTAAACTGATGCTGTGACCGGAGACGGTTTGGAATTGGGCAGATACATCGGGCCTTTTTCGAGGATTGTGTTCGGCACGGATAGAAAGAGCGAATAATGTAAGTAGGATTGTGGTGATAAAGAGTACTTTCTGCATATGTTTTCTGTTTTTGGTTTTATAATTGATTTCTTGATTATAAAGACAGAAAAAATAAGAAGATTCCCTATTCGGATGATAAGAATAATTTTACGATAAAATATAAAATCTAAAGTTTAGATAGATCGCTATCACCGTTACTGACCTAAACTTTAGATTCTGTATGCTATGCAAAATGCTTGTTATTTACGGATACATCTGACAGAAAGAGCTCTGTCTGTTATATTACCATCTTTTATTTCATTTGTGGTATGCAGCAAATAGATTGCTCTGTTTGTTTGATTTCCAGATGAATTGGTAGACCAGTATACCACTGTATATAAGCCGTTGGTATATCCGTTTTTACTTTTTAGAATATATCCTTCTGGTACTCCATTGAATCCCGTAATGTTTAGTATGGGAAGCTTGTCACCATTTTCATCGCTCGACCATGGTCCGAATTTCAGTTTAGAAGCATCATTGTTTATATATTGCTTTAATAGTTCCCACTCGGCTTCGGTAGGAATACTCCATCCTTGAGGTGATAGCTTGCCTGAAATAACAGCTTCTGAATTGTAAAAGTAAAAGTCTTGAGGTGCATCTTTAAATTTGCCGGTGTAATAGCCTGCTGTTGTTGTAAAATCTTTTTTTAAAGTAATTGCTTTACCGTCAGTATAGTGTGTCGCTTCTAGACTACGTCCCATCCAATATTGGATTCCTATTTTGACTATAGGGTAAGTTTGGGTTTCCGTATTTCGTATATCTGTCAAGACCTCTTCTTGTAATCGCACCGGTAGCGGGTTTTCCGGCTTAGAAATTGATATTGAGTTGTCTTGGGTTATATAGAAGTCGCTGATGATGCTTTGATTGCCTGGCGTGTAATCTAATGCGTTATTAACTTTGTTCCAAGAGACTTTACCTCCATGAATGGATGCTGGTTCGTCAAGTAAACAAATTACTGTTCCGTTATTCAGATCTGTTGCTCCGTTTAGGACGGGATAGACGACAATGGCTTGTGCGTCGATGTTATCAGCTAAAAGATACTCTTTACATATTTCAGCTACCTGAGTTCCTTCATTAATTGCCTTATAAACGTTACTTTTACTGAATTTTAGAGCTGAGAGATGAATTACGCCTGATGTTTCCTGGGCTGTCGTTTCACCGGAATCCCCTTCTGTCCAGTCTGTAATGCTATGATCGAAATTGTTGATTTGGATACCTTCGGATGATTTATAAATAATGGCTATAGAACAATTTTTTTCACTGGCTAATTGAAAATTATCAGGAAATGGACAACTATAGCTTTTACCGTTTATATCTATATTTATATAGTGATTGTCAGATTCTATTTTTTCGGGTATTAATATGACTTCTTTGCCTGTCAGAGCGTTATTCTCTATTTTCCATTCTCCATGAGGTGTGACACTAATTGTTTGTCCCGATGGCTCGAATCGATCTGTGAGAAAATCATATGATGCGTCCGAATGGAATCCATTTAATGATAGAGATGGATTGTCATTTAAAAGTTCATCTATATCTTCTCCCGGAGCTGGTTTTATAGTGATTTTCAGTTTGCAGAGTTTATGTTTATATTCCATAGATACCATATTTTGACTGGGGGTAATATCACTGTTTGTAGCGATCATAAAGTCGGAGAGCGAGTGTTTGCTTACAGAACTTTGGTCGGTATGTATTTGGACTTGCATTATACTTTGGTCTTGGTTAATACCTGTTTCTTGAAAAGGGTAATAACTTATAAAATCACATTTACCGTCTCCCTTGGGATAATAGATTGTTTCTTCCGGTTCGAAACCGGTTGCTTGGGAACATGTGAAACGCATATTGTCAATGTATCGTTTCTGGTTGATGGTTGATAATTGTGTCAATACATACAGACCGATGGCATCTTTTTCCTGAAATTCGTTATTGATAGCACGTGTGTGGTTACATAAAATTTGTGTAGAAAGACGGATGGGGATCTCTCCGGGAATATCTACAGGATCTTCTGAAATTTCATTTACACATGAGATTGTAAAGAGTAGAGGCATCATTACGATTTTTATCATAAAAGATGCAATTGACTTGTTTTTCATGATTTAGTTTTGGGGTTATTTATTTGTCTTTTTAGTCGTTTGGTTTATGTGATAACAAAACTAGTGTTATTAATATAATTATTACTATGAATTACGATAATATTTTGAATTTATATAATAATTGTTTAATTGGATACGATGCTTACATTATTGTATAAGAGAAAGGGTAGTTGGGGGAGAGATTAGTATGTATTATTTGTATTGAATATATTTATTGCAGTAGTACCAATAGGCCGGCAAGAGGAGAAAATGCCTTGCCTGCCTATATTCTTTTGAAGATTTACCGGATTGGAATGTAGATTTCGGTTAATAACTCTTCGGGAGGAGTACATGATGGATCATTAAGATACCTTTCAGCACTTGGTTCATCGCTTAGTGTACACTCCATTTCAGGTAGATATTTGCCGTAAATTGTGTCATACACGGCTTGCAACTGATCGTATGAACCCTTGTATAGGAAGGTTGCATAACGTCCGGCAGGCAATTGCTTGAATCCTACATTTCCTTTCGGCCTTGCATTTGATGGTAACAACATACATACGTCCGTACGAAGTTTATCGGTTGGGGTTACTTTGGGGTCATCATGGTAGATACAGAGTGGAGAAGGGTCTCCCATCGGAAGATTTTGTTCTTTCACAAACTGAATGAGGTGCATCCATGTGCCTGCATAGTCATTTAGTTTATAATCACCAAAGAGGCGGATATAAATTACATTTCGTTGGGGGAGTTCTCTGATTTCCTTTTTCAATTCCAGATCCGGTTTAATAATTGCTGGTTTCATAATTACATAGTTTTTATTATTACGATATTCTGTTGGAGAGATACCATACATTTGTTTGAATATTTTGGAAAAAGACGATGGAGAAGCATATCCGATCCGATAGGCAATATCGGATATGGAAGTTGATGAATAACGTAATAGGCGTGCCGCTGCTTCAGTTCGTGTCCGGACAATAAAGGTACCGATGGGTTCACCCAAAAACGCTTTCATAATGCGGTGAAAGTAGAAGGGGGAGAAATGGGAAATCCTGGCCAATGATTTCAGGTCAATTTCTTCACCCAAGTGGAGATTAATATAATCTACTACTGCATTTACACACTTCTGATATTCTTCTTGCGTTGTCTTTTTTCCTTCCATGATTCAATTGGTATTTCAATGTTGCAAAGATAGGGTGAAAAGAAAGAGAGCACTTGTCCGATGTTGCTGAATGCAAATAAAAATGCTACCAGTCAATTTCTTCTATGCCTCTGCTTCGTAAAAAGGTATTGGCTTTACTGAAATGTTTGCAACCGAAAAATCCATAATCGGCGGATCGGGGAGAAGGGTGTACGGCGGTTAATATTAAATGTTTATCGGTATCGATTAGTGATGCTTTTTCTTTGGCATATGATCCCCATAACATGAATACCAGGTTTTCACGTTCTTCACTTAATTTTTTGATGACTGCGTCGGTGAAAGTTTCCCATCCTATATTACGGTGTGAACCTGTTTCGTGAGCTCGTACGGTAAGTACGGAATTCATGGGGAATACTCCTTGTTTGACCCATCTATCCAGATTACCCGAATTGGGAATCGGCTTGCCTAGATCCTGATGTATCTCTTTAAAAATGTTGGAAAGTGAACCTGGAATAGCGACACCGTCCGGTACGGAAAAACATATACCATAATATTGTCCCGGATTAGGATATGGATCTTGACCTAAAATGACTACCTTTACATTCTGAAAAGGACATGAATTGAATACATGAAAAATTTGATGTCCGGGTGGAAGTATATGTGCCTTCCCGTATTCATTCTTGACAAAGTTCACTAATTTTTCGAAATAGGGTTTATCGAACTCTTCTTGCAGGCGCTGTTGCCAGCTACTTTCTATTTTGACATTCATCGTATTGAGGTAAGATTTGATTTCAACAAAGATATTAAAAAATCAGGAATAAACTTACCTGATACATTATTCTTCTATCTCAATCCAGAATGTTGTATCAGAGGATTCTACTCTTTAATCATTGTCAGTAACATTTTAAATCTTTCAATAGCTGTCAATGCATGCGGCGCATTAGCCGGAAATACAATACTTTCTCCTGCATTTACCGTAAAAACTTGTCCATTTACAACAATATTCGCAGATCCTTCCAATACCTGTACTAAAGCATCGAATGGAGCACTGTGTTCGCTAAGTCCTTCGCCTTTGTCGAATGAGAATAAAGTAATGTTTCCGGCAGGGCTTTTGATTAACTGCTTACTGATAATTCCACCTTCAGAATATTCTACTAATGAGGCTAGATGGAGTACAATTCCCTTTTTGAATGACTGTTCCATATTCTTATTTGTTTTTTCATTCTATGTGAGAATAAAACGTTTGAGGGAGAAAATTGTTTATCCGCTTCTTTTTTATACTTTTGTTCCGTATTCATCATTAAGTCATTAATCTCCTACATGAAACTTTGTATATAGCTAAGCTCGACGAATAATTTTTTCTAAATAAAATTATTCAGCTATAGGATAGATGCCCCGGCTTCTCTCCCTGAGTTTCATATCTATTTATTTATCAGTTATGTACATGTTGATACTGTTGGGTAGGATATCTTCCTTGTGTCATAAATGTGCAGTATTCATAAAGTTGAGCAATGAATTATACTTATCGACAAATTTGGCTTATCAACTATCCTGTGATGTTGAGCATTCTGATGGAACAATTAATCAATATAACCGATGCTGTTTTTCTAGGGCATGTTGGTGAGGTGGAACTTGGCGCTTCCGCTCTTGGCAGTATTTATTATCTTGCTATTTATATGTTAGGATTTGGTTTTAGCTTGGGAGTACAAGTGATGGTTGGACAGTACAATGGAAAGGGACATTATACCGGAACAGGCAGAACTTTCTTTCAGGGGTTAGTCTTTCTATGTGTACTTGCTATCTTGCTTAGCCTCTCTTCTTATTTTTTTTCTCCGTTTCTTTTGAGATATTTTGTGCACTCTTCTGAGATATATTGTGCCGTGATTGATTATCTGGATTGGAGATGTTTCGGTTTGCTTTTTTCTTTTCCCTTTCTGGCATTTCGTTCTTTTTATATTGGTATTGTCCGAACCAATGCTTTGTCATGGGCGGCACTGGCAGCCGTTCTAATAAATATTCCCTGTAATTATTGGTTTGTTTTTGTTCTTGATAGAGGAATAGCAGGTGCGGCGATAGCTTCTTCTTTGTCCGAAGCTGCTTCTCTTCTGATTATTGTGGTTTATACTTGGCTGAAAATCGATAGAACAGAGTTTGGACTAAAATTTATATTTGACAAATGTTTGTTAGTGGAGCTATGGCACCTCTCTGTATGGAGTATGCTCCATGCCTTTATCAGTGTTGCTCCGTGGTTTCTTTTTTTCGTGGTTATTGAACGACTGGGAGAAGCTCAGCTTGCTGTTTCTAATATTATTCGAAGTGTCTCTACAATCTTCTTTGTAATTGTTAATTCGTTTGCTGCCACTACGGGAGCATTAGTCAGTAATTTGATCGGAGCAGGAGAGAGGCAATACCTGTTTCCACTTTGTAGGAAAATTTTAAAGTTAGGCTATGCAATTGGTCTTCCCCTGATAGTATTAGCTATGGTTTTTCGTGGGCAGATTACTGGATTCTATACGGACAGTTCTCAACTTATTAATATTTCAAGTATCCCTTTTGCAGTGATGTTGCTGAATTATATGTTTGCTTTGCCTGGATATGTGTATATTAATGCGGTGACGGGTACGGGTAAAACCCGTATTGCCTTTTGGTTCCAGTTGATAACGATTGTTATTTATTTGTTCTATTTGTATCTGCTAAGTCATTATACCGCCTCTCTGGCAGTATATCTGACAGCGGAATATCTTTTTGTGATTTTGTTGGCTGTTCAGTCCGTACTCTATTTGCGGATATCATCGTAAGATCTTTTTAGTCCATGGGCACTCTTTCTTTTTTCTGATAAAAGCATAAATGGTCGTATACGTGTCCGTCATAAGTCATTTCTGCTTCATGGAGTATACCTTCGTATATAAATCCGTTCCGTTCCAATAAAAGTCGGGAACGGGTGTTATGCGGATAACAGTTCGCTGAAATCAAATGCAATCCCAGTACGTTAAATCCATAATCCAATATGGTTCGTGTCGCTTCCGAGGCCATACCTTTTCCCCAATGGCACTCTTTCAGCCAGTATCCCAACATACGTGTCCGGGTATTTTCCCGTTTGGGGTCAGTAATAATACCGATAGAACCCACCAGTGAATTATCTTCTTTGAGAATTATGGCAAAAACTCCTTCATTTCCCATAAATACAGTATGCAAGACCTCTTTGGAATCTTCGATACTTTTATGTGGTTCCCAGCCGGCGTTATTTCCTAAGTTTGGGTTTTGACAACATTCAAAGAGCTCTTGCAGATCCGTTTCCCGGAAAGGACGAAGAAGGAGACGTTCGGTTTCTAAAATGGTGGTATGCATGGGATTTGATAATTTGTTTTAGGTAAAATGAATATAATATTGTGCAAATATGGCATTTTATTTCCAATGGGTGATATTTATTCATTTTTTATTATCTGCTTAATCATATTTGAGGCAAAAAAACAGGAATCGATGTAATAAATCCCCGTTACCAAAGAAGAAATGCGATCAAAATAACATGAATTGCTTTCGGATCTTAATTATACTACCGGGGGAAGAGATAAAGTGATGCTCTACCAATCGTCAAAGTTTGACCGGAATTGTACTTTGGTTGTTGATGGATAATATATAATTTTCTCTTTCCTTCTTCATAAATCATCTTTTTTTCTCTTTTCTCACTTTTTCTTATACGATTTCGGGACATAATTATCCAAATTTATGTCATAAGATACAGCTATACTTTTATGTCATGGATTTATAAAGCACCTTTCAGTGTATCTTATACTTTTGCAGGCAGATTTCAGTAGTTATTAGAGAAATTGATTAGGTGAAAGAGGTTTTATAAACAAAGGAAAAGAGGATATCTTAAAAATATCCTCTTTAAAAGAAAGTAATGATACACAATAATAATCTAACAGAGCGACAATGAACTCAAAAAAAGTACTTTTCATCATCTTCATTTGTGCATTGACTGTGACCGGATGCGATACACAAGAACAAACTACTATAGATAGTGGCTTAACTCTGATACGGGCTACACAAACACTTGATTCTTTATATGCAAATTATTCTGTATCAGGAACCTGTCTGTTAAGAGAGAATTATCCTTCCAATGTAGGAAATTACACAGCCACGTATCTGGCTTCTGAAGAACAAAAAGAAATCCCCAATCAATATTCTTACTTATGGCCTTATTCCGGGACATTTTCTGCTGTAAATGCACTATGTGCAGCAACCGGGGATGAGAGCTATAAGACATTACTCGATAACAAGGTATTGCGGGGACTTGAAAAATATTTAGATATCAGCAGAAGCCCTGCCGGTTATGCCTCGTACATAAACACGGCTTCCCAATCCGACCGCTTCTACGATGATAATATCTGGTTGGGTATTGACTTCACAGATGCTTATCTAAATACAAAAGAAGAAAAATACCTGAAGAAAGCCCAGCTTATCTGGAAATTTATAGAGAGTGGAGCAGATGACAAATTAGGCGGAGGTATCTATTGGTGTGAGCAAAAGAAAGTATCTAAAAATACATGTTCTAACGCACCGGCATCAGTGTTCGCATTAAAAATGTTCAAAGCTATCCGAGATAGTTCTTACCTGATAAAAGGGCAGGAACTATATGAGTGGACTAAAAAAAGACTGCAAGATTCGACCGATTATTTATACTTTGACAATATCTCTTTGGATGGGAAAATTGATAAGTCTAAATATGCCTACAATAGTGGGCAAATGATGCAGGCTGCCACTTTATTATATCAACTTACCGGTCGTAGCCATTTTTTGAAGGATGCTCAAAATATAGCAAAAGCGTGTTATAACTATTTCTTTATAAATTTTATACCTGAAGAAGGGGAACCTTTCAAACTCCTTAAAAAGGGGGATGTATGGTTTACTGCCGTTATGCTGAGAGGGTTCATTGAACTCTACCAAACTGACCATAATAAAACGTATATCAACTCTTTCAATCAAAACATGGATTATGCATGGGAACATGTGCGTGATGAGAAGGGACTTTTCGATATCGATTTCAGTGGAAGAACCCATGATGACCGCAAGTGGCTGTTAACGCAAGCTGCTATGGTAGAGATGTATGCTCGGTTAGCAGTAACTAAATAAATATAAACACTTATTAAAAAAGAATTGGTATGACAAAAGAAAACTCTTCCTAGCTCATTCTTCCTGTTTACATAAACAAGGAACTATCAGATGTTGAAAAATAAATGTCTTTTTAATCAAAGTTAGTATTATGAAAATAAAAAAACACATTCTAATACCTCTAATGGTATTGCTACTTCTTGGAAGTATGGACGCGATGGCCGCCATAGAGCAGGCTATACAAGTAAAAGGTAAGGTTGTAGACAATATTGGCGAACCTGTAATTGGTGCTAATGTAGTTGTAAAAGGGACCACGACCGGAGTGATTACTAGCATAGACGGTAGTTTTGCCATCGACGCTGTAAAAGGTTCTACTATTGTGGTATCTTTTATCGGTTATTTATCTCAGGAAGTAAAAGTAACTGGTAATTTTCTAAATATTACATTAGAGAACAATACGGAATTGTTAGACGAAGTAGTGGTAGTGGGCTACGGTGTACAAAAGAAAGCCAACCTTACGGGTGCTATCGCCACAGTGGGGGCGAAGGAACTTGAGGACCGTCCTGTAACTAATGCTGCCGCAGCACTTCAGGGTAAGGTAGCCAACTTGAATATCTCCAATGGAGACGGTGGTCCGGGTAAGAAGGCATCGTTCAATATCCGAGGTTATGCCGGACTGGACGCAACCTACAGTCCATTGGTTATCATAGACGGTGTAACCGGTTATTTCGATGATTTGAATCCCAATGACATTGAGACGTTGACTGTATTGAAAGATGCTGCTGCAAGTGCTATCTATGGAGCACAGGCTGCCTACGGTGTCATATTGGTTACCACTAAGTCAGGTAAGAAGAATGAAAAGACTGTCATCAATTATAACAATAATTTTTCGTTCAATAGTCCGACCGTACTACCCAAAACAGCCGGTTCATTGGAGTTTTCCAGACTTTTTAGAGAAGCTGACATCAATGGAGGCGGTAGTGGTATTATTGACCTGGAGACGATGGAGCGTATTGAAAAATATTACTATGATCCGACCAGTATTCCCAACAACGTGCCGCAACGAGATAATCCGGACCGTTGGGCTGATTGGGGAGACGGACGTTCAAATGCCAACGAAGACTGGCAAAAAGCTATGTTTAAGAATAACCAGCTTAACCAACAACACAACATCTCAATTCGGGGTGGTAGCGACAAGACTACATACGTCATGTCTCTGGGATATCTGAAAGACGAAGGCAAACTGAGATATTACGATGATCATTATCAACGTTACAATGCGTTGGCCAAAATTACGACTGACGTGACGAAGTGGCTGACCGTGGGCTTGAATGTACGTTATTCACACGAAAAGAGTGTATCTCCCGCTTACGGCATGAATCCGGGTGGCAGTGTCAACGATATGATTGGTTGGACACAAGTAGTGTGGCCTACTATTCCTGTGCGTGATCCCAATGGACATTTCTCTCCGGCCGGACGTATGGTATTCATTGCCGATGCCAATCCTCAGACTTCATACACCGATAACTTCTGGGGCACTGCTAACGTAGTCATCAAGCCATTGAAAGGTTGGACTATCAATGCCGACTTTACCTACAACAAATGGATGAACAAACGTAGTTACTCCAAAGGTCTCATTTATTCCTACTCGGTGAGCAACGAGCCTTACCTTGAAGGTGGATTTGGAACTGAAGATACGCGTGTATGGCAGGAATCTAACAATGATGACTTCACATCAATGAATGCATATACTACGTATGAAAAAGAGTTCAAGGGACACAATTTCAAGATAATGGCCGGTATGCAGTCGGAATATAAGAAGAACTTCGGTCTTTATGCCAATAAAATGGGGATGGTATTACCGGGCCAACCGTCCATTTCTACCAGTACAGGAAAGATAGAGGCCTGGGATTCTCTGGATCATTATGCTACTCTCGGTTTCTTCGGTCGTTTCAACTATGACTACAAGAGCCGTTATCTCTTTGAGTTCGACCTGCGCAGAGACGGTTCTTCCCGTTATGCCAAAGGACACCAGTGGGGAACTTTCCCAGCTTTTTCCGCCGGTTGGAATGTGGCTAAGGAAGCTTTCTTCGAACCTTATACTTCGATACTTTCCGAATTACGTTTAAGAGGATCTTGGGGAGAATTGGGCAATATGCGGGGAAAAAATTACCAATATATCTCTACCGTACCTTATAACGCTACGACCGATTATATTATGGGTGACAAACGAATCAGTGCCTTTGGTGCTCCTAATATGATTGCCTATAATACATGGGAGAAGAATCGTACTTTGGACTTTGGCGTTGACATCGCCGCACTGAACAATCGGCTTACTATGTCGTTCGACTGGTACAGAAGAGATATTATCGGACTTATTACAAAGGGTGTCACTTTGCCTGCCGTGCTGGGTGTAAACTCTCCTGATACGAACAATGCCGATATACGTAATGAGGGTTGGGAACTGACACTCGGATGGAGAGACCAGTTCTCGCTGGCATCTAAATCATTCAACTACAGTGTATCGTTCAATCTTTCAGATTACCAAGGAACTGTTTTGAAATATTCAAATCCCAAGGGGCTGATATATGACTACTACGTAGGTAAGAAGATGGGGACCATATGGGGATATACCACCGATCATATAATGACCGATCCTGCTGAAGCGAAAGCCATTAACGATTCTGGCGTACAGAACAAGTTTGGTGGTGACTGGGTTGTAGGTGACATCAAGTATGTGAATCTGGATGATGATCCTAACATTAACGATGGAAATCAGACGCTGGAAGACCATGGAGACCTCTCTATCATTGGTAATGATACCCCCCGCTATAATTTTGGTTTTGGCTTCAATGCAGACTGGAACGGTATCGACTTTTCGATGTTTTTACAAGGAACCATGAAACGTGACTTATGGCTGGAAGGTCCTGTTGCCTTTGGACTCGGAGGTGGGCAATGGGGTTCCAATGTATGGAAAAACACACTGGACTGCTGGCGTGAGGATGGAAGTAATCCGGATCCATGGTTACCAAGACTCTATTTGTGGAGCACCAGTAAGAATTTGCAGAAACAGACCCGTTACATGGACACTGGTGCTTATTGCCGCCTGAAGAACATTCAGTTGGGATATTCGTTACCGGGAGCTATTATTAATAAGGTAGGGCTGGAAAAAGTACGCATTTACTTCAGTGGAGATAACCTGCTGACTTTCTCCGGTATTAACGAGAACTTTGATCCCGAAGCTCCGTGGGGCGGTGCATATCCCATTTCCAAGTCAATTTCCTTTGGTGTTAACGTTACATTCTAAAACTCTAAAAATACAAAAAGATGAAAAAGTTAATCTATACACTTTGCCTATTTACCGGCATGGCAATCTCTTCTTGTGAAGACTGGTTGGCAAGAGACCCACTGGATCAGATTGCGGATGTGAATCTGACCTATACGGCAGATGAATGCAAACTGTACGTAAATCAGTTTTATACCTCATTTTGGGGCTCGCCTAACAACTATATTTATCATATTGACCGAGGTTCGGATAACCTGCTTAGTGATAATTATCAAGATAACAAAGACTTGATTGAAGGTTTGCACCAGGTTCCTTCCAGTGGCGAAGGCTGGGGAACTACTGAATGGGGAAAAATACGCAGTGTCAACTTTTTGTTGGATAACTGTGACAAGTCTCCCGAACCGGAAAAAGCCCGCAAATACATTGGTGAAGCTTACTTCTTCAGAGCTATGCTCTACTATGAACAGTTTCTGCGGAAGTTTGGCGGTGCTCCCTGGATTGATAAAACACTGGATCTTGAATCAGGAGAATTGTATGGCCCTCGCCTGAAGCGGCACGAGTTAGCTGATAAGATTCTGAATGACATGGATGACGCCATAGACAGATTACCGACATATAGTCAGCAGGAGACCGGACGTGTCTCAAAAGAGGCAGCTATGCTATACAAAGCACGAATTGCCCTGTTCGAAGCCACTTGGGAAAAGTATCATGCCGGTACACCTTTCGCCGGAGAGGGAAATGTACAAGCTTATATGGAAGAAGCGGCCAGAATGGCGAAGTTGGTCATTGACAGCCAGTTGTTTGACTTGGACAACATGGGCGTGGAAGACGGCTATCACACACTGTTCAACCGTTGGGACTATTCAAGCAGCAAGGAGATTATGCTATGGAAGAAATTTGATCGTTCACTGGGATTTTGGCACAATGATAACCGTAACCCCGGACGTAATGGTGCCGGTGTAGGATTGACCAGGGCATTGGTTGATTCCTATCTCTGCATCAGTGAAGACGGTACACAGGCATTGCCGATAAGCCTGGCCGAAAATTATGCAGGGGATACTAATTTATTAAATGTGGTTGCCAACCGTGACCCACGCTTGGCACAAACAATGTTTACTCCCGGACGTCCGAGAACTATCAATGGGAAGGATACAACGGTTGTGTTCATAAAGCCGAATATTACCCTTTCCGGTGTAGAGAAGTGTTCCACAGGATATGAACTGGCCAAAGGTGCTGATCCCGATGCCAACGAACAGGAGACCATTTCGGGAAGTATCAAAGGAAGTATCATTTTTCGCTATGCTGAAGCACTGCTGATTTATGCAGAGGCAAGAGCCGAACTGGGTAACATCACACAGAATGATTTAGACATTACCATTAATAAACTGCGTGATAGGGTAGGTATGCCACATCTCACACTTTCCGTAGGTTATACCGATCCAAAGGGAGACTTTACGGCAGCAAGAGGTTATGAGGGGGTACCGGTTTCCAATCTGCTACAGGAGATTCGACGTGAACGCCGTATAGAATTAGCATGTGAAGGTTACCGCCACGATGACTTAAAGCGTTGGCGTGCCCACCACTTATGGAATCACGATAGAATACAGGGGGCAAACGCTGTTCAGTTTGAAAACCTGGATTGGTTAGTGAAGTATTTCCAAAACGACTTCCACATTCCCGCCGCAATCAATAAGGCAGATTTCATGGAAAAGGTGGGGCATTGGAGTCCCGAACGTAATCAGGACAACTACTGGGTGGACAGTGAAGGTTATTTTGAACCTTATCAACGCCACATTCCGGACGGACATTTTCATTTCGACCCAACAAAAGCGTATCTTCAGCCGATTCCTACTGAACAATTGGTGTTGAATCCTGACTTGAAACAGAATCCCGGCTGGGAAAAATAGTAATAGTTAAAGTTAAAAATTTAATGTAATATCCATACCTTTGTTTTTCCCTGTCTGTAGGGAGGGGGAAAAGCAAAGGTAAAAAACAGAAAATGAACATGAAGAAAAATGTAATTCAGACATTGATTAGCCTTACCGTCATCATCGGAATTTGTAGTTGCACTACCTCCCCAAAGAAAACAACACAAAAAGAGGAGGCCACAGGAAAATGGGTGAAATATGAAAATAATCCTGTCTTGGGTGGTGGCGATTTAGGTACGGTATTCGATATTTGTGTACTGAAAGATAGTGACTCTTATAAGATGTACAGTTCTTGGCGCCCCCAAAAAAGTATTGCATTGTCCACAAGTAAAGATGGAAAAAATTGGAGTGCGCCGCAAATAGTTTTGCCACCTGTTGAAGGCAGTAGTTGGGAGGCTGACATGAATCGTCCGGTTGTTGTTTACAAAGACGGACTGTATCACATGTGGTATACGGGACAAAATGACGGTAAGTCATGGATTGGATATGCTATAAGTAAAGACGGCTATAACTTTGAACGGCAAAGCAAAGAACCGGTCTTGTCAGCGGAACAGCCTTGGGAGAAAGTTGCGGTCATGTGTCCTCATGTAATTTGGGATAAACACGAGAATATTTTTAAAATGTGGTATTCCGGAGGAGAACAATATGAACCCGATGCTATCGGTTATGCAACGAGTAAAGACGGGTTACATTGGACTAAATGGGACAAAAATCCGATATTTAAAGCCGATCCTGCACAAAGTTGGGAACAGCATAAGGTTACCGCATGTCAGGTGATAGAACGCGAAAATGATTATTTAATGTTTTATATCGGTTTCTATGACATTAATTTTGCGCAGATAGGAATGGCGCGTTCCAAAGACGGAATCAATGATTGGGAAAGATACTCCGAAAACCCGATCATTTCTCCTACGGAAGGTGGGTGGGATGCCAGTGCCACTTACAAGCCATTTGCCATTCAAGAGAAAGACTGCTGGATGCTTTGGTACAATGGGCGGAATGAACATTTGGAACAGATTGGTTTGGCTATTTATGACAATCATGACTTAAATTTCTAAACTATATGCAAATAAAGAAGTTATTTATAGCTTTAGGTATAGTTTTGCCCCTGCACATGCAGGGGCAAAACTTCCTCATTAAAGATGCTCCGGAAGTAATCGAGTCTTACGTCAATCAATTCAATCGTGAAGATAATGAATTGTATAAACAAGATATCCCTAACTGTGGTGCATCTGATTTTTTAAGAAAGAATATTCCATTTTTTGAGTGTCCGGATAAGGAGCTGGAGAAAACATATTATTTTCGATGGTGGACTTATAGAAAGCATATAAAGAAGACTCCTGACGGGTTCGTTATTACTGAATTCTTGCCGGATGTTCCTTGGGCCGGAAAGTATAATACCATCAGTTGTGCGGCTAACCATCATTTCTACGAGGGCCGGTGGCTGAGAAACGCTGAAATTTTATCTGATTATGCTTCTTTCTGGTTTTCTGGTAGCGGGAATCCGAGGCTATACAGCTTTGGGGCTGCAGACGCTATCTACAATTACTATTTAATTCACAATGATAAAATGCTACTGGCCGATTTGTATCCCAAGCTAAAAGATAACTTTGCAAAGTGGGAAGAAGAAAAGCGGGATTCGACTGGAATGTTCTGGCAGGTTGACGACAGGGATGGAATGGAGATGTCTGTTTCCGGACATTTGTCAGAAGGTGGACGTGGTTATCGCCCTACCATTAACAGCTATATGTACGGTGAGGCTGTTGCGTTGGCAAAAATAGCTTCAATAGTAGATCGTGACATGGAAGCCCGGACCTATCAGAAGAAGGCTGATAAGTTAAAAGGAATAATAAACCGGAGGCTATGGGATAAACAGGCTGATTTCTATAAGGTTATACCTCTAAATGGCAAGATGGAATTCTCTTATGCACGTGAACTTCTTGGATACATTCCCTGGTTCTATAATATACCGCCGGATGACTATTCTATAGCATGGAAACAACTATTTGATTCCAAGGGATTTGAAGCAGCCTATGGCCCAACTACTGTAGAACAGCGTTGCCCTGATTTCAAGATTTCATACGAAGGACACGAATGTCAATGGAATGGTCCCAGCTGGCCCTATTTGACTTCCATGACACTGGCAGCAATGGCTAACTATTTCAATAGTTATGATTCTCCCATCATCACTAAAAAAGATTATTTAAGTCTTTTGAACATATACAGTAATAGTCATCGTATTTTATCAGTCAATAACGATACGATTTGTTGGATTGATGAAAATATCAATCCCTATACGGGAGACTGGATATCGAGGACTCGCCTGAAATCATGGAAAAACGGAACTTGGGATGATTCTAAAGGTGGTGTAGAAAGAGGGAAAGATTATAACCACTCTTCTTTTTGTAATTTGATTATTTCAGGATTAATGGGAGTTCGTCCGCAGGAAGATGGAAGTATTATCATAAACCCTCTTGTTCCTGATGGATGTTGGGACTATTTTTGTTTGGATAATGTATATTGCCAAGGCAAAACCATTACCATTATTTTTGATAAGAAAGGGAAAAAATATGGTAGGGGAAAAGGTTTTATAGTTTACGTGGACGATAAATGTTTATCTCATACGACAAGGGTGCAGAAAGTAGTAATCCGGTAATTTATTTATGTAACATTCAGGATACCCTTGGAGACCATATATCAGCATTTACAAAATACCCTCATACCTTTCGTTTAACAGTGACAAAGGATGAGGGTATTTTATGAGAACAATTAATCCTTTTGTGTAATTCCTCTCCAGTCATCTGTTCGGAAAGGTGAAGCCGGAAGTCCTGCTCCATTATACAAATTGCAGACCGGATTATTGGCCCAAGCATATCGCACAGCAACCGGATAAGGTACCGCTTCAGGTGCACTGACTATAATTTTGTCTCCGTCTATCTCAGCTTTGGCCCAATGGAATTCATGATTGCGCCCGGCTATAGCAAAGCCTTTCAACTCCTTGCCATCGCTACTTTTCAATCCACCATCGGTATGATCAAAAGAAAGAATTATCTTATTTCCTACAATCTGATGGGAGCGATAGATCGGGCCGGAATAAGGCAGTTTTTCCCCATATGTTTTGGCACGGGCAATCAAAGCCAGTCGATGTCCTACGGTTTGTTTATCTTTAGGGTGAATGTCGTTGGCGTCACCTCTGTCTATTATTACAGCCATACCGGTATTGCCTACTGCCAATGCACGCATTTGTGCTTCACGAAGCTCTGCCCACTCTGATTCTGCCGGTTGGGAAACTTCATGCATAAAATTGGCCAGTTGCACAAAATAGAATGGAAAATCCTGTTTCCAATCCCGGCGCCAATTCTCTATTACCAATGGGAAAAGTTCCCGATACTGATAGGCTCTGGAAGAATTATTCTCACCCTGATACCAAATTGCTCCTCGAATACCATAAGATATCAGTGGATGAATCATTGCATTATAAAGGGAAGTCGGCAAATTGGGATCTACGGATCTGTCTACCGGAAGTGCCCCTACCTTATGAGTATCCGCAGCAACCTGATATTTCCAATCACCGGACAGACTAATCTGTTCATCATTTGTAGAGCGAAGATAAAGGTCTCCCCAAATGCCACAGTTACCACCTGTATCCAAGACTCGAATGGCTAATATTGCTTTTCCAGCCTTTACCATTTTTTCCGGAATGATGTATTTGCGTTGAAGAGTCGGCCCATCTGTACGGCCTATTTCTATTCCATTCCAATAAGTAATATCATTATCATCAATAGCCCCCAGGGATAGTTGTATATCTTTACCTGCCCAACTAGCGGGAATTTCGATTTCTTTTCTAACCCACATAACTCCATCAAAGCCGGCCAATTGTGGACCCACTTCACCCGGGAAATTCATACTTTCCCAATCTTTGTCATCTAATGATGCAGCAGCTCTCACCGGTTTTCCTTCAGCAAAACCTTCGTCCACACGGTTATTCCAGGCAGTGAGCTCCTTTAAATATTCTGCTTTGAGTATTTTCTTATCACCCGGCATCTTCTGAATGGACTCCACTGTTTTCACAAATTCCGGCATCTCCTTCAAGACTTCTCCACTTATCCAGGATTCAACGTTTGTGCCTCCCCAAGAAGTATGTATCAAGCCAACCGGAACATTTTGTTTCTCTGAGATTTCTCTGCCAAAGAAATAAGCTGTAGCAGAAAACTCAGGGATGGTTATCGGTGAACAAACCTGCCAACTGTCATTGCGGACTTTTATATTCGTTTCCGGTTGGGTACTGTTGATTTGTTCTATTTGCAGGAGTCGTATATTAGAGTGTCCGGCTTCTGCAATTTCTTTCTGGTAATTTGTAATCTTTCCCCATCCCCCTAATGGCATTTCCATATTCGATTGTCCCGAACATATCCATACTTCGCCAATCATCACATTTTTTAAATTTACTTTCTTACCATCTGTCAAGGCAATCTCGTATGGTCCTCCGGCAACAGGCGTGTGAACAGTTACTTTCCATTTTCCTGCTTTATCAGCCTGAACCGCATACGTCTTCCCATCCCATGAGGTGGTTACTTTTACAGTTTTCATAGGCTGCGCTTCACCCCAAATGGGAGCATTGGTTTGTTGCTGCAACACCATATTATCAGAGAAAATAGGTGGCAGTACAATTTTTGCAAATGCTGTACCTGACAAGATCAGTAAAATTACAACTAGCATACATTTGTTTTTCATACCCTTTAGTTTTAGTATAGAATATACACATTATTTTAGTTTTATTCATTTGTACAAAGATAGAAATCTATACTTAAAAACGCACCCCAATACATGACATTAAAGTATATAGAACCCATAATGACATAAATGGATACATATATGTCACAAATGCAGAACAGAATATTCTATTTATGTGCTAATTTTGCAAATAATAAAACTTTAAAACACATCATTTAGTATGAAAAAACAATTACTGCTGCTATTAATTTTTAGTATTTCTTTGTATGTTCAGGGACAGAACATACACAAGCTGGCTTCGCCGGATGGGAATATTCAGATTTCAGTGAATCTCTCAGATAAAATCTACTACGATGTCATTTGCCGGAATGAGACATTGTTAAAGCAGTGTCACCTTGCAATGGAAATCGGTGACCAGGAATTGGGAACGAATCCTAAAATGACTAAAGTAAGCCATAAGAATATAGACGAGTCTTTAAAGCCTGTTATTCCATTGAAATTTTCGTCTGTAAGTAATCGGTACAACCAACTTCTTCTAGACTTCAAAGGAGGTTATTCCGTAGAGTTTCGTGCCTTCAATGACGGAATTGCCTACCGTTTTATAACCAATAAAAAAGGAATGATCAATGTGAAGAATGAGACCCTCCAAGTGAACTTCCCTGATAATTATTTGCTACACATGCAACAGTCCGGAAGTTTTAAAACGGCTTATGAAGAAGAATATACCCATTTGTATAGCAAAGAATGGAAATCATCTGCCTCAATGGCTTTATTGCCAATTCTGATTGATACTCAAAAAGGAAGTAAGATATTAATCAGTGAAACATCACTAACCGATTATCCGGCTGTTTTTCTGAAAAGTAATGGCAGCAATGGTATGGTTTCTGTATTTCCCAAAGTACCTCTTGAATTTGGAGAAGACGGTGATCGGAGTGTCAAAATACTGAAAGAAGCCGACTATATAGCACAAACCAGTGGGAAGCGTAATTTCCCTTGGCGCTATTTTGTCATTAGTACAGAAGATAGCCAACTCATTGAGAATACGATGTCTTATAGATTGGCCGAAAAGAACATATTGGAAGATACTTCCTGGATTAAGCCCGGATTGGCAAGCTGGGAATGGTGGAACGGTGCTACTCCCTACGGACCGGATGTTAATTTTGTAGCAGGATGCAATCTCGATACTTACAAATATTTTATTGATTTTGCTGCTAATTATGGTATACCATATATTATTATGGACGAGGGCTGGGCTATGAGTACCCGTGATCCCTATACACCAAATCCTGCGGTAGATGTGCATGAACTCATTCGTTATGGCAAAGAAAAAAATGTAGGCATTGTGCTTTGGTTGACATGGCTCACTGTAGAAAACAATTTCGGGCTGTTTGAGACTTTCGAGAAATGGGGTGTGAAGGGAGTCAAAATCGACTTCATGGACAGAAGTGACCAGTGGATGGTGAATTATTATGAAAGAGTAGCCCGAGAGGCTGCCAAGCACCATCTGTTTGTCGATTTTCATGGGGCATTTAAGCCTGCCGGATTGGAATATAAGTATCCGAATGTATTGTCTTATGAGGGTGTAAGAGGAATGGAACAAATGGGTGGATGTCGACCGGACAACAGCATATATCTGCCTTTTATGAGAAATGCGGTTGGTGCAATGGACTATACGCCGGGTGCCATGCTTAGTATGCAACCGGAAATTTATTGTTCCGAACGCCCTAATTCAGCCAGTATAGGTACACGAGCTTACCAAATGGCTTTATTTGTTATTTTCGAAAGTGGGTTGCAGATGATGGCGGACAATCCTACACTTTACTATCGCAATGACGAATGTACCCGATATATTACTCAAGTCCCGCAGACATGGGATGAAACCATTGCTTTGAAAGCTAAGGCTGGGGAATATGTGATTGTGGCAAAGCGTAAAGGAGATAAGTGGTATATCGGTGGCATGACTAACAACCGACAGCAAGAGAGAACCTTTGAATTGGATTTTGACTTCCTGAAAGAAGGGCAATCTTATCGGATGACGTCTTTTGAGGATGGGGTTAATGCTAACCGACAAGCTATGGATTACAGAAAAAAAGAATATACTCTTAAAAAAGGAGATAAAATAATAGTGCGTCTGGCACGTAACGGAGGATTTGCCTCTGTCATTGAGTGATAATCCTATCTCGATCTTTATTCAATCCGGACTGGTTGCATCATTTCTCTCCTTTCATATTGCTTTGCAGGGAGAAGTTTTGGAGCAAGTCCGGATTCGGATACTATTTTGATAGAAATGGCAATCTCTTCGGGAGAAAACATTTATCATGCACTTGAGAATTATTTGTCCGGCATGTATTATCTTTGTGAATCCACTAATGCATTATATCTAACATGAAATACATTTATCGAACATACTTGTCACTACTGTATTTTCTTTGCTTACTATTTTGCCTGCCTTTGGAGGTTCATGCATACAGTTTGAGACAATTTTCCAATAGAGATGGTCTTTCAAATAGTGCTATTCTCTCTCTTTATCAGGATGATCGGGGCATCATTTGGATCGGCTCTTGCGATGGCATGAATATCTTTGATGGAACCGACATACATTTGTATACCCCAATAAACTCTTCCAAAACCTTACTTTCCGGAAACTTGATAAATCAAATCATCGAATCGGAGAAGGATATATTATGGGTGCAGACTAATTATGGATTGAATCGCTTAGATACCAAGCAACAGACCAGTCAGAGTTTCACTGAATTCAAAGGGCAATACTTTATGGCTAACAATAAGGATGACATGCTTTTTATTCTGAAAGATGATGGCTATCTTTATTATTATCAGCGAGAAGCACAATCTTTCAATAGATTGGAAATTCCCAATCTTGAATTTAGCCATGTACTCTCTATGACTGTAGATTCAAACGATATTTTATGGATATTTACCTCCAATGAAGAGACTCAAAGTTATCGTATTGAGAATACAAAACAGGGGCTGACATTAACCCGTAAGAATCTTTTTACGCATTCGTGTAAATTATACCATGCCTTTGCCGAGAAAGATAAGGCTTACTTTATTGACGAAACCTACGCTCTTTACGAATATGATTTTAATAACCGGCAAGCATACTATATAGCTGATCTAAGAAGTCAAATTGAAGTGCATGGGGAAGTATCTTCCATCATCAAGCAAAAAAACGATTACTACATCGGTTTCAAAAACAGTGGTCTCATTGTTCTAAAATATATGTCCTCTCAAAAGATGAAATATCAGATACAGAAAACAGAAATACATTCCGGCATTTTCTGTCTGATGAAAGATAAATTTCAAGATATTGTATGGATAGGAACAGACGGACAAGGTGTATACATGTATTATAATGACACCTTTTCTATTACCAATACTCTTTTAGACACTCCTGTATATCAAATAAGTAATCCGGTTAGGGCTCTTTACTACGATCAGGAGCAAACGCTTTGGATAGGAACCAAAGGAAGTGGGATACTCCGCATTAAAAAGTATACTCCGGATAACAGTATGCCTATGTCGTCTGATCGGATTACACCATATAATAGTGCGCTGGCAGATAATTCCGTCTATTGTTTTGCTCCCGGATACAAAGATAAATTGTGGATCGGAACCGAAAATGGAATTAATTATTATTCGTACTTAAGCAGGCAATTAAAAGAACTGCCTATCATTGCTAATGGAGAAAAAGTGAAGTATGTGCATTCTATAAAACAACCGAATGATACGACCTTATGGGTATCTACGGTAGGTGAAGGCATTGTAAAAGTTATCTTTGATGCTTCTACTGCTACTCCTACTGTAAAATCTGCTTCCCGTACTGTTATTGATAACGGGCGTATGGCTTCGAACTATTTCTTTACTTCTTACCAGGAAAACGACTCCATACTTTGGTTTGGCAATCGTGGTTGCGGTGCATACCGCATGAATGTAGAGACAGGGGAAATGATTCCGCATCGTTTTGACAGTATTGTAAGCAGTCAGACAGCTAACGACATTTTTGCTATTTACAAAAACGCAAAAGGTTATTGGTTAGGAACTAGCTCGGGGTTGTTGCATCTTGAACAAGATGATTCCTTATATACGAAAGCGGACTTATTTTTAAATAACACTGTACACGGAGTTTTAGAGGACCACCAAGGCGATCTTTGGTTGAGTACCAACCAGGGATTGATACGTTTCAACCCCGAGACTCGTACAGGGCAAACCTATAACAGTGGAAATGGATTGGAAATCACCGAGTTCAGTGATGGTGCTTTCTATAAAGATGTCGTTTCGGAAACACTGTTTTTTGGAGGTACAAATGGTTTTATTTCCATTCAGACAAATGACTGTATCACCGAAGAGTATATGCCGCAAATCACCCTGAAAGGACTGTCTATCTTTGGCAAAGAACACAATATTCATAAGTTTCTTTATGAAAAGGAAGGTAAAACAATCCTTCAACTGGATTACAGTCAAAACTTCTTTCAGCTAAATTTTATGGCTATTGATTACATCAATGGCAACAACTATTCTTTTTATTATAAGCTTGAAGAAATGAGCAACCAATGGATAGAAAACGGAACATCCACCAGCGCTATTTTCTCTAATCTTGCTCCGGGTGAATATTCTTTATTAGTAAAATACAAAAACAATATAAACGGGCAAGAAAGCCAAACACAATCCGTCATTATCCGTATCACTCCGCCGTGGTATCTCAGTCCGCTGGCCTATATGGTATATTTCATTCTATTTGCACTGTTGTGCACTGCAGGGATATATAGGCTCATTTATATATACCGTCGCAAACAACACCGTATGTTGGACAAGATGAACCGGGAGAAGAAAGAAGAAATCTACGAATCAAAATTGCGTTTTTTCACTAATATCACTCATGAATTCTGTACGCCACTGACCTTGATTTATGGTCCTTGTGAGAAGATACTTGCCAATCCGGAGATTGACGCATACACTCAGAAGTATGCAAAGATGATACAACAAAATACTGAAAAACTGAATAATCTGATTTTAGAGTTACTTGAATTTCGCAGATTGGAAACCGGCAATAAAGTACTTTCTATTCAACAGTTATCCGTGTCGGAAAAGGTTAGAAGCATAGCGGAATCTTTCGAAGAACTGGCTGAAAATAAAGAAATGAATTATCAGTTACATATTTCTCCGGGCATTGAATGGAATACGGATATCAGCTGCTTCAATAAGATTGTCAGCAATTTAATATCCAACGCTTTTAAGTACACGCCCGACAAAGGAATTATCACAATAGAGTTGAAAGTGGAAAACCAATCGTTAATTTTTTGTATATCCAACTCTGGAAAAGGGATAGCCAAAGAAAATTTATCCAAAATATTCGATCGTTATAAAATATTGGATTCTGTTGAGATGAACGGTAAGAATTCTCGGACAGGACTTGGATTAGCTATTTGTAAGAGCATGATTACGCAGTTGAATGGGGAAATCAGCGTAAATAGTGTTCTCTATGAAATGACAACATTCACCGTTACCTTGCCCAATCTTCCCATAACTGAACGGGAAACTACACAAACTACTTATGAAACCGGACTATTACATACGGCTACGGAGGAACCTATTGTTTTAGAAAAGACTGCCATAGAGTTTGATACGGGTAAACGGACCGTCATGGTTATTGATGATGATAATTCCATGTTATGGTTCGTTTCAGAACTTTTTGCAGACAAATACAATGTGTGCTCTTTTGATAATGCAAAAGATGCATTGAGCAGTCTGGAGCAGAAGCAACCCGACTTAATTATTTCAGACGTCATGATGCCCGGTATCGATGGACTATCGTTTGCTCAGAAGATAAAGCAACACAAATTATGGAGTCATATTCCACTGATCCTCCTTTCCGCCCTACATCACGAAGACGATCAGGTAAAGGGCATCGAGTCAGGAGCAGAAGCCTATGTTACCAAACCTTTTAACGTGAAGTATCTGGAGAAAATCGTTTATCGTCTCATCAAACGGGAGGCAGACTTGAAAGAATATTATAGCTCTATTTTCAGTTCCTTCACTATGGAACATGGTAATTGTATACATAAAGAAGATCAGGAGTTCCTGGATAAAATGCTCGAGATTATAGAGAAGAATATTGCAAATCCCGATTTACAAGTGGAATTGCTAAGTAGTGAGATGGGGTATAGTACCCGCCAGTTCTACCGGAAACTAAAACCGATAACCGAACAGTCTCCTGCTGATATCATTAAGGAATACCGTCTAACAATGGCAGAACGACTGTTAATAGCCAAGAATCTTACTATTGAAGAGATTATGGACCAGACCGGATTCAACAACCGCGGAACATTCTATAAACTGTTCTCGAAAAGGTATGGCATGCCTCCGCGACAGTATAGAGAGCAACAAAAGGAAAATGTAAAGAAGGAGAAGATATCGGGCATATCAGACGAATAGGGCGTCTGAAACTTGTATAACTTATTATTGGGGCTATACTGCATTATTCTTTCTGAAATTTGTGGGGCTGCAACCTCTGTATTTTTTAAATAGTTTATTTAAATGGCTTTCATCGGTGAAACCTAATTCTGCTACAATCTCACTGATTCTCATTTCACTATGCAATAATCTGTTTTCTACCAGTTTCAGTTTATAATTCAGTATGTACTGTTGCATTGTTTCGTTTGTGTATTTTTTAAAGTAACGTCCCAAATAATTCTCTGAAATGCCGAAATGTTGACTGATAGCTTTCGTTTTGATTTTCTCGGATTGATAAATGTAGGTCTGGATATATTGCAGTATACCGAGTGATTTCTCTTCGGAGCATTCATTGACTTGTTCAGGCAGAAACATGGCGATATTGCGTGCAACGACTATTATTATGGTGTTTATCAGTTGCGTTATGATTTCTTTGCTATATAAGTTTCTATTGACGTATTCCCTGATGATGGCTTCAATCATAGGTTTTACGAGTAGTTTGTCTGTTCGATTTCGTAAAATACAGCCAGGTTGGTGGTTGGCATGCTGTAAGATAAATTCTAATCGTTTTATGTTTTCTGTACCGAAAACAGCGGAATGAATGTAGATATCATTGAACTTAATATTGATAAACTTAGTAGTGGAATGTATTTCAAATGAATGTGAGTCTCCGGGAGTTATCATAAATAGGTGTCCGTCGTGATAAGAAAATTTATTATTGTTAATCCATTGGATACCTGTACCCGATAAGATGTAGACCAACTCAAAAAAAGTATGGTCGTGTTCTTTTAGCATTGACTCGTCAAACTCACTGAAACTAATCTCAAACGGTTGATGTAAGTTTTCTCTTTTCATAAGACAAATATAGTCTAAAAAACGTAATTTTACCGATATAACGAAAAGTAATACATAATAATAGATCTGGAAATGGTATAACTTTGCTTTAAATATTAAAAATTGATAGGATATGAACTTTTTAGAACTTACAAAAAAACGTTTCTCGGTGAGAAATTATAAGTCAGACAGGGTCGAACAGGATAAAATCGACTATATCATTGAATGTGCCCGTTTAGCTCCTTCTGCAGTTAATTATCAGCCTTGGCATTTCATGGTGGTGGTCAGTGAAGAACAAAAACAGAATTTACGGCAATGTTATAATAGAGAATGGTTCGTACGGGCACCGGTATACATTGTTGTTTGTGCCGATAAATCGATAGCATGGGTACGTAAATCCGATAATAAAAATCATGCGGATATCGATGCTGCTATTGCTACAGAGCATATCTGTTTAGCCGCAGCCGAAATAGGGCTGGGAAGTTGTTGGGTGTGCAACTTTGATCCGGAATTGTTTAAAGCTAATTTCGGGCTGTCGTCCGAAAGATATCCGGTAGCTATTGTATCATTGGGATATATCCAAGAGCAACCTGATCACTTTACTACCCGAAAGGACAAGGATGAAATTGTTACTTTCTTATAAATCCGCATGGGAGGGAACGAATGAAAACAGAGATGGAGAAATGCTTGGCTGGTGAATGGTATGATTGCCATGCTCCGGTTTTTCTAGAACTAAAAGGAAAAACTCACCGTTTGTTGATGAGATACAATTCACTGTCTTATGAACAAAAAGAAGAAAAATATGCGATTCTGAAAGAAATGTTCGGTAGTATCGGAACAGAGGTTTCCGTAGGACATTCTTTTCTCTGCGATTATGGATGTAATATTCATATTGGTGATAATGTTACGGTAAATATAGGCTGTGTGTTTGTCGATTGCAATAAGATTACAGTTGGTAATAATGTACTGATTGCTCCTAATGTCCAGATTTATACGGCAGCGCATCCTGTTGATTTGAATGAACGGTTAACACCTGTTGAGGCACCGGAGGGAGTTCGATATGTCCGTCATACATTTGCCCTTCCAGTCACTGTTGAAGATGGTTGCTGGATCGGTGGTGGAGTTATTATATTGCCCGGGGTTACTATTGGTAAGGGAAGTGTTATTGGTGCCGGAAGTGTTGTTACCACAAATGTTCCTGCAAACAGTCTGGCTGTTGGAAACCCATGTAGGGTGATTCGTCAAATCAATAAATCTGAAAATTATGATCCGGCTGGTAGCTTTTGATCTGGATGGTACGATAGGAGATACTATTCCGCTATGTTTAGCAGCATTCAGAGAGGCGACTACTCCTTATGTAGATCATGAATTATCAGATGACGAGATAGCGCGGACCTTCGGATTAAATGAAGAAGGTATGATCAATCAAGTGGTTTCCGGTGATAGTCGGGAGAAGGCATTAAATGATTTCTATGTAATTTATGAAGAAATGCATGCCATTTTATGTCCCAAGCCATTTGAAGGGATGAAAACATTGATCGGGCAATTACATGAAAGAAATGTAATAGTAGTTCTTATTACGGGAAAAGGTATAAGAAGTTGTGATATTACATTGAAACAATTTGGTATGGATGGGTGTTTTGACCGAATAGAAACCGGCTCTTCTGAAAAGAACAGAAAATCAGAAGCAATGAAGGCCATATCATTATATTATGGCTTTAAGTCGAATGAAATGATATATGTAGGAGATGCGGTTTCTGATATCGAGGCATGCAATTCCGTAAAGATACAGTGTTTGTCAGCGGCATGGGCTGCATCGACAGACTGTGAGCAGTTAGAAAAATATAATTCCGGTTATGTCTTTAGTTCAGTTCGGTTATTACGGGATTTTCTACTTTGTTGAAGTACTAGTTTGAACCATAAAAAGGTTACTAATATAGTTTGTGGAGATAAATAAAAAACGTTGCGAAAGATGATTCACAACGTTTTTTATTTTGAAGTGGTGCCACCAGCAAGAGAACTGTTATCTTCTCTGTATTGATTATCACCGTTTTATAGTTTCTTCCATTTGGAAATCCACATGATTTAGCACACGATTATGTTTTATCGTTTTGCTTGCTATAAGAACGATTCTATTTTCAAATATCTCATTGTTTAATATCGCCTAGGATTCTCCTATCGGAGTTACTATGCTGATATTTAAAACTTTATATTTTTAGTTTCAAGCATATCCCATGAATTATCCCACTAATTTGCTACATGCTTTTGCGGTAGTTTGCTTATGGAGAATACTAAAAACAAAGATAAACCTTTTCTTCTGATTTACAAAATCTATAATTCTAAACTTAATCATCTTCAATGAATTTTCTCTTTCTTTCCCAATCTGCATATCTTAATGCGTTTTCAATTTGAGAATTAAGATACTTTTTTATTGGTATTAGTTTTATTCCCAAATCTGATTTTTCCACAATAGAAAGAATATTCCGCCAATCAGAAGCCTCTAAATCGCCGAGATTGACATCACCGCAAACAACTGTTCCGCCATTTCCTCGCCACCATATTTTAGAAAATAAATCAATTTCTTGTGTTAATGATATAAACAGCAATAACACATCTTCGAATAACTCTTTCATTGAGTGTCTTACTATATCTACAATAAGATTCATTTTTTTATAACTGTCATAATTCTCTTTGCAATAATTCAACAGGAAGTTTTTGGCACGTATACTTGCTTCTTGTGACAAATTCCCAAAAAAAGAATTGCAAAAATGCTCGCCAATTCCTAAATATACTTCTTTTTTATCGTGAAAATCAAAAATATTTTTCAGTATTGGCTCGATTTTAGTGGATTCCCAAATGACATTTAAATATCTGTCTTTATGCAAATAATGTTGATTTTCATTTTTTAAATACAAATTATCAAGATACTCTATAAGAAAATTTTCATCTCGTTGTATAATCTTAGAAAATCCTTTTTTAGTTAGATCAAAATGATTGTCTATTGAATCTTGTTGCAAGTATAGTTTCTTTATTAAATCAATGTCATTTCCTAATTCCTCAAAGTAGTCTTCTATAATATTGAATTGTACAAAAATTGTTTCGTTTTGTTTTTCGTTTTTATCAATGATTATTTGTAATAATTCTACAAATAAATTTGGTTCAATACTTAAGTATCGCTTTAATCCTCCAAACCATATTGAAGCTTTATCCGGCAATCTTTTTACAGTGTCTTTAATTTGTTCAATATATTTCTCATTAATTAAATTATCTGCCAAGTTGTCATAAAAAGATAACTCCCAAGAATATCTATACTTAAAATCGTTTCCTTGTATAATGTTCCAAATATATTGAGATTTTTCTTGTGTTGTTAGTTGATTCCTGAAGATAGTTCTTGGCACATAACCAGTCTGATTATCTGCATTTATCACTTCGGTCAAAAACTGACAACCTAATTCGAAATTTCTCGAACAATTTTCATCAACAATTAAATCAAATGAATTATTATAGCCCCAATCATTTTTTGCAATGCTTTTTAAGTAAATAAAAGTGTTGTAAAATAATTCAATTTCTTTAATATTATTGAAAATAAAAGATTTCCTAATCTCTTCTTCTTTCAATTTTTCATATTCTTGGTGATTTTCAAAATCATAGCTTTCCTTGTCTCTGAATCTATCCCAATCTAAAATAAGATACTTTTCATAAGTTGGGTTTGTGAATTTTTGAGATAAAGAAACAAATTCAGAATGTTCTATTCCGTTTCTTTTGCACCATCTAATCTGTTCTTGAACGTAATGACAATGTACAAATGAGTCAGGGATTAAATAATTTTCAATAATAGGTATTAAGAATTGAATGTCATATTCCATTATCTCTTTTATAACATCAGGGCTAACATTTGCATAACTCTGTAATAATTCGAGAGATTCCTCAGGAAATACGCTAAAGTAGTCATTTACATTATTCCAAATATTCTTTCGAAATAACCTAATCCATTGGTTATTGGGAATGGGATACTGATAAAAAGATATTGCATAATGTCTTTCGCTTTTTGTTTGTTGGTATTTAAAAGCAAGAAATGTTTTTGACAATTCATAGAATGCTGTTGAATACAAAACATCCTTTTTTGCTAAACCTTCAATTAAAATTTGAAAAAGTATGTTTTGCCTTTCAAAACCAAAGCGTTCATCTGTCCAGTCAAAAGTTAATACTTCTCTTATTTTATGTATTAGTTCGGGCAGGTGTTCTGGTTTCTTTCTGATAAACTCAAAAGTCAATTCAATAGCATCTTTGAGCTTATTTTGAAATCGAAAAAAGTTACCAAGTAATTCAATAACAGAATTTTGACTATAAGCAAAATCGTTTGTTTCATATTTTACTTCATAATTAATGCCACGAGGTAAAGGCAGTTGGTTTATTTCATTGTAAACATACAACAATGTTTCTTCTTGCAGATAAAACCAAAATGTTTCTAAAAATTCAAATGCTCTTTCTTCTTTATTTTCAATTGATTTTAAATAGTTTCGAAGAATAGGTTGAAGTTTTTGCATCACATTTTCAAAACCGAATGTATTGTTTGCAGGAATAACACAATCTTTAAACCGATTTTTATTTTCATTAAAATACTTCTTTAAAAGTGTTTCAAATGAAAGCAAATTATCTTTTACAAATGCTTTATAGAAAAAGAAAATTGCTAGATTTTGTTCGGGAATTTTCACATAATCATATCGAATTTCCACTAGTTCCAATCTGTCTAATTTTTCTATTGCATCAATGAATGATGAATAATCAATATGGAAATTTAGTAAAATTAGTTCAATTGTATTTTTGTCTTTATAAGGCACTGCATTGAAAAAAGCAATAATCCCCAAGCATTTGATGTTAAACTGATTGGAGAACTCTCCATCATCATTTATAAATGTTGAGAAATATTTTTCAAATAAATCGGATACGTCTGCTAAAGCATAAATATTTTGCTCCTGTTTTGCAAGCAATGCTGTCATAATTGCAAGTCGAGGATTACCATCTGCGATACGAATAATTTCTTTATGAAACTGCCAATTTGAGATATTAAAAGGCTCTGCCTTAATAATATCAGTAATTTGTTCGTCTGAGAACTTTTTTAAAGTGTATTTGACAGGTGCAAATCCAAAACAATAACTTTCAACAATTGGCAAAGCATAGTCTCTTGCAGTAATAATAATCTTCAAATTCCCCTGCCGTTGCGACTTGTAAAAACCGGTAATTTGATTAAAAGCATCTATTCTGTTCGCATCATCAACGAAAAGGATATAATCTTTCTTGTCATCAAAATGTTGATATAAATCACTTAACAATTCACAATTTTTATACGAAAGACAAAAAGCATTATAAGATAAGTTTTCCGCTAAAAAACTATTAATTGCTTCAATAGCTATTTTAGTTTTTCCAACTCCTGCAATACCAGTAATTATTAAAAAATCTTTTTGTTTGATTACTTGTTTAATGTTCTCCAATTCTTCCTCTCTGTGCAGAAACGTATTATTCAAAGGTGTTGCTATACCTTTAGATGCTTTATTGTATTCATCAACAAAAGTTCTAATAGAAACAATTTGTCCTGTATCCAAAGGTAATCCTAGATACTTGTGAACTATATCTCTATGCTGTAAATGTAGTTCTAGTGATAGAGAATCAAGTGTATAAATTGTTAATGCAATTTTAGTCTTTCCCAGTAAATTTTTCAAAGATTGAATTTCATCTACATTTAAGTTGAAGTTTATGCAAAGTATTATTTCTACAATCTGATTTATCGGAATTTTTGTTTTTGTAGTATCAAGACATTTTTCTATATCTTCTCGCAATTTTGATACACCTTTTGTAATATTGGTTGAGTATTCTACAAATACATATTTACTATTAGGCAACAACAAAAAAGTGTCAGGTGTTCCTTTTATTGTTTTTTGTTTTCCGCTCTGACTTCCAACTCTCGAAAAAGCACGATAATTCTCGTTTTTAAGAATTAAAAAACTATCGCATAATTCTTGAAAAACAGTTTCGTTTATACTTGCAAGGGCATTTTCTATGGTTTGTAATCTACTCATTTGTTATCATTTTAACTTTACGTTATTATTACATTGCATTAGGAAAACTGACTTAATGCAGAAAAAGGAAAATTTTGTCCTAAAGTGATTCCCTTCTTGCTTGTAAAATTAGAAAATATTTGAAAAACAGCCATAATTACATCTAAAATATTTTTTAATAGTCTAGCAAAACTGCTGATGAACACTAATTATAGATTTACCTTCTTTTACTCCGTTCTGTAACCTCATGGTAGTAGGCGTTTTTTCCATGAGTTTTCGCTCTCCAAACGGACAAGGAAGCATGAGTGGGGAATAACTGACATAGGTACAAGAAATAACTTCGGTAACAACAGGGCTACCGCCTGAATCCTCGCTTAGACTTCTTCTTTTTTCTTTTCATCGGGATTTGTTGTTCTTCATTGCTGTTGTTTGGCTGAGGAGTGGGCAAGCCCAACAAAGAAGATAATACTAAATCTGGTACATTAACATTAATCTGCATATTATCAGCCTGTTGTAGCGTTTGTATATCTGGTTGTATCGCTGTCCCAACATTTTGCTGATTAATTTGTTGTATCTCCGTATTTGCAATCTGTCCTTGCTGCATTTTAAGTTGCTCGGCAATGCTGCCGTTCTTCATCGTGTTGTTATACTCAAAAGATTCGGTTAACTGTCTTTCGTAGCCGAACAGTTTATCAAATTTCTGTTCCACTTGTTTAATTAGATTCACCCGATCAAAACCTCCTTTGATTATCCCGTTCTTGCTATTTTTATGATTGGTAAGCGGTGATAGCTTCTTTTTATTGGTTTGGTCTTTCCTGCTCACAATCAAATGACAGTGCATATTCAATTCATTATCTGAACAATTGCGATCAAAATGAATTTTGCCATAGAACTTTATATTCGATGCAGATAGTTCTTTGTTGAAGTTCTTGGCATATTCAGGAATAAACACTTCACGGATATATCGCTTCATTGCTTCGGCTTGTTCCTGTTCCGTATTACCCATCGCTCGGAGTTCTTTTTCCGATGGACTGACATGAATAGCATAAAACTTAGCATCCGTTTTTAGGAGTTGCCCGATATTACTATCTATATCTTTTATAACCATTGATTTATAGATGTTATCATCTGTCAGATTGAAAAAGCCTTCTGTATAGATACCCTTTTCCATTCGTTCTAAATCCTCATGTTCTAAATAATTGGCTAACAGCCGGCTACTACCTGCATTATTATATGTACCCTTCGATGGTGGGGCAAAATCTATGTGCATAGCTCTATATATTTATCAGATTACTGATTTCTGCTTTCAAGTTCTCTTTCCTTTTGCTATCCATTACCCCACAAGCAGAAAGTTCTGAATAGAGTTGTATTAAGTGAAACAACTTTTTATAATCCCGCTGGTGTATTTGGTAAAGTACGTTAATTTGTTTGGAATGACTGTTTATCACATCGGCATGATTGCAGAACTGTTCACTCAATTTTTTGAGTACGGCTGTTTGCCTTTCCTGACTAGCTTCCAGTTGAGAGAAAATAAGAGTTTCCAAAGTTTTTCCGATAGCATCAAAACGCAAAGCGATAGAATTAGTTGTCCGTATCATGGGATTCAGCTGTTCTTCTTCATAGTGACGAATGAAGCGGATAATATCATCTTGCCTCTTATTTATTTTCGCCAGTTCCGATTTTACGGATTCAGGTGCTTCGGATGGGTTGATATGCGCCTTATCTATATACCCGAACGCCAACTTTACAACTTCGCTCTTTTTCAGTGAATAGCGTTTGCATATCTTCTCTACCAAAGATGCTGTTTCCTTGTCTATGGAAATGGTAGTGAATATTGTTTTTCGACTGCTATTGGGCATGATAATTACTTTTTTATAGAAATATGAATAGATAAATACCTGATAATAAGCGTTGCAAAGAAAATGCTTATTACAGGTGTCATTACAGCGTGTTCTTGTAACACGCTAAAGCCGAAGGCTTTGCCCCGCAGGGCAAGAGGGAGAACAGGACAAAGTCCAGTTCCCTCTTGCTTCATTTAGCGAAATGAGCCGAGCCACAGGGCGAGGTGATTTCTGCTAAATGAGGAGCGATGGTGCTGTATCAGGTGTGTGCCATTACTCACCCTGTTTTGCAGTGCTTTGTTTATCAAGTTGATTTTCTGTTTTAAACCATTCGTAGGTCTTACAATCAGCATTTTCTTGAATAAATGTCCGGATGTCAGCAGCCCGATAGTAGGTCTTATGACTTATCATAAAGTAAGGAAGTCTGCCACTTGCCCGATACCGTTGCAGAGTTCGGAAAGATACTTTCAACAGAAAAGCTAAATCCTGATTATCGAGTATCTTATCATTCTCGTCCAGTATATTGTTGGTATTGATAAGGGATTTCAGGTCTTGCCCAATTTCGGAGAGCTTTTTTGATAGCCGTTCCATCCACTTGTCGAAGTTTTCATTGTCTATATACATTTTGCTTCATTTTTTAGTTAAACATTAAATTTTTCAATCGATTGATGAAGCAAAGGTCGGCAAATCGGTGTAAATAAGTTAGGGGAATACCACTGGTACTCCCCTACAAATAACTGCTATCTTGCTGATAAACAGAATAGAATATTTTTCGTTTTTATGGCTGGTAATAACCCTCGTCTTTACTTTTTTGAATGATGGCAGATTTTAGTCTGTCCAGAAACTCTGTTATTTTAATCGGCTTGCGTTTGATTACAGCTTCTTCTTTCTTGTAAATATCTCCCAAATTGACGTTGAACATCTTTTCAAAGATACGTGTAACATCTATCAGGTGTAACGCCTTATTGTCGATACGCAGAAGCCCATCCATTAGATAGAAAAATCCACAAGCCAGTTCCATTATATCAATAAGTTTTATCACATCCGAATTTGTGCAGATAGGTGATTTCCATTCCGATTCTATGTTGATAAAGAATTTGGGATATTCCATTTGACGGTAAAGTAAATCTTGTTCTTTTTCTATTAGGGTTATCAATTTATTTAGAAAAACTATTTTTTGTTTATTGTTTTCGGTAGGTGTAGACTCTTCAAATGCTTTTATGGTGGCAAATTCTATATAAGTTATGTTTAACTTACGAATAATTTCTTTGTTGTCTTTGGTGTTAGCAATATAAGCGAACAACTCTTCCACAAACTCTAAGTATGCAGAAGTCATATTTTCAACTACCGATTTATCAATTTGATATGGGTGTTTCAATAGTTGATAGATGCGTTGTTCTGTTAGCTCCCAATCTGGCATTATTGTTGCATTATATTATTAGTAAATAGCGGTAATATTTTAGAGTAAAACACACTTCATTAGTAGCGTTCTGCGTTCTAAAATGTAGTTTTCAAGTTGAAGTAAATCTAATCTTGAGATATGATATTTATTAATAATACCTGTATTAGTATTTATTTCTTATCTATATTTTTCAGGATTGATTTTATTATTGCCCCATGAAATGGTCTGATAACAAAGAAATATAATCGTCCGAACCAGTTATTGTACTTCACAACAGTGGTAATGCGAAGTTCCTGTTTGCCATCTCGATATTCTCCACACCACATTGAAACGTTAAAATTCAGATGCTTGTCGGGCATTCCCCATATAATTTCATTAGCACTCCTTTCACACACAGAATCGGGAAAGCGACTTGTAGTGTCTAATCCTAAAGGTTTCACTATTTTGTTTCTCAGCTTTAACAACCAATCTATCCATGCAGGAAATCGGTTGAATACCATATCAAAGAAAGTATCAGGTGTAATGTTTTTATTTACTACAACCTCTTTTGAGAAAGAATCCAAATAATCAGCAGGGAGATAATTATTAATTAAACTGTCGTTATGTATTTTAGCCTTGTTCATATTATCTACATTTTAGATTTAACACCAATATAAATGTGGGCGATACCATTTGATAATGATATAGATATACAACTATCAAAACCATTATTTAGCAATAATTCAGTAAATTCATGCTCTCGATTAAACTCTACGATTGATTCGGGAAGATACTTATATGCCTTGTCATCATTTGATATTACTTGACCTATTAATGGTAGAATATGTTTTGAGTAAATGCGATATAGTACATTGAATACTTTATGCTTAGGTGTCGAGAACTCCATAATAAATAGACTTCCACCCTCTTTCAAAATCCGATGGCATTCCGATAACCCTTTAACTATATTTTCAAAATTTCTTATTCCAAATGAAATTGTAACGACATCAAAAGTATTACTGGAGAGCGACAAATTTTCTGCGTCCTCACATAAAAGTCTTATGTTGGGTTTAATACTAAAATGCTCAATTTTCTGCTGTGCAACTTTCAGCATTTCTTCCGACAAGTCAATTCCAACTATTTGGGAAGTTGGAATTTTTTTTGCCATGCTTATGGCTACATCACCTGTTCCAGTAGCTATATCAACAATGTTAGTAGGTTTTCTTTCGGCAACAAGTTCCACTAAACGTTTCCTCCAAAGCCTATCTATATTGAACGATAGAATGTGACATATCCTATCGTAGTAAGGAGCAATGTTATTAAACATTCTTCGGATCTGAATCCTTTTTGATTCCTCTTTGTTATATGGCTTCATTTGACACCGTTAATTTGAAGTTTTTGGCAATAGAATATATAAAGTTGTTCCAAATCCTTTTTATTTATATCAGGATATAACTGCTGAATTCCGACAAAAATTGCATATTCTAAAACAGAAGTATTTTTAGATTCCTCTTCCGACATACCTAACTGTACTCTCAATTTAGTTGAATAGTCAATCCGCAAATCATCAACTTGCTGGATATACTTTTTTACAATTTGATTAGAAAAGCTCCAAGCTCGTATCACCTGTTCACTTTTGTGTGACCTATTAATCACGACACTACCAATAAATTCCATTCGTTCTTTTGCAGTTGCTAATTTATCTGCATCTTCAATTATTTGAATAGTATTTTGGTTTAACCAATATTTCATCAGAGCATCGATGTACCCATCAACGTTCTTGAAGTGGTGATAAAATGCACCTTTAGTAATCTCCAATTGAGTACATAAGTTGTCTATTGTGATTTTTGCGAATCCGTCCTTTTCCAAGATATCAAGACCAACTATGAACCATTGTTTTTTATCTACTTTATTCATAATTAATAAACCATACCATGTGGTATGGTTTGCAAAAATAGTTACTTTTGTTGAAAGAACCAATAGTTTTTCTGAGTTTTGTTTCTTGACTTGAATTACAGATGTCTTTTGATTTTGATATTCTGTTTCTTACTAATGATGTCATTGTATAGGCTCCCGTCAAACTCTTTATATCGAGCATCTTTATAGATTGCAACTATTTTTTTGCTATAAACCTGAATCATTACATTGGATTTTTGGGATAAGTTGGTCGCTAAGATTCCACTTCCCAATATGCCCGGATTACAGATTACTGTATCTTTTTTTATGGCGTTCATAATCAATTCAGAACACGCATAATCATTAATGTCTGCTTTGCTTAACTTCTCCGATACATATTTATTGAGTATCTGTTTGTCGTTAATCGTCATAAATCCATACCACAGCAAACACTTCATTCCCAATTGGGTGGCACTGGTTAATACATCAAGATAAGTATGTCCGTTATTATTGCGTTTATCTATTTCATAAGGATCGATATGTAAAAACGTAGCTTTGGGAAGTGATGGCAATATTTTTAATATGCCATCAACCGAATCACAATTGAAGGTTCTAATTGGTGGTGTGACGGCTTGGTGTCTTGCAAATGTTTCGATATTCTCCAATGCTCCTTTTTCCAGATCAAAGAACAAATGCCCCTTAATATCATTATTCAATACTTTCATGGCTAATGCTGGAGAACCTAAATAATATCCATTTGCCATACTTTCACTCTCCAATTGATAATAAAGGGAATTTTTCAATATGTCATCTTCGTTCGCTTCGTTTAAGAAATGATAAATACCATATTCTTGTTCGGGAGTATGTGCCATTGTATAGATAGCACATGCTGAATTTGTTTCTACATATATCTGCGGTTTCTCTATTTGAAGAACCTCACAGAGAACAAGATGTTTGAGAATATCAGGTTGTTTGCCGAAGTGAGTGTAAGTTTCCATAATCATTCTGTTTATCATTATGGTGGCAATATTAAGCAGTAGGAAGCAAAAAAGCCTTGACGAAAGTCAAGACCTCTATTTTTGCTGTTGTTTTTTGCGGATTCTACTTAGGGTTTCAGGAGTTACACCGAGAAAAAGTGCTATTTCTTTTAGGGATATTCGTTCTTGTAAATCGGGGCATCGTTTCATTAGTGCCTGATAACGTTGTTCGGGAGTATCACAATAGAATCTTAATAATCGTTGGTATATCTCGGCAAACATGGTTTCGGCAATTCGTCTGCCTAAACGTTGTGTTTCCATATCTGTTTCCTAAAATTGGTTGAGTTCGCTTAATGGGAGCAAATAGACCTCGCAGTCAGTTGTTGCCTTTATGCTAACTGTTGCACTTGTTCTATTAATTAAAGAGGGATAATCACATACGAAATCATTCTCAAAACTGTAGCCTACAATCCATTCGTTGCCGTTTGTGTCTATGCGAGTAAGGCGAAATGTACCTGATGTAACAAAGCCTATATGATTCGTTTTATCGTTTTGACGAACCATATATTCATTCTTCTTAAGCACTTTCAATGTGCCTTTCTCAAGAAATAGTTTTTCTAACCTAGCGGTGTCTACGTTTTTACTCGCATTAAATTTATCCATGCTAAATGCTTTATAATTGCAAAGATACAAAGAAGGATGACTATACCCGATAATATGCAAATAAAATCTCTACTGTTGTTGATTTGCATTCTTTTCGTTTTGTACCAATTGCAGTCTTTTCCTACCACTTTCGGACAGTTTTGAAAACGGCTCATGATTCTTTTTTCATTTGCTGATGAAAGTGAAATCAACACGTTTTATAACCATTTAAAATTAAAAGAGTATGGAAGTAGTAACCATCGAAAGAAGAACCTTTTCGTATGTCTGCGAACGGTTTACAGAGTTCGCCAAACGGATAGATAGTTTGTGTAACACTCATACGCAGAAAGTTGAAAATTGGCTGGATAGTCAGGAAGTATGTCTGTTGTTAGGCTTTAGCAAGCGAACTTTGCAGTATTACAGAAGTAGCGGAAGATTGGCTTATTCCCAAATTGGCAGCAAGATTTATTATAAATCTGCTGATATTGAAAAGATTATCTCCAACAGTGAAATACGGAATCAATCAACCAAACAAATCGTGCCTTATGAAAAGAATTAAAGAAAATTATCCGTCCTTCAATCTATTTTCTATTGTCGGTACATGGGAAGCATTAATTTGAATCCTACGGTTATCATTTATCGGAGCGACAAAGAGTATCTTCTTTCTATTATATATGTATCGGAAACTACTAAACAGGCTTCACCCGCTACTTATGAGATACAGCAAGATGGGAGCCAGTATTTTATTACCACTGCATCCAAACGGCTCTATATAGATTATGATCCGGCAAAAGATGTACTTAACATTTCATCGCTTGGTGACTATCTACGCAACTAATTAGCCATATAGCAATCTTGAAATCAATATTTCAATAAAACAATCTTTCAATCATGGAACTAATAAATAAAGATACCCCACAAGTCAAAGAATTTATTTCTTCACTTGATTTGATGCTGAATGGCATTGAATCTATTGTCAAGCACTACAAGCCCCACCTGAACGGGGAACGCTTTCTTTATAATAATGAAGTTTCCAAGAAACTGAATGTCAGTTTGCGAACCCTGCAAGAGTGGCGAGATACAGGGCTAATCCCCTTTATCCAGATAAAAGGTAAAATCATCTATCGCCAGAGCGATATTGATAAGCTGCTCCAAAAGCACTACTTTGAAAGTTGGAAAGAATAGCTATCTAAAAGAGTATGAATTCCACTATCTTCAAAAGATGCATTTTTTTATTATAGTAGAAATTAGACCTTTGCAACCTAAAAGCACTTGAATCTCAATCTTGTTTAGTTAGATTTTAAAATTTAATTTGATGTATATCTTATTAATTTCTTATTTTTGTAAGCATGAGTCTTTTATATGAAAGTTAAATTTAAAATGTAAATTATGCCGCTAAAAATAAATGTGCCTTATTCCGAAAAAGATTTGGCAAAAGAAAAAGGTGCTTTTTGGGATAAAGATAATAAGACATGGTTTGTTCCCGATTATAAAGACATCAATTTATTTTCTCAATGGATTGACACAGATAAGGTATCAATAATTGCAAAAGCACCTTTCTGGATAGGGGTAACTCAAAAAACTTGTTGGAAGTGTGGCAGTATGATTGACGTGATAGCTTTTGCATCTAATAAATTTTGGATATATGAATATTCAGATGACGATGAGGCATTACAAGAATGGTATCTCCAAGATTATTTTTCTTTTTTCTATATGCCTGGTTATATTGAGAAAGAAATTTTAGATATTGTATGTTCACGTTTTCCTACTTTTAAACTGGGATTTTCTAAGACTGTTAATGGAAAGTATTGGGCGAATCATTGTGAGCATTGTAATGCTCTGCAAGGTGACTTTTTCATGCATAATGAACCCGGTGGAGAGTTCTCTCCTATTGATATGGATGGTTACAAAGCTATAACTCTAATAGAGTTCCCATGTAAATTTGATTTACCAATAACTGCATCTTATTCTTGGGCAAGTAATGAAAAAGATATTTTAAGGTATTGTCCGAAAACGCAGTGGTAATAGCCATATCCTTATCATATGTTTTTTTGTTGTATATCTTGTTTTGAATTTAATAGGAAATGTTTCTTTTGCAGAAGATTTAGAAAACATTGTTTTTCGGAATTTAATTTGAATCATTGACTTTTCCAGTGAAGTATTTAGTCTGTGCAAGTCTTTAGATGAAAATACGCTCGAACATAGTGAGAGGAAGATTTTCATCTAAACCGAAGGATCGGACTTGAACGGACTGAATACGGAACTTACCTTTGTCAATGCTTCATATTAAGTTTTGAAAAACTTACAATAAAAGAAAAGGATTGAGAAAATGAAATTCATTCTTCCCAATCCTTTTTCTATATTGGCTACTGCCTCAATTATATAGCCAATTCCGACAGACAGCTATTTACTTTTTGCATATCCTTGAAAATATTCTGATCCAGTACTCGTGCATAATGTTTAGTCACGCTTGTATCTGCATGACCTAACATCTTAGCAACATTCTCCATACTTACGCCATTTGCAAGGCAAATGCTTGTAGCATAGCTATGACGGGCGGTATGGGAAGTGAATGGTTAAGCAAGGAAAAGCAGACAAGTGAAGATAAAACGTAAGTCGTTTGAAATGAACATAGTTTCTGTGTTTTGCCAAGTGGTAAAAATGCAAATGAAAGCGGAACATTGAGGTTGTTCGGTTACCAAATCGTTAGCCGGGCAGTTACCGAATAGAAATAGGTAACGGGAAGCAACGAAAAGAAATCCTCGCCGTTTTGTTTGCGCTTATCCACAGCATTTTGCATATCAAGGAACGCTTATATGGCAAGTAACTTTGCACCTAAAAATATAAGCGTATGAAAGTAGAAAAATTCAAGGTGTTGCTCTACCTCAAGAGGAGCGGATTGGACAAGTCGGGCAAAGCCCCGATAATGGGCAGAATTACCGTGAACCGCACGATGGCGCAGTTCAGTTGTAAACTCTCCTGCACTCCCGAACTGTGGAATCCTCGTGAAAGCCGTCTGAACGGAAAGAGCAGGGAGGCAGTGGAGGTCAATGCGAAAATAGAGAAACTGCTGTTGGCGGTGAACACAGCCTTTAACTCTCTCATGGAGCGTAAGACCGATTTCGATGCAACCGCAGTTAAAGATGTTTTCCAAGGCAGCAAGGAGACACAAATGACCATGTTGGCCTTCTTCGACCGACACATCGAGGAAATCAAAGCCCGAGTGGGTATAGATGTCTCCCACCGCACACTGCCGAACTACATCTATACTCGGCAACGTCTTGGTGAATTTGTCAGCAACCGATTTAAGGTTTCCGACCTTGCCTTCTGCCAACTCAACGAACATTTCATTCGTGAATTCCAAGAGTTCATCGTGATTGAGAAAGGCTTGGGTGTTCAGACGGTGCGTCACTATCTGGCGATACTGAAGAAGATTTGCCGTATGGCATTCAAGGAAGGACACGCGGATAAGTTCTATTTCGAGCACTATCCACTTCCCAAGCAGAAGGAGACACCACCCAAAGCACTGAGCAGAGAAGATTTCGAGAAAATCCGTGACGTAGATCTTCAAGGATGTCGCCCCGTGCACTCTATTGTCCGTGATATGTTTCTTTTCGCCTGCTATGCCGGGACCTCGTATGTGGATGTGGTGGCCATCACTCCCGACAACCTGTCAAGGGATGACAGAGACGCACTATGGCTGAAATACCGCCGAGGGAAGAACGGTCAGTTAAGCCGTGTCAAACTGTTGCCGGAAGCGATTGCCCTCATCGAGAAATATAAGGACGCTACACGGGCCACACTGTTTCCAGTAATCCAGTATCAAGCCTTGAAATGGTGTCTGACAAGCATCAAAATGAAGGCCGGAATCAAAGGCCGCTTGTCTTATCACATGGGGCGGCATTCATTCTCTACCCTCATGACACTTGAAAACGGAGTGCCCATCGAAACCGTCAGCAAGATGCTGGGACATTCCGATATAAGAACCACCCAAGTATATGCCCGTGTGACCCCGAAGAAACTCTTTGAGGATATGGACAAGTACATTGAAGCCACAAAGGATCTGAAACTTATTCTCTAACGATTCTCTAATCATTAAAACAGTTATATTATGCGAAGCACATTTTCAATTCTATACTACATCAACCGTGGAAAAGTCAAGGCGGACGGCACAACAGCCATCTTGTGCCGTATCACCATTGATGGCAAGAAGTGCGTATTTTCCACGGGCTACTATTGTAACCCCGATAGTTGGAACGCCAAAAGCGGAGAGGTTAAGGACATCAGGACAAACAATCTCCTTATCGCACTGCGGGCCAAAATAGAAACATCATACGAAGACCTGTTGAAAGAGACAGGAATGGTTACAGCGGAAATGCTGAAAAACGAGATAACGTGTGTGGCTACCATCCCCACCACACTCATGAAAGCAGGAGAGGAAGAACGGGAACGGTTGCGGATCCGTGCGGAAGTGATTAACTCTACCTCATCTTATCGTCAATCCAAGTCCTCGCAAGCCTATCTGCATGAATACATCCTTTCACTGGGTATGCGTGACATTGCCTTTGAGGACATCACCGAGGATTTCGGGTGGGGCTACAAACTCTATCTGAAGACCAAAGGCTGTGGCGCAAGCCATATCAACCATTGCCTTACTTGGCTGAACAGACTAATCTACATTGCCGTAGATAGAGAAATCATCCGATTCAATCCACTTGCTGATGTATCATACGAGAAAAAGCCCGACAACAAGCTGAAACATATCAGCAGGGCTGAACTTCAGAGAATAATGGAGCAGCCCATGCCGGAGAAGCGGCAAGAGCTTACCCGGAGGATATTCATCTTTTCCGCGTTTACCGGATTATCTTATGTTGATGTGAAACGGCTTTATCCTTCACATATCGGGACAACTACAGACGGAAGACGTTACATCCGTATCAACAGAAAGAAAACCGATGTGGAATCCTTCGTGCCACTGCATCCGGTGGCGGAGCAGATATTGTCCCTGTATAACACCACCAATGACAAAGAACCCATATTCCCTTTACCCAATCGTGACAGCCTTTGGTACTGCATTCACGAGATAGGCATATTGGCAGGTGTGAAAGAGAACCTCAGCTACCATGCGAGTAGACATTCTTTCGGAACCATGATGCTTTCGGCTGGTGTTCCAATAGAGAGCATCAGCAAGATGATGGGACATACAAATATCAAGACCACACAAGGCTATGCCCGGGTGACCGATGATAAAATCTCGGAAGAAATGGACAAACTTATGGAGAAAAGAAAAACACAACCAAACAGCGAAAAGACGAACAACATCAAATAACAGTATCAATTATGAACAGAGGAATAATAACAATCAGTGAAAGCGGTGTGGTGAGTATGCTCACTACACCCGTATGGATGACACAATTCGAGATTGCCGACTTGTTCGGGGTATTCTCGTGTGATGTTCGCAAAGCGATACACAGCATTTACAAGAACAAGGAACTGAACGAAGTGGACACAATGAAGTATGTCAAGCAACCCGATGGAATCAGTTGTGATGTTTATAACCTTGAAATGGTTATAGCCATTGCGTTCAGGGTATGCAGTAAAGAAAGTATGGTGTTCAGACAGCTTGTAATCGGTAAACTGAGTGCAGCGGCTAAAGGTACTTCAATATCCTTACTCGTTTCTTGCGGCAGAGGAAGCAACCGATGGTATAATTGAGTTCATCCCGCCAGACACTCGTTCCCGATGCTCGGATGCAAAGGTAGCGCATGGTCTGATGGCAGTGGCAAGGTCAGGCGGCAAAGCCGTTTCGGGCAGAATCTTCCTCCTGCGGAGCGTATTCAGCCCGAAAACCTTGCCCCTGCCAACCATACGCTCGTAAGGCATCCGGCAACGGAAACAAGCGACTGACGGGAAATCAAAAGAAAGGAACGGCTTACAGACGAAGCGGAATTCTGATGCTTCATCCGTAAGCTGTTCCTTTTTCTTTTTGCTGCCATGTCCATTGCTGCCGCGACCTATTGGGCAGACGGCAAACTGCGCTCCTTCAAGAAAATCAGATGGCGGTCTGTCGGTAGGCGGAGCGGTAGCCGTCAAGCAGCATCTTCTCTATGTCCGACTCGCGATAGAGTATCTTTCCGCCCAATTGGATATAGGCAATCCGTCGCTCGTTGCGGTAGTCCTGAAGTGTCCGGCGGCTCACCTTCAATCGTGCCGAGACTTCCTTGTCGGTGAAGAAACGCTCACCGCCCAGTGTCGGGCGATAGTCGGCAGTCATACGCTCGTAATTGTCCAGCAGTCGGTCAAGACTGCCCATGAAGTGGAGAATCCACTCGTTGTCTTTGGTCATCAGTTCATTCATGTTACATTGGATTTAGTGGGTATTGTTGTTATACTTTATTTATTGTTTATATTGTTCTTCCTTTGAAGCGAGCATCCTTCCGCCTGTCCTCCACATGGGCAACGATGCGCTTCACGTCTTCGGGACGGTAATACGTCTTGTGGTTGATTTGCGAGAAGGCGAGTGTTCCGTTGTCCCGCAGCGTCTGCAAGGTGCGTGGACTGATGTTCAGCATCCGGCACACGTCCTGATTGTCCATCCACTCACTCATCGTCTTTTCGCCGTGCCGATGGCAGATGGCATCCATGCGGCGGACGAACTGGTCGAACTTGACGACCATCGTCTCAAAAGTTCTTTTCTCGATTGATACTATTTCCATAATTCTTTCCTTTTGTGTTTCTTTTGTCGCAAAGGAATGGATAATCCGTCATCCGACAATGCTTTTTTCATAACTGGCAGCCTTTGGCATCGGTATGGTATAGCTTGGCCAGGATAAGCCTTATAGGTAGGCTTTCTGTTTCATCTAAACTTCCACGTTTAAGATGGTAGCCCAATCTCAATAAGACCTTAATTCAAGTTCGCCCGTAAATGAGACTTTGATTTTTCTACTCCTTGTGTCCAGCAAATCGGTGAAGTCTGCACCATTGTTCCTATTGTCCCAAAGCAAAGTTACACAAAATTGCCTAAGAGAATCCAAGTGTTTGACTGACTGTACTAAAGCGCCTTACTTTGCTCCCGATAATCGGTCAAGGTGAACACCAAGACCATAGTTAATAACTTAAATAATTTGTTTTATGGCAATGACAAGAGAACCAAACATCAGTGAGCAGCAGGCTCGTGAAATCGTGGACAGAATGGGGCGCAGAGAATCCCGCAGTGAGAAGTCTATGGACGACTTCTACAGGAATCTCGGTCTGGATCCGGAAGAACTGGCACAGCCCGGAGGAACAGCTGTAAAGGAATCAGAAACCAGCGTTGCGGAAAAGTCGTCAGAAAGTATCACATCGGAAGAGCTGACCACGCCGCAGAAGCGTGTCAGCAGCAAGCAGCGCAAGTTGTCGCTGGAAGAGTACCGCACAACCTATCTCCAAGTTCCGAAGATTATCAACCGGAAGCCCGTGTTTGTCAGCGAGAAGGTACGCGATGAGTTGGACGAGATTGTACGCCGTCTCGGAGGACGTGGCATGAGTACCTCGGGACTTATCGAGAACCTCACTCGTCTACATCTTGAAACCTATCGGGAAGACATAGAGCAGTGGCGTAAGCTCTAAGAGAAAATCGGTCTAACCGATTAAGTCAGTGGCTACACTTCATCGGTTAGACCGATACACAAAATGAGTCATTATACTCACAAACCAATCCGACAAGCGGAGGATTTTCGTGTCTTCAAAGACACAGCAAGATATATTTTCAGTTACTCCGGGCTTTCCCGGTAACTGAAAATCCTTGCACCGCCGTGGGCAGAATTATCCTCCGCAGTCGGATAATTTCCAAGTTTTTTAATCAGAGATTAGACCAAGAAAGAATCATTAAAACAGCAAAAAGAAGACAACATGAAGAAGAACAGAAAGAACGGGAGAAGTCCCGTATTGAACCCGAAGACGCACTGCGTGATGGTGCGCTTCGATGATATGGAATGGAACAAGTTCCTCACGATGTATGAGGAATCGCAGGTGTACGCTAAAGCCGTCTTTCTCAAGACGCATTTCTTTGGACAGAAGTTCAAGGTGCTGAAGGTGGACAAGGCTATGCTGGAATACTGCACCAAGCTGTCCGACTTTCACGCCCAGTTCCGAGGTATTGGAACGAACTACAACCAAGTCGTGAAGGAGCTGCGCTGCCATTTCTCGGAGAAGAAGGCGATGGCATTGCTCTACAAGTTGGAGAAGCAGACCATCGACCTCGTGAAACTAAGCCGTGAAATCGTCGAACTTTCGAGGGAGATGTATGCCAAGTGGGAGCAAATAAACCGAGTATGATTGTATGACCTCAATCAAGGTGAAGTTCAGACCTTCCACTGCCACGGGCAAGGAAGGGACAATCTATTACCAAGTCATCCATAAGCGCGTAATCCGTCAGTTAAAGACGGATTACCGCATCTATACAGATGAGTGGGATGAAGGAAATGCAACCTTAATTCTCGCCAACAACGAGCGGAACGGGTATCTTCAATCCATCAAAGAACGGATAAATTGGGATGTCAAGCGATTAGAAAATATCGTCAGCCATTGGGAAAATAAGCAGAAAAACTACGCCGCTGACGATATTATTTCCGCTTTTCAAGAATCGTCCAATGAACAAACGCTGTTCAATTTCATGAATGGCGTTATTGCACGACTCAAGCAGATGGGAAAGCATCGCACCTCCGAAACCTACTACGCTACGCTCAGAAGTTTCATGCAATTCCGGGAGAACAAGGATGTACTGTTAGATGAAATAGACTCGGACTTGATGCTGATGTACGAGGCATGGCTGCATGGTAAAGGGATAACAAAGAACAGCAGCTCGTTCTATATGCGGATATTGCGGGCTGTCTATAACCGTGCCGTGGAAAAGGAACTGACGAACAACCGCAATCCATTCAAGCATGTCTATACGGGCGTAGACAAGACCGTCAAACGTGCAATCCCATTAAAGGCAATCAAGAAGATTAAAAACCTTGACTTGTCCTTACACCCTGCCTTGGACTTCGCCCGTGATATGTTCATCTTCTCCTTCTATACTCGTGGAATGTCATTCATTGACATGGCTCATCTGAAGAAAAAGGATTTGCAGAATGGCATCTTGTCTTATCGCAGACGCAAGACCGGACAACAACTGTTTATTAAATGGGAAAAGTGTATGCAGGAGATAGTAGACAAGCATAAAGCGGATTATGGCAGTCCATACTTACTACCGATTCTAAAATACCCCTACGACAACCGCAACCAATACAAGAATGCGCTTTATCGTACCAACAAGAACTTGAAAGAGATTGCCAAGTTAGCTGGTCTATCCATACCATTGACCCTATATGTTGCCCGTCACTCATGGGCAAGTATAGCCAAAAGCAAGAACATCCCCATCTCGGTTATCAGCGAAGGTATGGGACATGATTCGGAAATGACGACACAAATCTATCTGGCTTCATTAGACAATTCTGTCGTGGATAAGGCGAACACACAGATATTAAGGGATTTGATGTAAGACGAATGATTGTTTTGCGAAATCTATCTTCTCTCCGTAAGAGACACTAACTATAACGCAAAGGTACACATTTTTATGAGAATTAGGCTGTTTATCAGATGATAAAATACTCTATATCATCGATAAACAGCCCTTTTGTTTTGTGAAATACTATTCAAACTATTGACTATCAGCTTCAACGTGTCTCTTACGGAGAGATACCTCCTTAATCATATAGAAAATGCCCGTTGAAGTTGACATATTGGAGGATAGTATCTTTCGGCTTTCGCCCGATTTGCTGAACACCCTGCTCAAAGACCATACCATGAGCAGGGAGGATATTCAGCGCAATATATTTTGGGCCACATCTGATTATGAAAGTCTTGGCGAGGGTTATCAATATGACGCTCCCATCCTTCCACTTCTGATTACCGGGGACAACGGCCATGTCATTATGCCCCGTGTACTTAAAAGCCGTGATACTCAGACTGCACGTTCCCGTGACATGGCGGAAGTGTTTACGCCTTCATGGATATGCAATGCACAGAACAACCTGATTGATGAAGCGTGGTTCGGAAGAAAGGATGTATTCAATACAGAATACACAGATGAACAAGGATGCCATAGGTGGAAAACCACAGATGGCAACATCATGTTTCCCGAAGGTAAGACTTGGAAAGACTATGTACGTGACAACCGGTTGGAGATAACCTGCGGGGAAGCCCCTTACATCATCAGTCGATATGATACCACAACAGGAGAGGCCATTCCCTTAGAGAAACGCATAGGTTTGCTTGACCGAAAATTGCGGGTTGTAAGTGAGAATACGGAAACCTCGGGCGAATGGCTGGAGTGGGCACAGGAAGCCTACAAGAGCACCTACGCCTACGAATGGCAGGGCGACAATCTGCTGATTGCCCGTGAAGCGATGCTTATCACCTTTATCGAATACTACCAACAGAAGTTTGGGAAACAACCATTATTGAAATCTATCAATTACATCGCCTACATCATATCATGGAATGTGTGGCAGATGGACGGGCTGAAAGGTGTTGTTCCGAACAGTTGCGGTGAACGGCGTACACTTGTGTATGAATTGTTCGGGACAAGAGAAGAAATCAGTCAATGCGAAGGTTGTGCGAAAGATGACATCCGCAGGCATAACGGCACCTATTGCCTGATTAAGGACTGGCGGGCAAAAGACCCCAAGACGGGAAAGATGGGAAAACGAATCCGATTTATCGACCTCATAAAATAGTGCAGTATGAAATTCACATCTTCACTAAAACTGAAACTGATATATGTGTTCCGCATCAACGATGCAGCACACAAAGGCTGTCTGAAGGTGGGCGAGGCCACTTGTGACAATGACAATGTGTTCGGTCTTGCGCCCAATAGCAAAGCTCTCAACGAATCCGCCAAGAAGCGCATCAACCAATACACACAGACGGCAGGTATTGCCTACGACCTGCTCTATACGGAACTGACAATATACAACAGCAAGAAAGGCTTATGCTCTTTCAATGATAAGGAGGTGCATAGCGTTCTGGAGCGTTCCGGCATTAAGAAGAAGGTCTTTGATACTGAGAACAAGGCCAACGAATGGTTCATCACAGACCTTGAAACGGTCAAACGGGCGATAGCGGCAGTAAAGGAAGGTCGAGAATCACTTACATCTGTGGAAATCTCGCACGACAGAACACCGATTGTGTTCCGTCCAGAACAGCGCGAGGCCATTGAGAAGACCAAGAAGCAGTTCAAGAAGGGTAATCAGATGCTATGGAATGCCAAGATGCGTTTCGGAAAGACCTTATCTGCTTTGCAAGTGGTGAAAGATATGGACTTCGGCCGCACGCTCATCCTTACCCATCGTCCGGTTGTGGACAGCGGTTGGTTTGAGGATTTCGGTAAGATCTTCTACGACAGCCCGGCTTTTGCCTATGGCTCCAAGAACAACGGTGACAGCCATGTCTCTCTTGAAACGAGAGCGAAGCGTGGCCAATGCAAGTATGTCTATTTCGCCTCCATGCAGGATTTGCGTGGCTCGGAACTGGTAGGAGGCAACTTCGATAAGAACAATGAGGTGTTTGCCACCGCATGGAATTGCATCATTGTGGACGAGGCGCACGAAGGTACGCAGACGGAACTGGGCAAGGCGGTGATGCAGGAACTGACCAAGGATAAGACTAAGATTCTGCGTCTTTCGGGTACACCTTTCAACCTATTGGATGATTTCAAGGATGAAGAAATCTATACATGGGACTATGTGATGGAGCAACGGGCAAAGGCCACATGGGATTTGACGCATTTCGGTGATCCTAATCCTTACGCCTCACTGCCCACGATGAACATCTACACCTACGACCTCGGACGGTTGCTCCATGAGTTTGTGGACGAGGATGTAGCCTTCAACTTCCGCGAGTTCTTCCGTGTAGATGATAACGGAACATTTGTTCATGAAAAAGATGTTCGTGCTTTTCTGAATCTTCTGACCGAAGAGGACAAGGAGAGTTGCTATCCGTTTGCAAACGAAGAGTACCGTAACATCTTCCGCCATACGTTGTGGATGTTGCCGGGTGTGAAGGAGGCCCGTGCCATGAGTGCCTTGCTGCAATCACATCCTGTGTTCCAACACTTCAAGGTGGTGAATGTGGCAGGAGATGGTGACGAGGACGAAGAAAGCAAGGATGCGCTGAAGGCGGTAGAGGAAGCGATTGGCAAAGACCCGGATTCCACACGTACAATTACCTTATCATGCGGACGTTTGACTACAGGCGTGAGTGTCAAGGCGTGGACGGGTGTGTTCATGCTGTCCGGCTCGTACAATACCGCTGCATCAAGCTACATGCAGACCATCTTCCGTGTGCAGACACCTGCCACCATTAACGGATGTGTCAAGGAGCAATGTTATGTGTTTGACTTCGCTCCCGACCGAACATTGAAAGTCATTGCAGAAACGGCAAAGATTTCGGCAAAGGCCGGAAAGACCAGCGGCAACGACCGCAAGATTATGGGTGAGTTCCTGAACTTCTGTCCGATTATCTCCATCGAAGGCTCGAAGATGAAGCAGTTCGATGTACCGCGTATGCTGGAGCAGCTCAAAAAGGTGTATGTGGAACGGGTGGTTCGTAACGGTTTCGAGGATAAGAGCCTGTATAATGACGAGTTGATGAAACTCAACGATTTGGAATTGCAGGAGTTTGACGACCTAAAGAAAATTATCGGTCAGACGAAGGCCATGCCCAAGACCAATCAGGTGGACATCAACAATCAGGGACTGACGGACGAGCAATACGAGGAACTGGAAGACCTTGAAAAGAAATCCAAGAAACGCGGCAAGGACAAGCAGCCCTTGACAGAGGAAGAGAAGCAACGTCTGGCGGAACTGAAGAAGAAAAAGGAGAACCGTGAGGCTGCCATATCCATCCTTCGCGGTATCTCTATCCGTATGCCCTTGCTCATCTATGGAGCAGAACTGCAAGACGAGAGCCAGGAGATTACGATTGACAACTTCGCCTCACTCATCGATCCGCAGTCATGGGAAGAATTTATGCCCAAGGGCGTGACCAAGCAGAAGTTCAGCAGCTTCAAACGGTACTACGACCCGGAGATATTCTGTGCGGCAGGCAAGCGTATCCGTGCTATGGCCCGTGCTGCGGACAAACTGAGCGTGGAGGAACGTATTGAGCGCATCACGGATATTTTCAGCACGTTCCGCAACCCGGACAAGGAAACGGTACTAACTCCGTGGCGTGTGGTGAATATGCACCTTGGCGATTGTTTGGGTGGCTACAACTTCTTTGAAAAGGACTACGAAACCGCCTTGTCCGAGCCTCGCTTCATTGACCACGGCGAGGTGACAGCCAATGTGTTTGCAGAGGATTCGCGAATTCTTGAAATCAACTCCAAGTCCGGCTTGTATCCTCTTTACATGGCTTATAGCATTTACCGCACACGGGTAAAGAACTCTTTGTTTTCGGTGTCAAGCGTAGAGGATGAGCAGCGTATATGGGATAAAGTGGTGGCAGAAAACATCTTTGTCATCTGCAAGACTCCGATGGCAAAGAGCATCACCAAGCGCACCCTCATCGGCTTCCGCAATGCAAAGGTAAATACCCGATACTTCGAGGATTTAATCAATCAAATCAAGAACAAACCAGAGAACTTTGTGGCGAAAGTAGCCAAGGGAAAATCTTACTGGAAGGCAATAGATAACGACAACATGAAATTTAACGCAATAGTAGGTAATCCACCGTATCAAGTCATGGATGGGGGTGGTGCCGGAACAAGTGCCATAACTATATATAATTTCTTTATAGAAATCGCTAAAAAGATAGATTCTCGGTATATTTCAATGATTATGCCTGCGAGATGGTATGCTGGAGGTAAAGGTTTGGACGATTTCAGAACAAAAATGTTGAATGATCGGAATTTGTGTTCCATTGTTGATTATCCAAATCCAAAGGACTGCTTTCCAACTGCAAATATTAGTGGTGGCGTGTGTTATTTCCTTAGAGATAAGGAATACTCAGGAAATTGTTTGTTTTCAAATGTCATAAATGGGAAAACGATTTCGGCTATGCGAGTTCTTAATGAATTTGATGTTTTTGTCAGATATAACAAAGCTCTCCCGATTATAAAGAAAATACATACAGATAATGTCCTTTCCAATTTAGTCTTCGCAAGAAATCCTTTTAACTTAGATTCTTCAGTAAGAGGAAACTCAAAACAGAATAATGATACTGATATAAAAGTTTATTCCAGTAGAGGTGTTGGATATCTTCAGTATAATGATATTACCGCAAATCGTGACCTCATTGGCAAATACAAAGTGTTAATGGGAAAAGTATTAAGTGGGCATCTTGGTGAAACGAATGAAGAAGGTCAAGTTAAAGTAATAGCCACACTGCAAATTGCTACCCCTCAAGAGGTATCAACCGATTCTTATCTTGTCATTGGCGGATTTGATTCAAAAGGTCAAGCCCAAAATTTAATGATGTATCTCAAAAGCAAGTTCTTAAGATTTTTGTTGTTACAATCATTGGTGTCAATGAATATCTCACGTAATAACTTCCGTTTTGTTCCAATGCAAAATTTTTCTGATGAGTCAGACATTGATTGGAGTAAGAGTGCTACCGAAATTGACCAACAACTCTATGCAAAATACCATCTGACAAACGAAGAAATCTTATTCATAGAATCAATGATAAAATCAATGTGATAATTTTGTCCTCTGAAGTCTGACCTGTTAAGTTAGAGAAAGATGTCAAAGCAATTTAGTCGTTTTGTTCTCTACAGATGGATAAATACGTGATATTTATACTTATAAAAGCAATTATTCTTCATTTCTAATGAAGCTAATGAGAAAAAGCAGTATCTTTGCAATATAGAATTTGAAATCACATATATGGTTAATATTGAGAATAGAGATATAGAGGCTGAGATTATTAATGACAATCAGTCTGATAGCGAGGATATTCAAACCGTGGATGTCTCTGATGTTGTTGTATATGCTAGAGATTGGACGATTGAAACTATATTCAATCAAATCAATATCGAAAACATAGACTTAAATCCCAAATTTCAAAGAAGAAATGCTTGGAATGACGACAAACGAAGTAAACTTATTGAGTCAATCATAATGGGTTATCCTGTCCCAGAAATTGTTTTAGCAGAAAATCCCCAAAAAAAACGATCATTTATCGTCATAGATGGTAAGCAGAGACTACTTACCCTTGCTGGATTTATAGACAATAATAAATATAAATATTGGGATAAACCCGTATTAAAAGGATTGAAAGTGTTGAAAGAGCTTAACAAATCGAAATATACTGATTTGGATGAGAAATCTAAACGCGAATTTGATAACTCCTCATTACGCTGTACTGTTATTACAAATTTTAAGGATATTCAAATTTTGTATGATATTTTCTATAGACTTAATTCTGGATCTGAATCTTTATCTACACAAGAATTGCGGCAGGCTCTTAATAAGGGAGAGTTTGCAGATTATTTAGTTGAAACTACGAACACTATACAACCAATTCATTCTGTTATGAATTTGTCAGAACCAGATAAAAGACTTCGAGATATTGAAAATCTACTAAGATTATTTGCTTTTACCATGTATCCCAAAGAATACAAAGGTAATTTAAAGAAATTTTTAGATGACAAAATGGGGGACATTACGAGGGATTGGGGAAATTTACATCTCGAAATAAAACAACAATACGAGAAAATAAATTCTGCAATAGATTTGCTTAAAGCAACATTTGGAGAGTACAAATTTATTGGTAGAAAATATGATGAAGATACTTTCTCTAATAGATTTAATAAAGTATTATTTGAGGTGGAGATTTTTTATTTTCTTCATTTAGATAATAGCATTCTTTCAAAGAAAGAAGTATTCATTACCTCTTTTAAGAAACTCTGTACCAAAGATAGTGATTTTAGAGCCTCTATTGAGAGTTCAACAAAAAATATTGAATATTACAAGATAAGATATGTCAAATTTCAAGAATTGATAAACAAATCTTTCGAACTCAACTTAGCAATAAATCCATTTTTGTAATTTATGGTAGACATAAACGAGTCTTTGGACAAATTGGAAATATATTTATTAGAACTCGAAGATAAATATATAGATATCCATACAGATCCTTTGGAAAATCCAGAAGCGTACAAATTGGATGTTAAAAGTTTTTGTGTACTTTCTCATGCTGCTTTTGAAGAGTTCGTAGAAAATATATGTTTATATACACTAAATGAAATTGAAGACAAATTTAAAAATACACAGCGTATCAGCTATTCTACTTTATGTTTGTTACATTTCAACGGAAATAACAAAACAATAGATAATGAAAGTTGGAATGATGACGAAAGAATTTATGACTATTTATTAACTCAAATAAGAAATATAAAAAGCGATTTTTCTACGTATATAATGAACCAAAACCATGGAGTGGGTTTAAAATATCTCAAAAGGTTATTGGTTCCATTAGGATTATATGTGCCATTGGACATTAGATTTTCTTCCGCATTAGAAAATTTGACTCAATCAAGGGGCGGTTATGCGCATACCTCTCATCGTTATATTAGAAGTTTATCTCCAGAAGATGCGAAAACGTATGTTAGAGATGTTTATGAAATGATGGTAAAGCTAGCGAATAAATCTAGAAATATTTCATATTATAGCATTCATTAGAAATAGGCTAGCAGATTCTATAATAGTATCTCTTGAATATATCATTCTTATTACGTTGATTAATGTGCCCATTTGAATTGTTTTATTATGGTAATTTAATTATCTTTGCAATGTAAAATCAGCGTTCTTTTGATGTAATGCAGAACAAGGCAGAATATAGGGCCTCGCTCGTTTCTAAATCGTTACCTATTGCGAAACGACTTTCTGCAATCAATTCATTTCCAATCGCAAAGACAATTCGTTGTGTCTCCCGCAGTGTGTGCTAAGATTTTTATGAATTCCGCACACATCGGCAATCTCCTTCAAATAACTGTTCATGCGTTGATTACACAATACAGGTAAAAGTTTTCCAGTATAGTCTGACACATCTTTATATTTATCAAGAATTGAAGCTGCCACAGGTAGCACAGGAATGTTGCACATAATTTTTGTCTTTTGGCGGTTCTTCCTTATCCAAAGTTCTCCTTTGTTATCTTTTACTAAGTGTTCAGGTGATAAGTCTTTCACATCGCTGAACGCCAAGCCAGTAAAAATGCAAAAGACAAAGATGTCACGTACCTGTTCTACTCGTTTAATTGTGAACTCTTTAGCGAGAATGATTTTAATCTCGTCCATCGTCAGAAATTCGGGATCAGTTTCTTCCAGTTTGAAGCGGTAGTAAGCAAATGGATCTTTCTTTATCCAGTCGTTTTCCAGAGCAATGCGGATAATCTTCTTCAAATTCTTTAGTCGGGTGATAGCGGAGTTCTGCGCACAACCTTTTTCAATCTTCAAGAAAGCATCGAACTTAGAAATGAAGTTGGCTTCCAAGTTGTTCAGAGCAATATCCGATAACTGATATTCTTTCTTAATGAATTCCTCCAAATATCGGGTAGTGGTTTCATACCGTTGAACGGTTTTACTAACAAAGTCTTTGCCGATCAGCTTACGACTTTGTTCGTTGTGTTCTCTGAATACTTGCAAAAGGGTTTTGCTTTCTTCATCTACACCATAATACAGTTTTCTCACAAGATCAACGGTGATAACCTTGTCGGAAGTTTCCAGTTCCCTATAAATTTGGTGTATGCGTGAACGTGTGATTTCTAAGTAATGGTTCAGTTCGACCGACATGCGGTCTTTACCTTTTGAATTCTCTTTTGCCTGATTCCATAAGTTCACAGGGCAGCTTCTTTTGATAGAAATATCTACCATACAGCCGTTTACGGTAATTCTCATGCATACAGGAGCTTCACCGTTCTTTAATAATTTGCCTTTCTTGATGAAGAACAATACAGAAAATGATTTTCGAGCCATTTTTACATCGTTTTTAGAGTTACAAAACTATGTATTCTCTTCCAAAGTAGTACTACGCAAAATGTTATGAATCAGTGAGAAAGACGCAAATTCGTGGGACTTTTTTCGATTAAATTTTAGTCCCACGATTTATCCACCAATAATATGCTTGAAACGGCCGTTTTCTGCTACTTGCCAGAAAAAAGAAATCCCCGATAATGCTTGATTATCAGGGATTTGCTTGATTTTTCTTTTGTTTTCAGTGATCCGCCTGGGGCTCGAACCCAGGACCCCAACATTAAAAGTGTTGTGCTCTACCTGCTGAGCTAGCGAATCAATCCTTATTTGCGAATCAGTTATTTCCTGATTGCGGGTGCAAAGGTAGTTACTTTTATTTAATTTGCAAGTGTTTCGTAGAAAAAAGTTCCAATTATTTTTCCTCTTTATCGCTTGTTTCTTGATTATCAGTAATTTCTACTTCATCATATTTTATTCTTTCTTTGTTGATAATAAAGCGTTGATAGTAGGAAAGCATCAAAGTGGTCAGAGGCAAGGCAATGATCATACCCAGCATTCCCATTAATGAACCCCAGATAGAAAGGGATAAAAGGATGATGGCGGGATTCAGTCCCGTAATCTTTCCCATGATTTTGGGGACGAGGAAAGTATCCTGTATAATTTGGACGATGGCGAAGACTGCCAGTGCGCATGCTATAATAATCCAGAAATTCTCTCCCGTATCGGCAGCTTTAAGGATCGCCAATAGGACCGTAGGGAGGAAACCGATGATTTGCAGGTAAGGAACCATATTAAGCGCTCCAATGAAAAGCCCTAGAGCGATAGCCATCGGAAAATCGATAATAAGGAAGCCTATACTGAACAGAATCCCCACACAAAAGGCAACCAGTGCCTGACCACGGAAATACCGATTCATGCCGTCCTGTACATCATGTACGAGGTTGGATGCGAAGGTACGATACTTGTTGGGCAGCAGATGCAGCCATCCTTCGGCTATGACTTCATAATCCAGCAATATAAAGATTACATATAATAATATGATAAAGGAGGCGAGAATGCTGAACAGGATATTGAGCGACTCCGCAAGCAGGGCCCACACTCTGGGCACCGTATCTTTGATGGCTGCAAGAATATTCTCTTCGCTTAATATACGGTTGAGCGCCTGAAGATCAATATTCTCATGAATGAATTCGGAAAGATTCTTGGGTACATTATTCCCGGCTCCATTGGTGAGGTAGGTTACCAGTAAGTCATTCATCCTGCCTATTTCCGAAACCATGGGAGGCACCAACAAATAGAATAAGGATATTCCGACAAGAGTAATCAGAAACAAGGCGCAGAAGATAGAAACAATACGGCTCTTTAACCGTAGCTTATATTGGAAAAACTTGACTAACGGGTAAACCATGTAGGCAATCAGCCAAGCTATAAAGAAAGGTAATAACACTCCGCTGAGCCGTTCCACAAGCATTAATATCCCTACCACCAGTACACATCCGATGGAACCACGTATAAAACTGTCGAATGTTATCTTCTTTCTTTCCATATATGTTTTAAATAGAGTTTATATCTGTTGTCCGTCCTCTCCCCGTGCACGGAGGTAGCACTCCCTGCAAAGCGGCTCGTATTCGGCTGTCTCTCCTAAAAGTACCTGCTTGTCATTCTTGACGGTACGATGAGAGAAAGATGCCAGGTCACCGCACTTCACGCAGATAGCATGAACTTTGGAGACTTCGTCGGCAATAGCGCATAATTGCGGCATCGGTCCGAAGGGATTCCCTTTGAAGTCCATATCCAGTCCGGCGATGATGACACGGATACCGTTATTGGCAAGCTGTCTGCATACGTCAATCAGTCCGTCATCAAAGAACTGTGCTTCGTCGATGCCTACTACATCTATTTCAGAAGTGAACAACAGGATACTTGCCGATGAATCGATAGGGGTGGATGCGATGGAATGACTGTCGTGTGATACCACGTCTTCTTCCGAATAACGGGTGTCGATGGCCGGTTTGAATATCTCTACACGCTGGCGTGCAAACTTGGCTCTTTTCATTCTGCGAATCAGCTCCTCCGTCTTTCCGGAGAACATTGAACCGCAGATTACCTCTATTCTACCTCTTCTTCTAGTCTCTTGTATGTGGTCTTCTGAAAATAATACCATGTGATTTTCGTGCTTTCTTGATTAAATAAATGAATGGACAAAGGTAAACAATTCGATGTACAAGAACTGTTAAATTATCCATTATTTTAAGTTATTGCATAAATTATTCCTACATTCGCACCATAATAACAATGGATGGAAATGAAACAGAAGCTATTAACAGATATTGAGCTGGATGTTCATGAGCTGAAGCTACTCATGGATACGTTTTCTAAAGAGCCGACTCAGACTTTGTCTGAACTGTTGAAGCGGAGCATCCTGCGTATGCAGGATCGTTTGGAGCAGTTGTCGGAAGAGATAGAAGCTGTACCGGTGGAAGATTCGCCTTCCGCTATAGCGGAAGTGGAAAGTGAAGTCCCCATTGTTGAAGAACAAGCTCCTGTAATAGAGGAAATTGAATATCCGGTAATAGAAGAGAAGGTCGTGGAAGAGAATGAAGCGACAGCGCTGGGAGAAGATGAACCTGTGATAGTACAGGAACCGCAGGCTGTTGTGGAAGAAACAGTAATTGAGGAACCTGTTGTCGAAGACGAAATGGAAGAGAAAGAAGTGGAAGATGAGTCGGAAGACGACGAATCGCTTCTGATAGAGGAGCCGAAAGCTGCCGTATTGGGCGAAAGCATAAAGATGGCTGCCGGATTACGTCATTCCATCAGCCTGAATGATTCTTTCCGTTTCTCACGTGAGATATTCGGCGGAGACCCTGAACTGATGAACCGTGTTATCGAGCAGATATCAGTCATGAGTTCTTATAAGACTGCCGTGGCATTTCTTGCCTCGAAAGTCAGCGTAAACGAAGAGAATGAGGCGATGACCGACTTTCTGGAGTTGCTAAAAAAGTATTTTAATCAATCAGCATAAAAGTTTATGGGAAAGTTATATGTAGTACCTACGCCGGTAGGAAATCTGGAGGACATGACCTTTCGGGCAATCAAGGTGCTGAAAGAGGTCGATCTGATTTTGGCAGAGGACACACGTACTTCCGGTATTTTGCTGAAACACTTTGAAATAAAGAACGCAATGCAATCTCACCACAAATTTAATGAACATAAAACGGTGGAAAGTGTTGTTA
>ERZ857745.451-NODE-451-length-63571-cov-5.684709_pt1 | contig 63571 bp, 58 predicted proteins | sample MGYA00519699_ERZ857745 | MGnify/ENA primary metagenome ERZ857745 (study PRJEB31778, sample SAMEA3449357) | human gut metagenome | biome: human gut; feature: human-associated habitat; material: faeces | place: United Kingdom | collected 2010/2012 ... | reverse complement strand
CTGCCTCTTTGCTTCAGCTGCTGCTACAGCTGCCTGAAGCTGTTGATCCAGATCTGCGACTTCTTCTTTCTTAGATTCCAGCGTATTACTCAGCGTCGTCTGCTCTGCCTCATAATCAGACTGCATAGACTCCAGATTCGCCTGATCTTCTTCAAGCTGTGCTTTCAGATCTGCAATCTGCTGCTTGGTATCAATATATTCCTGAAGTTGCTTTCTGTCATAACTATGTACATTCTGAACATACTCTGCTTTGTTAAGCAAGTCTGAGAAATTCTCAGCACTGATCAGAGTCTCAATCGCAGTCGAGTTGCCTTCTTCATACATATACTTGATACGCTTCTTCATATCTTCGTACTGCTGATGTTCTTTTTCTTTAGCAACAGTAAGATCATCCTGTGCCTGTGTGATCTGCTGACCTGTTGACACCAGATCATCTTCCAGCTTACTCATTTTTTCAATTAGTGTCTGCAATTCTGACTGAAGAGAATTCACTTCACTCTGTGCTGCATTTTTACTATTCTGCAGATTGCTGACATCATCTGCAAATACTGGCGTAACTACCATTGAACTTGCAAGAACAGATGCCAAAAATACTTGTTTAAATTTTATCATAATCACCCATCCTATATTTTTTACTAATTATTTTCCTAACCCTGTGGTCGATTATATACCATTTTTCTATTTTTTGCAATACAATTTAACATTTTTGTAATATTCTACTAGGGTATCATAATATACTGATATTTTCGTTATCACTCCTAATAACCATTCCTTGCGTAATCCTTATTATTTATGCTAAACTGACTTCATAATCAATAAATCTAGAATACTAAATAAGAAAGAAGGATTCCACTATGAATTTCAAATTCAACCATAACAACTTAAATGTACTTGACCTTGAAAAATCAATTCAATTCTACAAAGATGCACTCGGACTCACCGTAGTCCGCGAAAAAGATGCTGCTGACGGAAGTTTTAAGCTCGTCTACCTCGGTGATGGAAGCTCCGTTCATCAGCTCGAGCTCACCTGGCTTCGTGACATGGACCGCCCATACGACCTCGGCGACAACGAAATCCACCTCGCCTTCACCGTAGACGACATGGATGCCGCCCTCGCACACCATAAAGAAATGAACTGCGTCTGTTTCGAAAATAAGTCCATGGGTATCTACTTCATCGAAGACCCAGACGGCTACTGGTTAGAAATCGTACCTGAAAAATAAATCTATTGCACATTTTCATTAAAAGCATAGCCCGCCGCAAGGTGCAGGAACCACTTCCTACACCTTGCGGCGGGCTACGCCTTCATAAAATCAAACGCCACTAATTACTGTACTGACAGATTCGTATACCCCATCAGATCCAGATCTATCTGCTGTGCCGCTTCTCTTCCTTCCCGGATTGCCCACACAACCAGCGACTGTCCTCTGTGCATATCTCCTGCCGTAAATATATTCGGCACATTCGTTTTATACTCACCCGGAGCTGTTTTAACATTCGTGCGCTCATTGACTTCCACACCGAATGCCTTTGTCACATAATCCTCACTTCCGAGGAACCCCGCTGCGATCAGCACCAGTTCTGCATTTACCGTGTACTCACTTCCTGCGACCTCTGCCATCATCATACGTCCGGTCTTTTCATCCTTCTTGCTTTCCAGTTTCACAAGAACCACCTTGCAAAGATTTCCATTCTTATCTTTGACAAATTCCTTTACCGTTGTCTGATAAACCCTCGGATCATGTCCCCAGAGAGCAATTGCTTCCTGCTGACCATAGTCTGTCTTGCAGACTCTCGGCCACTCCGGCCATGGATTCATAGCGCTTCTCTCATCCGGAAGTTTCGGCATCATTTCCAGCTGAAGAACGGATTTTGCGCCATGACGGATCGACGTTCCAACACAGTCATTTCCCGTATCGCCACCACCGATGACAATTACATTTTTGCCCTTTGCAGAAATATATTCGCCTTCTTTCAGCTGCATCTCATTTTTCCAGAGACATTTCGTAGTTGATTTCAGAAAATCTACTGCAAAGTAGATCCCTTTTGCATCTCTTCCGGGTACTTTTATATCACGCGGATGGGATGCACCGCAACAAAGCACCACCCGGTCAAACGCTTTCAGAAGTTCTGCAGATTTCTTATCTTTTCCAATATTGCAGCCAGTTTCAAAACGGATGCCTTCTTCTTCCATTACTGCAAGTTTCCGGTCGATGAACTGTTTTTCCAGCTTCATATTCGGGATTCCATAGCGGAGAAGTCCACCCGGCTTATCTTCCCGCTCAAATACTGTTACCAGATGTCCTCGTTTATTTAACTGATCTGCGACTGTGAGACCGGAAGGTCCGGAACCGATTATCGCTATCTTTTTGCCAGTACGCGCTTTCGGCGGATATGCTTTTGCATATCCCTTTTCGTAAGCATTTTCAATAATCCCATATTCATTTGCTTTAGTCGTCACCGGGCTTCCGTGCAGGTTGCAGGTACATGCCGCCTCACAAAGTCCCGGGCATACCCTGGAAGTAAATTCCGGAAAATTGTTTGTCTTTTTCAGACGTAAATAAGCTTCCTTCCAATTTCCATTGTAGATCAAGTCATTCCACTCTGGCACAAGGTTGTGCAATGGACATCCACTGGCCATTCCTGCAAGCGGCTTTCCAGACTGACAGAACGGAACTCCACACGCCATACAGCGTGCGCCCTGAAGCTCCTGTTCTTCTTTGCTAAGAGGCGTATGGAACTCATTGAAATGTTTGATGCGTTCCAATGGGCTCTCTGCCGGTTTATCCTGTCTTTCATAATCCATAAATCCTGTCGGTTTTCCCATCTCTATGCCTCCTATCTTCCGTTCTTGATCATATTAAATGCTTCGATTTTTGCTTTTTCTCTACTAAGTCCTTTTTCTTCCATCTGGATGATCGTGGACATCATTCTCTCATAGTCTTCCGGAATGATCTTCTTGAATTTTGGCAGATATTCTTTGAAATTATCAAGAATCTTCTTACCTACCTCAGAGTTTGTATAAGCAACATGCTCCTGGATCATTCCTTTTAATTCCTGTACATCATACTTATCTGTGACACGTTCAATGTTGACCATTGCTTTATTTACTTTACGATACAGGCTGTTATCGAGATCGATTACATAGGCAATACCGCCGCTCATTCCGGCTGCAAAGTTCTTTCCAACCTGTCCAAGTACAACAACACATCCACCTGTCATATATTCACATCCGTGATCTCCGACACCTTCTACAACTGCACGTGCACCAGAGTTTCTTACCGCAAAACGCTCTCCGGCAACACCTCCTACAAATGCTTTACCACTTGTAGCTCCGTAAAGAGCAACATTTCCGATGATAATGTTCTCATCTGATTTAAATTTCACACCTTTCGGCTGGCAAACAACCAGTTTTCCACCGGAAAGTCCTTTTCCAAAATAGTCATTACTGTCTCCTGTCAGTTCCAGTGTCAGTCCTCTTGGGATAAATGCTCCAAAGCTCTGACCGCCGGCACCTTTACACTGGATCACATAGCTGTCTTCTTCCAGTCCTTCCGGATATCTTCTTGTGATCTCAGATCCGAAAATTGTTCCGAAAGTACGGTCTGTATTTGTAACATCTACTTCAAGTCCTCTCTTTTCTCCTCTTTCAAGGGCTGGAAGAAGCTGTTTCAATAGTACTTTTTCATCCAATGTCTTGTTAAGTTCAAAATCATAGACTTTCTTTGGATTAAAGATAACACCTTTCTTCTCTTTCGCATATGGATTGTACAGAATCTGTGACAGATCCAGTGTTGCGGCACGCTCTGATGTCGGAACGTCTTTTACTTTCAGAAGATCTGTGCGCCCTACCAGTTCATCCACTGTGCGGACACCAAGTTTTGCCATATATTCTCTTAATTCTTCTGCAATAAAACGCATAAAGTTGACAACATATTCCGGTTTTCCGCTGAAACGTTTTCTAAGCTCCGGATTCTGAGTTGCAACACCAACCGGACAAGTATCCAGGTTGCAGACACGCATCATAACACATCCCATTGTTACAAGCGGAGCTGTTGCAAATCCAAATTCTTCTGCTCCAAGGATTGCTGCAATCGCAACATCGCGACCACTCATGAGCTTACCATCCGTCTCAATACGGACACGCTCACGCAGACCATTCTGAATCAATGTCTGATGAGTTTCTGCAAGTCCAAGCTCCCACGGAAGTCCTGCATTCTGAATCGAGCTTCTCGGTGCTGCTCCTGTTCCTCCGTCATATCCTGAGATCAGGATAACTCCGGCTCCTGCTTTTGCAACACCAGCAGCGACTGTTCCTACACCTGCTTCTGATACCAGTTTCACTGAAATTCTTGCATTTTTATTTGCATTTTTACAGTCATAGATCAACTGTGCAAGATCCTCGATTGAATAAATATCATGATGCGGCGGTGGTGAGATCAGACTTACACCTGGTGTTGAGTGACGTGTCTTCGCGATCCATGGATATACCTTTCCACCCGGAAGATGTCCTCCTTCTCCTGGTTTTGCTCCCTGCGCCATCTTAATCTGGATTTCCTGTGCACTGACCAGATATCTGGATGTAACTCCGAATCGGCCGGAAGCAACCTGCTTGATTGCAGAGCATCTGTTTGTGTCAAGACGTTCAATATCCTCTCCACCTTCACCGGAGTTTGATTTACCATGAAGCATATTCATGGCGATCGCCATTGTCTCATGTGCTTCTTTTGAAATAGATCCATAGGACATCGCACCTGTCTTGAATCTTGTTACGATTGAATCTACGCTTTCTACTTCATCAAGCGGTACACTCTTCTTCGGGAAATTGAAATCAAGCTGACCTCTCAGATTGATCTTCTCGCCTTCCTCATCAACCATCTCTGTATACTGCTTGAACATTTCATAATCACCACGTCTTGTGGACTGCTGAAGCATATGGATTGTCTGTGGATTATAGAGATGTTCTTCTCCGCCACTTTTATATTTATGTTTTCCAACACTGTCCAGTGTCGTATCAACCTGCAGTCCAAGCGGATCAAATGCTTCTGTATGGAATGCTGTGTAATCTTCTGCAATTTCTTCAATACCGATACCACCAACACGGCTGACTGTATCTGTAAAATAGCGGTTAATAAAATCTGTCTTGAGACCAATTGCCTCGAAGATCTTTGCTCCCTGATAGGACTGGATCGTTGAAATTCCCATCTTGGATGCAATCTTAATAATTCCATGAATTATTGCTGAGTTATAATCATCTACTGCTGCATAATAATCTTTGTGAAGCAGATTAGACTCAATCAGCTGACGGATTGACTCATGCGCAAGATATGGATTAATCGCACATGCTCCATATCCAAGCAGTGTTGCAAAATGATGAACCTCTCTAGGCTCTCCACTTTCCAGAATCATCGCGACTGAGGTTCTCTTCTTTGTACGTACCAGATGCTGCTGCAGTCCGGATACTGCCAAAAGTGACGGGATTGCAACGTGATATTCGTCTACCTCACGGTCTGTCAGAATCAAAATATTAGCACCCTCACGGATCACACGGTCAACTTCAATAAACAGATACTCGATTGCCTTCTCAAGACTTGTGTTTTTATAATAAGTGATCGGAATCTCTGCAACTTTGAATCCATCCACTTTCATATTTTTAATTTTCAGAAGATCTGTATTTGTCAGGATCGGGTTATTGACTCTGAGCATCTTACAGTTCTCTTCCTTCTGCTCCAGAAGGTTACCGTCTGTTCCGACATAAATTGTTGTAGATGTTACAACTTCCTCACGGATTGCATCGATCGGTGGGTTTGTTACCTGTGCAAACAACTGTTTAAAATATCCGAACAGTGGCTGACGTTTCTGCGAAAGGACTGAAATCGGTGCATCCATTCCCATCGCTGCGGTTCCTTCGGCACCGTTCTTTGCCATTGTCAGAATAGAAGTTTTCACGTCTTCATAAGAATAGCCAAATGCTTTCTGAAGCTGTGTACACTCTTCGGCAGTATACTTTGGCACATCCTTATTCGGGATTTTCAAATCCTTCAGCTGAATCAGATTACTGTCCAGCCATTCTCCATATGGGAACTGATTTGCATATTTTTCTTTTAATTCCTCATCATCGATCACGCGTCCTGCAACAGTATCAACAAGAAGCATTTTGCCTGGATGAAGTCTTTCTTTCATCACGATCTTGGATGGATCGATATCCAGAACTCCAACCTCTGAAGAAAGAATCAGATTATCATCATCTGTAATGTAATATCTGGAAGGGCGAAGTCCGTTACGGTCAAGTACTGCTCCCATAACATCTCCATCTGAGAACAAGATTGACGCCGGTCCATCCCATGGCTCCATCATTGTTGCATAATACTGATAGAAATCTTTCTTGTTCTGGGACATCTCTTTATTGTTGATCCAAGGTTCCGGAATACAGATCATAACTGCAAGCGGAAGATCCATTCCACTCATCACCATGAATTCTAATGCGTTGTCAAGCATTGCGGAGTCAGAACCTGAAGTATTGATTGCTGGAAGTACTTTGTGAAGTTCGCCTTTCAGACATCCTGCCTCCATCGTTTCCTCACGGGCACGCATCTTATCTGCATTACCACGGATCGTATTGATCTCTCCGTTGTGGACCATAAAGCGGTTCGGATGCGCTCTCTGCCAGCTCGGTGCAGTATTCGTACTGAATCTGGAATGTACCATTGCAATTGCAGAAATAAATTCTTCATCCTGCAGATCTTCAAAGAAAAGTCTCAGCTGTCCTACAAGGAACATTCCTTTGTAAACGATTGTTCTGCTGGAAAGTGAAACAACATAAGTATCATCACTGCTCTGTTCGAAGATTCTTCTGACTACATACAGTCGACGGTCAAAGTCGATTCCTTTCTCGTATTTTGCAGGACGTTCAATAAATGCCTGCATAATACATGGCATGCAATCTACTGCTGTCTTTCCAAGAATGTCCGGATGAATCGGAACTTCTCTCCAGCCCAAGAACTTCAATCCTTCTTTTTTTACAATAACCTCGAAAATCTTTTTCGCCTGATTACGTTTTAATTCATCCTGCGGAAGAAAGAACATACCTACACCGTAATCTCTTTCATCTTTCAGCTTGATCCCAAGTGGCTGACAGACTTTTTTGAAAAATCCATGAGGAATCTGTGTCAGAATACCCACGCCATCTCCTGTCTTTCCTTCTGCATCTTTTCCGGCTCTGTGCTCAAGTTGTTCTACAATACTCAAGGCTCCTGCCACTGTACTATGTGTCTTTTTGCCTTTAATGTTGACAATTGCACCAATACCACAGTTATCATGTTCAAAACTTTCGCGGTAAAGACCACGATTCTGACTTTCCATTTCTTTCCTCATAGTCGCTATCCTTTCTTCCTGTAATCTAAAGTTTACTTTAAAATCTTCTTTGTCCGGCGCATTCAATCATTTCTTTCTCACGTCGTGTAAAACTTTTTCTAGAATATACACCCTTTTACCCAGGCTGTAAATAGGTAAAATGCTTTAAATTGTCTGATTATTTGATTTTCTATTGTTTTTCTTTGAATAGTCAGATTTTTCTTGTTTTCTTATAAAAATAATATTAATTATCAAAATTCCTGTTTTTCTTTGATTTTATTTAATAAAATAGTAAATTAAAAAGAAAAAGCGCGACAAGGTTTCGCACCTCATCGCGCACAATTTAAGATTGTATTTTTATTAATACAATTTATTTTTTTGTATTTCTTCACTATTCTTCTGTTTTCTGCGTACTCACCGGATCCCCGCTTCTCTGAATCCACACAAAACAAGCTGCACAGATAAATGTGCTGATGATCACTGCCACTGCCATTTTAAACGGTTCTCTGGCAAGCCAGTTAAATACTCCGATATCTGTAAAGATCAAAGAGCCCAAATTCAAAACAACGTGAAGCATAATCGGAGCTTTCATTGAACCAAATTTCTCATAAACATAGCATAGAAGAATTCCTAAGAGGAAAGTGTAGATCATCTGTACCGTGTTGGTATGTGTGACTGAGAAAAACAGTGCTGACCAGATTGCCGCATAATAAAATCCTCTGGTCTCCCGGTACCTCTGATAGAGTACTCCGCGGAACATAAATTCCTCTGCAATTGGAATTACAAATCCAAATACAATAATCTGGACCACAAAATCTGCTGAATACATATTCTGTGCGGTCTGGATATACTCCGGATCAACCAAAACGGCCTGTGCCATAGCGGACAGACATGTAGCACCAATACTTCCGATCACTCCCATCACAAGAAGTGACCAGTAATTCTTCAGTGGCCTTTGAACCCCCATCCGCTGTATCCCTGCAATCTGCTCTTTCTTTCGATCGATAACAAACAATGTAACTGTCAGAAACAACGTTGCTGCTGTAGCAATCCCTGCAATCGCAGTCTGACCTCCTATGATTTTATCAAACGCAGGACTTAATACTTCATAGTACTTATTCATCATTTCCTGATAATTAAGAACTTCTCCACTTTGTGTCATCCTGGAAGATGCTTCCCCCATAAAAGGAAGAATGATTATAAACTCAATCACAAATTCCATCACCAGCTGGATTCCCCAGAATCCAAGTAAAGGACCAGCAGCTCTCCAGAAGGAGCGTCTCGGATCATTTTTCATAAGACAATTCCTCCGCTATCTTCTGAATCCACTCTCTGATCTTTCCGGCTTCACCCTTTACAGTTCCCTGAACCATCTCCGGCTTTCCGCCTCCCCGTCCTTCGAATGCAGCATTTAACATTTTGGAAAATGCACGAAGATCCTGGGTTCTGCTTCCGATCACATAACGGTATCCCGCTGCATCATTTCCATAAAACACAGCACAAAGAATTCTTTCTTTTTCAAGCACTTCATTCACATACTGACGCATGGCATCCGCACTGATATCCTCTGAAAACATACAGACCGTTTTTTCTTCTTCCGGAACAGACTGCGCCCAGACGTGTACAAGCTGGCGTTCTTTCTCCACCAGTGTCCGTTTCAAAGAATCCAGCTCTTCTTTCAAGTGTCCCACTGCCTCTGCTGTCTCATATTCTTTCGCACAGAGCGACACTGAAATTTTCCTGTTCTGTTCCTGCTTCTTCTCATAATCTGTAAGTGCACGGCTTCCACAGAGCATTGTCACACGAACGCCGCCTTTGTATCGCTGCATATTAACAAGCTTGATCATACCGATCTCTCCTGTGCGTTCAACATGCGGCGCACAGCACGCACAGATATCATATCCCGGAACCGATACGATACGAACCTGTCCCTCAATCTCAATCTTACTGCGGTAATCCAGTTCTTCCAGCTCTTCTTTGGATGGATAGGACACTTCTATTGTCAGATTCTTCCACACTGCACGATTTGCTTCAAGTTCAATCTCCTGCAGTGCTTCTTTTGATATCTCTCCATCAAAATCCATCGTACAATCTTCTGTTCCAAGATGAAATCCGACATTGTTGAAACCGTATCTTGCATGCACGATTCCGGAAACAATATGCTCTCCGGTGTGCTGCTGCATCTTCATAAATCTGGTCTCCCAGTCGATCTCTCCTTCAACAATCTCTCCTACTTCAAACGGCTGATCTGTAATATGCAGAATTCTTCCATTCTTTTCCCGAACATCAGATACCTTCGCATCCTTCAGTTTTCCTGTATCTGCATACTGTCCGCCGCCTTCCGGAAAGAATGCTGTACGGTCAAGTTCTACCGCATAGCATCCTTCCTTTTTCTCATACGGCTCACATTCCAGAACCATTGCAGTAAATTTTGAAAGATGGCTGTCATTGTAAAACAGTTTTTCTGTTCTTGTACCATCCATCAATCCATTTTCTGTCATAATTCGTATTACATCCTTTCCGGAGCTGTAAATCCAAGAAGATCAATACAAGTCTCAAGCACTTTTTTCGCAAGTGTAAGAAGTGCAAGATAACCTTTCTTCTTCTCTTCGTCTTCTTCTGCAAGAATCTTTGTCTCATGATAGAACTTATTAAAGTCGTTCGCAAGATCATAGATATATGCACACAACTTATGAGGAGCTGTCTCTTTATATACATTATCGATCACTTCATTGAATTTCACTACCTGAAGCATCAGAGACTTCTCTGCATCATTCTCAGCCGGTCTGATCGTTCCGTCAAGAACTCCGCCATTCTCAGCATATTTCTTGAGAATAGACTTAATTCTAACGATTGTATAAAGAATATACGGTCCTGTATTTCCCTCAAAGGAAGTAAATCTGTCAACATCAAAGATATAATCTTTAGAAGCCTGGTTAGAAAGATCTCCGTACTTGATCGCTGCAAGTCCAACTTCTTCTGCTGTACGTCTTGCATCTTCTTCCTCTACTGTACGGTTGTCCATGATCTTCTTATACATCTCATCATCAATCTCACGGATCAGATTCTCAAGACGCATAACACCGCCTTCTCTTGTCTTAAACGGCTTACCATCTTTTCCGTTCATTGTACCAAATCCAAGGAATGTAAGTTCTGTCTCCGGTTTTACAATTCCTGTCTTCTTCGCACAACGGAATACCTGCACAAAATGCAGTTCCTGACGCTTATCAACAACATAGATCACCTGATCCGGATCATACAGTTTCTCACGTTCTACCAGTGTAGCAAGATCTGTTGTATCATACAGCGCAGCTCCGTCAGATTTCAGAATCATACACGGAGGAATCTCTTTTTTATCTGTCTCTTCTGCAACGTCTACTACAAGCGCACCCTCATCATAATGTGCGAATCCTTTCTCCTTGAGCATCTCAACCATATCCGGAATATATGCCTGGGCATCTGCTTCACCTTTCCAGAGATCAAAATCTACACTCAGTCGCTCGTAGTTCTTCTTCAAGTCAGTTACAGACACATTCATGATATGTTTCCAGATTGCACGATATCCTTTATATCCATTCTGTAACAGATAAGTTGCATGAAGTGCTTCTTCTCTATAATCGTCGTGCTCTTTTGCATAAGCACTTGCTGTAGGATAAATCTCTTCCAGTTCACTGATCGTAAATGGTGCTTCTTCCGGATATTCTCCTTCAAAACTCTCATCAAAATACGGGAGTTCCGGTTTACGTTTTTTCAGCTCTGTGATGATCAGTCCCATCTGATATCCCCAGTCTCCCAGATGGATATCTCCTGTTACATCATTTCCTTTAAAACGGATAATACGTTTAATGCTCTCTCCGATAATCGCAGAACGAAGATGTCCGACATGCAACGGTTTTGCCACGTTCGGTCCGCCGTAATCAATAATAACTTTTTTCGGATTCTTTTCTTTTTCAACACCAAGATTCTCATCTGCTGCCATCTCATTCAAATACTCTGCAACAACTTCCGGTGCCAGCTTCAGGTTGATAAATCCCGGATTCACCGCTTCTGCTGATGCAAAATACTTGCTATCTGCAAGTTCTTCCACAACTGCATTCGCAATCATAATTGGAGCCTTCTTATATTTCTTCGCACCTGCCATTGCACCATTACACTGATATTCACAGAGATCCGGGCGGTTGGAAAGCGTAACTCTTGCAAGCTCTTCATCATATCCTGCTGCTTTGAACGCTTCTTTCATTTCTATTGTGATCATTTCCAGTAATGTCTTCAAAGTTTCACACTCCTCTTTACTTTTCGTTTGTCTTTTCTGCCTGACGGCAATTTTATTAAAACAAGTCTGCCTCCCAACTTTTCTGGAGACAAACAGCCACTATTTATTCTATCATGTATCCAACAGAACAGCAAGCGTTACTGTAAACGGAGATTAACATACTGTAAACAGAGATTAACAGAGATTAAGTGCAAAGATAATGAAACCCGTCGCAAAACTGATTGACATAAAAATATCGAATACTTATAATGTAACCAAAACTTTACACATACTGTTACCTGTATGATGTAACATCAGACAGAAAGGATATCCAACAATGTTAAAATTAGGTTCACACGTTGGCATGAGTGGAAAAGAAATGCTTCTTGGTTCTGCGAAAGAAGCCGTTTCTTACGGTGCCAATACATTTATGTTTTATACCGGAGCCCCACAGAATACCCGCCGAAAAGAAATCAGTGAATTGAATATTGAACCAGCATGGGAATATATGAAAGAACACGGAATTGATGAAATTGTCGTTCATGCACCTTATATCATCAACCTCGGTAATTCAGTAAAACCAGAGACGTTCTCTCTTGCCGTAGAATTTCTGGCAAAAGAAATCGACCGCACGATTGCCTGCAGGAGCCACACTCTGATCCTTCATCCAGGTGCTCATGTAGGTGCCGGTGTCGAAATCGGAACTGCACAGATCATCAAAGGACTCAATGAAGTTCTCACTGCTGAGACTGACTGCTGTATTGCCCTTGAAACAATGGCCGGAAAGGGATCAGAAATCGGACGGAATTTTGAAGAACTTGCCCGGATTTATGATGGAGTTGTCCAGAATGATAAATTGAGAGTCTGCTTTGACACTTGTCATACAAGTGACAGCGGATATGATATCATCCATCATTTTGATGATGTTATGGAGTCTTTTGACCGTCTGCTTGGAAAAGATCAGATTGCAGTCTTCCACATCAATGACAGTAAAAATATTCCAGGAGCCACGAAAGACCGGCATGAAAATATCGGCTTTGGAGAAATCGGTTTTGATGCAATTTCTACAATTGTCCATCACCCGGATTTCGAATCTGTACCGAAGATCCTTGAGACTCCTTATATTCCTTCTGTAACAAAAGCAAAGAAATCTTATGCCCCTTATAAGTATGAGATTGAAATGCTAAGAAACAACCGGTTTGATCCTGAAATGAAAGACCACATCCTTGCAGATTGTGAATAAAAAACTATATGAAAAAATCCTGTTATTCTCAGCCATCTGAATGTGCTGAAATAACAGGACTTTTTTATCCTATATATCCTATAGCGTCTGAGCGGAGTCGAACCGCCGCACATGCCTCCGGAGGGCATCGCTCTATCCACTGAGCTACAGACGCATCTCGGTTGTTAGTGGGAAAATTTAATTTCGTACAGCTAACAACCTTTTTTATCCTAGCACAATTCTGTATAAATGTAAAGTGGCAAATAAACCTCTAACTTTTTGCGGTTAATCTTTTTTCACTGCAAGCAGAAGAATTAATATCCCTGCCCCAAGACAAAGCATTGCCCATGCACCTGCCTGTTGTGAATCTCCGGTCTTTGCAGCCTCTTCCCTTATCGTTTGTTTTGGACATACCCTGACATTCCAGTTCATTGCCCCATTGTCCTCTTCCCATTTTGGCAGCTGGACAAGAACCGGCTGAACCTCGTATTCTGATTCATCTTCAACATAGATCAGATAAACTCCTGCCCTCAGATTCGTAAGGGTTGCTTTTCCATCACAATCCGTCCTGCACAATCCATCACTATAATGATATTTACTCAAAGTCCGCGCCAGCTCTTCTTGTTCTCTGGCATACCTTACCTCATTGAGATCCACGCCTTTATCTTCATATCTTTTCCCCATCTCGTAAGCACCATCAACAAGAGATGCCACTTTGGAATACTGGAATGTAACACCTTCTCTCTTAATTTGTTCTCCGGTATCTTCAATACAGATTTCTATATTTCCTGTTTCTGTTTCTGCAAACGCCGGGTTCTTTACTGCTACCACCAGAAAACATATCAAAAGAAGAAGAATTCCGCATTTGATTTTCCCATTTTGCCGTCTTTTGCATCTTTCTTTTTTGTCTCCTGCTTTTCTTTCTTTTACGTTTCTTTCTCCTGTAGTGCTTACATTTCCTTTTCTGGTTTCTGTTTCTTTTTCTCTTTCCCTCACAATTTCTTTTTTCTCGCTTTCTTTTTATTCTTTCAATCACAACATATACCAAAAAGAGAATTGGAATCATTGTGAAAATCATTTCTCTGACAGACGGACGTTTCTTTTTGATTTTCTCTTCTTTTTTCTCTTCATACACAACCCGCTTTCCAGTAATCACTAACCGATGGGTATTAATTCCATATGGGGTACATGTGACAAGCGAAACCAGATCTTCTCCCGGTCTGATTTCCAGACTTTCTACCTCTTCTGGTAAGATTACATTTATTTCTTCTACTTTATATGCGAGTTTTTCTCCCAGTACTTCCAGAAAGAACTCATCGCCTTCCTTTAATTCATCCAGACGAGTGAAAAGTCTCGCACTTGCAAGCCCACGGTGTCCCGTCATCACACAATGCGTATTTTCTCCCCCTATCGGAAGACTACTGTCCATCAAATGCCCTACACCTTCCTTAAGTACTGCCTCGCTGGTTCCATGATAAACCGGAAGCCTGAGATCTATTGACGGAATTTCCAGTACACACATCATTCCTGTCTGTATTTTTTCGGCATTTAACAGACCTTCATACTCTTCCATCTGGTCAGGCTCGCTTTGTTCCCTGACTCCTTTCGATTCTGCCCAAAGCTTTTTATTATATTCATCAGCCTGATTCCTTAATTGTTCAATTTCATCTCCTGTTGTCTGTTCCACAACCTGTTCATATGTTGCCAACACATTTTGTGTTTTCTTCTGACTATACCAGCCAGTCAAAAGAGGTATACTACACAAAAGAACTCCTATCCATAGTAAAAGATCTGACTGTAATCTATTGTTTTTCCTTTGCATTTTTTCTGTTTCTTCTCATTGCTCCTGCAAGAACAAGAACACTTCCGGTTGTAATACAGATAACAACTGCTGAAGAACCTGTTACCGGCAGTTTTTTTCCAACTGTATTAATTACTGTCAGATTAGCAGATCCTTCGCCTTCATTTGTTGTCAGACTGACTTCTGATTCTTTCCAGTTTCCGTTAATAAATTCTTTGATCTGCGCAGATGTCTCCAGTTTTTTCAATCCTTTTTCTGTTTTTCCGTCTCCTTTTACATATGCGTTTCTATCATTTGGAAAACTTGCTTTTATATTTAACACAATCGGCTCTGTCAGCAGACGGTATCCTGCCGGTGCCTCTGTTTCTTTCAGATAATAGGTGCCACTATCTAATCCATAGATCACAAATGTTCCATCCTGACCGGATTTCATCTCCACCGCATTTTCCGGCTGCTTTCCATCTGTATGGTCGTTTCCTCCAAGACTGTCCCGGTTAATTACAATGTACCCACCTTCTCCCTGTTTTACATATACTTCATTTTTTAATCCAGCGTCAGAATAAAGTCTGAACCTGGCATTTTCCAGACTTTGTCCATGGTTATTTGATTTCAATGCATTGATTTTATAAGTGAAACAAACAACTGTATCCCACGGTGTATATCCTGTGCTTCCTCTCACCGCTGAATCCGGATCATTTGAAAATTCCAGCCGAACATCGTTTTCAAATCCTGGACGTCCTGTATTTTTCGCTGCCTTTTCATTCAATGTTGCCTGATAGGTAAGCACTATTTTCTGTCCATATTTATTTTCTCCTGCTTCATTTTTACGATTAAACTCTCTGTCTATGATTTTTTTCATATCAGAAACAATGACCTGAAACGTATCTCCTCCTCCCGGAGCTTCCTTTACTTCAAATTCACCCTCTTTCAATTCATAATAATTTCCTGCATTTGAATTTTCATAAATCCGGATGGCAACAGAATCCTTTTTGAAAGTAAGTGCTTCACTCATCACATCATGCCATGCGTAATAATAGGTGTTGTATCCGTTAACATCAGGCATATTTGACTCATACCGATACGGAACAGTCTGCCCGATTTCAAAATCAGCCAGATCATTCCATCCCTGATTTCCAACTTTGTCCTGATCATCATCTTCCCGGATCTTTTTTGTCACAACCGGATAGTCTGATTTTATGTTGAGATTCATTTCCGGATTAGCTGTACTTACCATACACAAAGAGGCTGCCGAATTCGTTCCTTTTACCTCTGTCACTTCATCAATAATATAATATCCATACGGCAATCCCTTAATTTCAAATGAATTGTCTGCTTTTGTACTTGTCACTTCAACAGATTGACCTGTTTTTCCATTTCTCTGTAGATGGGTTCTTAATTCTTCTACAAAAACACGATATTCACTGTATGCTCCTTCCTTTTCCTGAGCGGTCTGCGCACCTTCTGTCTGATGCGTATTCAAAGACTGAATATAGTCGATCACCTCATACTCTGTTACATTTCTCTCATCCTTATGAATCCGCTGTCCCACGATATAACAAACAAATTTCTTGTATTCCGGATTAAATGTGTAATTAATGGATTCCATTCCTTTCGCATTTTCTGCCTGAAACAACTGATATACCAGGAATCTTTTTCCTTTCAGGCTCTGTCCGTCATTTCCTTTGATTGTAATACTTGCCGGTCCATTATTAAGATTTAAAACCCCATTTGTAGTTGCTGCTCTTTCCTGTACTTCATTTTCCGCTGCATATACAGATTTGATTCCAGTCACACCTGTTGTTCCAGAAGTACAGAGTACCGCAGCTAAAGTCATCATATAACAAATTTTCATCATTCTTTTTTTCATTTTCTCATCTCCTCATTTTTCACTGTTTTACTACTATCTTTTTTGCTCTTTTTTTCTGTAAATCATTGTCATGATCCCTACTGCTAAAATTCCTGTAAGTAACACAGGTTTTCCTGCCGATCCAGTATCTGGAAGCTTCTTTCCTGTCTGATTTATAATTTTCATTTTCACATTCCACTCCTTAATTGAACCTTCAATACTTATCTTGCTGTCTGCAGTATCTTTGCTTCTGTATTCTTTTTCATTTACAACCAACAGACACTTTCCCTCTTCCGGATTACTTTCCAGACAGATTTCATATACAATATCTGCATCATCTGATGTTTTCGGAATTCTGTAACCTATCGGCGCTTTTGTTTCTTTCATATAGTATTTTTTCTTTACTTCCAGATTTTCGAACATTGCAATTCCATTTCCATCCGTCAACACCCGGTCAATTTCTTTCTGGCATGCCTGGTCTTCATATAAAGTAAACTCAGCTCCTGCAAGTGCAACACCTTTTTCATTTTCCTTTTTCAGCTCAATCTTGTAACAGGCCGGCTTATCTTCTATCGTCACTACCGCAATTCCATCCTCTGTATATTCGATAATAACCTCTCCTTCTTCTGTATTTACCTCAGATAAAAATTCTGTTTTCCCGCTCTCATCAACTTGAAAAATCAGTTCATTATTATTTGTCCGATACCCGTCCGGTGCTTTTACTTCTTTTAATTTGTGCGTTCCCTGAGATAATGGCATTACTTTCAGATTCCCTTTTTCATCCGTTGTGAGAATCTTTTCACTTCCATCCGGTCTGATATGCTTAAATTGCGCTCCCGAAAGAAGATGTCCTGTCTCTGTTGCTTTTTTCACCAAATGGATCTGGAAAACCCTGTCCGGTATCGTAGGGTTCTGATATACATTTATTTTTTCTCCCGTACCTTCTGGTTTTATCTGGCAAACAAAGACTTCCTCATTCAGGAAATACCCTTTTGGCGGTTTTATCTCCTGAATTGTTACAGTTCCCAGCGGAAGCGCTTCTGTTCCGTCTGTCGCTTTATACAATGCATCACCTTTTACCTTATACTTCTCCTGATAACGGCAAACTGCTTTTGCATCTGTTTGAAAGACCCAGCTTCTGACTGGCTTTTCCCCTTCCTTTTCCGGATTTTTCCCTGGATCCAGAAGTTCTGCATAGAATTTCACTAAAAACTGTGCTCCCTGATACGCTGCTGTCCCTGACGGATCAACATACTCCTGTTCCATGCCTGTTTTCTTTAGCAAAAGTTCCACAGGATTCATCTGCGGTGGGTCTGAAAATGTCACCAGAGACTCCTGCCCGGATGTTACTGTAACCGTTTTTACTTCATCCACAAGTGCATAACCTTTAGGAGCTTTTAGTTCCTTTACGTAATAAGTTCCTGCATTCAGCGCAACTGATGACGAATTTCCTGCCGCATCTGTTCTAAACGTTCCTGCTCTTGATGCACCCGAAAGAGTAGGACTGCTATAAATGCCATACTCTGCTCCCTCCAAAGAATAGCAACTGTTCTTTTCTGTCACAGAAGTATTCGCTGACACCTTCTTTAATCTCCCTGTTCCGGTCGGCTGGTATGTTCCGCCCCATTTACTGAGCGGCTGGCCATTTCCTTCATAAATAACCCCATATGCATCCGGGAAATATTTATAATTCTCTTTCGCCCATGCAATCCCTTTTTGATAATACTCAGATTTGTGTGCTGAAATCCAATGACCATTCCCACAGGCTACATTATTTCCTGTTTCTATCTGAACCATATCTCCATACCAGTGATGTACTTCATTCATGATCCACCATACTGCGCATTGTTTTAAGAGATAATCGTAATTCGAACTCACACCGTTGCATTTATTCTTATCGTAGTAATAGAACATTGCCGCGATCATCTGAATGGTCTGTTTGTTATAACGTTTTGAAGCATCTACTGCTGTTTTGTTGCCCTCCTGAAATTTTAATGTTGGATTGGTGCAATACAGACTTTCTCCTGATTTCGTACCAAGTCTTCCTTCATTCCAATGTTGTAGCACAGGCCAGTTTGGGTCGTTATAGTCAACTACATCGATTGCACCGATTCCCCTTTCGATCGCCTTTGTATAAACAGTTTCTCCTACCCTTTCCGCTGCATATACGCCTATGCTTTGTATCTTCTTTTCATCTGTCTGATCAAAAGTTTCTTCCTTGTCTTCCTCCTGTTTATCCTCCGTTTCATCACAAAATCCCACACCGATATCTTTCAGAATTTTTTTTACTTCTTCTGCCCAGCGCAGTTCTTCTTCAATATCAACCTCCGTTTTTTCTCCGGCCTCTTCAGGCTGTTTTTCAAGTTCTTCGGCCTTGACAATGCCTCCATATGTCATTGCATAGAGAATACAGATCAAAAAGACTGACATGCAGAGGATTGTTATAATCTCTCCGCGTCCTTTCATTCATTGTCCTCCCTGTCGATACACATCTCTTTCCCCAGCTGAAGTTTCCCTTCCTGTGCATAATAAAAATAAGCATGATTGCTTAAGATTTCTTCCTCAGGCACCTGCGTTTCATTGATTTCTCGCACCATTCTTTCTAATTCTGACTGACGGATTCGAGAGGATTCCGGTACAATGATCACTTCATGGACACTGCTTGGAAGAACATAGAAATTTTCCTTTAAGACTCCTGCAAGCATGTCCAGAATATAAGGGTATGCAATACAGGCCGCCCCATAATTTTTCAGTTTATTAGACAAAACATACATTTTATCTTTTTCCGGAAGTTCCAGTTCTTCATGAATATGCCAGGTTCTTCTTAACAAATTCTCCCGATCATGTTCCCCCGGAGTTGATCTGCTGAGCAGTTCATACACTGCAAAATTCATTCCGAAACATTCTGCCGGAAGCAGACGCTTTGTATTTTCTTTTGCCACATTCCAAAGCTGTTCTTTTGTCACCTTCCATTGTCTCATATGCAGATCTTTGATCAGCATCACTGCCGTCCCATCATTGTCCGCTTCTACAAGTACTGCAAACACAAGTGACAGATCCAAAAATTCTCTATGTGGAACATCCAGAAGTAATTCCTTGTTTTTCTCTGTGTTGATCAGTCGAAAGATGATTCTGTCTTTTACCCCTTCGAAAGAAAGCATTCTCTCATAATCCCATGATTTTTCCTGTCGGATTTCTTCATATAGCTCCACCAGATCTTCAATGATCCAATCCATCTGTTTCCCTTTTTCATATAGTTCAAAAAATTCTTCCAGATAGATTGTCGGCGATATATTAACACCCGGCGTCTCCAGGATCAGTCCTGTACGCTCCGTTGCATTATTTTTTTTCGTCGTATAGACGTTTACCCTGACACCTCCATTTAACTCCTGAGTCAGTTTTTCCTTTACCGCATTTACAAATTCTGTATAATTCACTCTTCTCCTTCCTGATTGCGGTTCATAAAATTAAAATGAGAAACCAGTACGAAATGTACTCTTTCAATTGAGTTAGAATTTCCCGGAGAGTTCAGAATCTCTCCAAATAGAATTTCTTAAAATTTAGAACAAATATTATGTGTTCTTTATTATAGACAGGCCTTCCTTAAAAAGCAAGGCAGAATTTTGCATAAATCCGAATTGATTTTTTTAGTGAAAACAGAGAATTTCATCTGATTTTGTCAAAGAAAAAAGGAACCTGCATGATACAGATTCCTTTTTGAAATACAGCTTAAACCGTACTAAATTCGTAATTAAACTCTTGACAGATACTCGCCTGTACGTGTATCGATCTTAAGAACATCACCTGTCTCAACAAACAGCGGTACCATAACAGTAGCTCCTGTCTCAACGATTGCAGGCTTTGTAGCTCCCTGAGCTGTGTCACCCTTGAATCCCGGTTCTGTCTCTGTGATTGCCAGTTCTACGAACAGCGGCGGCTCAACTGAGAATACGTTACCCTTATGGGAACAGATCTTAACGTTCTCATTCTCTTTTACAAATTTCAGAGCGTCTCCAACTACATCAGCGTTGAGAGCGATCTGATCATATGTCTCTACATCCATGAAGTTATACAGATCTCCATCCTGATACAGATACTGCATTTCCTTTCTCTCGATGTGTGCATTCTCGAACTTCTCTGTCGGACGGAATGTCTTCTCTACTACACCACCACTGATGATGTTTTTCAGTTTTGTTCTTACGAACGCTGCACCTTTACCAGGTTTAACGTGCTGGAATTCCAAAATCTGGAAAATATTTCCCTCAATCTCAATTGTTAAACCATTCTTAAAATCTCCTGCTGAAACCATGTATAATCCTCCTTAATTGCATTTCGTTCAGACAATGTAACTGTTCGTTACAGACTTTTTGCTTCTACCATTCTATACTAATTTGCGACTTTTTTCAATCTTTTTTTGCTCTTCTTATAGAAATGAAGCACAATCTTCTCCAAATACCGCTTTAAAACGATCTGAATCTCTTCTTTTGGATTGATCGGATGCACTAAAATGTTGTGTATTCCGACCCTCTTTGCGCCCCATACATCTGTAAAAAGCTGATCGCCGACAAACAGCGTGTTCGCCTGATCTGTTCCCATGATCTCCATCGCATGAAGATAATTCTTTCTTGCAGGCTTCAGCGCATTATAAATATAATGCGTCTGGATCTCCTGATTAAACATCTCTACACGTTTTTTCTGATTGTTGGACAACAGACAGCTTTCAAAGCCAATCTCTCTCAGTCTTTGAAACAGTCTCTTTGCACGTTCATCTGCCGGTGCACCGTGAGGAACCAATGTATTATCAATATCAAAGATTACCCCCCGGTATCCTTGCTCATATAGTTTTTCAAAAGGGATCTTATAAGTCGACCCCAAATATTCATCTGGAAAAAATTTTTCAAACATTATTTTCATCTAACTCCGTAAGCTTTGAAATCAATTCTTCTATAATCCCAAGAATTGATTTCATTATAACAATTCAGTGAAATGATGTCTACTGTTTTTCCAACGCATCCTGCACATTTCTCCTGAATTCTACCCATGCGTCCTCATCCTCCACAAAATATTTCGGACAGATTTTTCCGGTTACATCATAGTGACGGATCACCTGATCTGCTGTCAGATCATATTTTGCACAAAGCCATGCTGTAAGTTGTACAAGTGAGCGGTATGTTGCATCAGTAAACTTTCCATTCTCATCCGGATGACAACATTCAATCGAAATCGTATCCGCATTGCGGTCATTTGAAGCATATGCCATCTCCCAGGTCGGAATGCACTGAATAATCTCTCCTTCCAATCCTATCACAAAATTACTGCTTGCCGAAGTCTCATGGCTATCTTTGAGACCATTAAAATAATCTCTGTTATCCTGCGCTGTACTCCCTGGATTCGCTGTGTAATGGACAACAATCCCATTCACATGGTCAATTGTTGTCCCTGGTCTGGAATACGGATTTACATCTAACAACTGTACATCCATCTCCGGCTGCGTAGCATCTACATCAGCATATTGATTTTTCTTTTGTATACAGGATTTAAAAAGAAGAAAAAGCAGTAAAATCATTAATGGGATCATTATGATCCGCAGCATTTTCCTGCCTCGCTTTTTCTTCCTTCGTGTATTCTTCGGCAATGTTTTCCGTCCTGCCAGCTGATTTCGTCTTGACGTACTCATTCGGTATTTCTCCTGATTTTTAATTCTCTCATTTCCATCGTTTAAAACAAACATCTTCTTATTTCAGCTATTATACCATATGTTTCTTAACCATTTATGAATTTTGTCTTAACTGTTTTATATTCGTATAAAAGAGAAATTCCCGGTAGATCCAGCTCTCACTGAACCTCCGGGAATTCCTCAAGGCGTTCCTATATATTATTTTATTATATCAGGGATGTGATTTTTCATCCCGTCAGGTAATGCGGAATATCCGCAGTACTTCCAAATTATCAGTCTGCATAAAATCTGCAAACTTCCCAATTACTCGTCTACACTGTAGTTCGGAGCTTCTTTTGTAATATGAATGTCATGTGGATGACTTTCTTTCAGTGATGCCGCAGAGATCTTCACAAATCTTCCGTTCTCCTTGAGTTCTTCGATTGTGTGTGTTCCGCAATATCCCATTCCTGAACGAAGTCCACCCATGAGCTGGAATACCGTATCTTCTACAGATCCCTTGTAAGCTACACGTCCTTCTACTCCTTCCGGAACAAGTTTCTTTGCATTCTCCTGGAAATAACGGTCTTTACTTCCGTTCTCCATCGCTGCGATGGATCCCATTCCACGATATACTTTATATTTTCTTCCCTGGTACAGTTCGAATGTTCCCGGGCTTTCATCACATCCTGCAAAGATGCTTCCCATCATACATACATTCGCACCTGCTGCGATTGCCTTTGTCATATCTCCTGAGTACTTGATACCACCATCTGCAATGATCGGAATACCATACTCTTTAGCAACTTCGTAACAATCCATAACAGCTGAAACCTGAGGTACACCAATACCTGCAACGATACGTGTTGTACAGATAGATCCAGGTCCGATACCAACTTTAACTGCATCTACACCAGCTTCGATCAGTGCTCTTGCAGCCTCTCCTGTAGCCACATTTCCAGCGATCACCTGAAGATCCGGGAATGCATCCTTAACCATCTTCACTGTGCGGATAACATTCGCTGAATGACCATGTGCTGAGTCCATAACAACAACATCTACATGAGATTTCACAAGTGCTTCTACACGCTCCAGACAGTTTGCTGTGATACCAACAGCTGCTCCACAGAGAAGTCTTCCCTGCTCATCCTTTGCTGACAGTGGGTACTTGATCTGTTTCTCAATATCTTTAATCGTGATAAGTCCTTTCAGATTACCTTCATCATCTACGATCGGAAGTTTCTCTTTTCTTGCTTTGGCAAGAATCTTTTTTGCATCCTCTAATGTGATTCCTTCTTTTGCTGTAACAAGTCCTTCTGAAGTCATGGATTCTTTGATCTTCTTAGAGAAATCTGTCTCAAACTTCAGGTCACGGTTTGTGATGATTCCGACAAGTTTACGTCCCTCTGTAATCGGCACACCTGAAATACGGTATTTTGCCATCAGGTCATTTGCATCTTCAAGTGTATGCTCCGGTGAAAGAAAGAAAGGATCTGTAATAACACCATTCTCAGAACGTTTCACCTTATCAACTTCCTCTGCCTGTGCTTCAATAGACATATTCTTATGGATGATTCCGATTCCACCCTGGCGAGCCATAGCGATTGCCATTCTATGTTCTGTAACAGTATCCATTCCTGCACTCATCATCGGAATATTCAATACGATTTTCTTTGTCAGATGTGTTGACAGATCTACCTGATTCGGAATTACTTCTGAATAAGCCGGTACAAGAAGAACATCATCAAATGTAATACCTTCCCCTATAATCTTACCCATTATACTTTACCTCTCTTTCTTAAGAACCCATGAAACTGCTTTGAAATGGCAGTTAATGTATCTAAAAATCTTTTGTAATTATTAACTGATATACTACAGAAATTCCCGAAGGATGTCAAGAGTATTTTCCCTGATGTGCTCATAATTTGTATTGATTTATTTTAACCTTTATTATTAAGTTTTACTTATAAGTACTCCTTTATTTATTATCTATGCGACAAACTGAGCCTTTTTTAGAACAAACAAAAGGTTCTATCTGACATTACGAAAATGTGATAGAACCCTCTGTTCCTGCTGCTACAGATCTCTATGTAACAGCTCTTTTATTCTATTCTTATAGAAATTCTGCAAATCTTCCTGATGGATAGATTACATCATTCCCATTCCACCTGCTCCGCCTGCTGGCATAGCCGGTGTATCCTCTTTAATTGTAGATACAACAGACTCTGTTGTAAGAAGTGTAGAAGCAACACTTGTTGCGTTCTGAAGAGCACTTCTTGTAACCTTCGCCGGATCAAGGATTCCCTTCTCAACCATATCTACATATGTCTCATTGTAAGCATCAAATCCTGTTCCTACTTCAGACTCTCTTACTTTGTTTACAATAACTGCTCCCTCAAGTCCTGCATTCTTTGCGATCTGAGCTAGAGGAGCTTCCAGTGCTTTCAGGATAATCTTGGCACCTGTCTTCTCATCTCCCTCAAGAGTCTCTGCGAATTCTTTTACCTTCTTAGAAACATGGATGTATGCGGATCCACCACCACCGATGATTCCTTCTTCAACTGCTGCTTTTGTAGCATTCAGAGCATCTTCCATACGAAGTTTAGCTTCTTTCATCTCTGTCTCTGTAGCTGCACCTACACGGATAACAGCAACTCCGCCTGCAAGTTTTGCAAGTCTCTCCTGAAGTTTCTCTCTGTCGAAATCAGATGTTGTCTCTTCGATTGCTTTCTTGATCTGTCCAACACGATCTGCGATTGCGTTCTTGTCTCCACATCCGTCAACGATAACTGTATTCTCTTTCTGAACCTTAACAGATTTTGCACGTCCAAGCTGATCCATTGTAGTTTCTTTAAGGTCGAATCCGAGTTCTTCAGAAATCACCTGTCCACCTGTCAGAATTGCGATATCCTGAAGCATCTCTTTTCTTCTGTCACCATATCCAGGTGCTTTTACTGCTACAACGTTGAATGTTCCACGCAGTTTATTCACGATCAGAGTTGTGAGTGCCTCACCCTCGATATCTTCAGCGATAATAAGAAGTCTTGCTCCAGACTGAACAATCTGCTCAAGAACCGGAAGAATCTCCTGGATATTGGAAATCTTCTTATCTGTGATCAGAATATATGGATCATCCAGAACTGCTTCCATCTTCTCCATATCTGTTGCCATATATGCGGAAATGTATCCACGGTCAAACTGCATACCTTCTACAAGGTCAAGCTCTGTCTGCATTGTCTTAGACTCTTCGATTGTGATAACTCCGTCGTTGGATACTTTTTCCATTGCATCTGCAACCATCTGTCCAACTTCATCATCTCCTGAAGAAACTGCAGCAACTCTTGCGATCTGCTCTTTTCCGTTGACTTTGCTGCTCATCTCACGGATTGCTTCTACTGCTTTATCTGTAGCTTTCTTCATTCCTTTTCTCAGAACGATCGGGTTTGCTCCTGCCTCAAGGTTCTTCATTCCTTCGTGAACCATTGCCTGTGCAAGAACTGTAGCTGTTGTTGTACCATCTCCGGCAACATCATTTGTCTTAGCTGCAACTTCTCTGATCAGCTGTGCACCCATGTTCTCAAATCCATCTTCCAGTTCAATCTCTTTCGCGATTGTTACACCATCATTTGTAATAAGCGGAGCACCGAATGATTTATCAAGTACTACGTTTCTTCCTTTTGGTCCTAATGTTACTTTAACTGTATCAGCTAACTGATTCACACCTCTTTCAAGTGCTGCTCTTGCTTCTGATCCGTATTTGATTTCCTTTGCCATTTTAACTGCATCTCCTTTATATTTGTCTGGGTATTACTCTACAATTGCAAGAATATCATTCTGCTTTACAATGATGTATTTCTCTCCTTCAAGCTCTACATCTGTTCCGGCATATTTGGAATAAATTACTTTATCTCCAACCTTAACCTGCATTACAACTTCTTTTCCATCCACAACTCCGCCAGGTCCGACTGCGATTACTTCTGCTTCCTGTGGTTTCTCTTTTGCCTGTCCCGGTAATACGATTCCGGACTTTGTTGTCTCTTCTGCTTCTAACTGTTTTAAAACGATCTTGTCACCTAATGGTACTAATTTCATTGTAATTCCTCCTTACTTTATTAGCACTCATTTCTCTTGAGTGCTAACCCATGAATATAAAATAGCACTCCCCATTTCATTTGTCAACACAGTTTACATATTTTTTATAAAAGAAAAGCCATGGGGCTTTCTCTGCCTCACAGCTTTTCTTTCGTCTCTAAAACTTCTCTATGATCTTCTTTCGTTCATCTCATAGAATCCGTTCTCAATTTTAAACTTCAGTAGATTCCTGTCTTCCGACTGGTATCTCTCTTTCACAACACCGGAGCAACACAACAGCTCTGTCCCCGTTGAAATATAACATCTGTATTTTGCATCCAGCAGAATCGTTGTCAGAGGATCTTCCATCACTTCAAGATAAATGTAATCTTCTTCTGTATCATAATGATCCACCTTACAGACTCTTGTTGTATCATCAAAAATAGCATCTGCTGAAATCACTTTTTCCATCTGCAGATCAACCGGATTTCCCTCGTACATCTTGTCTTCTCCTTCTGCTTACATCCGCTCTTTCTCAATCCTCTCGAGCTCTGTAAATACATAATCATTCAGAACTTTAATATAAGTTCCTTTCATTCCTGAAGAACGTGATTCAATTACTCCTGCACTTTCAAACTTGCGAAGTGCATTCACGATAACCGATCTTGTAATTCCCACACGATCCGCTACCTTGCTGGCAACCAAGATTCCCTCTGTACCATCAAGTTCTTTAAAGATATGAATGATTGCTTCCAGCTCTGAGAAAGAAAGTGTGCTGATTGCTGCCTGAACGACATGTTCTTTTCTTGTCTCTTCCGCACTTTCTTCATTCACTGAACGAAGCATCTCAAGTCCTACTACAGCAGTACCATATTCACTGAGAATAATATCATCAATAGAATACGTTGCATCCTGTTTGTAGATAAACAATGTTCCGAGACGCTCCCCGGCAATATCGATCGGTGTGATGATTGCCTGACATCCTTCCACAGCATCTGAAGAAAAACCAAGTGTCTCCAGATTAACATTCTCTTTTGTAGACAGAACACTCAGCAATCTTTCATTAAGCATATTATCAATATGAGATCCTACAGATTCTGTGATCAGTTCACTGATTTCTCTCACCTTATTGCTTTTGCTGACTCCAAGAATCTTTCCCTTCTTGCTGACTACCAGCACATTTGAGTCCAAAATCTCTGTCAGTACCGCACAGATATCATTAAACACAACTTTGCTGGAGTTATTATTATGCAGCAACTTATTAATCTTTCTGGTCTTATCCAATAATTGTACGCTCATTGTCTCCTCCACATGATTTGCTCTTATTCACTACTTCTAGCAAACAGTAACTATTATTTTCCAAGTTGTATACACAAATCAAATTTCAAATTCCTTACTAGCTTATATTATCATACAATTCAGAAAATAGCAACGTTGTGTTTTTCTGTTTTTTGAAATATTTAATCTTCTTTCTTAATTGTTTCCACATATCCGCACTTTTCATCAGCACAAACTAATTTATTGCCTTTTTCTACCATGTATCCACCACATTCCGGACATTTCTTACTGGATGGCTTCTGCCAGGACATAAATTCACATTCCGGATTATCCTCACATCCATAATACTTTCTTCCCTTTTTTGTTTTGCGGATAACAACTTCTTTTCCACACACAGGACACGGAACTCCGATCTTTTCCAGATATGGTTTTGTATTTCTGCATTCCGGGAATCCCGGGCATGCAAGGAATTTACCATGCGGACCGTATTTGATCACCATGTTACGACCGCACTCTTCACAGATTACATCTGTTACTTCATCTTCAATCTTAACTTCCTCAAGCTCTTTTTCTGCAATTTCAACAGCTTCCTCAAGATCCGGATAGAAATTACGGATTACTTCCTTCCACGGAACCTTTCCTTCTTCAACCATATCAAGAAGCCCTTCCATATTCGCTGTAAAATGAACATCTACAATACTTGGGAATGACTGTTTCATAATATTATTAACAACTTCACCAATCTCTGTCAGATAAAGATTCTTGCCTTCTTTTGTAATATATCTTCTTCCAAGGATCAGAGAAATGGTTGGAGCATAGGTACTTGGACGTCCGATCCCAAGCTCTTCCATTGTCTTTACAAGACTCGCCTCTGTATAATGTGCCGGCGGCTGCGTAAAATGTTGCTTTGGATCAAATTCTTCTTTTGTAAGAACAGAATCCATGCTAAGATGTCCGACCAGTACATTGCTCTCTTCCTTCTCTTCCTCTGCCTCTACATACACAGAGCGAAATCCATCAAATGCAACCCTTGCTGTTGATACAGTAAAGCAGTACTCACCGGCTCCGATCTTGACTGCTGTTGTCTCATACTTCGCCGGCTGCATACGGCTTGCTGTGAAGCGTTTCCAGATCAGCTGATACAGACGGAACTGATCTCTGCTTAATGAATCCTTGATTGCTGCCGGTGTGCGTGTAATATCTGTCGGGCGGATCGCCTCATGCGCATCCTGAATCTTCTTATCTGCAGACTTTGTTTTTGTTCCTTCTGCTACATATGCTTCCCCGTAAGTCTCAGCAATATAGCTTCTTGCTGCTGCATCAGCTTCCTCTGAAATACGTGTAGAATCCGTACGAAGATAAGTAATCACACCGACTGTTCCATTCCCTTTAATGTCCACACCTTCATACAGCTGCTGTGCAATACGCATTGTCTTCTGTGTACCAAAGTTCAATGCCTTGGCAGCTTCCTGCTGCAGCGTACTTGTCGTAAATGGGAGTGGTGCTTTACGCGTCCTCTCACTGTTCTTGATATCTATAATCTGGAACTCTTCGTTCTCTAATTTCTTTAAGATCTCGTCCATCTCTTCTTTTGAATGGATCGTCATCTTTTTCTTCTCTGTTCCGTAGAACTTCGCTGTCAGAGGACGTTTCTCACCTTTTACTTTCAGTTGTGCATCTAATGACCAGTACTCTTCCGGAATAAATGCATCAATCTCTGCTTCCCTGTCTGCAACAATACGAAGTGCGACTGACTGTACACGTCCGGCACTCAACCCACGCTTTACCTTTGCCCAAAGCAATGGACTGATCTTATATCCAACCATACGGTCAAGCTCTCTTCTTGCCTGCTGTGCATCCACAAGATCCATGTCAATATCACGTGGTGCTTTCAAAGATGCTTTCACAGCATTCTTTGTAATCTCATTAAATGTAATACGGCGCATTTTCTTCTCGTCCAGCTTCAAGGCAGCAGCAAGATGCCAGGAAATAGCCTCTCCTTCACGGTCAGGGTCGGTTGCAAGATAAACTTTGTCTGATTTCTTCGCCTCTTTTCTGAGCGTTGCAAGAATCTCTCCTTTTCCACGAATGGTAATATATTTTGGTTCGTAATCATTCTCCACGTCAATTCCTAGCTGACTTTTCGGCAGATCCCTGACGTGTCCCTGTGATGCTGCAACTGTATAATTGCTTCCTAGAAACTTTTTAATCGTCTTCACCTTTGCAGGAGACTCCACGATTACAAGATAATGTGCCATAAAAACTATACTCCTATTTTATTCTGATATAATAATTCTTTGTTATTTCACGAATGTATCCCTGCAGTTCCAGTGTAACAAGAATGCTCATCAATTTTCTGATCTCCACCCGAGATTCCTGCGCAATCTGATCCACATTCTTGGGATACAAACCGACACAACTATACACCAAATCATCTGTACTTTCAAGCACTTTTTTATTTTTCTCGTTTTTTATCTCCGTGTTTCTGCACAAAACATTTGTTTCAATCCCCCATTCTTCCAGCAGATTTTTAGGATTCAGAAGGATTCCGGCACCCTGTTGGATCAGGTGATTACACCCGGCACTCAAAGGACTGTCCAGCGGTCCTGGAAGGGCATAAACATCCTTTCCCTGCTCCAGTGCCATATCTGCTGTAATCAAAGAACCACTTCTCACCCTTGCCTCCATTACCAGAACTGCATCTGACAGTCCGCTGATGATCCGGTTCCTCATTGGAAAATTCATTGCAAGCGGAGGGGTTCCCGGTGGAAATTCCGAAAGGATTCCGCCTCCGTGTTCTATGATATCCATATATAAACCGATATGATCTCTTGGATAACAGACATCCACTCCGCTCCCTAAAACAGCATAAGATTTTCCGCCTGCATTCAACGCTGCTCTTTGTCCTGTTCCATCGATCCCTTTCGCCATGCCACTGATGATATCAACACCTGCTGCCGCCAGTACTTCCGCAAATTCTCTTGTATAATGTTCTCCATATCCACTACACCCCCTTGCTCCGACAATTGCTGCCTTCTTCTTGGCTCCCGGACATGTTCCTTTCACAAAAAGAGCAAACGGGGGATCTGGTATCTCAGCCAGCCCCGGAGGATATTCTTTTGAAAAAAATGGAATAAATTCGATTCCATGTTCCTGCATTTTGTAAAACTCTTCTTTTAATTGTTCTTTCGTTTTCTCTTTCCGGGCTTTTTTTAATCCCTCTTTTTCTTCCTCTGTAAGGAATTCAATTCCTGTAATTTCAGTTTCTTCTATATAATATATCTTCTTTCCACTTCCTATGAGTTCTCGGAGCAGATACTTTTTTCTTGCAGATAGTTTTCGAATCGTAGAAAACCAGTATTCAAAAATCATCTCTTCACACATCATACATACCTCCCCCAATATTTCCTGTCCAATGTCCGGTAACCGATCGCCTCCTGTAAATGTTCCAGTTTTATCTCCTCACTGTAATCTAAATCCGCAATCGTTCTCGCAACCTTTAAAATTCGGTGATAAGATCTCGCCGTCAGATTCAGTACATCATAAGCCTGCCCCATCAGTCGCATTTCTTCTCCGTTTAATCTGCAATACTTACTCAATTCTGCACCATGAAGCATTGCATTACACTGGATCTTCGTGTTTTGGTAGCGAATCTTCTGTCTCTTTCTTGCTTCACATACCCGCACTTTGATCACCGCCGAAGACTCCGGACAGGAAACAGACTCTTTCACCAAATCCCGATATTCCACTTTAGAAGCTTCAACACTAAGGTCAATCCGATCGAGAAACGGTTGGCTGATCTTACTTAAATATGCCTGAATCTGTGCCGGCGTACATGTACAGGCTGTCGATGGAAATTTTCCACATGGACACGTATTCATGGCAGATACAAGCATAAAATCAGCCGGAAAGATATAATTTCCGCTGGTTCTTGTGATCTGTACGCTGCGTTGTTCCAGTGGCTGCCTGAGCACTTCAAGAACACTTCTCTTAAATTCAGGAAGTTCATCCAAAAATAAAATACCACTATGCGCCAGGCTGATCTCTCCTGGTCTTGGAACAATCCCACCACCAATCAGTGCTGCTCTCGTTGCAGTATGATGTACCTCTCGAAAAGGTCTTCTGGAAATCAGTGGTTCCCTTCCATCCAGCATTCCCATGACACTATAAAGCTTTGTAAGCTCCATACTTTCTTCATAATTCATCGGCGGCAGAATTCCTGCCATACATTTTGCGGTCATTGTCTTCCCGCTTCCGGGTGGTCCGACCATAAGCAGATTATGCCCTCCCGCCACAGCAATTTCCGCTGCCCGACGAACATTCTCCTGACCATATAAGTCTGCGAAATCAGGTACTTCTTCTCCCACTTTTCCTCTATCTTCTATTTTATCAGCCTCTTTTTCACCAAGATATCTCTGTTCTCCACCTGTTCTGTCTCCATCTTTCAAATAACTGATACATTCCCTGAGACTTCCAACTGCAATGATCCGAACCCCTTCTACAAGTTCTGCTTCCTTTTCATTTTCTCTCGGAACAATACAGCTTGTAACTTTTTGTACCTTTGCCTCTGATACCATAGAAAGAATCCCGGGAACTTTTCTGACTTGTCCATCCAATCCCAGTTCTCCGATGATCATACAGTCTTTCATTCTTCTATTCTGTTGTAAAACGCCAAGTGACGTCAGAATCGACACTGCGATTGGAAGATCAAATGACGCTCCTCTTTTCCTCATAGTTGCCGGCGAAAGATTGATCACCACACGTTTCGCCGGAAATTCAAGACCTGAATTCCGGACTGCAGACCGTACGCGTTCTGCTGCTTCTTTCACCTCTGATGACAGATATCCCACCATGTGAAAAATCGGAAGTCCATTGCTGACATCCGCCTCCACATAGACCATTTCTACCGCAAGCCCTTCCATTGCCGCGGATTTTACTGTACTAAAACTCATATGCGCTCCTTCCTTTTCCCAGTCACAAGCGCACCTGTTCTTCTTACACCCCATTGTAAGCTGCTGAAATTCTGGCTGAATCAGCCGGATTTGATTTTCGGAACTGACATTCCGAGAATGTATAGATATCATAACTTCCGAATATTGATTTGTCAATCAGTTTCCGAGAACTTGAGCATATGGAAAAGCACAATTTCCACATTTTTTCATAAACTATATTAAATGCATCCAGAGGTGCTGTCTTGAAAGCATTTCCTAATCCCCTCACACCGGCGGAAGAGAAAAAATACATTCAGAGATACACCGAGGGCGATCTGGAAGCCAAGCACATTTTAATTGAACGCAATCTCCGTCTCGTTGCCCATGTTATACGGAAATACCAAAATACCAGTGAAGATCCGGAAGATCTGATTTCCATCGGCACGATTGGCCTGATCAAAGCTATAATTACGTTCGATCCTGAAAAGGGAAATCGTCTGGCTGCCTATGCCTCCCGTTGTGTAGAAAAAGCGACCCCACCGCTTTGGCTTCACTTGTGAAAAAAGAGGTAAAGGACACTCCTTTTTCTTCATGGAACGTCTATCGCCAGTTTTCCAATCAACTTTCACTACTTTATAGAGAAGAATATGGCGGACTGACTTATAAAGTCCAATATATCCTCACTATTCCTTTCAAAATCCCCTCATGGCTTCCCGCACATGAAAAATATCTTCTTGTATATTCTTCTCCTGATTGTTTAGATAAAACTTCTCAAAAGATACGGTATTTTCGCCATAAAAACTGTATGTATGCAAAAGACGTAGCAAAATATCTTGGTATGGACAGAACAAATTACGGTCACTACGAAGAAGTTGCCTATGAATACTGCCCACTCCCTATATTAGAAAAACTTGCCACACTCTACAACATACCCGTTACCGACCTTATGGACGACTATCATCTTTTTCTCTACAACGGACAAGGAAACAGGGTACTGCAATATCGAAAAAATCTACATTTAACTCAACAGGAAATGGCAGACAAGTTAGGAGTCAATCGGACAACAGTTCGGCTTTGGGAAAAAGAATTTCACCGCATGACAAGACCGACTTACGAGGCTCTCTTTATCCAAAAAATTCTCGAATGAGTTTCTTCTATAATAAGGCTTGGTTATTAGCGGTACTTCGGGAGAAAATTTCTGCTTGTCCTCTCCTTGCGTTTTCCTGTCTTTCCAAAGGGGGCTTAGAAAAAAGTTCTCAAAGGCTTCTAAGTGGCTATTACGGTCTGTCAGAGGTAAAAAAGAAGTTTCTTCCCAGCGAAAAAGGCAGCCACGTTCTTGTGACTGCCCCTTTCCCTATTTTATCATCTTCTCAACGCCCTCTATGATTGCAACTTTTTCTTCCGTTGACAAATCAAGTCTGTTAAGGTAGGAATATATAAATTCCCCATGTAGTGTAGCAATCTGCTCACCTAAGGTATTGAGATTCTGATTATCCTCCGGATAATGTACAATAATCTCCATATGCCTACCTCTCTTACATATTCTTTTCATCTTATGATTGAAGTTCAATTATCTTGACTGTTCTTTTTCTAGTTCTACATCTTTCATCGTTTTTTCTAATTCTTCCAACATTTTCTGAAAGTAAAATGTACGTCTTGGATTCATAAATCCCGTTTCTTCTAATGTTGTCCATAGTTCATTCACTTTTGTAGATACTGACGTAACGTCCTGTTTCACTTCCTCATAACTGAGTATTCTTAATTGTAATATCTCCATACTAAAATTCTCCTCTCTGGCAAGTCTTACAATTTAAGAATCAAAGTTACGATTTACTTATTCGTTGTACGGATTGACCTTATCGTTGTAAGTAATACGACCAATTCGATTTACCTCGTGGTCTGTATCACACATTCTTATGGAATATCCCTGCTCAAAGCATGGTTTTCTGTTCCCTACAATTTCTTTTAATTCTTCATCATCTATATGTAAGAGAGTCGGCTTTGCTAATCCTTTTGAAGAAGTATAAATCTTAGCATGGAGAGGATAGTATTCTAATCGTGAAGATTTTTTCTTTTTATCTTTGGAAATATCTTCTCCCAATAAATTGCAAAAGTACAAGCCTATATCATTATGATTTCTAAAATCTGAAATTCTGATATAACCATTTCCCCATATTTTTTCGACTTCATTCTTTGATAACTTTAATCTCTGAACGGAATCATTTTTTACTAACACATGAATATGCCATGTTCCTTTTTGATGTGGCTCAAATACTGCAATATACTCCATTTCTCCATAGCGATATAGAAATCGTTTCCAAAATTTCTTGAAGTCATTTTTACATTTCGCCATATCATCTGTCGGTTCTGCATAAGTAAGGGTAATATGTCTTTCACAATCCTCTCCCTTAAAATTCATGTTAATGTACTGTCTAAGATGGGAGAATTTCTTATTCATGCTCTTTCTTCTGTTACTGGCAATCATTTCTTGTGACTTTTCCACATGAACATATTCCTTTATCTCCCCTGTACTTTTCACAACATAATGGTCTTTGTCAATCTTTTCGATGTTTGAAAATCCCTTGGTGTTTCGTTTTCTTGTTACTGTCACATCAATAATGTCATTGGTAATACATACCGTAACATTATCTGCCGAAGTTATCCTGACTTTTGACAACTTCTCTACATAGGTATTATTATTTGTCGGGGTCATAGTCTGCCCCTCCTTCCATTGATATTCAAGATTTTTTGAATCTTGTATCCTTTTAAGGAAGGTTTTGGGCTGATTTCTTAGACTTCAAACCCAGTTCATTTTTCTTCACAATCTTAGCCTTATGCCCTACAAAGCCCGTAAAATAAACACCTTTGTGTTTTTGCACAAAAATCAGAGTGAATTTTTGTTAATTTTTTCGTCTGTTGTTTTCCTAATAATCAAGTCTTCTGTTGAAGAAAAAGAGAGTCCATTTCTGAACCCTCTCTATCTCCGTAAGTATTTAATTTTCAAAATCGTGATTGCCGTCGTTCATAAACTCTATTCTTTCCTTGATACGATTTTTCAAAATTCTAATTCCAGAAAATCCGCAAAAAACCATATCTATCTCTTCGTCTAACTCTTCTAATATCTTTTTTCTTTCAGTTGATAGAAGTCCTAATTTTTGTATTGACTCACGAAAACATATAGAACTTCTTGCTGCTTGTTTTGCTGCAACATCTATGTCATTCACTTTCCCATATACTCCGAACAATTTTTCATCTTCTGTAAATTCATCAAATATCTTCTTTAGTTCTTCTTCCATTGTACGAAAAATATTTTCTCTACCAAAATCTAATTCGCCTATAATCTCCAATGTAATCCTCATGATAACAAGGTCCTTTATAGTATAAGCAATACTATTCGCCATATCTTTTTTAATTTCTTGCTCATTGTGTTTTAACTCCCATCTCCTCATTTCTTCTACTTCTTTTTCAATATTTACTTCACAGCACTCATGCCAAGCAGGGCAATAATCTTCCTCATTCAAAATTTCATCTTCATTCCAAAAATCAACAGCCATAATATTTGTTTCCTCCTTTGTTTTTTGATTATTTTCGCTTATTATATTCTTTTACATAGCGAACACCTCCCATTTTTATTCAAGACTTTTCAGTCTTGTATCTATATAAGGAACACTTCTGCTCATTTTCTTCCCGCACAAATGCAGTTTATTTTTCTATAATCTTTTTTATCTATGCCTTGAAAACAGCGTAAAATAAGACTTCCTGTCACTATGCACAAAAAATCGATTGAAATTTTGTTAATTTTTACTTTCGTATTTCCCCATGAAAAAGAGAGATTCCGTTACTGAAATCTCCCTTATACAAAAATCTTTATAAAATTGTCAAACTCGTATTTGTCCTTTTAAGAGCAAATTTTCATTTAAGCCAAGCGGGCTACCCAAAAATATTCAGGACAGCAGTAAGCAGTAATAGCAGTCTCTATAACGGAATCTTTTACCCATCACTTGTTTGTTGGCTTAATAATACGAAATTTCATTATAAACTAAATTTACACCATCTGGACTACTTACTGTACAATCCAAATATCTTGCTCCTCCTGTTCCCGTCACACTTGGACCTTCAAAAGTAATCGTGTACATTTGATTATAAGGTGTTAGTCCATTAGCCAAAACATCATCGTTCATCACTCGTAATTCTAATATCATATACACATTATTAACATCTCCAAAATAATCCGAAAGAGAAATTGAATTTTTAATTGCAGTCTCTACCATACCCTGATATTGATTTACATGAGAACCAAAATCTCCCCAAGTACCCTCAAAGAATTTCAAATTTTCAAAAGTTTCAAGTATTCTACTTTTCTGTGCTTGCGATTCTTGTTCTTTTACTTTCTTTTCTTCCTCTTCTGCCTTTTTATCTTGCACTATCTGTTCGCATTCTTCTAACTTATCTATGTTTGTTACCAACTCTTTTTGAGAATCTGATAGTTGATTATACTTATCTCTTAGCTCTGCTACAGAAGTATCTGAAACTGTAAGATTATCTTTATCTATTTTATCTATGGCTGAAATAATTTCATCTGCGACTTTCTGATTTTTTGATTCTTCTACCCTCTCATATGCTTTTTCCAAATCCGAATAATTGACAACCAGTTCCTTTTGTTCCTTGCTTAGCGAATCATATTCCAACCTAATTCTATCCAAATCATTTTCCGAATCAGCCGTAATTTCTTTGCCATTCAAAGAATCAATCAAATTTACTACCTTTTGCGCTGCTTTTTGATTTTCTTTGTTATGCAAGTAGTCTGTAACTTTAGGATAAATAACAAAACAGCCTAGAACACCTATCAAAATAATTATTACCAAAGTGATCAATAATGGCTTTTTACATTTTACCAATGAAACCCTTTTATTATTTTCCGTTACATCTCCCTTATCATCTTCTGCATATTTCATCCCACATTCAGTACAAAATTTTTCATTATCATCTAATTCCGTTCCACATCGTCTACAATATTTACTCATAATACCCAACCTCATTTATAATTTTTGACATCCTGTTTCTTCTGCTCTTTCATCTGTACAAGCAACCACCATATAATAAAATACCATCGGAGAATCATCAGGAGTTCTACATATTCCATATACATTTCCATTTCTATAATAATCTGTTTTTACGTTTCCTGTTTTTACGACATCTTTTATTTCCTCTACTTCTAATTCATCATTTGTTATACATCCTATAATCATGGAATAAATTTCTTGTATATCTCCCAATCCCTCTGAATTCATACTCGTTAACGTAGATTCCGTTTTTACGATAATGCCGAGAAGTTTGTCTTCAAAAAAATCAAGTTCAATTCCAATTTGATATCCTTGTGGTGCGGAAGACACATAAGTATATGCATCTAAACCATTCTCATATTTATCTGAAGTCAAAGTAAATTCATCTAAACTCATGTCAGAATTATAAAAGTCACTTAAGACTTTATCAACCTTATCCTTAGTTTCTTCTAAATCATAATTATATACAGCACCAAATTTTACATGACTATTTTCAATGATAAGTTCTTCACTTTCATCAGACATATCTGGATATGAACCCAACGACCAACAAAATAGAACTATTCCCCATATTAAAGTAACAATAACTTTTCTGCTTCTTTTCCAATTTGCATATTTCCACATCAAATAGAGACCTATCGGGAAAAACACAATTAACCAAAATATAATTCCTCCTGTCCTCTTCCACCAGTTTTTTGGAGTATGTTTTTCTGTTTCAAATATACATTTCTGTATATTCTCGTCATTGACTTTTTCAATCTGCTCCCCTATCTCTTTTTCTTTTGGCACAGAACTTGCTCTTGTCCCGCATTCACCACAAAATTTTGCACTATCTTTTAATTCTTTTCCGCAATTAGGACATTGTTTTCCCATAATTGTCACTTCCTCCTCAATGTATTTTCTTATATTTTAGGTCAAATACACCCTAATGGTCAATAGGTCATACTGCCATAATTAAACTAATTGATAACATTTTACAAAAAGAGGGTGATTTTATTTCTCGATTAAAAGATTTACGAAAAGAACGGGGCTACACGCAGATTAAAATGCAACACCTAACTGGGATAGACCAAAGTGACTATTCTAAGATTGAAAACGGAAAGCGTTATTATACTTTTGAACAATGCCGAAAAATAGCACTTGCCTTAAATACAAGCATGGATTATTTGGCAGAATTAACAGATGAAAAGAAACCTTACCCACGTTCTTAAAATCGCAAATATGAAAGAACTGCCTATCATCAATCTTTCAATGACGGGCAGTTCTTCTGCTTAAAATTCTTATTCAATTTCATTTACGAAAACAGTTTTGTGTACTCTGTCTGTGTATCGGCAATATGATACACATAAACTGTTTTTTCTATCAGTCGATAGATAGAAACATACCTTTCAGATATAACCATGCGATACCCCTTTCGGTTCAACCATTTATCAGGTGTAAGCGAACCAGAATCCGGGTATAACTCCAAACGTTCAATACTATTTAATATCTGATCTGTTACTTTCATCGCAGATTCCACACCGAATCGAAGTAAATAATAGTCCTCAATACTTTTCAAATCTTCCCACGCAGTCGGAAGAATCTCAACTTTATATTGTTCCTGCACGTTCTCTCAATTCCTTTCTTGCATCGGAGATACTTCTTGTCTTTGCTCCGTTTAACCGTTCTTCTTCTGCCTGCATGATTTTCGCACGAAGTTCCAATGCCTGTTCCCTTTTCTCAAAGGCATCAATATTCATAAATACTCCGTCACCCTCGCCATTTTTTGTTATATAAATCGGTTCACTCGTTGACCTTGCAAGATTGGAAATAGTAGAATAATCGTTCCGTAATGTTGCTGAAGCCTTAATAATCATTTTCTTCACCCTTTCATGTCGCTTTATTTTTGTATCGTTTTATCGATATAATTATATCTTTATTTTTATATAATATCAATGATTTTATGAAATTCTTTTTGCAATCCTACAGAATCACATTTATAATTAAGTGTGCGAAACTACTTTTCGCAAATTCAATTTATGAAAGAAGGTTTACTATGACCGAATCAGATAATAGAAAATTTGCAATCTACTGCCGTAAATCCAAATTTACAGGAAAAGGCGACAGTATTGAAACACAAATAGAAAAATGCAAAGGCTATATCGCATTAAATTTTGATATTACTGACGATAGCGAGTTTATTATTTATATTGACGAGGGATTTTCAGGAAAAAACACCAAACGACCAGACTATCAGAAAATGATGAAAGCTTGTCATAATCACGAAATCAAAGCGATTGTCTGCTATAAACTAGACCGAATCAGCAGAAACACCATTGACTTCTCGCTACTTTTGGAAGAACTCAAAGAGTTAAAAATTGATTTTATTTCTGCAACACAACCATTTAACACGACAGACCCAACGGGCGAAGCAATGATTAAGATTACTTCTGTTTTTGCTGACTTGGAACGCAAACTTCTTGCAGAACGTGTCAGAGATAATATGTTAAGTCTTGCTAAAACAGGACGCTGGCTTGGTGGTACAACTCCACTTGGCTATCAAAGTATTGAAGTGAAAACTCCCGTAGATATTGACGGAAAAATCCGTACCGCATACCGCTTGAATACAAGAGAAGAAGAAGTACCGATTGTACATTTAATATTCAACAAATTTATAGAATTTAATTCATTGACAAAAACAGAAACTTTCCTCTTAAACAATCATATCAAAACAAGAAATGATAAAAATTTTTCCCGTTTTGGTCTGAAAGCAATACTCAGCAACCCAGTTTATGCCGCCGCTGATGAAGAAACTTTAAAATATTTTACAGATTTAGGAACAATCATTTACAACGATTCCTCCGAATTTGACGGGAAACATGGACTTATGGTTTATAACAAAACCGACCAATCCACCAGCAAATCGCATACATTACATGAGTATTCAGAATGGGTTGTATCAATCGGAAAGCATAAACCTATGATAACAGGAAAAGAATGGATAAAAGTTCAGAAACTACTGGAATTGAATAAGCCTAAGAATTATCATAAACCCAAAAACAACACTTCTCTTTTATCCGGTATTTTAGTGTGTGGACATTGTGGTTCCTATATGCGACCAAAAGCCAACCGTAGACTAGATGAAAACGGGAACAAAACATATTCTTACCTTTGCGAAACAAAAGAAAAATCCCGACGCCATTTATGTAATATCACAAATCCACAAGGAAATCTTCTTGACGAAATGGTTTGTGATGAAGTGAAACGTTTGGCTAAATACGAAGATAAAGGGAAATTCTATGAACAAATAAAAACAGCGAAAAAGCAGTTAATGACAAGTGGAAAATCCAATGTGACTGAATTGGATATACTTCAAAAGTCACACAAAGATACTGAAAAGAAAATAAACAATCTTGTACAGACACTTTCCAAAACAACGTATGGATCTGCTGCCAATTACATACAAGATGAAATTGAAACTTTACATAAAGAGAAATTACAGATTGAAGAAAAAATACATACATTAAATGAATTACTGCAACATCAAAATGATATACTTGTAACCTTTGACATGATGATAAAGAAACTTTCTTCATTCTCTGAGTCTTTTGACATGATGAGTGTTGAAGAAAAGAGAAATGTTCTTCGAGTATTAGTCGATAAAGTTGTCTGGGATGGTACAAACGCAGAACTTTATTTATCCGTCTCTAATGATGAAAAAACGAAGCCACAACGAGCGGGTTGCAAATGAAGTCCTGATGTATCTGCGCGCCAGAAAAAAATGCAGCCATGAAATCTCTCTTTATGAACCGATTGGCACAGATCGGGAAGGAAATGAAGTCAACCTCTACGATATCATCGAATCTACAGAAACAGATATTCCAGAGCGGATTCATCTGAAGGACAATATTCAAAAGCTTTATGAAAAACTGGAAAATGAACTTTCTCCAAGAGAAAAACTTGTACTGAAAATGCGATACGGACTGTATCAGGGAGAAGAATACACGCAGCGGGAGATTGCCGCACAACTGGGCATCTCCCGCTCCTATGTATCCCGTATCGAAAAAAGTGCTATCGGAAAACTCCGACAATATTTTTGAAATTTCTAAGACTCTTCTATGAATTAACTTCTTTATCCTCTTCCTGTCTTCTGAGAAGATCGTACTGAGCTGGTGTCTCGCTCAGTTCTACATGAAGAACCTGCTTTGAATGCGGTGCACTTTCCTGTTCCTCTCCATCCTCATTCAGGATCCGGAGAACCTTTGCCTCAACATTACTTCCGTCCGGCTTCATGATCTCAATTGTCTCACCTACAGAAAACTTATTGCGCTGTTCAATTCTTGCAAGCCCATTCTCAACGGCCCCGACAATTCCAAGATAAGTATACTCTCGGATATATGTGTTATTGTCATAAATCTGTGTCTCATGATCTGGTTTTCCAAAGAAAAATCCAGTCGTAAACTGACGATAAGTACAGTTTGAAATCTGATCCAGATACCAAGGCATGTTCTTCTTGTAAAGCTCTGGATCTTTCTGATAATCATCAATTGCTTTACGGTAAGTTCTCGCCACTGTTGCAACATAAAGTGCTGTTTTCATTCGTCCTTCGATCTTAAAACTGTCAATTCCTGCATCAATTAATTCCGGAATATGCTCGATCATACAAAGATCTTTTGAATTAAAGATGTAAGTTCCGCGTTCATTCTCATAGACCGGCAGATATTCTCCCGGTCTCTTTTCCTCGACTACTGCATACTTCCAACGGCATGGGTGTGTACATGCACCCTGGTTTGCGTCCCTTCCTGTAAAATAATTACTCAGAAGGCAGCGTCCGGAATAAGAGATACACATTGCTCCATGGACAAATGTCTCAATTTCAAGATCTTCCGGAATTCTTTCTCTGATCTCCTTAATCTCTTTCAGAGACAACTCTCTTGCTGAAACCACACGACTTGCACCCTGGCGATACCAAAAGTTATAAGTTGCATAGTTTGTGTTATTCGCCTGTGTACTGATATGACGCTCAATCTCAGGACATACCTCTTTTGCAATCTCAAACACCCCCGGATCTGCAATGATCAGTGCATCAGGTTTAATCTCTCTCAACTCTTCAAAATATTCTCTTACCCCTTCAAGATCATCGTTGTGGGCAAGAATATTTGCTGTAACATACACTTTTACATCATGTGCATGTGCGAATTCTATTCCCTCTTTCATTTCTTCCATAGAGAAATTTTTTGCTTTCGCACGCAACCCAAATGCTTCTCCTCCGATATATACTGCATCAGCACCGAAAATTACAGCTGTTTTTAACACTTCCAGGCTGCTCGCCGGGATCAATAGTTCGATCGGTCTACTCATTTTTCTACTCCTTGTTTTATGCTCACTGCCACACCATCTCCAAGCGGAATAATAGATGTGACCAGATCCTCTCTGTGTTTCAATTCATACAGATATTCCCGCATTCTCGCATGTATTGTACGATTTCTGCGTTCTACCGCAAAACGGGATTCTATGATATCCCCATCCTGCATCACATTGTCTGACACAAGACAGCCTCCATCCGAAAGCAGTCGCAACACATTCGGAAGATAATGAATATATTGCCCTTTCGCGGCATCCATAAAGATAAAATCAAAAGTTCCTTCCATTTCCGCAAGTACTTCTGTCGCATCTCCTTCAATCAGAGTAATCTTATCTTCCTTTCCCGCTCTGCGGAAATTCTCCCTCGCAATCGGGATTCTCTTCTCATAATTCTCTATTGTTGTTATATGTCCACCTTCCGGCAGGTAATCACTCATCAATAACGCAGAGAAACCTACGGCAGTTCCGACTTCCAGAACGCGCATAGGTTTTTTCATCAAAAGGAGAACCTCCAGGAAACTCTGCATCTCTCGTCGGATGATCGGTACATCCGCCGCCAGAGCTTCCTGTTCAATTGTCTCCAGTATTTCACTGTTCTCTGTATCCATAGAATTGATGAATGTAATAATACGTTCATCCACTATCATATCTTACACATCCACATCCATGATGATCGGGATCACCATTGGTCTTCTCTTTGTCTTCTTCCAGATATAGTCATTCATTGCATCACGGATCACAAGCTTGATCTTATTCCAGTCTGTATGTCTTCCTTTCAGACACTTCTCAAGTGCTTCTGAAACAGCCTTTCTTGCATCATCCATCAGCTCCTCTGACTCTCTGACATAGACAAATCCTCTTGATACGATATCCGGTCCTGCAAGCAGGCGGTTCGTTCTTCTCTCTAATGTAAGAACCACAATAATGATACCATCTTCTGCAAGATGCTGTCTGTCTCGAAGAACGATATTTCCAACATCTCCAACACCAAGTCCGTCTACCAGGATTGCTCCTGTATGAACCTTATCTACAACCTTAGCGTAATCATCACACAATTCAAGTACTTCACCGGACTGCATAATAAATACATTTTCCTTCGGAATTCCAAGGCTCTTCGCAACACCTGCGTTTGCTTTCAGATGGCGGTATTCACCATGCACCGGAATCGCATATTTCGGTTTTACGAGAGAATAGATCAACTTCAATTCTTCCTGACAGGCATGTCCTGATACATGGGCATCCTGGAAAATAACTTCTGCTCCCTTTGCAGAGAGTTCATTGATCACACGTGAAACCGATTTCTCGTTTCCAGGAATCGGGTTGGAGCTGAAAATGATCGTATCATTCGGCTGAATTGTAACCTTGCGGTGTACGTCAGCTGCCATTCTTGACAGTGCAGCCATAGATTCTCCCTGGCTTCCTGTTGTGATCAGCACCATCTTCTCCGGTGGATAATTCTTCATCTGATCAATCTCAATCAATGTATTATCCGGTACATTCAGATATCCTAATTCTGATGCTGTAGAAATGATATTCACCATACTACGACCTTCTACAACAACCTTTCTGCCATACTTATAAGCAGAGTTGATGATCTGCTGTACACGGTCAACATTCGAAGCAAATGTCGCAATGATCAGTCTTGTATTCTGATGCTCTGCAAAAATGTGATCAAATGTGATACCTACTGTACGTTCTGACTGCGTAAATCCTTTTCGCTCTGCATTCGTACTGTCAGACATCAGTGCCAGCACGCCTTTCTTACCGATCTCAGCAAAACGCTGCAGGTCGATCGCATCTCCAAATACCGGAGTATAATCAACCTTGAAGTCTCCTGTGTGGACAACAACACCTGCCGGTGAATAGATTGCCAGTGCGGACGCATCCTGGATACTATGGTTCGTCTTGATAAATTCAATCCGGAACTTTCCAAGATTGATTGACTGACCGTGACGTACAACCTTTCTCTTCGTTCCACGAAGCAGATTATGCTCCTTCAGCTTGTTCTCAATGATTCCCATTGTAAGCTTGGTTGTATAAATCGGAATGTTGATCTCTTTGAGTACATACGGCAATGCACCGATATGGTCCTCATGACCGTGCGTGATAACAAATCCCTTTACCTTGGAAATATTATCTTTCAGGTAGGTTACATCCGGAATTACAAGGTCGATTCCAAGCATATCATCTTCCGGGAACGCAAGACCACAGTCTACAACAACAATACTGTCTTCATACTCAAACGCAGTAATGTTCATACCAATCTGTTCCAGACCTCCAAGCGGTATGATACGCAATTTTCCATTATTCTGTTTTTTCAAAAAATATACACCTCCACTATCTCTGTTTCTTCATACAGTCTTTACACAGTCCGTAGAATTTCAGTTCGTGGTCCAGGACATGGAAGCCGGTTGCCTTCTCGATATGATCTTCCAGACTCTCCAGAAGGTCATCATCAAACGGCATCACCTTGTTACATCTCTTACAAATCAGGTGATGATGATTATGCTTTGTCTCCCCGTTCAGTAAATGTCCGATCTCATAGCGCACACATCCATCCCCAAAATTAATCCTGTCTACCAGCTGCATATCCCACAAAAGCTGTAATGTTCTGTATACTGTGGCAAGCCCAATCTCCGGATAATCCTCTGATACCAGATCATAGATATCTTCCGCTGTCATATGACTCCCACTGTTCTCTTCAAGTACGGACAGAACAAGCAGTCTCTGGTGAGTCACCTTCAGCCCCTTTTCCTTTAACTTCTCTTTCAGAAGCTTCTGTGTCTTATCTGCTTCCATCTGTCTGCCTCCTATCTATATTGTAAAAAGAACTCCAGACTTTTTTCTGACACTTCTGCAAAAGTGAGAAAAGTATTCCTGTCTGCAGTTTCTCTTACATTCGTATTTCTTTCATGTAATTACATCTCAATATCGACGTCTTCCAGCAATTCCTCAAATACTTTGGAAACTGCCATCAGCTCTGTATCGTCTTCCACGATCTCATACGTCTTCTCTGCGTCTTTTGATTCTTCAACTTCTCTGAGAATCAGGCATTCTGCGTCATCTTCTTCTGAATCAACTACAAGAATATACGCGGAACCATTGATCTTTGTCTCTTCAAGTACAAAGAACTCATCTGCTCCACTTCCATCACTGAAAGTAAACTTTGCCTTTTCCATATGATTTTCCTCTATTCTGCTGTTTTCTGCATATAAATCGAATCTAAATATCCCTGGAGAATGAACACAGCAGCAATCTTATCGACATATTGCTTTCTGTTTTCTCTTCTCACACCACTCTCGATCAGTGTCTGCTCTGCCGCTACTGTCGTAAGTCTCTCGTCCCACATGATCACTTCCAGTCCTGTACGACGAACCAGCATGTCACGAAATTCCAATGACTTCTGTGCACGCTCCCCGATATCATTATTCATATGTTTTGGAAATCCAAGCACGATCTTCTCTACCTGATATTCTTTGATCAATTCTTCAATCCTCGCACAGGTACGGCGCAGCTTGTTCTCCTCTTTCCGTTGTATTGTCTCAATTCCCTGGGCCGTAAGTCCGAGCGGGTCGCTGATAGCAACACCTACAGTCTTCGTCCCATAGTCCAGTCCCATTACTCTCATTGTCTGATTATTCCCACGCATTATGCTCAATATACGCTTTCAACAGTTCTTCTACCAGTTCATCACGTTCCACCTTCATGATCAGGCTTCTTGCTCCGTTAAAACTTGTAATGTATGTCGGATCTCCTGACATGATATATCCAACGATCTGATTCACCGGATTGTATCCTTTTTCTTTCAGAGCCTTGTATACGATCTCAAAAATATCCTTCGCAGAAATCTGCGGACCCGGCTCTACCTGAAAGAACTGAGTACTACTTAAATCACTCATCTTTCTTCCTCCTTCTCTTTCTTGTATCTATTTCCTTCTTCCGAAGGGCTTTGCTGTTGTTCTGTCAAACAGCGCAAAACGCTCTGGAAACCCAGAAACCCTACTTATAATTCTAATATAACCGAATTCAAAATTCAATGTATAATTTGCGAATCCTTCCCAATTTGAACTTTTACGATACTATTCTTGAGATTTTCATTTGTCTCTAGTGCAATTTTCATATATTCTTTCGTATGACCTGTCTGTACTTCTTTTCCATTCAGTTCCAGATCCTCTTCCACAAGTACTTCCACTTCTTTTCCCTGGAAACTCTGTTCATATGCTGCACGCTTTTTCTCACCAAGTTCGATTAATTGTGCACTTCTCTTCGCCTTGATCTGTTCATCTACCTGATCTGGCATCACAGCTGCTTTTGTCCCCTCACGGCGGGAGTATTTAAAAATATGTGTCTCATAGAAATCTATGCTGTCTACAAAATCATATGACTCTTTGAACTCTTCTTCTGTCTCTCCTGGGAATCCCACAATCACATCGGTTGTCAATGCCGGATTCGGGAAGTATTTTCTGAGAAGTTCACATTTTTCCGCATATTCACTGCTTGTATATCTACGGTTCATACGCTTTAATGTTGCATCACATCCGCTCTGCAGAGACAGGTGGAAATGCGGACACATCTTCGGAAGCTTTGCAATCCCTTCTGCAAATTCTTCTGTGATGATCCCCGGTTCCAAAGAGCCAAGACGGATTCTTTCAATTCCATCAATCTCATGGACTGCCCGGATCAATTCCAGAAGGTGATATTCTTTATCAAAATCAATTCCATATGAGCTCAGATGAATTCCTGTCAGTACAACCTCCTTATATCCGTTATCTGCCAGTGTACGTACTTCATCAAGCACATCTTCCATGGAACGGCTGCGGACTCTTCCACGAGCATATGGAATGATACAATATGTGCAGAACTGATTACATCCATCCTGAACTTTAATATAAGCTCTTGTATGATCTCCCGGCTTCGTCAGGTGAAGATTCTCGTACTCTTTTGTCTTTCCGATCTCTTCCATCTTGATCTCTGCTTTTCTGTCGTTTTCCTGGTTCTTTGCATTCTTTTCATTTTCTGTTACGTTGCAATCTGCATTGTGTGTTCTTTCATACTCTTCCAATGCTTCGATCAGATTCTGCTTCTTATTATTACCAAGCACAATGTCAATGCAATCATCCACCTGAATCTCTTTTTCCTTCGCCTGGACATAACATCCTGCAGCGACAACAACTGCATCCGGATTCATTTTTCTCGCCCGGTGCAGCATCTGTCTCGACTTGCGGTCCGCGATATTTGTAACAGTACATGTATTGATTACATAAAGGTCTGCCCCTTCCTTGAAAGGAACGATCTCATACCCTGCTTTTTCAAGCATTTCCTGCATGGCTTCCGTCTCATAGGCATTTACTTTGCATCCCAAATTGTGCAGTGCTGCTTTCTTCATTTATTTCTACCTCTTTTTTCCTTTTATCTCGTTAATTTCTTGACTTTTGAACCTGCATCCCGTAGAATATACCTAGGCTTAGAAGCCAACTTTATTGTATAATTCAAGGAGGGATTTCAAATGAAAACAGTACAGATTTCATTAAACTCAATCGACAAAGTCAAATCATTCGTTAACACTATCACAAAATATGATAATGATTTCGATTTAGTATCCGGAAGATATGTTATAGATGCCAAATCAATCATGGGTATTTTCAGCCTTGATCTTTCCAAACCGATCGACCTGAACATCCACGCCGACAGCAATATTGATGACATTCTTGCTGCACTTGATGCTTACATCATCAAATAATTCTATCTGAATACAACTCATGCGGACTTTATTTTTGTAGCTTGTCCGCATATTTTTTAGAGTAAAGAAAAGCTGTTCCATTGGAGCAGCTTTTCTTTTTCCTATTATTCTCCCTGCTTCACTTCAATGATCTCAACAGTATCAATTGCTGTCTGCATCAGTTCGTCAATCTTTTCTGCAAGGTTCAACTCAGACTTCTCAATTCGTTCAATATTCGGCTTTGTCACCGGATGTTTTGCAACGAAAATTGTACAACAATCCTCAAATGGCTGGATTGAAGTTTCATAGGTATTGATCTTCTCAGAAATTTCTACAATATCCTTCTTATCAAATCCGATCAGCGGACGATAAACCGGAAGTGTACATACTGCATTCGTCGCTGCAAGACTCTGCATTGTCTGGCTTGCTACCTGACCGATACTCTCTCCTGTGATCAGACCAAGACATCCGTCTTTCTTTGCAAAATGTTCTGCGATCTTCATCATGTAGCGACGCATAATGATCGTCAGTTCATCATGTGGACACTTCTCATAGATATAAAGCTGAATATCTGTAAAGTTGACAACATGAAGCTTGATCGGTCCTGAATAAGCAGAAACGAGTCTTGCAAGATCAACCACCTTCTCTTTTGCTCTTTCACTTGTGTACGGTGGTGCATGGAAATAAGTTGCCTCGAGTTCAACACCACGCTTGGATACCATATATCCGGCAACCGGACTGTCAATTCCTCCTGACAGAAGCAGCATTGCGCTTCCGTTTGTCCCGATTGGCATACCTCCCGGTCCCGGAATGATTCTGGAATAGATATAAACTTCTTCACGGATCTCCACATTGATACGAAGTTCCGGCTTATGAACATCTACTTTCATTTCCGGAAATGCCTCCAGGATTGCTTCTCCGACTTCACAGTTGATTTCCATAGAGTTCGCAGGATAGCTCTTCTTTGCTCTTCTTGCATCAACTTTAAATGTCATGTTCTTCTCTTCGTAAGCTTCATCTACATAAGCTACAACATCTTTTCTCAGCTGTGCCAGTTCAGCCACCGGTACACGGACTACCGGACAGATTCCGACAATACCGAATACCTTCTGAAGGCTTTCTACTGTCTCATCAAAATCATAATCTCCATCACAATCCACGTAGACTCTTCCGTGACATTTGTGTACAAGAAATTCTCCGTCTACGCCCTGCAGAGCATAACGAATCTGACGTACCAGTGCATCTTCAAAGATATAACGGTTCTTTCCCTTAATTCCGATCTCGCCGTATTTTATCAGAAATGAATGAAATTTCATGCTTTTTCTCCTTTATGAATCGACGTCAATTAATGACGCGTATATTTTCTCAGCATCGGTATACAATTATATAGTGTTTCCAGCGTGTAGTCAATTTCTTCTTTTGTAGTAAATTCTGACATACTGAAACGAATCGTCGCATCCAGATATTCCTGTGCCGCCCCAATGCTTCTGAGAACACCGCTTACTGCCGGATGATTCGATGCACATGCAGATCCTGATGAGACATAAATCCCCTTATCTTCCAGTGTATGAAGAAGAACCTCACTTCGGATTCCTGCAATTCCAAGACTGATAATATGTGGTGCACTTCCTTCATCTTTCAGACCATGGACTGTTGTATTCTCAATCTTTCCTGCCTGCTCAATAAAATAATCCTTCAGTTCACGCATCAGAGCTACTTTCATATCCAAATCATTATAGATCATCTTTGTTGCAAGTCCAAGCCCTGCAATTCCCGGAACATTTTCTGTACCCGAACGGAGATCCTTCTGTTGTCCTCCTCCGAAAAGAATCGGTTTAATCTTCACCTTTTCGCCCACATAGAGGAATCCGGTTCCCTTCGGTCCATGAATCTTATGTCCACTCGCACTTAACAGGTCGATCTTCTGACGTTTTGGATAAATGTGATATTTTCCAAATCCCTGCACTGCATCCGAATGGAAAAGAATCGAAGAATTATACTCTTTTACAATCTTTACCGCTTCATCAATCGGTTGAAGTGTTCCAACCTCATTGTTCACATACATAACTGATACGAGAATCGTCTCCGGACAAAGTGCTTCTTTCAATGCTTCCAGATTCACTCTTCCACTCGCATCTACCGGAAGATATGTCACACGGAACCCTTCCTCTTCCTCCAGATAACGCATTGTATTTAAGATTGCAGGATGCTCGATTGAAGTTGTGATCAGGTGATTTCCCGCTCTTCTGTTTGCTCTTGCACATCCGATCAGTGCAAGATTATCACTCTCTGTTCCTCCTGATGTAAAGTAAATATCTTTCGCATTTACCTTAAGAACCTTTGCGATCGTTTCCTTGGCTTCCTTTACATAATGCTCCGCATCTACACCTTTTCGGTGCATGGAGGATGGATTGCCATAATCCTGACACATTACTTTATATACAAGATCTCCCACTTCCGGATATGCTCTGGTTGTGGCTGAATTATCCAAATATGCTTCCATTTTATCTTCCCTTTTCTAACTCTGTTACCATTCACAGGCGTCTGCAACCGGCAACGTCTTTCTATTATCTTATGTTTTTATCGTCCAACTGTTCCCGGCATTCTAAATGATACATCAGAATTGACAATGTTGTAAGTCCTGCTGTCTCTGTTCTTAAAATACGTTTTCCAAGTGTGATTGGGATCGCTCCGGCCTCTTTCGCCTGCTCGATTTCGCTCTCGTCAAACCCGCCTTCCGGTCCGATAAAGATACCGACAGACTGTCCCGGTTCAATCTTACTTATGACAGCTTCTGTTGCTTTCATCCCTTCCTGCAGTTCATAAGGAACAAGCACTACATCCAGCTCTTTCGCGTAATTCATCGCTTCCTGAAAGCTCATCACATCCTGCACTTGTGGCACAATTCCTCTCTTCGATTGTTCCGCAGCCCCCTTGGCGATTGCCTGCCAGCGTTCTCTCTTCTTTCCGGCTTTCTTCTGATCTAGCTTTACAACCGAACGCTTTGCCGCAAACGGAACAATACGATAAGCTCCAAGCTCTACTGCCTTCTGCACGATCCATTCCATCTTATCCCCTTTCGGAAGTCCCTGGAATAAGATCAGACGGGAAGCCAGTTCTGTCTGAGACACTTCTTTTTTCACAACGCGAAGGACTGCCTCCTTCTCCTCATAACCTTCCACACTGCAGAAGTAATCCATTCCTTCTCCATCACTGACCCACACTTCCTCACCGGGTTTCATGCGGAGTACATTCTTCATATGATTCACATCACTTCCTGCCAGACGGATCTGTTCTCCGTCCACGCAGGATGGATCTGCAAAAAAATGTTGCATCTTATTTCTCCTTATGCGTTCTTGCGCGCTGTCACACATACCCATTCACCCTGATGTGTAACCTCCAGAAGTTCCAGCCCGGCTTTTGCAACAGCTTCTTTTACCATCTCTTCTTTATCATCAATAATTCCACTTGTGATATAGATTCCGCCTGGTTTCAGCTGGTTCACGATCACTGGTGTGAGTTCTACAAGAACCGGTGCAAGGATATTCGCTGCCACAATATCGTAGCACTCATATCCAACCTTATCCTGAACTTCTTTGTCATTGATAATATTTCCGATCATTACTTCATATTTATCTCTGGAAACCCCGTTGTTCTCCATGTTCTCATAAGTTGCATCGATTGCACACGGATCGAGGTCTGTTCCAACAGAATGCTCTGCTCCGAACTTCAATGCAAGCATTCCAAGAATTCCGCTTCCGCATCCCACGTCAAGAATCTTTGTCGTCTCTGTTGTATACTTTCTGATCTGACGGATACAAAGTTGTGTTGTCTCATGCATTCCTGTACCAAATGCTGTACCTGGATCAATATGGATCACCATCTTATCTTCATCCGAAGGCTTCACATCTTCCCAGGATGGAATAATCAGAATATCATCCACATAGAACTGATGAAAATACTTCTTCCAGTTATTCACCCAGTCTACATCCTCTGTCTGGGATTCTTCAATCTCGCAGGCTCCGACATTTACATAAGCAGACATCTCCTCCAGTTCTTTCTTCACATTTGCCAGAACTTTTTCTTTGTCCTCATCCTCTTCCAGATAAAAACTTAAGTAAGCCACACCATCATCTGCCTCGATCTCCGGTAAAATATCAACAAACATCTGCTCTTTATCAGACTCTGTCAGCGGGATCTTATCCTCGATCTCAACACCTTCAATCCCAAGATCTGCCAGCATACTGCTTACAATATCCTCTGCCTCTGTTGTTGTCTTCAATCTGAATTTATTCCATTTCATCTAGTTTTCCTCCTGAAACCACAAATCTAAATCTACGCTTGCACGAATTCCCGGAACCGTACCGGCCTCACTGTACTGCCACATCTTATAATCATATGGGCACTGCGGAAGTTCATGATAATCCGCATACCAGAAATCATATTCTGTCAGCTCTTCCATCTTCAAGGTAAATGCCATCCATTTCATATTAGCATAAATCATCGGTTGATATCCAGCCTGTTTCACTCCGTCACAAAAGACTTTACAAAAATTCGTAAAGTCTTCCCTTGTATTCTGGTCTGTTCTTGCTGTATCATCTTTGATTTCTTCTGTGTCATAGACAACAGGTCCTGTAATCTGATACGGCTGGATATGTTCCAAAACAAAGTCAGTCTCTTCGACTGCCTCCGTTGCTGAGATTGCCTGGGAAAAGAAATAGACACCGACTTCCAGACCGGCATCCAATGCGCCTTGTACATTCTGTTCAAACATGGCATCTTCAACTAACGCGCCACTCTCTCCATATGCACGGTATCCAAGTCTTACGATCACGAATTCGATTCCGCTTTCCTTCACCTGCTGCCAGTCGATCGTCTCTCCCTGGAACTCCGAAACATCAATTCCTTTTTTCGCTGACACTTTTCCCTTCGTATCTTTATACGAAAGATATCCTGTCTCTTCATCTAATGCCAGATTGCTAAAATCATAAGAATTCCTTGGTACTTGATCCAGAAGCCTTGCTCTATAATTATTCTCTTTCACATCCTGGAAGTCATAGTACTTCTTTCCGTCTTCTGTAATAATCTGAACTCCACTGACAATCTGCGTGGTTTCCTGTTTGTCTTTCTTCGTCTGTCTTGTTTTCACGTTGCCGGAACCCACGCCGACAAGAATAACCGCAAGCCCCACAAGAGCCGCCGCCACCCATTGCTTCTTTCTCATTCATTTCCTTCCAATCGCATCTGTTCCGTACCGTTGCAGAAATATTTCCCAGGTAATTTTTTCCTTATTCGTCTGCTGCAAGCACGATCATTTCATCTCCGGCTTTTATTTTACCACCATGAAGCACTTTTGCAAATACCCCTTCTCGCGGCATGATACATTCTCCCATTTTCTGGAATATCTGACAGCCATGATGACATTCTTTTCCAATCTGTGTCATCTCTAACAGAACATCATTACATTTTAATCTTGTTCCAACCGGAAGATTACGGAAATCAATCCCCTGAACGATCACATTTTCTCCAAATGCGCCATCTTCTACTTCTGCACCTCTTGCACGGAATGCCTCGATCTTGTCATAAGAAAGAAGACTGATCTGACGATGCCATTTTCCTGCATGTGCATCTCCTTCCAGACCAAAATCTTCAATAAATGTGCCTTCCTCGATTCTTGTCTTCTGTGTTCCCTTTGCCGGACTTGTACAAATTGCTATTACTTTTCCCATTTTTCTATACCTCTCAAATTACTTTTTCACTTTTATAATTTTTGTGCATGATCTGCACTGTTACTTTTCTGTCACTGATTTTATTTCATTACTGATCTAACCACCGATTCCGTACATGGCCCGATGTTCTTTTTTCTGACCAACTTCTTCATCTCTTCGCTCATCCGAGAAATTGTGACAGGCCGGTTTTTTCCAGATTGCCTGACGCATTGCTTCTTTCAGTTCTTCATCCGTTGCACCACTTCTTAAAAGTTTTCTTAAATCAATTCCACTTTCATACTGTAGACAAAGTTTCAGATATCCTTCCGCTGTGAGCCGGATCCTGTTGCAGGAATCGCAAAACTTGTGACTCACTGCACTGATAAATCCAATTCTGCCCTGGAATCCCGAAAAGCTCACATACTCTGCCGGACCATTCCCCAAATGTTTTTCATACGGTTCAGCGTTTCCTAATGCTTTCTCTAAAAGTTCCAGAAGCTCATCTCTTGATTTTCCCTGACAGGCTTTTCCCATCCCGATCGGCATCATTTCTATAAAACGAACCTCTACCGGATGCTCCTTTGCATACTCTGCCATCTGAATATACTCTTCTTCTGACTGATTCATCGGCACACAATTTAACTTCACACGCAGATTCGGATATTCGAGTGCTGCCTGCAGTCCTTCCAGTGCCTGATTTAATTCCCCACATCTTGTCACTGTATGGTAACACGTTTCATCCAATGTATCAATACTGATATTCACTGCATCCAGCCCCTGACGCATCAACTCGTCCAACTGATTTTTAAGAAGAATTCCATTTGTTGTCAATGTCACCTGTTCGATCCCCGAAATTCTCTTAATTTTCCCCAATAAGTCCGGCAATCCTTTTCTCACCAACGGTTCCCCACCAGTCAGTTTAATCTTTGAAATCCCAAGTTCTGTACTGATCCGGCATACTCTCTCAATCTCATCAAAAGTCAGAATCTGTTCATGCGGCAGCTGCTCAATGCCCTCTTCCGGCATGCAGTAGACACAGCGCAGATTACAACGATCCGTCACAGAGATACGCAGATATTCTATTGTTCTTCCATATTGATCGATCATCTCTTACATACCTCATATTATTTATCTCTTACATTACTGTTTTACTTTCCTTCAGAAACTGGTTTTCCACACTCACTTGCATTTCCTGTAAGAATTGCAAGACCATGTTCCAGAGATGGAAGTACTGCTTCTAGATTCTCTTTTACAGCCTTCGGACTTCCCGGAAAATTAATGATCAATGTCTGATTACGGATCACAGAAGCGCCACGGCTTAGCATTGCTCTTGGTGTTACCTGAAGTGAAGCCAGTCTCATCGCCTCTGCAATTCCAGGTGCATTCTTTGTCGCCACGGCAAGTGTCGCTTCCGGTGTGCAGTCACGCGGTGCAAAACCTGTTCCTCCGGTTGTTGCGATCAGATCCACTTTTTTCTCATCTGCAAGTTCGCAGAGGCACTGTTCGATCATCTTCTGCTCGTCCGGAAGAAGCCTTACTTCTGTTACTTCATATCCTGCCTCTTCTAACATACCGCAAAGAAGCGGTCCACTCTTGTCCTCCCGCTCTCCTGCATATCCTTTATCACTCAGTGTCACTACCGCTGCTTTCCATCTTTGTTCTTTCTTTTCCACTTTACTTTTCGCCTTCTTTTCTTTCCTTCTTATATCCATTGTTGATCAGCCCACTCTTACCGCCGCTCTTTCTGACCAGATAGATTTCCCCAATTTCCATCTTTTTATCCATCGCTTTGCACATATCGTAAACTGTCAAAAGTGCTACACTTGCTCCTGTCAGAGCTTCCATCTCAACGCCTGTCTTCCCGGTCACACGTACCGTACAATTACAATAAATTGCAAGTTCACTCTCAACCATCTCGAACTCTACCTTGCACTTTGTGATCGGAAGAATGTGACACATCGGAATCAGATCCGATGTCCTCTTTGCTCCCATAATCCCTGCTGTTGTCGCAACTCCAAGTACATCCCCTTTGCCTGCAGTTCCTTCTTTGACAGCACGGAACACTTCTTCATTCACCGTGATCTTTCCCGTGGCGGTTGCTTCCCGGACTGTGTCCTGCTTCTCCGTCACGTCCACCATAATGGCCTTTCCTTTTTCATCAAAATGTGTAAATCCCATTTTTTTCACCTCTCAATCTGAAAATGCTGTTGATATCCACATTCCCCTTGCAAATATCAACCAGACGATTACTTTTTTCATACCAAACGATTGTACCACAGAATAGTACTAAAATTCAATGTTTTGGCAAAAAGAAAGGACAACTATAATAGCTGCCCTTTTACCATCATCCCATCTTTTTCTTTAATTCTTGTATCGTTTCCAGAGTTTCTTTCGTGATTTCCGCAATCTGTTCCAGTGGTAGTCCCGCTTCAATCATTGATAAAATAATTTCTTTACGTCCACGGTTTTCTCCCGTCTTGATCAATATATCACGATCTCTGATTGCTTTCTGTCTCGCTTCATATTCAAGACGTTTTTTCTCGTCCGCACTTAATTTGTCCAATTCTTTATACGCTTCTTCAAAACAAGAATTCTTCTTAGCCATTTTCTCAAAATCCTCCCTGCGTTTACCATTCAAAAAGCGCATCCACTGCATTAAATCTGTTTCACTCTTTTGTTCCGGCGGTAATTTGGGCAGTTCCAAAATATGCATTTCCATCAGATCTGTATATTCCTTCCCCGTCTTTACATCACAAAACGAAATACGTCGATAACACTCATCATCTTCTTGAAATAATACATGAGCAAGAATACTTACTTGAATACATTTCTGTAATCTATCATAGCTATCACCTTCTCGTATCTGTTCCGTATACATCTTACTCAAATAATAAATTGTACGATTCGCCCAAAAATCATAATAAACCACCTGCATTTCAAAATCAATCTGTACTTCATTATCTAACTGCACCCTAACATCTAGAATTCCATACTTATCATCTTCCGAATCCTTTCTTAGGATTGTGGGGAGAAGCTCAGTATTTACAATTTCATCTGGACGCTTATTTAATATAGCTGCAATAATTCCTTTTCTCACATTTTCATTTTGCATCAACTCTTTAAAGCAAAAATCAACTGTTGGCAACATAATGAAATCTTCTTTTTCATTTAATGCATTTTCGCTTTTAATTGCACTTTTAGATACTTTTCTTGGGTTTTCTTTCATAAGAATTCTCCTTTTCGTTTTTGTAAGACAAACACTTATATGAAGGAAAGAATTCTTTATCCAAATTTATTGTAACATAGGTTTTTTTTTCAGAAAAGCAGAACTTTTAAACCTGATCCTTTAATAAACTTTCAGTTATCATTCATACAATATTCGTCTTATGTTTTGTTATCGGATTATTTGTTCGAATACTGAACTATGGAAATAATTACCGATTGGTTAATAGATATCTTTGCTGTTCATAAGAATAAGAACTGCGTGAATTTAGGCTAACATATATTTCCGAAAATTACAACCTCTTTTTGATTTTCCGTTTAATAGAAATAAGGACAACTATAATAGTTGCCCTTAAAATCAATTATTAAAATTCAATATTCAGCATCTCATCTGACTTCTCCGGAATCTTATGTCTTTCCGCATATCCTGTAAGAATCAACGTAAGTGCTCCGTCCCCGGTCACATTACAAGCTGTTCCAAAACTATCCTGAAGTGCGAAAATTGTAAGCATCAGTGCTGTTCCCGCATCATCAAACAGAAGGACTCCTGTGATAAGTCCAAGGGATGCCATAACTGTTCCTCCCGGAACTCCCGGTGCACCGATTGCAAATACTCCAAGAAGTATACAAAACAGAAGCATTGTTGGAATTGACGGAAGTTTTCCATACAGAATCTGTGAGATTGTCATACAGAAGAACACTTCTGTGAGTACAGATCCACACAGATGGATATTAGCAAACAACGGAATTCCAAACTGTACCATATCTTTTCTTAATGGTTTCGCCTTTCCTGCACACTGCAGAGCAACTCCAAGTGTTGCTGCGGAAGACATTGTTCCAACGGCTGTCAGATATGCCGGTCCGTAATGCTTCACAACCTCCAGTGGATTCTTTCCTGAATAAGCACCGGCGATTGTATAAAGAAGTGCCATCCAGATATAATGTCCGATCATAACAATAATGATAACCTTAAGGAATACCGGAAGCTGTTTTGTAATGGATCCTTCATATGCCAAAGAACAAAATGTGAATCCAATAAATAACGGAAGGATTGGAATCAAAATCCTTGACACGATGGAAAGCACGATCTTCTGGAATTCTTCCAACATTCCTGTGATTAATTTTGCTTTATTCCATGCCGCTGCAAGTCCGATCATAATAGAAAATACAAGTGCACTCATAACCGGCATGATCTGTGGGATAGAAAGTTCAAACACCATCTCCGGCAGTTCTTTCAATCCATCTACATCTGTCACAATAGAAAGATGCGGGATCAGCGCATATCCTGCTGCTGTAGAGAATAACGCAGCCCCAACAGAAGATACATATGCAATACATACTGCAAGCAGAAGTAATCTCGATGCATTATTTCCCATCTTTGTAATGGACGGTGCGATAAATCCAATGATGATCAGCGGAACGCAGAATGAAATAATCTGTCCTAGAACATATTTCAAAGTTACAATAATGTTCAGAATTGCATTTGTCAAACCTGTCCCGTCATTTGCATTAAGAGCAAGTCCAGCAAGAATTCCGATCACAACACCTACCAGAAGTTTAAATGGCAGGCTTTTGAAAAAACTAGATTTTTTCATAGGAAGAATCCTCCAATACTATTTTTCGGTCCTAATTCACAGATGTCTGTAATCCCCAACCTTTCTCAGACCTGTTTAGTCGGTATGCAATATTATAATACACGAAGGATAAATCTACAACTGTCTGTTTTTGGCACTTTTTATCTTCTCATCACATCGTTCGCTTACAAACTCACCTTTATTCTTTACTTTTTTATAATTCATGATAAAATATTTCTAATACTATATCGTGTTTAAAAGGAGATTTTAAAATGTTAGTATGTGATTATATCGTAGAACAGATCGACGGAGATTATGCACACTTAAGAAGAGTTGATCTTCCGGATGAAGAGTTAAAACTCGTAGCCAGAGCACTGCTCCCGGCTGAGATTGTAGAAGGTTGTAAACTGCACTATGAACTGATGCAGTATACGATCATCTAAGGTTACTATTCTTCTACCTGTTTTTATTCAAAGAAGACTGCAAAGAGGATTCCCTCCTGAAAATATTTCATTTTAAATAAATGGAAATATTTTCAGGCAGGAATCCTCTTTGTACGTTTTCTCTATTTCATTCCCCGTCAATTAATCTTCATCAAACGGAACAACATCATCCTCTGCATTTTCCACAGCTTCACCAGAACCACCTGCTTTCGGTCCTGCAACGCCTTTTACCTTCATCGTTCTGACATTGATCCCATTAACCTCAATGTGGTCATCCACAGGAATCACAAGGCACTGTCTTCCGTCGATCATTCTTGTCTCTACAAGATCCATCCGGTCCGGATTTACTTTGATCACAACATCCGGTGTCTCGATATTGAACTTTCTTGTCTCTGCGATATTACTTGCCAGAAGCGTTGCTTTCTCACCTGCATTTTCTTCGAAGTTCTTCTCAAAGTTTTCCATCTTCTCATTCGGCACACCGCTCTGCTCGAAAATCTTCTTCACATCCGTCTTATCCAATGTCAGCGGATCCGGTTCTTCTTTGTGTTCTTCGATCATATCATTCAATGTCTCGTGAATGTTGCGGACAGTCTCGTAATCACCATCTTCTCCCAATGTATCTTCAATAATCATCTGGAATGTCTCTTTCTGTGTATCCGCAGACATCGGCATCTTCGCACCAAGAAGCTGGTCGATCATCTCTGGCTGAAGATCTTCTGATTTCTTCGTGTAATAAAGCACACTGTGAAGATCAGTACTTCTGTCGTTGAATGCCGGGAAGAGGAATCCTTTGTCCGGCTTATCAACGATCCAGTCACGGATTCTGTCCTGAATACAGTTCTCTTCCGCGTTATAGCTAAGCCCTGCCTTTGACAGACTGACCGGACAGATGCTCATCAGTATATGCTGATATACTTCATCTGAAGCATCATCCATCTCAAGATCATCGGATGTTCTTCCAGGAACATCGTATGCTGCATGGATCAAAATAATGTAATAATTCTCCGCATACTCATACGTTGCAATAACTTTGTCATAGAATTCTTCCAGAAGCATATCGTCTTCGAGACGGCTGTCACGAAGCTTCAACAGAAATTCCTGCGTTCCGCCCGGCATCTCTGCATCCAGTGGAAACTCCATATTCAGCATATTCTTTCCGATACTTCCGGAAAGTGTCTTCTTAAAAATATCAAAATACTTAAATGCTTCTTCCTCCGGAAGTGCGAGAAATGCGTCTTTTGACTCCATCTTTTTATTCTTCTCATAATCCACATAGCAGCCACAGATTTTCGTAATCGCACAGTTTTTCGGTGAGAACTGCTTACGGATCTCAAGTACTTCTTTTTTATTCATATATGTTTCCTTTCTTCGTTCTATGTTATAATGAGTAAACCATCTTTTCGGGGATTGTAAATACCGTAGACATAACATTCTTATTTTACCTCTATTTTCATAAGAAAGAAAGATTTGATTTTCTCAAAATTCTATGGTATTATACGCATTCTGAAAATACAGAAAGGAATTTTTTATTATGTCATCCAACTCAGTCACTTTAACTGCCCGGGAACATGTATTTCCACTCTTTATAAAATATGTCTCATCAAATGTACTCGGCATGATCGGATATTCTTGTTATATCCTTGCCGATACATTTTTTGTTGCCCGGGGAATCGGCTCGGATGCGATTGCTGCGCTTAATCTGGTTCTTCCTGCTTTCAGCTTGTTAAACGGAACGGGGCTGATGATTGGCATGGGTGCTGCTGCGCGATACTCGCTTTCCTCCGGCAGAGCTGACAGTGAGATTCATCGCACGATCTTCACCCAGGCACTTCAGCTTGCATTTGTAGCTATGCTGTTCTTTTTCAGCATCGGACTGTTTTTTGCAAGACCTCTTTGTGTCTTACTCGGAGCAGATGGAACTACATTGCCGCATGCGATTCCATACATCCGCATCCTGCTTATGTTCTCTCCGCTGTTTTTGTGCAACAATCTGTTGAACTGTTTTGTCAGAAATGATGGAGAACCGCGACTTTCAATGACTGCAATGCTCGTTGGAAGTCTGACAAATATTGTGCTGGATTACATTTTCATCTATCCTATGCAGCTTGGCATGACCGGAGCTGCACTGGCTACTGCAACCGCTCCACTGGTTGGAATGAGTATTCTGTCCATGCATTTCTGGAAAAAGAAGAATCAGTTTCATCTGGTAAAAACAAGGATACATCTGAAAACTGCTATAGATATCTGCCGGCTTGGAGTTTCTTCTCTTGTCGCTGAATTATCTTCCGGCATCGTAATTCTTGTCTTTAACATGCTGACTCTGAAATTCAGCGGAACGACCGGACTTGCGGCATACAGTATCCTTGCTAATATCGCACTCGTACTTGTGGCGATCTTTACCGGAATCGGACAGGGCATACAGCCGATTGTTAGCAGTCACCCTGGTAAAAATGGAGTTCCTGTACGCCACCAGGTAAGACGTTATGCATTAAGCACTGCATTACTTATGGCTTTCATCGCCTATCTGGTTGTGTTTGTCTTTGCAGTTCCGATTGCTGACTTATTTAATAAAGACAAGAATCCGCTGCTTACTTCAATGGCAGCAGAAGGAATGCGCATTTACTTTGTAAGCCTGTTCTTTTCAGGCATCAATATGGTGTCAGCGACTTATTTAAGTGCTTCTGATCAGCCGGTACCTGGATTCATCATTTCCATCCTGCGTGGACTTGTACTGATTCTGCCGATTGCGTTCCTGCTTGCCGCACTTTTTGGAATGACAGGTATCTGGCTCTGCCTTCCTGTTACCGAGGCAATCGTGTGTATCGTGACTTTTTTCTTTCTGAGAAAATTTTAAGCAAGGTATTTATAAAAGAAGAACTCTGTTGCGAATGTATTGATTCATACATCTCATAACAGAGTTCTTTTTTTATCTTATTTTAAATATTTCGCTGTCTCAAGAATACGGTTTGCATTCTCAATTCTCTCCTGTGTCGGAGGATCGATTCCCTCTAACTTGTAATCATATCCAAGTTCTTTCCACTTATATGCACCAAGTGTATGATATGGAAGAACTTCAACACGCTCTACATTATCCAGTGTCTCGATGAAATCATGGAGTCTCTCCAGGTACTCATCCTTGTCACTGCGCTCCGGAACGAGTACGTGACGGATCCAGATTGGTTTCTTGATATCAGACAGGTAACGTGCAAACTCAAGAATATTCTTGTTGCTCTGTCCCGTGAGAATCTTATGCTGCTCATCATCAATGTGTTTGATGTCAAGCATCAGCATATCTGTGTATTTCAGCAGCTCCTGCAGTTTACCAAAGAATGGTTCTTCCTTTGTAAATACAGCTCCGCTTGTATCAATATTGGTATGAACTCCCTGTTCTTTCGCCTTCTTGAAAAGATCAATCAGGAAATCCATCTGCATCAGTGGCTCTCCACCGCTGACTGTGATACCACCTTTATCTTTCCAGTAGCTTTTATAGCGAAGTGCTGTTTTAAGCAGTTCGTCTGTTGTCTTCAGTTCGCCATCCTGCATCTTCCATGTGTCCGGGTTGTGGCAGAACTGGCAGCGCATTGGACATCCGCTTACAAAAATGATAAAGCGTACGCCAGGTCCGTCAACGGAACCGAAGCTTTCTGTTGAGTGAATGTATCCTTTTACTTCTGACATATATTTCTCCTTCTTTTTCCGGCAGTTTCCTGCCATTCTTCTGCAACCTTCAGATTTGTCTTCTGGCATTTCTTTATAATTGCAGGTCTTGTGAAAAAAGGACGCAGCATGGTGAAATGACTGCGTCCTGATATAGTTTCTGCTTATTTATGCATTTCTATACGCCATTGCTCTCCCAGCTCGAATCCGCTCCGCTTCTTCTCGCTGTAGGGCTGCGCCCTATGAAGCCAGCCAGTAAAGAGTCTCTTTGTAAGCAAGCTTACACGATCCTTTTACTGTCTGTCTTCGCATGGCTTGGCTGAATTACAAATTACATGTGGTCATGGCAAGTTCTTGCGATAACGTCAAGCTGCTGCTCACGAGTAAGGTCGATAAACTTAACAGCGTATCCTGATACACGGATTGTGA
>ERZ857745.421-NODE-421-length-65689-cov-5.807828_pt1 | contig 65689 bp, 51 predicted proteins | sample MGYA00519699_ERZ857745 | MGnify/ENA primary metagenome ERZ857745 (study PRJEB31778, sample SAMEA3449357) | human gut metagenome | biome: human gut; feature: human-associated habitat; material: faeces | place: United Kingdom | collected 2010/2012 ... | reverse complement strand
CGGTTGAGCATATAGGGAGCGGTATCGAAGTGGTCATAACGGGCCTGACTCGAAATCAGGTAGTCCTCACGGGCTCGTGGGTTCGAATCCCACCCGCTCCGCCATCGAAAAATCCAGTAACCATGCGGGTTTGCTGGATTTTTCTTTTTTCGTGGTCTATCCAAAAATCACCCGGTTTTGGGCTGTTCTTTCCATAATTTTGGAAAGAACAGCTTTTTGCTTTATTTCCCGCTTTTTTCTGCGTTTTGCTCCCATCTGCTGCCGAAATCGCCCGCTTCGGGAAGCGGCATCCCGCTCACCATCGCCTGCGCCGAGGAGAGTTTCGAACTGTAATCCAGATGGGCGTAGATGTTTGCCGTGGTGGAAAAATCCGAGTGACCCAGCCAGTCCTGAATCTGCTTGAGGGGTACGCCGTTGGCAAGCAAGAGGGATGCGCAGCTGTGCCTGAGATCGTGGAAGCGCATCTTTTTCAAGCCGTGCCGCTGGATGAATGCGGGGAATTGAGAGGTCAGGTAATCGGGCTTCATACGTTCTCCCAGTTCGTCTACGAAGACGAAGCCGTCGTATTCATAGTTATAGCAGTTGCCGCAGACCTGCTTGTTCAGCTCCTGCGCTGCCTTGACCTCTGCAAAATATTCCTTGAATCTTCCCACCAGCGGCAGGGTGCGCATACTGGATTTGGTTTTTGCCGACTCCTGCTCGATGATCTGCGTTTTCCCGCCGACATTGACGGAGGTCACCGTCCGTTTGATGGTCAGCGTTCCCCGCTCAAAGTCGATAGCGTCCCACTTGAGCCCCAGCACCTCGCCACGGCGCAAGCCGTAAAAGGCGGCGACTAAAACGGGAAGCTCCAGCTTTGTACCCTTGACCACTTCAAATAAGCGCTGAAGCTCCGACGCATCCAGAAATACCGGCTGGAAATCGTTCTTCTTTGGGCGGTCTACTTTCATCGCCACATTTTGCGCTACCAGATCGGTTTTCATGGCGTATTTCAGCGCCTGATGAATCACAGCGTGGTAGTGGATGACGGAATTGGGTTTGACCGTCCGCAGCTTTTCCGAATAAAACTGCTGGATGTGCCTTGCTTCCAAGTCCTTTAGGGTAATCGGCTTGTTCCGGAAATACGGCTCAATGGTCTGCTTCACCATGCTTTCATAGGAGCCGAAGGTGGTGGGCTTCACCCTGACCCTGACGATCTCCAGCCAGCCGAGCAGATAGTCTGCGAACAGCATATTGGAGCAAAGCTCGCCGATCTCTGCGGGCGGTTCAAAGGCGTTGCGGATTTTCACAAGCTCCGCTTCAGCCTTACGTTTATTTCCCTTTTCGGGAAGTCCGGTGGATATGTACTTGACGTGCCGCTTGTTTTTGCTGTCGTAGAAGCTTAGCACAGCGTAGTAGTACCCCTTTTTAACCTGTAAATGTCCTGATACCAATTGATAAAACTCCTTTCTTTGCTTTTACACAGGACAGTCCGGCACCGACAAGGCCATTGTACCCTGCCGATGCCGTTCTTTCCATTGTGCGAAAGTCGTGCTCCGCACACATTTTCGGTTCGAATCAGCGACTGTCCCTGTCCCGTTCCCGCCTGCGCTGCCATTGCTCCAACAGCTTGATGACCGTATCGCAGACTTGCTTGTCCGTATAGCTTTGGGGGAAGTATTTGCGAATGTCCTCCCGCTTGAATTTGTACTGCTCCTGCTGGTTGGGCTTTTGCTCGGCAAGGATGTCGTAGATCGTCTGGTCTTGCAGTACCCCCTCCTGCGAGAGTTTTTTAAGCCGTATGCTCTGTGCGTGAGAGGGAGTACAGTCGTTTAGCTCCATTGCGTTTAACAATACCCGTTGTTCCGATTGCTCTAAGTACGAAATTTCAACGGCAGGGTTGAAAGCAATTTTGTTTTCGTCTACCATTTCTAATAGTTCTGGGATCAAGTAGGTCAAGCGAATATATCTGCGGACTTGGTCTTTGCTTTCACCTGCATCGTCGGCTACTTTTTCCACACTCAACAACTTCTCTGCAACTTGCACAGAAGCTTTACCCTGATGTTTTATCGCATCTAATTTCATCTTATAGGCAAACGCTTTTTCACCGGGCAAAATATGTTCCCGTTGCAGGTTGGCGTCCACCATTGCAATCACCGCTTCATCGTCACTCATCTCCCGGACGATAACGGGCATTGTTTCAATTCCGAGCACCTGACACGCCGCCAGCCTTCTGTGCCCGGAGATCAACTCGTACCCGCCCTCCGGCAAGGGGCGGGCGAGCGCCGGTGTGAGCGTCCCGAACTTTTGGATGCTCTCAATCAGGCGTTTCATTTCCTCATCGTTTTGGATTTTGAACGGGTGCTCCTTGAACGGGTGCAACTCATAAAGAGGAATTTCTTTTACCCGTTCCAGCTTTGCGTCGTCCCTTTCCTCCTGCGAGGAAAACAGCTCGTCCAGCGAATTTGTTGGTAAAGTAAAATCAGATTTTCGTTTTGTCATTGTGTTTGCCTCCTCTATTGCCATTTCAGATTACTTTCACCGGGACGGAGAAACACCGCTTCAATGTCCGCCTGAAAGCGATGCCAGCGCAGGGCTTCGGCTTTCAGCATCGGCGTGTCAATAAAGCCGAGTGTATTTGCTTTCGCCGCAAGCTGGTTGATGTTGTTGCCGATGGCGGAAAGCTGGCGCATTGCTTCATAAAATCTTGCGTCCGGTTTTTCTTTCGGCTCGTAGCCGTGCAGCAGGATTCGGATCACGGCTGTCTCCGTAATTCCGCAAAGCTTTGCCTTGCGCTTTAATTCTCTGGCGTCCTGTAGGGAAAGCCAGAACTGTTTTTTGATTCTTCGTTGCATTATGTTCTTCCTTTCTTTGCGGGGTATTAGGGCGCTCCCTAACGAGATTTACCGTTTTACGACTTTTGGGAGTACAAACGGTCTGCTCGCTAAGATAACGCAGACGATTTCTGCCTAACGTAATTCTTTCAAAATCGCATCGATACAGCGGATAATTTCATCCTTTTCAAGCTGCGGAATGGCTGCTCTCAGTTGCTTTAACTGCCGGAAAAGTCGGTAATCTTTTTCTCGGACTGTTGCTTCAACATTCATTCCAAGCCCCAGCCTCCGCAGATATTCTGAAAGAGAAAGCGCACAGTAATCGGCGTTTTTCAAAAGCTTTTCTTTCTCCTCCGGCGTTACCCGCACGTTGATTCCAAGTGTTTTGCTTCTCATGCTTCCGCCTCCCCAAGTACGATTTTCAAAGCCTCCAACAGCTTTTGCGCTTCCTCCCGCTTCAGGGAAATTCCCTTTGAGGCGATGTCTCCCTGCCAGCGGCGGATGTCGATCATCGGATCATAAACGCCCCATTTTACGATATTGATTTCCTTGGTTACGCCGTCCGGCTTTCCGCCGAGCACGGCGATTTTCTTTACAATTTCATAGTTTGCCATTGCTTTTCTCCTTTTCTCAATTTTTGTTTGTGACAGCTATGACAGTCGTGACGCACTTTTCGCTATATACTGTTTGCCCCGTCATTTGCGTCACCGCCGTCACGTCGTATGAATTTAATCAGCCTGCTTTGTCCCGTCCGCTTGGTTCGGTACTCGATCCCAGCGGGCTCCAGCACCTCACAGGAAAACTGCCCTAAGTACTTGGTGACCACATTGGGCGTGGTTTCGGTTTCCGACATATCGGCGATTAGTTCGGTCGCCGTTCCCACCCATTCGGTGCGATTTTTCATGAATTCCACTACCCGAAAAAGGAACTGCGGAATCTCCGCCCTGCGGATTTCCTCCGTATTTTTGCGCTCTATCAATTCCCATTTCAGGTCTTGAAACCGCAGGGTCAGCTCCTGATATTCCACATCCCGCCCGCAGGCAAGAAGCGTGGCATCCCTGCTGCTTCGCTTGCGCTTGAGCACATAGTTGGTGTCCGCCGCACCGGTGATGCCGGTAGAGCCGGACACCTCGTTGAACGGATCGTCCCCGTCCTTGAGCTTGCGCAGATGGTGGACGAGAATAATGGAAATATCGTGCTCATCGGCGATCCTCTTGATGGAGGAGATGTCGTCGTAATCGTTGCCGTACATTCCCACTTTTCCGGCGCTCCCCTTGGAATCCCGCACCTTTTGGAGCGTGTCGATAATCACCAGCTTTGTTTTCGGGAAGTCCTCTAAAAAGTTGATAATTTCCTCCTCCAGCCCGTTCCCGATCAAGCCGCAGGTCACGGATAAATGGAAACTCCGGTTTGAATCATCCGTCAAATCGAAAAGCCTGTCTTTGATTCGCCTCAGCGTATCCTCCAAGCAGAGATACAGCACATCGCAACGCATGGTCGGGATTCCCCAAACGGGAAGTCCCTGTGATACCTGCAAGCCAAGCCACAGCATCAGCCAGCTTTTGCCGATTTTGGCGGCACCGCTGAGAACATTTACCCCCTGCGGGATCAGGCCATCGACAATAAACATCGTTTTGCTCATCGGTGTGGACAGCAGGGTTTCTGCATCCACGGTCACTAATTTTCTTTTCATAACTATATCCTTTCGTTTTTTGTGATTCGGACAATTAGAACGCCGAAATCGAGGGGGTTGATATGATTCCTTTATGCACCTCAGTTCGGCACCAAAAAGCCCTTGAAAACAGGGCGTTTTCAAGCCTCTAATTGTCCGCTTTGCGCTTCCTTGCGCTCTCGTTTTTCTGCCTGCGGTGCACCTTTTTGCTGCACGATGAGCAGTATTTTTGCCGATTGGAGTTTGGCACAAAAGCCGTCCCACATTCGGCGCAGTGATAAGTACGCTGTTTGAAAATGTCTGCATACAACTCTTTTTCGGCTGGTAAAACCGCATTGCGGAAATACCGGCACAGCAGAGAATAGGAGATGGTCTGCGGGCAGACGCAGGGCTCGCCGTCATCCAGCAGCAGGCAGTTGCCGTCATCATAATTGGCGCAGAGCCTTTTGATTAGCCGGTTGCACCGTGAGCGCTGGGATGGGGTAAGCCGCAGGATTTCAGGCACTTGATTTCACCTCCTTTTTCTCTTCAGTCACGAAGTTAATCACACTGACTTTCGGGATTTTGAAACTGTTGCCGATTTTGATTGCCTGCAATTCACCATCGTTGATGAGATCGTAGGCAAGCTGACGGCTGATGCCCAGCATTTCCCGAAGCTGCTGGACGGTCACGATGTCCGGATATTTCGGAAACATCATCTGATAAAGCTCTTTGAGCTCCGATTTTTTCATAGCGCTTCAATCCTCCTTTTTTATGGCTATGTAAGGCAGATATCGGCGTGAGGATCATAGTGCCATCCGATATCTGCTGCGTTTTTCCGAATGTCGTTTTCTATCCCTGCCCCCGTCAAGCGGCGTCGCCGTGCTCGCTTCTTTCGGAAGGTCGTGGCACAGTCATATCCCACTCGGATTATTATTCAATTTTCAAGGTACAGTAAGAAGGTCTTTCACTTATTCCCACAGGGAGAGGTCAAACGCACCCCCTAAACGGGAAAAATATTTACGGATTAAAAACTCCCTTCACTCATTTGGACAAAGGGTGCCGAAATGCACACCCATTTCCGGGCTTTTTCTCAAAATTTTTTTTGAGAAAAAATTTACCCTTCACTTATTTGGAATTGGGAAGTCGAAACGCACCCTGTTTTCACAAAAAATTTGAAAAATATTTTGTTTGATTGTGGGACGGCTTATTTTATTTACCTAAAAAGTCCTTTCACTTATTTGGAATTTGAGTGCCAAAACGCAACCTGTTTTTCAGAAAAAGCAGAAAAATTTTTTGAAAAACTGTTTATCTCAAAAATATCCTCTCACTTATTCCCACTGGGAGAGGGCATTTGGGGATAGTAATCCCGAAAAAAGACAAAAAAATTTGCCCACCGGAAACGGTGGACAGGGATATAGCTGTAAAGATGCCGGCAAAGCAAAGAAGCTGTTCCGATTGGAGCAGCTTCTTTTTTCGGGCGACTATCCAAACAAACTGTTCTATTCCTTATAAATCGGCAAAAAACATTGATTTTCTTCTCGGTTTGCTGTATAATTACGCTGTGTTTTTATATCTACCCGAAAGTGAGGGCGAAAAATGGATTTGAATGTAGAACGCTGGTGCTCGATGAAAGAGATTTGCGAATACCTTGGCGTCAGCCGGGACACGGTGCTCGCATGGATCGAAAAAAGAGAAATGCCCGCCACGAAGATTGGCAGGCTGTGGAAATTCAAGATCAGCGAAGTGGACGCTTGGATGAAATCCGGCGTGGCTGCGGAAAGGTAACAGGCGCACCATGGACGAAAAGAGAATGAAAGCCTTTGAAGATATGCTCGCCACCATCTGCAAGCAGTATGACGAAGCGACAGAAAAAATGGCAAAGTTCAAAGCCGAAGGCAAGGAGAAAACCGTTACCTATCGCCAACTTTTCGCCAACAAATTGCAAATGCAAGCAATACTTTCCTATTACCGCACTTATGGGTTATTGAATGATGATATGAAATAATGGTGGTCGCTATGGTAACAAATAACAGGCAACCTAAGTGGGATATATTTGAAGCGGCTATTTTGCTGGAAGCCGTATTAAATGTTGATGCCAAAACAGAAAGTAAAAAAGATGCAATTAAAAGAGTCTCCTCTACGCTTCGCCAGATGGCAATAAATAAAGGGCGTAACATTGACGGAACATTTCGAAATTTGAACGGTATTACTTTCCAGTTCCAAAGTATGGAGTTTTCATTATACGGAAAACAAAATTCAATTCATAAAACCGGAAGTAAAGTATTTGACGAGGTGGTAGCTTTGTATAGAGATGACCCTATGGAATATAATCGTATACTCGCTACTGCTCATGCTAACGTCAATGTAGATATGAAATCAGATAATCACAATGCAAACTACACGTCCGTTTGCATATACGATCAAAGGAATTCCTTTAGAGATTGGCTTATATTTGAAGGGAGAAAAGAAATCCAAGCCAATTGGATTATTGAACGCTTTGAGCAAGTGTCGCAATATGTTATCGAAAAGAAAATAATTAAAGACGAATTGATGAACATTTCCAATATCAAAACATGGAACAATGCGGTCAAAGCAATTCAGTCTTATAAATTCTTTAGGGTGTTTAATAGGGATCTTTATAAGTTTTTTCAGTCATATTCAAAAATCTATGCATCATTTTTAAAAAAGAACGAATCAATGAAGGGGTTAATTTCAAACGATAAATACGAGTTTAGCAAAGATGCTTATATTGTTACTGATATTGATGAGGTTTTATTTGAACAATTCGGTGAAAAAGTTGGTAAAGTATATAGCGTATTAGCCCAAAATAATAGGCATGTCTATTTGACAAGTAAACAGATTAGTTCAATTACCTCAATTGATCCCAGCTCTATAGCTGTAATATTAGATAAATCCAGCTGGGCAGAAAAGTTTGGTGATGGGTATATTCTTGGTCACAATAATCTTTCAAAATCAAATGCCATCTTTTTTGATATATCAGAAGCATTTTCTGCACCAAGCAAAACAGAAAGCGTGTTGAAAGAGAGCTTTCGAAGAGGTTTTCGCCCTGATTCTATCATGGATAAGAACAGGTTCATTGCGTTATACAAAGATAAATATGATGAAATTATTTCTGATTATGACATAATTGAAGAAGTCAAAAAAAGTTGCTTTAAATTTGATAATCGATTCTTTTTACCAAAGGCGTTGGTTGATAAGGATACGGCACAGAAGATAGCTCGTTATATTTCAGAGTATTTTAGCCAAAAGGATATTCTCTTCTATAATGTCCTCTATGAAACATTCGAAGAAAAATTTGAATCTTTCATTTATTCTTCAGAAATGCTAGTGGCTTTTTTGCAAAAGGTTCTTGTAGGCGCAACAATCTATTACTCCGATCGGTTTTGTTCTATTAAAGCAAATGCGACTCCGGACATTTCTTCCGAGATTATAGATTATCTAATAAAAATGGACATTCCATGTTCTTATAATGTGATTTATGAGCATTTTTCTTATTTGAACCAGAGGGATATTTATAATGTCATTCACTACAACAGTCCTGAAATTCTCGGAAACAGTAAAGTTGAGTATTTTCATGTTAAAACTGCGCATCTCTCCTTAAGTGAGATAGATGAATTAAAAAATACAACAAAAGCTCTTCTGACCAACAGTAAATTTATTACTTGCAATGAAATAATGGATAGTTTAAATCAAAGTAATCACGATTTAATGGAACGCCTAAATTCAAAATACTCCCCTTTGGGTGTCCGTAGAATCTTTACCTATTATCTTAGATCAAACTATGATGTTGAGACTGGAATAGTAACAAGAAAAGGCATGAAAATGACTGTAACTGATGCATTTGCAGATTTTGCGCAAACGCACAAAAACTTTACAGTAGATGATGTTCAGGCTTTTGCAGAATATACAGGGGCCGTACCTTATTGGGATACGATACATAAATACGCAGTAAGAGTTAATGCAACCGAGTTCGTTTCAGATGATGATGTTGATTTCGATGTTGAAGCAATTGATTCCGCAATTGAATACTATTGCAATGACTATATTGCATTGAGAGAAATATCCGATTATTCTCGTTTTCCTTCATGCGGAGTAACTTGGAACATTTATCTTTTGCAGCAATATGTATTTAGATTCAGCAAACAATTCAAGTTGGTGTCGCTTGGCTTCACAAAAGGAAGTGCATCTGGAGCTATTGTTAGGAAACAATGTGGTTTTGACGATTTTGATTCCGTTATAATAGATGTTCTAGAAAAAACAAACATTACTTCTCCAAACGATGCGATTCAGTACCTTTGTAACAAAGGGTTTATTGCGGAAAAAAGATACAAAAAGCACGCAAATTTACTGAAAGTTGCCGTAGCTCGCAGAAATAACAGCTAAGAAGGTGATAGATTATGTACACATATGAATGGGACCCCGAAACAGGAGGCTATATTTTAAATAATGTGCCACTTACAATGAGTAAAGAACCACGACCGGTTTATTATAAGGAACTTGACATACTTGGGTTTGATCAATATTGGAAGTACGAGAAATGTGACTACTTCCCATATATGTGGGCTGAGGCCAATAATTATTACTATCGTGGGAAACTTGTAGCAAAGACAAAAGGTGGATCGGTTTATAAAAAACCTGAAATTATATTAGTGGAAGACCCCGAACCGTTAGGTGAATATCTTAGATATGTTGATATTCCTGCAATGATAGAGAAAAACCGTGAAATAATGGAAAGCCTTGCACAGGAGACCATTAAGAAGATTTATAACTATTTCATGAAATACAGGAAAAAGGTCGATGTATTCTATGTAGCCTTCAGCGGAGGGAAAGATAGTGTTGTAACGCTGGACCTTGTATCTAGAGCCTTACCTCATAATGATTTCAAAGTATTATTTGGAGATACTGGAATGGAATTTCCAGACACATATGAAACTGTTGAAAAAATAGAAAAATGGTGTGCTGATGAAAATATTGAGTTTATTAGAGCTAAAGCTGAATTTGACACAGATTACACTTGGAGCAAATTCGGACCTCCTGCAACGGTAATCAGATGGTGCTGTAGTGTACATAAGACATCGCCTCAAATTTTATTACTCAGACGTGTCACTGGGAAAAATGATTTTACTGGGATGGCTTTCATTGGTATTAGGGGCAGTGAAAGTTCAACAAGAAGTGAGTATGACTATGTGAGTTTAGGAGAAAAACATCGAGGACAGTGGAGCTGTAATCCTTTGCTAGAATGGAATTCGGCTGAACTATATTTGTATATTTTTACACAAAATTTAATACTTAATGAGGCATATAAAAAAGGTAACCGTAGGGCTGGATGCCTCGTATGCCCTGGTGCAACAGAAAGAAATGAATATATGGCAAGGGCATGTTATCAGAAAGAATTTGATGACCTTGTAGATAAAATAAAGCAACACTACTCTCAAAATTTTCAATCAAACGAGCGAATGAATGAATTTATTGAGAATGGTGGTTGGAAAGCAAGAAAAAACGGGCGCGATATACATCTTGAGCCAAAATACTCGGATTATGTTGAAAAAGGTGTGCTCATCATTGAAGCTAAAAATCCAAATACTGATTGGAAAATTTGGATGAAAACGATTGGAGTTTTATCGGCAGAAGGATCATCATATTCCGTATTGCATAGAGGTAAAAACTATAACTTCAATGTAGAAGAAATTAATGGACAGCTTAAAGTCGAGATACCAAACTCTGTGACAAAAGACAATCCGTTATTTATTAAGCTTTTCAAGAATGTATTTCGGAAAGCATCAGAATGTATTGGTTGTCATGAGTGTGAAGCTGATTGCCATAATGGATGCATTTCAATGGAACATGGACAGGTAAAGATAAGTGATGAATGTAGGCATTGTTCTGAGTGTCATAAGGCACTTAAAGGATGCTTGGTTTACAACTCTTTGGAAATGCCAAAAGGAGATAAAGGAATTATGAAAAACATGAGTTTGAATTGCTACTCACATTTTGCTCCCAAAATGGAATGGCTTGAGCAGTATCTAAAATATGAAAACGAGTTTGATGAAAAGCATTCATTGGGTTCACAGATGTATAGTTTTTTCAAGCGCTTTTTGAGAGATAGCAATATGTTGGTTAACAACAAGTTTTCAGATGTTGCTAAAAAGGTGAAAAGTTTAGGGCTAAATGATATTTCTTCTTGGGGAATTATGTTTGCTAATGCAGTTTATTCTCCTCAATTGATGTGGTATGTAGTAAACATCGAATTCGAATCTGAGTATTCAAAAGAATATACATTATTCTTACTTCAAGAAGCAGGTGCAAAAGAATCTTGGGCTAAAGATATATGGAGTTGTTTTAATAGATTCTCAATTCTTCCGTTTTCCGAAATCGGATTTGGAAAAGGGATTAGAGAAGGAGAGAAACTAACTGCGTTATATAGAACTCATTGGGTAGACCCAGCTCCCAAAGTAATTCTTTATTCATTGTATCTGTTCGCTGAAAAGTGTGGTGGCTATTACAGCTTCACGCTTAATAGACTTTTAAATCACAATATTGACAGCGATGGTATTAGTCCAACACAAATTTTTGGGTTGGACAGAGATACTATGACCAGAGTTCTAAACGGATTGGCATCGAATTATCCGGAATTCATTTCGGTTTCGTTCGCAATAGATTTGGATAACATTTACTTAAAAGAAGACAAGACATCAGCAGATGTACTTGAGTTATTCTAAAAAAAGGGGGTATTGAAATGGCAACCAGCACTTATCGCAAATATTTCGACATTAAAAAGCAATATCATCCCTGCGTTACCGATGAATTGATTCGTAAAGGCGATGTGGATTGGCGAGACTTCTATCCGCATCCCACTTTCATAAGTCTTGTTGAAACAGCAACTGATGTTCTTGAGCGCAAGAGACCTTTAAATATCTGGGTTGAAGGCGGATATGGTACTGGAAAATCTTATGCTGCTCTTGCACTAAGCAGTTTGTTAAAGGCGGACAGAGCAGAGACTGAAAAGTACTTTGACAGATACAACCTTGATAAAACCTTAAAAAAACGTTTTTGTGCGGTAAAAGAGCGCAAAGATGATACTGGGGCTATCAAGAAGATTGTTGTTGTCCATTGTTATGGCACTTCTTCAATTGATACTGATGCGGATTTGTGCTTTGTTTTACAGCAGAAGATAATTGAGGAGCTGCAGGCCAGTGGATGTACTTTTATGGGAGAGTCTGCACTTAAAGATGCGACTCTTCAATGGTTATCTGTCTCAAGAAAAAAAAAATACTTCGCTTCAATAATTGAAGAAGAAGAATATTTTCCTGGACAGACAGTTGATGATGTTATAGATAACTTAAATAATTTTTCTGGAGAGCCTTTGACAATGCTGATGAGGAAGATAACTCAGATTGGCAAAGAGAATTCCATAGATATGTTGAAGCTTAACGCTCAGATTTTCGTCAAATGGCTTAAAGAAGTCATCAGCAGTAACAACCTTCAGGAATTGTTTATTGTTTGGGACGAATTTACAAAGTTCTTTAAGACTCCTATTCAAGATCTTACCGGATTTCAAGAAATACTTGAAGTTTCTGCTACGAATAACTTTTGCTTTCTAATAGTTACCCATACTGGCGTTAGTGAAGTTGTCATGGCGGAAGATAAGCGTGGTAGTGCAGGTAGTGACAAAAAGATTATCGACCGTTTTGTAAAGCCTACATCAGTCATTGACCTTCCTGATAATATTGCCTTTAAGCTGATTGGCCATGCTTTAGAGAAAAATAATGATGAGGCTGTAGCTGCTGAATGGAAAGAAATCTGCGAAACGCAGTTCTACGACACTGGGGATAGCCGCAAACTGGTTATGGACAAACTTAACCAGTTAACGACTTCCGATATTACAGATGAAGACATGAAGAACATTCTTCCGCTTCATCCATATGCTGCGCTAATTTTGAAATACATTGCAACTTCTTTCCAGGAAAATACCCGTAGTATGTTCGAGTACATAAAAAACGACTCCGGTGAAAAACTTCAGGATTTTCAGTGGTACATTGATAATTATGGACCATATACGCAAAGCCCATTTATCACCATAGATTTCCTTTGGGAATACTTCTATCAGGAAAATGGACGTTACTTAAGGCCCGAAATTCGTAATGTTTTAAGCGCAATCAACAGCGCTAAAAACAATAAACTGGGTGAAGAGCAAACCAAGATTTTAAAAACGGTCCTGTTAATGCAGGCAATTTCTTATATGAATGGCGATGCGGTTGAGTGCTTCTATGCAACCGAGAGAAACTTAAACCTTGCTTTCGAAGGCACACCCATTGGTAAAGGAGCCGCAAGTATTGCTGAGAACCTTCGCAAGATGGATATTCTCTTTGCTAAGACTATTCAGGGAAAAACGGTTTACATTGTCCAATTAACTGTTAATCCTACAGTAAAGAAAGATGAAGTAGAAGCCAAATGGCCTACCTCTAAATTGATTGAAGATGATAAATTTACAGATACACTTTCTATTCCTGGTGCATTAAAGCTTAGATATAACTTCTCATATGCGACGGTTGATACACTTTCAAACACTATACTCAAGCTCCGAAAACAATCACCAGCTAAAGGGACATTTAATTGTGTTTGCGTCTATTCGAAGAATGACACTGAAAGCCAGAAGCTTATTGATGATATCGATAAGGTACTAGGTGATTCCAAGAACGATGAACTAGATTTGACGATTATTGATGCAGGAGCAACTCCTTTTGGAATTGATCGCTGGAATACCTTCATTGACTTTCGAGTACAGAGTGAGTCATTTGAGAAAAATGATAGAGATCAAAGCAGAATTTACGCAGGAAAAGCAGCAGATGTTATCGGAGAATGGAAGAAAGACATCCAGGAGAATGGTGCTTTCTATATCTGCAGAAAGAAGAACGGTACTGTAGTTCGTGAACGACGCAACAATTTGGATGACTTGCATGATGGTCTTTACAGTATTGTGCGTGATGTTTATCCTTTGGCTCCTGAAGTCAACTACAACTTGACTGATGGAATGTATGTAATGGGTCCTCTCAAGCAGGGCGTAAAGTCAGCTGTAAACGGAAAAACTGAAGGGCCGTTTTCGGCTCCTCAGGCTGCCAAAAAGCTGGAAAAGGCGCTTGAAGGTGCGTGGGGAATGCCAATTGAGTATCGCTATTGGGAAGAAAAACCACATCTTCACATTTCCAAGATTAAGGCGTGTGTCGAGGAGGTTATTGCCGAGGAGTTCCAGAAAGGTGATCGAGTTGCCATTTCTACAGTTTATACAAAGCTCACAGATGCACCGTATGGATTCCTTCCTTGTAGTATTACAGCGTTTATTCTTGGATTTGTACTTAAAGACAAGATTGGGGACAAATACGGGTATGAAGATGTAACTACTGGCGGAGATATGAATCTGGCAAACCTTCAGGCAATGATTGAATGGGTTATTCAGTACGCAGCTGGTAAGGATACCAAGTATCGAGAAAAATATATTGTTACGATGACTGAGGAAGTACGAAAGTTTTATGAATTGACATGCGCTTCCTTTGGAATTGGAATGGAACAATGTAACAATATTCCTAATACCAGGAACTTCATCCGTAATAGAATGAAGGAATTAACATTCCCAATTTGGTGCTTGGAATACTGCCTTGCTGATGTTAATCTATCATCCACAAGCGATGCTGTAAAAGAGGCAATTCAGCTGTTCAGCGGAATTGCCAATAATGCCTCGATGGGACAATCTGAAGCTGACATTGCCAAAGCCATCGGTGGATTGTATAAAGCAAATCCAAATTTGATAAAAGACCTTCCGTATCTGTTTACCAAGGAAAACTGTCGTAACGGAATGAGCAGCTATCTTAATACTTATAATGATGGGGAACTTGTTAAGCTTGCTGAAAAAATAGAAGATGAAGGTCAGTATATCAATGAGGTTAAGAAAAAGTTTGATGCTGATTCTGCTAACTGGGTTTGGACGAAGGAAACAGCGGACAAAAAAATTGAAGAGGTAATTGTTGAGTATTCGATTATCGATGAAAGTAACAAGATTAATGGCAAAGCCAAAACATTAAGAGAAGCATTGGATGCTTGGAAATCCCGTTGTGGTAATATTCGCGTTTCTTATGAGGCATCCAAGAATTATCTTGGTGACATCGAACCTTTGATTAAGGATTTGTATGATCTAAAGCGTCAGGGAACGCTTATACCTTCACAAAAAGCACCGTTCCTAAAAAAACTTCAGGAAAAAGGCGATCTTTTCGACGGATACTATAAAGGTCAGCTGGATTTGTTTAATCAGGTTTGTTCTTTCTATGTGAGTGAATTTGATCCGGAAGAACGCTCAAACTTCTTTACAACTATTCCTACGGGAGATACTTTCACTAAAGATAAAACTCCTTATATGCAGATGATTGAAAAGGCTTCAAAAGAGTTCAAGGAAACTTTAGGTAAAATCAAGTTGAAAAAGCTTTGGAAAGAAAAAACAAAATCTGATTCTCCAGAAGAATGGTCAAAAACTGCACTTACACCGATTATTTGCATGATTCCAGATGAAGAATATGATGTTGCAAAGCAAACATTTATGACTTTATCAAGAATCCACCCTGAAGAGAATGAAACCGAAAAAGCCATGGATTACTTGACCAATGCCACATTCTACGCACAACTTGACAGTCAAGAAAAACAGGATGAAGTCTTCAATTCGAAAATCTTGAAAGACTACGCAGTCCTGTTAAATGCTGATGATGTTCGAAAATATCTGAAGGAACGGGCAACAGCAGAGCCACATGAATGGTATCTTAATCCCACAATCGACAGACTCATAAAGGAGTATGCTGCTGCTAAATACGACACCGAGGGAAGTATCCGTGCAACTCAGATTGTTGAAGGTATGACCGACATTGATACACTGAAGAAGTATCTTAAGCAACTGATTCAGTCAGATATGTCTGTAGGCATAGGCATTATTAAGGACGATAAGAAATCAAAGTAAAAGGTGAAGAGTATGAGCAATTGTATTGAAAAAATAAAGGAATATCTTCACGACGATTCGATGACATATCCTCTGTTCGTCAACGTCGAGAATGCAGAGCAAAAGTCAGAGATTTATGATTATTGCAATGTTAGCGGCAACACAATTGTTCATGTCTCTGATTTTGCCAAGAAAGATAGCATTCCTAATGTCATGGCACTTATAGATAGAATTAAGAAGTCACCGAAAAATATCTTTGTGTTTGAATTGACAACATATTTGCGTCTAATTGGCAATAAAGAACTGGAGAATACCTTGCAAATGCTTTGTGGAATGAGCATACAGAAAAAGGCAGTTATTATCTGTTACCATTGCGAGGAAGTCTTAAAAAGCTTAATTCAGAAGGATCTTCGAGTTGCTCAAAGGGTTGCAACCGTAGATGATATTGAAGAAATGAAAAAGCCAAAGGTCATTTTTATCAAACCTGAATACGAGTTGGAATCTATTTCTGCAGAAAACGGTATTGAACACATAGCTAAACTTGTAGAAGCCAATACGAATCAAGAAGTATATCTGAAGACAACGAAAAGCCCAAAGGTGTTTGAGAAAGGACTCTATGCTATTTCGATGATTGATAATCCTCTGCAAATTTTGAAAAACAAATTTATGGAGCTGTGTTCCTTCAAGTATAAAGAATCGGACTCTGCCTACTGGGACTACCTACTTAAATTAAGCTATGGGAAACAGTCGTTTAAAGCTATTGTAATCGATCATTTTGGTAATGACAATAGCTTTGAATATGCTTTGCAAGAATGGAATCAATTTGATGATAAAAAACAGTGGTTACTATTCATCGCAATGAAAGTGTTCCCGGATGGTCAAAACAGAATAATCAGAAAGATAGTTTCTGACGCTGATTCGCATTTATCACTTCAAAAGGCAATGATGCGTTCAATACTAGATTATTCTTATACTGATGAAAACTATCCCGACTTATATCGCCAATGGAAGTCTTTACGTTTTCGTATTAATGTGCCCGGCGAAGAAGTAAGTGATTTTTGTGAGTTCGTAGATCAAAAAGGAAAAGATGCTTTGTACTATCTTACGGATCTAACTAAGCAGGAAAAAGAAAAGGCTATAAAGGTGCTTGGACAATATCAGGCCGAGTATAGCGATGCTGAACTGCTGAAGTTGTTAAAAAGCAATTTCCCAGATTTCTTTGACTATGTTTCTCCGTTCTTCTTCAACAATGAATTGCTGGATTCCTATTTCTCAAAATACAATATCCAGAAAATTCGGAATGTAATTTATCCGGAATTTGAGGCCTTAGTTGAAAAAGAGGCAATTAATCAGGATGTTGTTGAGCTGCCAACAAGAGCTGAAATTGTAAGTGGATTAAATAAAGAGGATTCTGTTCTTTTCTTCGTAGATGCACTGGGGGTTGAATTTCTTAACTACATTCTTAAAAAATGCTCAGCCAAAAGACTTTTTGCTGAGCCGAAAGTAGCAAAATGTAATTTACCGTCAATTACGGAGTTCAATAAAGAATTTTTAGACGATTTTAAGTCTGCTGGTGCAGATGTGGTAGACAAGATCAAGAAAATTGACGAGGATAAACATAAAGCCATAGGCGACTATAGCTTTGAAAAAACTCATTACCCAATTCACCTAATCGACGAATTGGAGACTATTGATCAAATCTTAGCCAATGTGGCGTCAAGACTTGGCTCAAACAAGTATAAACAGGCATATATTATATCTGACCACGGAGCGAGTCGTTTAGCAGTATTAAAAAAACATACATTGCCGATTAAGTCTAATCGCACGGGAAACCATGGAGGAAGGGTGTGTGAGGAAAATGAGCTTACCAAGAACTTGCCGCACGCAATTCATGAAGGCAATTTTTGTATTATGGCAGGATATGACTTGTTTGATGGATCAAGACCTGCAGCGGTAGAAACACATGGAGGAGCTACCATTGAAGAAATGGTTGTTCCAATTATCAAGATCACCAAGAATAACACTGAGTGGGAATTCAAGGTGATGAATGAAAATCAGAAAGTCTATTTCAGTTACAAAACAGAACCGATACTTGTTATTTGGTCAAAGACCGAATTGACAAACATGATGATCACGATTGACGGTGTTCCCTACACCGGTAAATCGAATACTGATAAAAAGACATTTTGCTTCACTTTGCCTAAACCAGATAAGGCTAAAAATTGTCTGGCTGATATTTATGTCTCCAACAACTGCGTAAAAAAACATGTTTCATTTAGATTAGAACGTGAAGGGATGCAAAAGAATAGTTCCATAGGACTTGGTGGAAAAACGGGAGGATTCAGTAAAAAATGATTGAAAAACTTAGAGACTGCTTTAGCGGAATGGTAGTCTACAAAGATCTAAAAAAAAGCAACTTTTTCTCGACACTAAGCCTTCCGTCCTTTATGAGAGACTGGCTGTTAGCAGAGTTTCAGAATGAGGAGGGAGAGTTTGATGCAGAGAGCATTGCTAATTTCGTGAAGACATACATTCCTCGTAAAGAAGATTGGACTGCAATAAAAGATAAAATCATTTTTGAACGAGAAAGAGTCGAAATTCTTGCAAAAATCACGGTAGATATTAATATTCAGACAAGTGAAATATCATTTTCTCTGCCGGATTTTGGATTGTCAAACAAAGACACCATCATAGAGGAGTCTGTTTGGGAAAAAGTAAAAGATGAATTGATTGCTGAACATGAGACATGGGGCATGGTTGAACTTGGATATCGTGCTCCAAATGAGTTTGATCAGCTGTTTGAAGAAGATAAGGTTAAACGGGGAAAGAAAGGAAAAATCAAATTAACTGCGTTTAAAAATTTCTGCCCATATACAATTGATCTTGACTATTTCAAAGATGTTAGAAATGAATTTAGCATAGATGAATGGATTGATATTTTGCTTGGTGCCATAGATTACAATGCAGATGGTTACGAGTCAAAAGAACAGAAGCTTGCTATGATTTCAAGATTGCTTCCTTTCGTTGAGAAGAGATTGAACATCATAGAACTTGCTCCTAAAGGAACTGGAAAGTCCTATGTGTTTGGTCATGTAAGTAAATTCGGTTTGTTAACAGATGGTGGAAAGGTCACCAGAGCAAAAATGTTCTATGATACATCGAAACGCGTACCTGGATTTATAATTGGCAACGATTTTGTTGTTATTGACGAAGTTAAACTAGTTCAGTTCAGTGATATGAACGAAATGCGTTCGATAATGCAGGGTTACATGGAATATGGCACATTCAATATCGGTGGATATGAGGGAAAATCAGATGCGGGCATTGTATTCCTTGGAAATATTCATCAGGACAACATGGACGAATATACCAATATGTTTGTAGAACTACCAAAACTTTTCCAGGAAAGTGCGTTGCTTGATCGTATTCACGGCTTTATTAAGGGCTGGGACATTCCAAGAATGAACGATGACTTGAAAATATGTGGATGGGCTCTTAACTCAGAGTACTTCAGCTCTATCATGCACCTCCTGCGTGAAGACATTAGTTATAGGGCAATTGTAGATGCATTGGTTGAGTTGCCAGATCATCCGGATACACGTGATACTGAAGCGGTCAAGAGAATTTGTACTGCATATTTAAAGTTGTTGTTCCCCAATGTGAGATCTCCTAAAGATATCTCTATGCATAATTTTAATCTATATTGTTTAAGACCTGCTTGCAAAATGAGAGGAATCATTAAGACGCAGCTTGGAATTCTTGATGTAGAATATAAAGGAAAAAATGTGCCTCAGTATGCTGTAAAGGATTTAAGAAATGAAGATAACATGTGAAATTTGCGGATCCGACAATATTGGAAAAGATGTCATTGCTCTAAACAGAAAGCTATTCGATAAAAATGTTAAAAAGTTCTATTGCTTAAAATGTATGGCGGAAGTTCTAGAAGTTACAGAAGATGACTTATTAGATAAGATAGAAGAATTCAAAGAAGAAGGATGTACCTTATTCAAGTGAGGTGTTATAGCCAATGAAGCAACATATCTATGCCGATAATGCGGCAACTACAAAACTGGATAAAGCGGCATTTGAGGCAATGACACCTTGGCTTGTTGAAGCATACGGTAACGCTTCACAACCCTATGCATTTGCTCGTAAGCCAAAAAAGGCCCTTGCAGACGCAAGGGCTACCATTGCGGAATGTATCGGTGCTTTGCCAGAGGAAATTTATTTTACTTCTGGTGGCACTGAAAGCGACAACTGGGTTGTCAAAGGCTCTGCCTTTTCCGATCCAGAGAAGAAAAAAATGATAACCTCTGCATTTGAACACCATGCTGTCCTTCACTCTTGTGCGGCAATTGAGCATCTTGGGTATCCAGTTACCTATATGCAGCCATTAGAGGAGGGTTACATTACTCCGGAAATCTTAGAGAACAATATTACGGGCAACACACGGCTTGTTTCTGTGATGTTAGCCAACAATGAGATTGGAAGCATTCAACCAGTTCGAGAGCTGTGTAAAGTTGCTCATGCTCATGGAGCTCTGTTTCACACAGACGCAGTTCAGGCTGTAGGGCATATTAAAATAAATGTTCGTGATCTTGGAGTGGACTTTCTCTCTGCCTCCGCACACAAGTTTAATGGACCAAAAGGAATAGGATTTCTTTATATCCGTAATGGTGTGAAACTATCATCTTATTTGGATGGCGGTGCACAAGAAAATGCGCACCGAGCAGGAACAGAGAACACAGCAGCTATTGTTGGAATGGCTACCGCTTTAAAAGTAAACTGCGATTTGCTGAAGCAGAATCAGCAGCACATATCAGTTCTGGAGAAAAAACTTATATCAAGACTTGATGAGGCTGGTGTTGTCTATCAGTACAACGGTGGAAACCACAAGCTACCCGGTTTATTGAGCTTATCATTTCCAGGCAAAGATGGAGAATCAATTCTTCATCGTATGGACTTAATGGGTATCAGTATTTCAACTGGCTCTGCTTGCGATAGTGTAAAAACAGAGATTTCCCATGTTTTACAAGCAATTCGACTTAACGAAGATTATGCTAGAGGAACAATCCGTATCTCACTTGGAAAATATAACACAGAGGATGAAATTGAGAGGATGGTAGCATCCATAATTAAGATCGTAAAAGGATGATTACTTGCAAATGATTTGCTCAATCGTACTTGACTAATTTCTTCTTTGTTTCTTTGCTATTGGTTGCGTAAAAATCAAGTCGACATTGACGACTTCTACCACCCGATTGCGAATATTATTCATCCTCCTTACCCACTCCATTGAATTCTCTACCTTAAGCTGTTCAGTCACACCTTCCTTTTCAGCGTATTCTTTTACCAGCCGAAGAAAGAGTGACTGCGCTTCTTCCTCCATATCAGCGAGGTGGGAGCGGAGCTTGCCGGAAGTGAGTAGATTATAGTACAAGATTTTATGGTGCTGCTTGAGATATTGTCTGCAGCATTGCGCCCGCACATCGATAGGTTAAAACATTGGTTTCGCCATAACAGAAAGCCTCCCTTGATTCGTCATTGTACCAAAGGAGGCTTTCTGTTTATGAATTCCAAATTCATAATCTATCTATCAACAATATCTTTGTAGGCCACCAGCGTCACATTTCCCATCTCCTTTGCCCGGTCGGTGCAGCCTTTAGTGAAGCCGATTTTGGCAAAGAGGTAGTAGTGGACATTTTTATAGGGGAACAGTTCACTGCGCTTTACGAGGGTTTCCAAAACGCCGAGATCTACTTTCTCATTCGTCCATTTGCACTCCCCGAAAAGGGCGGTGCTTTTATCCTGTTCGGCGAGAATATCAATTTCAGTCTGACGTTTTTCTTTGGGATCGTTGCCCCACCAGCGGCCGAGAGAGGAAAACTCCACCGGGCATTCGTCGGAAAGCAACAACTTCCAGAGATACTGCTTGCAGATTTCCTCAAACACCTTGCCCATATAGTCGGACAGATGCGGCTCGATGCGTTTGTAGGCCAGATCAGCAGCACCACGGGCGATAATCGAATTGTTTTCCGGTACAAAACGATACCAAAAGCGGAACATATTATCCGCAATCGAGTAAATCGCTTTTCGGGACGCCTTTTCACCATAAGGCGTCTCTTTTTCGATAATGCCGAGGGAGATCAGGTTTTTCACATAGGCGGAGCAAATATTTGTGCTTTCCCCGACCTTTCCGGAAATCTCCGACATACGAGAAGCGCCGGTGGCAATCGCCGTGATGATCGCATTGTAGAGCGCCGGTTCCCGCACCTCCTGTTTGAGCAGGTTTTCCGGCTCTTCAAACAGGGCGGAGTTGGGATTCAGAAATGTGTTTTTGATATTGTCCTCAATGCTCAGCTTATCGCTCATCTGAAGTAGATACTGGGGCGTGCCGCCGACAATACCGTACACATAGGCTTTCTCTTCATCGGTGAAATTTTTGAAATAATGGCAGGTCTCCTCAAAGTCAAAGGGGAGAATTTTCATCTGCGCCGTCCGTCTGCCGTAAAGCGGCGCTTTGTAGGCAAGGACATGGTCTTCCATATAGGACATCGACGAGCCGCAAAGAATCAGCATTAACTTGGAAGTATCTTTATATTGGTCGATCAGAAGCTGGATGGTGGAAGCGAGGCTTTTTGACGAGCGGGCAACATAAGGGTATTCGTCGATTGCAAGAATAATCCGTTCCTTTTCGGCCAGCTTGAACACATACTCCAAAGCCGCTTGAAAGGACAGGAAAGAGGTTTCGGCCTCCATGCCGGTATGGAAGCTTAGAATGCTCTTGCTGAAATTTTCAAGATTCTGCTTGGCATTGCTCTCAACACCCATAAAATAGATGGCGCTTTTATCGTCAATAAACTGGCTGATCAACGCCGTTTTGCCGACACGGCGGCGGCCGTATATTACTACAAATTCAAACTTGTCCGATGCGTATAACTTATTCAGCGTCGCAAGTTCACGTTCTCTGCCGATAAACATGATTTCACCCTTTCAAACGATCTATTTCTAGTTAGATAGATATTTCACAGAGAAAATAAATTCCCTGCTCAACACGTTTTTTTACCTGCAATAAATTCTGATAGCTGTATCTCCCTGCTGGACCGTGTGTTCCATCACTCAATACATGAAATAACTCTAAAATGTTTGTTATATCTGATTCAGCAAAAGAAATAACACTTTCATCCATATTAGAGTTTCTCATCATATACTTAATTTTTTCTCTCCGAGTAGCATTCCCTCGATTTGTTTTCTGGCAATTAGGGTTATATTGAAAAACTGCATCGTCCGGTGCTTTTAATTCTATAAATTCTGTGAATATTTCTCTTGCGCTTGTACAAAAATGTCTTGCTGCATCTGGATTTTGCGGGTTAATCGCAAAGACCGCACCCTTCCAGCGATTATTCAGATCATCAGAGACATGTTGCAATTTGGCACCGATTTCTATATCATCGGTATTTTCAGCGGGGAAATCGTTATTTTCTACGACATTTGCAGTAATTAGCCCGTTAGCCTGTTCCTGTTCAATTAAATTTAGAATGTATTCTTGTTGCGGCGTAAGCGACTCGTTCTGATATACATTTCCAATAGTTACATAATGCTTTTGCATTGCATCTAATGAAATAGTATACGAACTACGAATAGTCATAGTTGAATGCGTTTGCAACTTTTTAAGTTCTCTCAGAACAATTTGTCGATTATGTTGCATTTTTGAATTATAATTGCGAATTTCTCTATTTATATCCCTTTCGATTTTTCGAGAGGCTTGATTAAGTTCATTTTTTAATTGACGTTCTGCTTTACGCTGCGCTTGCCGAATTTGTGATTTAAAATGTGAGGCACTAAATTTTGCCATATTTCTTTATCTCCTTATACATCATGAATACTCTATAAAATTCAATATTACCGTGTAGGTTATCCAAGCCACTGAATATAGTATACCACAAAACTAAAATTAGTCAAGTATGATTCGGCAAGTCACACTTGACTAATTTTTTCTCACTTTTTCTATTGCTACGCAAAAATCAAGTCAGCATAAACGGTTTCCGCCGCACGGCTGCAGATGTTGTTCATTTTCTGCACCCACTCTGTTGGATTTTCCGCTTTCAGCTGTTCGGTCACGCCTTCACGCTCGGCGTATTCTTTGACCAGCCGAAGAAAGAGGGATTGCGCCTCTTCCTCTATATCTGCGAGATGGGCGTGGAGCTTGCCGGAAGTGAGCAGATTGTAATATAAGACCTTACGACTGTGCTTTAAGTAGTTTAGTCTGCGTTGTCCCCAGACACCGATGGAGCGTTCTTCTTCGGCGGGTAATGTAAGATCGGGCAGACAATAGTCGCCCTGCATGGTGTATGTGCCGCCCGTTTGTTCAAATATTGTTTTAGCCATAATAGAAAACCTCCTTTGATACCGTAATTGTACCAAAGGGGGGTTCTCTTTACGAATGTGCGATTTTCAAAATTGCAGTTTCGTCCTGCGAGCTGCGTTTTAACCCTCCAACACGCTTGCCCGTTCTTCGATCAGGCTTGCAAGGCGTTCCTGCAAAGACTCCGGCAGCAGGGAGTTTTGGCACATGGCGAGGAACTTCTCTTTTTTCGCCATAAGCATGGCAATCATTTTTTCGGCGGAGCTCCGTGTCATGCCGCATTTCTCTGCAAATACAAGGAAATCCTTCCTGCGGATATGCGTCTTTTTACCGTTCATGGCAAGGGCGAACTGCTCCTTGTCCTCCGGCATGATAACATTGACCGGTAGCAGGTCGTAGGCGGGAGAAAGCACGTACTTTCCGCTTCCTTCTTCGGTTTCAATGAGAGAAAAGTTTTTCAGGTGCATATCCGAATTGCCCACAAGGAATGAAAACACCAAGCGCAGATAGAGCTCGGTTATATCGAGTCCTTTGCGGGAGGAATACCGCTCGATGATTTTTGCGCAGCGTTCATAAGAGCCCTTATACTTATCCTGCGTCAGGCGCAGATCAAGCTGACAGAAATCCTCCATCGCCAGCATCTGCATACTGTTTTTCGTAAATATGCGGTCTACTCTTTTTGTGATGTATGCCAGACTGTCTTTTTCCATGATGAGCGCATGAGGTACGGTGGAAATCCCTGCGGTGTCCGCCATGCACATCACAAGCTGCTCTGCCTGCGGTAGCGCCTCAAATTCCGGAACCTGCGGCTTCAGGATATAGCCCGTAGGATAATTCACCAGCGTGAGCCTTGGAGTGTTTCCTTCGGAAAACAGATGCAAGGACAACTTTTTCTGAACGCCGGGAACGGTATAGCCTTTGTTGGTGCTTTCGGCGGCAAGGGCTTCAAATGCGGCTTCATCAATGGCGATTTCGGGGAGCTCGGCTGTGCCGAAAAACCGCTTGATACAGCTTTTGTGCCAGCCGGAATCCGTGTTTTCAGTGCGAAGCGGTTTCCCGCAGCATAAACAATTCATATACGCTCCTCCATGATGCTGACATTGCCGATTCCGTCCTTGCAAGCCACCAACAGTAATCCGAACCTGTCTTTGATGTCTATTTTCCAGTTCCGGCTCACAACGCCGAGCAGCCATCCTTCTGGGATCAGTCCGTCAAAGAACGGGAACAGCGTTTTGGATGTATATGTTTTTTCAGAAAGCGGCAAAGTAAGGGATACGGGGCTTGCATCCTTCCAGCTTAAATACTGCTCGTCATAGGAGAAGGAATACCCTTCGTCCGTTTCGCAAAGCGTTCCGGAAAAAACGTTTCGAATATAAACATAGGCTGTTCGGAATGCGTCCATTATTTATCATCCTTTCTGCCGGGGACGGCTTCCATATCGAACATGGCAAGAGCGGCATTGACCTTGTCCATCCGAACCGTTTCTTTTCCCTGCTCCAGTTCTCGGATAAAGCGAAGCCCCAGCCCACTGCGGGCGGCAAACTCCTCCTGCGTTAGTCCGGCGGCTCTTCGGTTTTCTTTGATAAACTCGGCAATTTTATTCACGGTACGATAGCCTCCTTTGCACAAATCCATGTATATTTTACACCCTAACGGGTATAAAGTCAAGTTGTTATACACAATATTATACCCGATAAGGTGTAAACATATGCGTAAAGAGCCTTAATACACCCTATCGGGTATAAAATAAGTCACCAACAGCACGCTCTGCCGGAAGGAGGCTCATTATAGATTAATCTTTCAGATAGCTTTCAAACGGTGCGTCATCGTTGCAAAAGGTATCAAAAATCATTTTTGCACCGAGGCGGAAGCCGACAATAAAAGAATCAAGGCTGCTTTCGCCCATCAGCTCTCCGTAAGCGTTGCAGAAATCGAGGAACAGCGCCTTGTCCTCTCCACCTAAACGCTCGGTCAGCTTTTCTTCCAACTCGTTTATATTCTGTGAAACCTTGAAGTTATAACTGCCCTTTCGGTATCCTCTGGCCTGCGGATCAATATTTCCGTAGTACAGCTCTTCCAGAAAATTTGTCATTACTCCGCACCTCCTTCGCTGTCTGCCGTGTGCAGGTCACGGATTTTCCGCCAGCTTGAAAAACCTTGCAGGGTGCGGATGTGCCACGGCGATTTGCGGGTGATGGTACGGAAGTATGTGGAGCAAAAGAACTCCACCAAATAGACCTTCGGAATATGGTTGACATTGTTTTTCCGGAAAGACTTGATGTGCCCCTGATTGCACCAGTTGTTAATTGAAGTTTTGCCGTAACCGGTGATTTTGGAAACCGTTTGGGTGGTCAACACATCGGGATAGCCGGAGAGCAGCTCGGTATAGTACAGCTGCAAATGCTCCGACACGATTTGGGGAACCTGTTCCTCCATCTGGACAGTATAATCACCTTTGTACCAGCCCGCCGGGGCAGAGTAGCTTTCGGGGAACACCTTGCGGTTTTCCAGATAGGCAATCACATCCTCCTTTTTGATTTTGTAGCAGCGGGTTTTCCTGCCCGTGTACTCGCAGGGGATTTTCCCACTCTGGAGCAGATACAGGGCGGTGGATTTGCTGATATGGCAAATGCGATACAGCTGATCCTTTGTGATTATATCGGGAACGGCGTCCCAGTTGATTGCGTTTTCTTTCATGACAATACACCTCATATCTTGGTAAGCTTTGCCGGCATTCGAACTGTCCGTGTATTGCCTTTTGATTTTTGTTCTTTCCGTTCTTTCCGCAGTTCTTTCCAAAAGCGGAAAAATCGCTGATTGGAACCGATGGGCGATTTCTCAGTGTTTTCGGGCGATTTCTTCAAAAAATCCAGATTTCATGCGGGTTTGCGGGCGTACAAGGCTGACTGAAACTGACAGGAGAAACCATGTAAGTAACAGACAGCGATAAAACTCGAAATCAGGTAGTCGCGCAAGCGGCTCGTGGGTTCGAATCCCACCCTGTCCGCCAAAAAAGCCTTTACGTTTTCAAGCGTGAAGGCTTTTCTTTATTTTGTCAACATTTTGTCAACAAAAGTTATTTCAAATCAGGCAAGATTGATGTATAATTGTTTCACAGACATTAATGCAGGCGGTGAAACGTGTGAACTCAAGCAAACATATGATAGTCGCCAACGGGCGGATAATTACCGAAGACATTACCGAGCTAAAATACAACACCATAACCCAAAAGTATGAGGTAACCTTTAAAAATCAAAAGACATATTCATATAACTCAGAAAATATTCATTGGCTGAAAGACCCAGTAGTTTTGGATCCGCTGAACTATCACATATCACACAACGGGATTTCGCTTTGGGGCATACGCGCCATCTATGTTTTTACCGATATAAATCAGCATTATTGGCACATTTGCTTTGAGAACGGCTCCGCGCGCGATTACAGTGAAGATGATTTGCAAATAGAAAAGTCTGTTCTTGATGATGAGACCGCCAAAAATGTCCTTGACTATCTTAAAAGGTCGGCGGAACTCTGTAAATTGAAAGCAGAAACCGGAGAGAAGCTTTTGCCGATTCAGTATGCCGGAATAGATTTCATCGACGAAACATCAGCGCTGGCGTATTACTTGAATCCTACTCTTTACACTGCCGCTTTAGCAAAGCCGACGCATCTTATTTTCCCGTTCGGCTGCAATGCGAGTCAGTTCAAAGCCGTAAAGAATGCGTTAGAAAATAAGCTCAGTGTTATCGAAGGACCTCCGGGAACCGGAAAGACGCAAACGATACTTAATATCATCGCGAACATTATCATCTCAGGCAAAACTGTGCAGGTCGTGTCTAACAACAATTCTGCGATACAGAATATATACGAAAAGTTTTCGGAATACGGGCTTGAATTTATTATCGCTTCACTCGGCAGATCCTCTAACAAAACCAAGTTCTTGACATCCCAAACAGATTCATATCCCGATTTCAGCGGATGGTTTTTCCGCGAGGCAGAACAGCCGGAGTTCATTGAAGAAATAGGCAGGCTCTCCGAACAGCTTCAAAACGTGTTTGAGATGCAGTCAAATCTCGCCGAGGCAAGACAGGAGCTCAACCAAATCATCACCGAACAATACCACTTTGAACAATATATCACAGAAACCGATTTGCCGGATCGTTCAATGATAATGATGCGCAGAACGGTTAAATCCTCCGATATTCTCAAGCTTTGGGAAATATGTCAGCGATACGCCGACAACGACAAAAAAATCCCGCTGATTTTCAAGCTGAGAAGCAGATTCAGATTTGGTATGTGCAAGTGGGATTTTTATAAAAACAAGCCCGAGCATATAATATCGGCTCTCCATGCACTTTTTTACAGAGCCAAAGAAGAAGAGTTGCAAAGAAGAATCAGCTCTATTGAAAACTCTCTGAAAAATATAAACGCACACCAGCTTCTGAATGATATGCAGACAAAGTCGATGCAATATCTGAAGCACCGATTGTATATTAAATATTCAAAAAATGAAAGCCGCCCAATTTTTATAGGAGATGATTTCTGGAAAAAGCCTTACGAATTTCAAGCTGAATATCCTGTGATACTCAGCACAACATTTTCATCTCGAAGCAGTTTATACTCCAGGGCTAAATTCGACTATGCAATAATGGATGAAGCCTCTCAGGTTGATATCCCAACCGGGGCATTGGCTCTCTCAAATGCCAAGCATGCGGTAATAGTGGGAGACTCCAAACAGTTGCCGAATGTTATAACCGACGAAGACCGGAAAATTGCTGATGCTATTTTCAAATCTTTTGAGCTCCCGCAGGACTATAACTTTGCAGAAAACAGTTTTCTCTCTTCGCTATGCAAAGTTATCCCAAATGCTCCGAGGACACTCCTCCGAGAACATTACAGGTGTCACCCGAAAATCATAAATTTTTGCAATCAAAAGTTCTATAACGGCAATCTTGTAATTATGACGAAAGATTGTGGCGAATCTAATGTTCTGTCTGTTATCAAAACTTCAATCGGCAATCATTCGAGAGAACACATGAATCAACGCCAAATTGATATCCTTACAACAGAGGTATTGCCTAAAATAGAGTCCGCTCCCGGCAGCATAGGAATTATTGCACCGTATAACAATCAAGTTAACGAAATAAAGAGACAGCTCCCGGACAATGGCATAACAACAGCTACAGTTCACAAGTTTCAGGGACGCGAAAAAGATACAATAATAATGACAACCGTAGATGATAAGATATCGGATTTCACAGATGACCCATATCTTCTCAATGTTGCTATATCGCGAGCCAAGAAGCGGCTCATACTGATAACATCCGGCAATGAGCAGACAGACGGGCAGAATATACGCGACCTTGTCGACTACATCGAATATCAGAACTGTACCGTTACAGACAGCGCATTATATTCGGTGTTCGATTATCTCTACAGTCAGTACACTCGGGCAAGGCAGGACTATCTAAAGAAACACAAAAGGGTCTCCGCATACGATTCGGAAAATCTTATGTACGCACTCATAACCGAGGTTCTGAGCGAAAGCGAAAGAAATGACCTTGATGTCATTTGTCACCAGCCGTTAAATATGATTATAAGGAATCCGCATCTTTTGAGCGATGAGGAATGCCGGTATGCGATGAACAGCTCAACGCATCTTGATTTTCTGATTTTTAATAAGATATCGAAAAAGCCTTTGCTCGCAATAGAAGTTGATGGGTATTCATTCCACAAATCCGGTACAAGGCAAGCCAAGCGCGACAGAATGAAGAATTCAATTCTCGACAAATACGGAATACCTTATATCAGATTTGCAACAAACGGCAGCAATGAGAAAGAACTGCTGAGGCAAAAATTAGACAGCATTTTATGAGCTTTTACGTATCTTCGGATTATATCTAATCTTCTCGACATCTTTTGACAATATACAGAGAACTTATTCAATTTTTATTCACACCACGAATTTTTGCCGCACCTCTTCCCTCAATTTTGGCGGGCTTTCCCGCTCAGGTCACAGGCAGCACTTTCATTTACCAAAACCACACCCCGTTTATCAGGCATTGCAGCTTGACAAGCGGGGGGCGATTCACATTTACGGGGGATTACAGAAAAGATCAGGTCAGACTGATTTTGTCTATTCGTTCGAGCTCGTCGCTCGTAAAAGATATTTCATTATTTCTTCGCTTGACTTGTGGGGCAGATTTGAAACACAAAACTACATTACGGTTAACATTCTTCGACGATTAGACGCTTACAGGGTTTTTCATTTTGTCTAAAAACCAAGCGCAGCTGACGTAAAATCCATCGGCTGCGCCTATATGTTTTTATATTATTCGGTTATGTCATCACATGGCTTTTTAAATAATATTGCTCACATTTCAACGCTGTACACATATTTTCCGCTTGAAACTTCAAGGCTCTTTCCGTCGGGCAGCGTGATGACAGCGCTCGTGTTAAACGGAACATTAATCGAGAGGACAAAAACGCCGTTTTCAAAATTCCAATTGATTTTGATAGTTCCGCTCGAAAGCTTTTTGAAACATGACACGCTCGTGAGTCCGCCTCCGACGAGGGGTGCAACCTTAAATTTTTTGTAGCCCGGCTCAATCGCTTCGAGTCCCGCGACGCGCCTATATAACCAATCGCCGACTGCACCGTTCGCATAATGGTTGAAAGAAACCATTCCTCCGCCGACAGCGTTTACCAGACCGCTTCCCGGATCTTTTCCGAGATTGACGGTTCCATCGGGTCGAAGCGCGTCCCAACGCTCCCAAATTGACGTTCCTCCGGCTTTGACTTCATACAACCACGACGGGACGGTGTCCTGAAGTAAAAGGTCATATGCTTCATTTATATATCCGTTGTCCGAAAGGGCAAAAAGGAGATATGGTGTTCCGAGGAAGCCGGTGGAAAGATGATTATCGGCTTCTTTCACGAGTCTTAAAAGGTTTTCAGCATATTTTTTTCTTTCCTCTCCGCTCACCATTCCAAAATACAGCGGGCAAACATAGGCCGTTTGAAACTCGTTTTTGAGCGTTCCTTTTTTGTCGGTAAAAACGTTCCGATATGCGTTTTCGATGCACTTTCGCTTTTCTTGAAACGCCTTAGCCTCCTCTTCAAGACCGAGGATGGTCGCAATTTTTGATGCGAGGGCGCAATCGTTGGCATAATATGCGGTTGAAATCCACTTCTTTTTTGCCATCCATTGCTTTTGATTTTCGTTCGGAGCGCACCAATCGCCGTAAGAAAATCCGTGCGACCAAATGTATCTATCTTCCCCCGATGAAAACGCCGCTGCTTTCTTTTCGACTCCCGAAAGATATCTTTTCATCATCGGATAAAACTTTTCAAGAATGGTTTTGTCCCCGCTGTTTTGATAAAGCGCCCACGGGACAAGGAAAACACAATCGGACCAGCCGGCCGTAATCTTTGTTCCGCCGAAATGTTTGACCCGAGGAACAACGACGGGGATTCCTCCGTCTTTTGTCTGCTGTGCCTTCACATCAATAAGCCACTTTCTAAGAAAGCGGTTCATATTGAAGTTGAAACACGCCGTCGAAGCAAAAACGGAGATGTCGCCCGTCCAACCGAGTCTTTCGTCGCGCTGAGGACAGTCGGTCGGGATCTCAAGGAAGTTTGAAAAACCGCTGTATCTTATATTCTTTTGAAGGCGGTTAATGCTTTCGTTGGAGCAGAAAAAGTCTCCCGTTTCCTCGTCAATCGAGGAAATAACCTTCATTCTGACCTTGACGTTTTCAGGCTCAATTCCGCAAAGTTCGGCATAACGAAAACCCATAAAGGTAAATTTCGGGCAGTAGGTCTCTTCTTCTCCGCCGCAAACATATTCAAGCTTTGCTTTCGCCGAACGCAGCGGCTTTGTAAAAAGCTCACCGTTCAAAAGAACCTCCGCATGTCGAGCGGTTATCCTTTGCCCTTTTCTCCCTTTAATTTCAAGTTCGAGAACGCCGGCGCAGTTTTGACCAAAATCATAGATATAGCCGTTTTGGCTTTTTTGAATCTCTTTCGGTTCGAGCGTTTCGATTATTTTTGCAAATTTTCCGTACGATGCGACGAGGCGCGGAGAAATACGGGGCTTCTCTTTTTCGGCATTTTCGAAGATCGCTTTGCTTAAGGTTTTCGTTGCGTCGAATATCTCTCCGTTATAAAACGACACGTCTCTGACAGGCCCGTCAGCGGTGACGAGCCAGCTTTCGTCGGTTTTAATTTCGTCTTTTCGCCCATCGTCATATTCGATTTGAACAAGTGCTTTGAGCGCGAGCCTGTCGGCGCCGAGCTTATTACTTCTATTCAGGCCGAAAATCCCGACCGCCCAACCGCCCGCAACGGTGAAAACCAATTCGTTTTTCTCTTCGAGAAACGGCGCAATGTCATAAACCTGATATTGAAGTCGGTCTTCAAAACTCGTGAAACCGGGAGCAAAGCGGTCGTCGGAAATCTCTTTTCCGCAAAGCGTGAAAGAATAAATTCCGAACGCGGTTGAATAAAGCCGCGCTTTTTTCACCTTACCCGAAAGCAAAAACTGACGTTTGAAGACGAGCGGAATGGGGCTTTTTCCGAAACCGACGTGATAGTTCGGCTTCGTTATCCACTCCGCAGAAAAATCACCGGAAAGAAAGCCCGTTTCAAACTCCGCCGTTTTTTCGGCTTTGTTTCCGTAATTGTCACAAACCGTCGCTTCTACCGTATAAACCGTGCACGGAAGAAGAGTTCTTCCGCCATAAACGATATTGTCGACAGTAGAGCTTTGCTCTTCTGTCTGCCAAAGGACAGCTTCGTCACTTTTGACCTTAAGGGAATATGAAGAAATAAAAGCGTTTTCAAGCTCGTTTTCGGTTTCAAGAGTGAAGCGCGGATTTTCACTGTCTGTCACGGCAAAACCGCACAGATCATCGATTCGGATATTTTTAAGTTCCATTTTCCGCCGTCTCCCGTCTTTCCGAAAGCACCGCCTGAATTTTTTCGGCTTCCGCATTGTTGATTCTGTAAAGCAACAAGAATACAATCGCACCAACAAAAACCACTATACCCGGAATCAAGCCGTCGGCAAGACTGAGGCCTAACTTTGTGTATGAGCCGTCGCCGTTTGCTGTCCATGAAAGAACGTAAAGCGAAAAAGCTGCACCTATTCCGTTGCTGATTTTTGTAATCATTGAGGTCGCTGCGGCAATCACGCCCTCAGCACGCAGGCCGAGCTTGTAGTCCACATAGTCGATATTATCCGCCTGAATCGAATAATACAAAAGCTGTGCAAAGCTTGTTCCGCAGCTGCAAATTACGCTTGAGACGCAGGCGGCGACAAGGCCGCTCGTTTTGTCGTTGACCGCAACAAGGCGAACGAGACAACCGATCGCCGTGACGATCATTCCGCAAGCATAAATCCTGCGCTTTCCAATCTTCTTCGCGAGCGGAACGGCAAGCAATGAGACGGGGCCGCCGACAATTGCGACCGTATTCATAATCGTGAGCTTTCCGATCGAGCCGAGCGCGTGCGTTGCATAATATGGATTCGACGTTGCAACAAACGCAAGTCCAGTCTGAACAATGAGTCCGCCGATGAAGAAAGCGATAAGCGGCTTCAATTTAATGATTCTTAAAACATCCTTTGCTTTATATCCGGCATCCTTGAGCGGTTCGACTCGCTGATGAATGCCCGTGATTCCGCCGAGCGAGCACGAAAGGATGATTCCCATAGCAAGCAGATTCATAATATTATAGCCCTTGACGGAAGAGTTGAACTTTGCGAAAACAATAGGAGCTATGAGGTTGAGTCCACCGCCGAGACCGTAAGCAAAATTTTTTAGCATTGCAAGGAAATTTCGCTCCTCCATATCGTTTGTCATTACAGGAAGCATACTGTTGAGTGAAATGTCCATAACGGGGAAGGTCACACCGATAAGCATATATGAAATATAGGCAACCATAACCTTCATCGAATCCGAAACATATGCCGGACCCATCCATACCACGGCATAGTTCAAGGTGCAGATGATCGTTCCGACAATAAGAATTCGTCTGAATTTTCCGAACTTTGAGTTTGGCGCTCTGTCAATGAAATAACCGATGAACGGGTCATTCACTCCGTCAAAAACTCTTGCGATCAAAAACATTGTTCCGACGACCTTTGCGTCCATACCGAGTGTGTCGGTATAGAAAATCGAAAGGTATGCGTTGACCATGGTCATTATAGGGATGTTTCCGAGGTTCACGAAGAAATATGCCACGCGTTCCTTCCAAAGCGGCTTATTCCCGAGCTGAAGCGTGGCACCCAATCCGGAAAGCTTTGATTTCTTTTCTTGGTTTTCTTTCATTGTTATGACCGTTCCTTTCCGCTGCGTGTAAGGCACAAAAGGCTCGGAAAGCCTTGCACCGTAACACAGCATTGAAAATTCTGTGTTGAGACATGCTTGAGAATTTATATTCATTGCAGAGTACGTGGATGTGAGTGGGCACAGCAAAAGCTGAACCGCATGTTGTGTGTATCAACTGCTCTTTCAAGCACAAATTACATTATTACTCCTATATTCAACAACGCATCTTTTCAATAAAAAGAAAAAGGCGGCAAAAATCATGATTCATCTTCCCTCTTCATCGGAATTGTAACATATCGTTGTGATTATTTCCACCACTTTCTGAAGAAATATCCGCAATAAAAATCGCAATCAGCGCCTCGAAATGCTGTATAAGACATTTCGAAGCGCTGTTCATTCTTTTTATTCTACATATTTCCGGTCGAATGTCACCCCGCATTTGAATTTTATTTGCATATATTTATCGCAGACGGTTATCCTATCGACCGTCTGCTTGATGATGAATCCATTCTGTACATCCGACACTGCGTCTTTATTATTTTCTGTATTTTTTGATTAACTGCTAAGAATCTCATTTTTTCTTTAAAATTTCGATTTTCCTCAAGTTCCAATCACTTTTCGTTGTGAACATTCCTGTATTCATTCGGCGTCATACCCGTAGACTTTTTAAACACGGTTTGGAAATACGCCTGACTTGAAAAGCAAAGATGGGTGCTGATCTCCGACAGACTTCGGTTGGAGTATCTGAGAAGCCTTTTGGCGTCTCTTATTTTACTTTTTATAATGAAATCTGTAATGCTTTCTCCGGTTTCCTGCCTGAATTTTTTTGTTACATATGTCCTGCTCTTTCCGATGAATCCCGCAACATCATCTATTCCTATCTGACAGTTTGTGTGATTTTGAATATACTGCATACAAGCATATATCTCTTTCGACGCATTCCGCGGGGCCTTCACTTGTGCAACCCTGTCCGTGAAATCAAGAAGCATGTTGTACTGCAGCACTTTAACCTCCTCTGTTGAGGAGGTCTTTTCACACTCCTGGATATACAGATCGATAAGGCGATAAGTCTCTTCAACTCCGAGTCCGCCGCCGATAGCGCCGACCTTGCCGACCATGGTTGCTACGCCTATCAAAAGATTTTTTGCCTGACGCAGCGGCGCTTCCGCAAGTTTTCCCTCCCGCAGGTGCGTTGTTTTCGCGGTGGAGGTCAAAAACGCATTCAGTTTGTCTGTCTCGCCGTCCCTTACAAATGAGAGGAGCATATTTTCAAACTGATATGTTCCGTGCAGAACCTGCTCGTCCTGCGATTTGTACAAGTCCTCGGTATATGTAACCGCAAGCTTGTTTCCTACATCCGACGATTCTTCGAGAAACTGCTCCGCAATGTCAAACATCTCACCGTTGATAATAAAATTCAGAAGCGCGGTAAGGTTCACAAACTGATTATATGAGCAATTCGGAATGGAATACAGAAATTCCGCCAACGCATCCATATCTTTTTTATCCGTTAAATTTCTTCGCGCAACAGTCATAACCGTATCTTCCGTGATAGGCGTCGGAAAAACCGGGCCGAGAAGTACTCTCATCGGGCTGTTTTTTATTCTTATCTGCCCATACGTCCCCTGTTCAGGCAAAGTCAGGATATACATAGTCTGCTCGGCGGAAAACGACTGAGCCTCAAACAAAGAAAACAAATCGAGACTGCTGCCCGCCGACGAAAAAATATGTACTATAGTCCTTTCTTCATACACCGCCAGCGGTATATAATGTGAAGCATAAAATAAACTGCATATATTATTTATTCTGTCATCCACAAAGAACACCCCCGCGAACCTTATTTTATAATATTATACCCGATAGTGAAATACCGTTCAACTGTTTTTGATTAAAATCAATGTATAATGATTATTTTTTGCAGACTTTGTTGACTGATTTTGGGCATTGTGTGTTTGCCGCGTCTAAAATCACAGCAAAAGAGCAAAATCAAAAACAGGAGGATCATATATGAAAAAATTTATCTGTGCGCTTCTTTCGCTGGCGATGCTTGCTTTATTTGCAGGCTGCCGCGACCAAAAGAACATCGAAACCGATACCACCGACGCATCCTCGGGAAGCGTTGAAGCTCAAGTTGAGGACACGTCTGCGGCTCCGCAGGACTCCACTGCACCGCAAACAGATTCCGAATCCGCATCCATTGAAGAGACAAAAGCAGATACGCCTTCAAGCGGAACAACAGCCGTCCCGGCAAAACAGCCGTCTGTTTCTGTCGGCAAGTTTGCCTTCATAAAGGATAAAAAGGGCGACATTCTGCGATCCGATTCCGAAAGCAAGATATGGGCGGGAGTCGTCGGCGATGCATACATACTGCTCAGAAACACCTCTGACGCAAACGAGTGGGGTGAAAAAGGCAGAATCTACGAGCTTCACTGCGCCCAGTTTGCGGGAAAATATTCCATGTGGAGCGACGGCTACTGGGAACTCAATGATGATGGGACAGAGCTGACCCTCACACCCAAAAACCAGAGTGAAAACGGCAACATAGGCGTTGCCGCCGGAAAAAGCAAGACATTCAAGGGTCAAAACGGCGTTTTCTCCGTTCCGGTAACATTTGAACAGGGCGGAAAAACAACTATCAAAATAGATTTCAACAAAGTATCGAAATAACATTTCGACGGCACATTATTGATAAAAAAGGTGAACTTATGAAAGAAATATCCTTGCTTGAAAAAAGCATACTAAATACAAAGTTTTTTGATTCAAAGATAAAAACCTGCTCGGTGTCATGGAAAGAAAAATATCTCGGACACCTTATCGGTCCCCTCGGACTCATTCTCGTTGTCAACACTGTCGCCGCGCTCGTTGAGAAGTTTTTCACTCAGCAGGTCGGCGCAATGTACGGCGAAGGCAACGCCGCGATGATATCCGCAATGGGCAAAAAATATGAGATGGTAATGACTGTTGCAAAGATTCTTGCCGTCGCTACAGGTCTCTTGGTGTCGTGGCTCATTTCGCACACAAAGTCAAAGCAGGGTAGACTCCGTCCGTGGTATCTGATCTTCGGATTCTGTTCCGTTGCAATAGCGGCGACCATCTTCCTGTTTTCGGGAAATACTCTGGGTGATAACTACTGGTACTATTTCTTCACCCTGCTCATATGCTATCATACAATCGGAACCTCCTACTTTTACCTGTTCCGCGACAACATAGTATCTCTTTCAACTCACAACGCCAAAGAGAAAGCTCAGCTGACTTTTATACGCAAAATGTCGTGGACTCTCATTTCCGGCATACTCATCGGAATGCTTGTCTCTTCGGTCATTATCCCGTTATGGCTCCAGTATGATATCAAAGGATATGCTATACTTATGATAATCCTTTCGATAGTCGCCGTTCCGCTTGTGCTCATGGAGTACTATTTCACCAGAGAGCGCATTATCGAAGATATCGCACTCGAACAGGGAATTGACAGAGAAAACAATATTCCTCTTAAAGAACAGATGAAAGCACTGTTCACCAACAAATACTGGGTCATTCTGACTTTTCTTGGGCTTCTGGGAGGAATTGTTGACAACTACAAGGGCGGAAACGTTCAATATTTCTATATTCAATATATGCTCGGCGGCATCAACAACGATTTCATGCAGATGATCTATCAGATCGTAACAGGAGTTCCGCTCGGTATCGGTGCATTCCTGATATACCCGATATCCAAAAAAGTCGGAATAAAGAATCTGACCGTCGGCGGATATTCGCTTGTGCTTATCGGCAGCATCATCGGCTGGATATTCCCGGATAAAATGATTCCTGCTCTGATAGCGGGACTTTTAAGAAACCTCGGCTGGCTTCCAAACGCATATATATTTGCAACGCTTACCTGCTTTGCATTTGACAGCATCGAATACAAGTCGCATATCCGCCTTGAGGGGCTTCTCGGCACAGGTATTGTCACTGCTGTTATGACTCTTATATATGCACCGTTTGCCGGCGGATACGAATCGGCTATTCTCCGCCTCGGCTTCGTTGATATTGCCGGAGTTATGCCAAACGAAAAAGTCAGAGCATTCATGACCCTCTCATTCTATCTGTTCGATATTATTCTTTCTACAGCGTTCATAATTCTGCTTCCATTCGTGGATGTAGAAAAGAAGATGCCCGAAATTTCCGCCGAACTGCTCCGCAGAAAGAGAGAAGCTGTCCTCGCCAAAGGTGAAGAGTGGATCGAACCGGAAGAGCTGGACAGACTGGAGGCAGAACGCGACGAGCGCGAATACGAGGAAAACAGAATAAAGGACCTCAAAGCCCTCTGTGAAAAGAAGGGACTTGACTTTGAGGCAGAAAACGCCAAATATCTCGCCGCAAAGGCAAAGAAAGAACAGAAAAGGGCGGCGAAGCTCGCCAAAAAACATGGTGAATCCAAATGATATTCGATTTTAACGACGGCTGGACGCTGACAAAAGAAAACGGTGAAAGCTTCTCCGTTTGTCTTCCGCACGATGCGATGCTCGGCGAAAAGAGATATGCTTCGTGCAGAAACTCGGTTCAGAGCGGATACTTTCCGGGCGGAAAGTACAGATACACAAAAACATTTCAAATCAACGAAAGTGACATCGGCAAAAATATACGGCTGCACTTCGGCGGTGTATACCGCAATGCAGTCGTGAACGTAAACGGCGAAGCCGTTAAAGAAAACAAATACGGTTATTCGCCGTTTACCGCCGACCTCACCGAAAAAGTCACGAGCGGCAAAAACACCATTGAGGTTCTCGCCGACAACAGCCTTGTTCCGAACTGCCGCTGGTATTCGGGCAGCGGAATATACCGCCCTGTATATCTTGAAATTTCAAAAAAAGATGCCCCGACTTTTCTGAAGATAAAAACCGTAGGCATCTCACCCGCCGTTATCGAAATCGATACCGACGACGGCGCGGAAGTACAGATTTTCGACGTCGATGGCAGCCTTGCCGCAAGCGGTCAAAAAGGTCGGTTTGAGATTAGCGGGGCTCACTTGTGGTCCGCGGAAACGCCGTATCTATATACCTGTAAGGTCTCGAGAGGCGGCGAAGAATTGACAGAAAAATTCGGCATACGCACTCTCGAATGGAGCGGAAAAACCGGTCTGCTTGTCAACGGAAAAGAGACTTTGCTTCGCGGCGGATGCATCCACCATGACAACGGTGTTCTCGGTGCCTGTTCTTTTGCCGATGCCGAGGAACGCCGCGTAAGAATACTGAAAAGCCAGGGTTTCAATGCTCTGCGCATGGCGCATAACCCCGCTTCCCGCTCACTGCTCGATGCCTGCGACAGAATAGGCATGTATGTCATGGACGAGGCATTTGACGGATGGTATATACCGAAAGAATATCATGACTATTCGCGTGATTTTCTCTCCGATTACAAATCCGTTCTCGCTGCAATGGTCGAAAACGACTACAATCATCCGAGCGTTATAATGTATTCTCTCGGCAATGAGGTCACAGAAACAGCTGCGAAACGCGGGATCGAGCTATGCGCCGAAATGCGCGATACAGTTCACTCGCTCGACGGCACCCGTCCGGTCACTTGCGGAATAAATGTCCTTCTCGACGTCTATGCGCGTCTTGGCATCGGCGTTTACAGCGACAAAAAGGAATATAAAAGAGAACCTCTGCCGGAAGGCAAAGGCTACAAAGAAAAGCAATCCGGTTCGGCATTTTTTAATTATTGGGCGGAAAAGCTCGGCAAGTTATTTTTTGTGCTGAGCGATACCCGACTGGCAGAAAAAGCAGTGTGCGACATATCCCCCGCCCTTGACATTGTCGGACTAAATTACGCATCCTCGCGCTATGACAAGGATGCCGAAAAATATCCCGACCGGCTGATGATAGGCACAGAGACTATGTCCGCCGATTTGCCGTATAACTGGAACCGCGTTCTCAGGCACAAGCAGCTGATAGGCGACTTCGTATGGTCGGCATGGGACTACATAGGCGAGACCTGCATGGGATGGACATATCAGTCCTACAAGGGGCTTCCGCTCCTCTCCGGGCAGGGAATGATTGACATTACCGGTCTGCCTTTGGCGCAAATGGCATTTCTCCGAACCGTATGGGGAACGGAAACCGAGCCGTTTCTCGCTGTCAGGCCGCTCAACCATAGCGGAGAAACGCCGAGCAAGGGCGCATGGCAGTTCACAAATGCGCTCGACAGCTGGACATGGCACGGCTTTGAAGGAAAGCCGACCGTCGCAGAGGTTTATACAACAGCCGACAGCGTCAGATTGGAGCTCAACGATAAGGTTATCGGAACAAAAAAAGTCCGCCAAAACAAGGCTCTGTTCTCCGTAAAATATGCTCCCGGCACGCTCACCGCGATAGTCCTGGACAAAAGCGGAAATGAGGCGGGGCGCACCCAACTCATCAGCGGCGAAAAAGATCCGATTCTGACAGTCAAGCCCGACCGCTCGGTTCTGCCGCCCGATGGGCAGGCTCTGTGCTTTGCGGAAATTGAGTTCACCGACAAAAACGGAATCCTTCTTCCGTATATGGAACAGCGCGTTGATATAAAAATTGACGGCGACGCGGTCACTCTGCAGGGATTCGGCAGCGCGCTGACAAAAACCGACGAAGTTTTTATCCACCCTTATCATAATACATACCGCGGAAGAGCGCTCGCTGTGTTCCGCGCAGGGAAAGCCGACGGCAAATCAACCGTCACGGTATCTTCCGAAAATACAGAGCCTGTCTCGTTCTCCATAGAAGTGACGGGCAGAAAAGAGGAATAACAACATGGCGCAATTATACTGCAATCCGCTCGAAATAGCATATAAATATCAACATCCGCTGTTCGGAAAATATGCCTACAAGGAAGCGGCCGATCCGACTGTAATTCTCTTCAATAACAAATATTTTCTTTTTACCTCAAAGTGCGGAGGCTTCTATTATTCGGACGACCTGTTCCACTGGGACTTTCACGAGGACAGAAAGCTTGAAATACACGGCTATGCTCCCGATGTGAGTGAGCACGACGGATGGCTGTATTTTTGCGCCTCTTCTTATTCAAAAAAGAGCAGGATACTGCGCACACGCGACCCCTTTAAGGGCTTTGAGCTTGTCTCGGCGCCGTTTGCATTCTGGGATCCGCACCTTCATTTTGAAGACAACAAAGCGTATCTCTATTGGGGCTGTTCTTCAAAAGAGCCTATCTACGCGATTGAGATGGATATAAAGACGATGACTCCCATCGGCAAAAAAGTACCGATAGTGTCCGGTGACAAAGAGAACCACGGCATAGACAACAAGGATATCTATGCCGACAAAAAAATCAGTCTGTGGCAAAAATATATTAATCTGTTTGTCGGAGACGGCGCGTTTATCGAGGGCGCATTTCTCAACAAAATAAACGGCAGATATTACTTTCAGTATGCAACTCCCGGCACGGAGTTTCCGACCTACGGCGATGCGGTTCTGATTTCAGATAACCCGCTCAGTAAATTCGAATGGCAGAAGCACAATCCATATTCCATTGTTCCGTCCGGATTCACCTGCGGAGCCGGTCACGGCAGCACATTCAGCGACAAATCCGGAAATCTTTGGCACGCCTCCACGGTCTGCGTGGGTGTCAATCATAATTTTGAACGCCGTCTCGGTCTTTGGCCTGCGGGAGTTGACAAAGACGGATTGCTGTTCTGCAACCAGTATTTTGCGGACTATCCAAAGAACATCCCTGACGGAAAATTTGACCCGCTGACCGTTGAGCCGGAATGGATGCTTTTGTCTTATCACAAGGCGGCGTGCGCCTCCTCAAGCCGCAGCGGATTCGACCCGCAGAACGCCTTTGACGAAAGCATAAAAAGCGCTTGGTCGGCAACCAGCGGAAACAGCGGAGAATGGCTGAGCGTCGATCTCGGGAAAGAATATAATGTTGAAGCGGTACAGGTAAATTTTGCCGACTGCTTCACAAAAAAGAAGCGCGCCCCGATGAAAGAATACGGCGGAACGTTCACTCAGGAGAGATATATCGAAGAAGAACTTGTCCGCTATGAATACAGAATAGAATACAGTTCAAACGGCACCGATTGGGCTCCTTACGAAGAAACGCAGAACACGGTTTTTCCGCACAAGCTCATCCCTCGCCGCGCAAGGGCGCGTTATATCCGCATAGTCTTTGCAAGTGCTCCATACGGGCAGAATTTTTCGATATCCGGGCTCAGAGTATTCGGTCTCGACAATAATAAAAAGCCCTCGGCGGTTTCCGGCGAAAATGCCGAGAGAACAAGTGCCACTGAAGCAAGGCTCTCATGGAACAGTCAAAACGATGCTATGGGATATTGCATCCGTCTCGGAATCGCCCCCGATAAGCTTTATAACAGCATTCTTTTATATGGTCAAAATGACTATACGGTAACATTTTTAAATAAAGAAACAGAAAAGTATTATTTTGCAGTTGATTCATTCAACGAAAGCGGAATAACCAAAGGTTCGATAAACGAGTTTTGAGGAAACACTATGTTTGAAATTGATGAAATAGAAATAGAACACTCAAAAAAGGATGTAGTCACCGACAACACTCAACCGGTACTGTCTTTTTCTCTCCGCTCCGACGAGGACGGGTGTGAATTATGAAGCGGGAAATGCCTGCGTGCTGTACGGAAAACAGGGCGCGTGCAAAACAACAAAGACCAACAAGCGCTCTTATCCGTACATAACCCAAAAAGGAGAATACCGTGAATGCAATCCCTGCCAATATATTGCAAATATAAAAGACAAAACTGTTACCGGTTATAAATATCTTGATTTGTCCGATGCCGCCGGCATCATTGCTTCTGTCAGCGGCAGAGCACGCGGTAAACTTCGCCTGTTCACACAGATCGACGGCGATTGTATCGGAGAAATAGATATTCGTCCAAATACACGGCGGGCAAAGCCAGGTATTCGTTTCTCTCTTGCCGAGTCGGCCTTGTATTTTCGTTTAGAAGGCTCCGGCAAATTGAATCTGCTGAACTTCACCGTTACAACAAGCAAGGAGGATAACTCGTGAGCAAAAATGCTTTTCCCGACGGCTTTCTCTGGGGAGCCGCAACAGCCGCACCGCAGATCGAGGGCGGATATGATTCGGACGGCCGAACGCCCAGCATATGGGATGAAGCTCCGAAAGAAAAAATAAAAAACGGCGACAACTGCCATGTCGCCTGCGATCATTATCACAGGTACAAGGAAGATGTCGCTCTGATGAAGGAGCTGGGGCTGAAATCATACAGGTTCTCCGTATCCTGGCCGAGAGTTATCTCCCAAGACGGCAAGGTCAACCCCAAGGGACTTGAATTTTACAGCAATCTCGTTGATGAGCTCATTAAAAACGGAATCGAGCCGCTCGTTACGCTCTACCACTGGGATCTGCCGCTCTGGCAATATAAAAAGGGCGGCTGGCTGAAAAAAGATATTATAGACGACTTTGCTTTCTATGTAAAAGCAGTCGTCGAGGCTCTGTCCGACAGAGTAACATACTGGATAACCTTCAACGAGCCGTCCTGTTTTCTCATGAACGGCTATATGCAGGGAGTTCATGCGCCGTTCAAGCACCGCTATCTTGCCCTGCCGAAGTTCACGAAGATATTTATGCTCACAAATCGTCGGGCGGTCGAAACCATCAGAAAATACGCGAAAAAGAAGCCGCTTATAGGTCTCTCTTTCGCGTCGGGCGCGTTTATACCCAATGATGAATCAGACCCGAAGAGCGTAGAAGAAGCGTACAACAAATCGTTCAATGTGACTATGGGCACGATGAACAACCGCTGGTGGATGGATCCCATTCTTCTGGGCAAACCCGTCACCGCATACGGAATTTACGCGACGCATAAAAAGGATATGCCCCGCTTTAAAACAGATTTTGATTTTCTTGCCGTCAACCACTATGAGGCATTCAATTATTCCGCCTGGGGCGGCGACAAAAGCATTGACAAATCAAAGCTCAACACCACCTCGCTCGGCTGGGTAATAGACGGACGCTCGATTTACTGGACATTGAAGTTCCTTTATCGCAGATACCGCCTGCCGATAATCATAACCGAAAACGGCATGGCAAACAACGACAGCATAACGGACGGAGAAGTCAGGGACGATGTGCGCATCGGTTTTATCAACGACTACCTTTCAAATGTCAGAAGAGCCATCGATGACGGAGTCAAGGTTTTCGGATATCAGCATTGGTCGCTTATGGACAACTTTGAGTGGGCAGAGGGCTACGAACCGAGGTTCGGGCTCATATATGTCGATTATAAAACGCTCAAGCGCACACCTAAAAATTCCGCGTACCATTATAAAAAGATTATCGAAACAAACGGAGAGATAATACCATGAATCCGCTTTTTCCATTAAATGAATATATTCCCGACGGTGAAGCTCATGTTTTCGGTGACAGGGTATATCTATACGGCAGTCACGATGCCGAAAACTCGGACCGATTCTGTGTGCAGGATTACTCCGTCTGGTCGGCTCCCGTCTCAGACCTTTCATCTTGGAGCTGCAAAGAAAAAGTCTACCTGAAATCTCAGGATCCGAGAAGCCGCGACGGCCGCCTTGCAGATTACTATGCACCCGATTGCGTAAGGGGAAATGACGGGAGATATTATCTCTACTATTTCGCTGCGGGGCCGAACACATCTGCATTCGGTCCGATGTCTGTCGCCGTTTCGGAAAGTCCCGACGGTCCGTTTGAATATCTCAGCGATATCAAATATAAAAACGGCACTCCGGTTTTGAAGTTTCTTACAAACGACCCCGCAGTCATAAACGACAACGGCAGAATATGGCTCTATTACGGATGGGGGCTCGGCAGAGATTTCAGAAGTAAAGTGTTTTCTCCGCTCTACCGCTTTGTGCTCAGCAAACTGACCAACCGCTCGTATCGCGAGGTGACGGAAACAAAACCAAGCATACTTTCCTGCGCAGTTGTCGAGCTTGAAAATGATATGTGCATGGTAAAGAGCGAACCGAAGGCGGTTCTCGACAGCAAGACTACTGCGGATAAATCGAGCGAGCTTTATCGCCACCCGTTTTATGAAGCTCCATGCATACGAAAAATAAACGATTTGTATTATCTGATATACTCATCCGGCGAGAACAACGAGCTTGCCTACGCGACAAGCAATTTTCCGGACAGAGGTTTTCAATATCGCGGCGTTATTATTTCAAACAGCGACCTCGGCTATCGCGGCAACAAGCAGCGAAAAGCTCCCGCAGGAACGATACACGGCTCGATAGAACAGATAAACGGAAAATATTATGTTTTCTATCACCGCTGCACGAACAATACGGATTTCTCCCGTCAAGCCTGCGCGGAACCCGTAACAATAAACGCAGACGGAACAATAAATCAGGTTGAGATAACCACACAGGGTGTCGGTGCTCCCCTGCCCGCAGCTGGCGAATATTCCGCCGCTCTGTGCTGCAATCTGTATAACCGCCGCACTAAAAATGTTCAGGGAAACGGCAGAGGAGACAGACAGCCCAACATCGCGTCGCGAAACGGCGAAAGCTTTGTAACGGCAATTACCAATGGCACCGTCATCGGTTTCAAATATTTTAATTTCAAAAAGCCCGTCTGCATTTCTGTTACTGTCAGAAATGCAAACGGCAAGATGGATATAAAAATCGGAGACAAAACTGTTGGAATTATTCCTCTTTCTCAATCGACGGAATGGAAAACATTTTCCGTCAAAATAGATCCCGGAGAAAAAACCGATGCCCTGTATTTCATATATCGAGGCAAAGGGAAAGCAGATTTTTTGAAAATGGAGTTGAGCTGAAATGCCAATGTTTTTCACTTTACTGGCAAAAAAATATAATCCTTATGATATAGACAACGGGATGTTTGCAATGAACTGTGCAGCGCCCCGCAGCCTGCCCATAGTTTGCACAAAAATGATAGCCGACGACGGCTACGGAACAGCCACGGTAAACGGCAAGCCCGTTTCAAAGGGCAAGTGCGTCAAATTTGATTTCTCACCCCTGCCCATATATCTCCTGCCCGTTGGCGAAGCGGCTCATGACTTTGACAAGACCTACACCGTAAAGCTCAGCGGCTACAGAGATATTGACGGCAGACGTTTTCCCGACTGCACCTTCAGATTCAAAACCCCGCCCAAGCCGATTGATGACGGTCTGCACAAAGAAAATGAGCAAGCGGCAAAAGAGGTTTCCGATGAGGGCATCGTCCTGCTCGAAAACAACGGCATTCTCCCGCTTGGCAGCGGCAGTTCAATAAAACTGCTGGGGGCTTACAATGATTTTCGTATAACGGCAATCGGTGCAAGCCTCATAAAACCGCGCTGGACGCTGACCGTTCCCGAAGCCGTCGAACATTCAGGGGCACTCAGCATACGCGATAACGCTGAGACGGCTCTGTTCTTTATTTCCCGCGGCTCGGGCGAAAACAAAGACAACCGACCGATAAAGGGTGAATATTATCTGACAGACGAAGAAAAGGCGGCACTCAGCGAAGCCGCCGCAAAGTATAAAAATCTTATAATCATTCTAAACACCGGATATCCTATCGAGATGGGGTTCATCCGCGGTCTCGGTGCGTCGGCTGTTATATGGACAGGCTTCAGCGGCCAGCGCGGCAGCGAAAGCCTTATTGATATTCTCTGTGGAAAAGTCAACCCCTCCGGCAGGCTTGCCGACACATGGCCGATAGACTATTACGACTCGCCGTCCGCCAAAAACTTCATCAATCTCGATGACAACTCTCCTATCTACTCCGATGACGGAAAGCGCTTCGGCGCAAGCGTATATTACGAGGAACAGGAATTTGTCGGATACCGCTACTTTGACTCGTTCAAAAAAGACGCCGCTTATTACTTCGGTCGCGGACTGTCTTATTCCGACTTTTCCGTCCGCTCCTCCGCATCATTTGAAGGCGGCATACTCCGCGTCAGCGCAGAAGTTACAAATAACTCCGATGTTCCCGGAAAGGACTCTGTTCTCGTCTATGTCAAACCGCCGCACGGGAATGAACCGAGACCCGCAAAGCTGTTCTGCGGCTTTGAAAAGACAGCACTTTTAAAAAAAGGCGAACGCCAAACGCTAACGATCGACATACCTCAGAAGGATTTTTCGCACTATGACAAAAACATTCACGCGTTCATTCTCTCCAAAGGTCAATACGATGTTATGGTCGGCGGCGAAGCGGACAAGATCAAAACAATTTGTTCTTTCGTCCTTGAAGACGATGTAGTCTGTGAAAAAACCGTATCCGTCTGCCGTGAGGCAGAGAAAATAACAGGTGTTGACGAAAACGGCAATGTCCGCACGGACAAGACAAAAATCACTGAGGCTAAAAAAGCCATAGCAGTCCACGCCGAATATACAAGACCTTCTTATAATGAGCTGCCCCGATACAGAGGCAGTACCATAACGCTTTCCGATGTTAAGGATGGTTTGACTAAACTTGATGACTTCGTCTCACAGTTTTCGCTCAGGGAGCTGGCAGATTTTACCGTCTGCAACGGCTCCTGTTGGGGTCCCGGCAAAAGCGGAGCCGCCGGAAAACTCGCTTCAAGCAAGCGTCTGGGCGTGTCGACGCTGTACATGAGCGACGGCAACTGCTGCGTCAATCTCAACCGTCCTACGACCGGATTTCCGTCAAGCAATCTGCTCGCCGGGACATTCAACAAAAGCCTCGCATATAAAGTGGGCAAAGTGCTTGCGGACGAGTCAAAAGAGAACGGCATTTCAATAAATCTCGGTCCCGGCGGAAACCTTCACCGCAACATTCTCTGCGGACGCCATCCGGAATATTACTCGGAGGATCCGATACTGACGGGCACTTTAATGGCATATCAGGCGAGAGGGCTAGAGGAAAACGGAGTTATAGCGACATACAAGCATCTTATCGCCAACAACATGGAGTTCGAGCGCAAATCGGCGCACGGGATAATTGACGAGAACACCCTGCGCGACCTTTATCTGCGAGTATTTGACAAAGCTTTCTCTCTGTATAAGCCAGGCTGTGTCATGACATCATACAACCCGGTAAACGGTATCTATCCATGCGAAAACTCCGCACTGCTAAATGACCTTTTACGCGGCGAGTGGGGCTTTGACGGCTTTGTTATGACAGACTGGGGATCCTATGACACCGCTGACAGCATAAGAAGCGTCTGTGCCGGCACGAATCTGCTCACCCCCGGCAGCAAAAAACACTTCCGTATGATATTAAAAGCTGTCAAACGCAACGAGATATCAAAAGCCGCGCTTCAGCACAGCGTCAAGCAGATAGTGAAAGTTCTTGTGAGGTGCATATGAAAATCGTAATAGATAAAAATGCAAAAACCGTTCCTACTAATTTTTCCTGGCAGTTCGGAGTCGGAAACGATCATGCCTTTCAGCTGCACAGAAGGGATGTTTGCGATCATGTAAAGCTCGTTCACGATGAGCTCGGCATGAAATATATTCGCTTTCACGGCATTTAAAATTCTTTCTCAACTACATAAAGTCAGGCTTGTCCTGCCTGAAAGCAGCAAATCCGACATAGAATACGCCGCTTTTACCGACGGCGAAAAGGTTCAGGTGCTGATATATGCGCAGGATAATGATTACGGCAAATCCGAGAAAACGGAAATTGAAGTTGAAGTAAACATTTCCGCAAAATCGGTAACGGCGCAAATTATAGACAACAATCACTGCAACCCAAAAGCCGAGTGGGAGGCACTCGGCAGCCCGGATATCCTGACAAAGAGTCAGGTGGCGGAAATAAAAGCAAAAACTGCCCTTAAAGCAGAAGAGATTCCGTTTTCGGCAAGCGGCGGCTCAACAATTATAAAACTGACCATTGAGACAAACGATGTGATTTTGTTGAGCTTGGAATAATATAAGCGACATCCAAGCTCGCGGACATTCAGCGCTTAATAAACCGAGCAAGCTTTTATCAATGCTAAAAAAATCAAGGCAGAAATTATACATCTGCCTTGATTTTTTATTCTTATGTGCTTATATCACTCTTTGATTTTGGGATACAGCTCCGACCATTTTGAGTATTTTTCACCGTAGTATTTCACGAGCTTATCATCCGGCAAAATGCGGGTATAGCTTGATTTAACGCTGCTTTTCAGCCGCTCATATCCGTCATCCGGCAGGCAAGCTCTCGCACCTAAGAGCGCGGCGCCCAAAACGGCTCCGTGTTCAACCTCGGGAAGCAAAAGCTCAATGTTCAAAACGGATGCTATAATTTTTACCCACTCTTTATTTCGCGTGCCGCCGCCGCAGATTTTTGAAGTTTCGATATGTATTCCGAGATCCCGGATAATATCGAGATTTTGCTTTATCGCAAAAGCGACGCCCTCTAACACCGCAAGCGTCATTTCGTCTTTTGTCGTATTGAGAGACAAGCCGAAAAATGCGCCGCGAATATTCGAGTCGTTTATCGGCGAGCGCTCACCCATGAGATACGGCAAAAACATAACCTGACTTTTGCCGATATATTCCGCGAAGTCTCCATCATATGACGATTTTGTTATACCTTCGACCCACCATTTTTGGCAGCTTGCCGCCGACAAAATACACGCGAGATAATGATATTTGCCCGTCGCGGAGCAAAATGTGTGTATCGCTCCGTTTGGCACATAATCAAACTCGTCGCTTGCGACAAAAATCGTGCCCGAGGTTCCGAGCGAAATGTTGCAGTCCCCGCTTTCAATTGTATCCGTTCCGATTGCGGACGCCGCATTATCTCCCGCGCCGATAACTATTTTCACATTTTCATTCAATCCGAGCTCATCGGCAACGGACTTTTTGAGCGTTCCTACCGCCTGATAGCTCTCATATACTTTGGGCAGTTTCTTTTCACCTATGCCGAGCACGGACAGCATGGTCTCAGACCAGCAGCGGTTTTTCGTGTCGAAATACAATGTACCCGCGGCGTCTGAGCAATCGGTCGCAAACACACCGCTGAGCCTGTACGCCACATAGTCCTTCGGCAGCATTATCTTTTTTATTTTCTTGAAATTCTCCGGTTCATTGTTTTTCAGCCAAAGTATTTTCGGCGCGGTAAAGCCGGAAAATGCGATATTGCCGGTATTTTGCTGAAGCGTCTTTTTGCCGATAATATTATTAAGATATTCGGTCTCAAGCGAGCTTCGGCTGTCGTTTCACAAAATGGCGGGACGGATCACATTGTCGTTTTCGTCGAGCACGACAAGGCCGTGCATCTGCCCCGAAAAGCTGATTGAAACAACACTGTTTCTGTCAATGTCAGATACAAGCTCTTTTATTACTGAGATGCTGCCGTCATACCAGTCCTGCGGATTTTGCTCGCTCCAACCGTCTTTGGGATAATAGAGGGGATACTCTCTTGACGCCGTTTTGACAATCGCCTTTTCGCTCAGCAGCATTCCCTTTACCGACGAGGCTCCTATATCAAGCCCTATGAAGCAGTCCATTTGCCGCACCTCATTTAAACAGAATTCGGTTTATTTCACTCTGAATCTTTTCCTGTCTGCCGGATTCCGGAATTTCACAGATCTTCTTTTCGCAGGCTATCTCGGACAACTGCGAAAGGGTCGTATCGCCGTTTCTGATTTTCTGACCCAATTCGGAGCTGAACGAAGAATATTTTTTCTCAATAAATTCATCGATTGTACCGTTTCCTATAATTTCGGCTGCCTTGATAAGACCGAGAGCAAATGTGTCCATGCCGAGAATATAGCCATAGAACATGTCCTCTGCGGTGTTGCTCGTTCTGCGGTTTTTAGCGTCAAAATTGAATCCGCCTGTAAGTCCACCGTTTTTGAGCACCTCATACATGCACATCGTTGCACTGTATGCATCAAAGGGGAACTCATCGGTATCCCAGCCCAAAAGCAGATTTCCCTGGTTTGCGTCAATGGAGCCGAGCATTCCGTTTACGGCGGAAATTCTCAACTCGTGCTGGAAGGTGTGACCGGCAAGCGTCGCGTGATTGGCCTCGATATTCAGCTTGAAATCCTTGTCGAGTCCGTACTGTCTCAAAAAGCCTATTGCCGTTGCGGCATCGAAATCATATTGATGCGTCATGGGCTCCTTCGGCTTGGGCTCGATATAGAAATCTCCCTCAAATCCGATGCTTCTGCCATATTCCACAGCCATGCGCATAAGAGAAGCTATATTTTCCTGCTCAAACTTAACATCGGTGTTCAGCAGAGTTTCGTAGCCCTCTCTTCCGCCCCAGAACACATAGCCTCTGCCGCCTAGCTTAACGGTAATATCAAGCGCCTTTTTTATTTGCGCAGCGGCAAAGCAATAAACATTGACATCGTTGGTGCTGCCGGCGCCGTTCATAAACCTCGGATTGCCGAACATATTTGCCGTTCCCCAAAGGCACTTTATGTCCGTGCCGTTCATCTTTTCAAGGATATAGTCCGAAATTTCATCAAGGCGTGCGTTTGTAACATTTATGTCCTTGTCCTCGGGGACTAAATCGACATCGTGGAAGCAGAAGTATTTAATACCAAGCTTCTCCATAAATTCAAAGCCCGCGTCCACCTTTGCCTTTGCGTGCTCCATAGTGCCGGGAGCTGCTCCGAAAGACTTGTCGGCCGTACCGACGCCGAACATATCCGCGCCTGCCGCGCCCAGATTGTGCCACCATGCCATGGCGAACGGCAAATGCTCGCTCATCTTTTTGCCAAAAATCACTCTGTCGGGATCATAGAACTTGAAAGCAAACGGATTTGAACTTTGCTCGCCCTCGTAATTTACCTTCTTTACAAAATCAAAATATTCCATAATATCAGTCTGCCTTTCTTATATAATAAATTTGTTCAATCAAACGCTGACCGTAAGCTTATTGTTCATTGCGTCCGCGCTGTCCTGACCGACATAGAATGTGTATTCATTCTCCAAATACCATTCTCCGGCCTTTTCGTCATAAAATTTAAGGTCATCCTTATAAACAGTCACGGTCTCTTCGATCTCTTTTCCCGCCGGGACATTGACTTTTTTGAAGCCTTTGAGCAGCTTCACGGGATGATCTCCGTTTGCTCCCGCATAGACCTGAACGACCGTCTTTCCGTCGAAGCTGCCGATATTCTTGATTTTCAGCGACACTTCTATGCTACCGTCTTTATTTTCGGCATGTATATCGGAATACTCAAACTCGGTGTAGGAAAGACCGAAGCCAAACGGGAACGCAGCCTCTTTACCCTCCTTGTCGAGCAATGTATAGCCGTGGTAGTAGCCGTAGTCGATAACCCTTGTTTTTTCTCCGGGGAACAGAAACTTCGGATAATCATTTTCATCCTTGGCAATTGTAAACGGCAGATGACCGCTCGGAACCGCTTTGCCCGTCAGGATATCCGCAAGCGCGTTTCCGCCCTCCATTCCGCTGTAGAAAGAATGAAGTATAGCGGACGCTTCGTCTTTCCATTCTTCAATGACATACGCACTTCCTCCGACGATATCAACGATTGTGTTCTCACAATCTGCGCAGATGCGGTGAATAAGCTCCACCTCGTTTGACGGAATACGCAGCGAATATCTGTCGCCGCCGTGCGCCTTTTCTGCCGTACCATCCTTGCTTGAGAAATTCGCGAGATTTTCGCCCTCCTGCTTATAATCGCTGCCTACGCAAATCAAAACGCAGGAGCACGACTTGATTTCATCAAGCTTTGACGATATATCAAGGCTTTCGCAAAGGACAACATTTTCTTTTCCGAATGCATTGCAGAGGCCTTTATACGGAGTAACCGTATACGGACTCGCAACGCTGCTCGAACCATGATCGCCGACATTGATTTTGTTGGCATATCGTCCGACGACGGCTATTTTCTTGACATCGCTAAGCGGAAGTATTCCGTTGTTTTTAAGCAGGACAGTACCCTCGCACGCAACTTTTTTTGCAAGCATGGCATGGGACTTACAGGCGATAACATCCTTGGACTGATGTTTAATTTTTGGTGTTATCTTTATTAAGCCCGTCAAAACATTCCGAACTGCCTTGTCGATATCATCTTGCGATATTTTCCCGTTTCTTAAATATATTGGCAGCATGGTATACAGTATCTTCATCGGCATCTCGACATCCATGCCTGCCTTAACAGCTCTTTCCCCGTTTCTCAGGGCAAACAGGAAGTCGGTAATTGCAAAGCCCTCAAAATGCCACTGATCGCGCAAGACATCCGTAAATAGATACTTGCTTTCGCAGCAGTGCTCCCCTCTAAGAAGATTATAGGCACCCATAATGGACATCGCGCCGGCGTCAATGCACTTCTTGAAATGGGGGAAATATACCTCCTGCAAAGTCTTTTCATCTGCATGGACATCCACTGAAAATCTGATGTTTTCAATGCTGTTGCAGGCAAAATGCTTTGGACAGGCGATAACGCCGTTATCCTGCACCGCTTTTGTCAGTGCAGCGCCCATTTTTCCGAGCAGAAACGGATCCTCGCCATATGTTTCCTGCGCTCTGCCCCAGCGGGGATTGCGCAAAAGGTTAATGCATATACCGGCAAAATAGTTGGCGCCGCCTGCAATCACTTCTTTTGCAATGGCTGTGCCGACCTCATATTCAAGCTCATCGTTAAATGAAGCGCCTCTCGCCATTGAAACGGGGAAGCAGGTGCTTTTACCCATAACAACACCGCGCGGACCGTCCGAAAAGGCAACCGTCGGGATCCCCAAACGCTTAATCCCGCCTGCAATGCACGGTCGGTAGTTGTACTTTCTGCCCTTTGTAAGCAAGTCATAGCAATTTCGCATAGCAAACTGCCTGCCTGAAAGCATTTTCAGCTTCTCTCTTAATGTCATTTCGCTGCACAGCTGTTTGCAAACCTCCTTCAATGTCTCACTTGTCGGAGATTTTTGGTATACCGCTACCGCATCATTATAATTCATAATCGTGCTCATTTACAGACATATTTTTGTTTTATCCCATGTTCATTATATAAAATGAATCTTGATTATAAAAGAAATATGTTTTATAATAATGGAAATATATTTGTACGGTGATTAAATTATGGTCGTTTATGAAGGACACAGAAGCGTAAAAGGCGAGTATCTTTATAATCAGGTAGACAAAAATCTGAACTTTCAAAAGCACACACATTGCAACTATGAAATTGTGTTCTGCCTGGGCGGTTGTCTGGTGTGTGAAGTGGGAAACAAAAAATACGAGCTGCACAGCGGCGAGGGAATGCTTATCCTTCCCGGATATATTCATTCTTTCTGCACACCCGAAGAAAGCGAGGATTATCTTTGCGTTTTTTCAACCGATCTTGTCTCCCTATTTTATGAAAAAACAAAGATGAAATCACTTTCCGACACGAGGTTCTCGTTTGACAACAGAAATGACATCGATATTCTGACGGACGAGAACAGAAGTATTTTTGCAAAGCAGGCTGTCCTTTACAGGCTTTGCGCCGCCGTGTTTGAACAAAGCGAAATAGAAAAAATTGATGAGTCCTATTTTGCACTCACCAATTCTCTCTCAATGTATATTCAAAATAACTTCACCAAAAAGCTGCGGCTTCAGGATATAGCAAAACAATTCGGCTACGATTACAGCTATCTGTCTTCCTTCTTCAACAAAAATTTTGACATGGATTTCGCCTCATTCGTCAACAAATACCGCATTCAATTCGCCTGCGAGCTGTTGAAAGACACCAACGACGATGTGACCCAAATCGCAATGAAATGCGGATTCTCCACCATACGAAACTTTAACCGCGTTTTCAAGAACGAAACGGGACAAACGCCCAAAGCCTACCGTAAATTAAACAGCTCAAATTCGCCATCAGATTCGGAACAGCGGGAAGACAAATAAAAAACCTGCAACGCATCTCAGGCGGACTGTCACCGTTCAAAACCGCACCCCGTTTATCAGGCATTGCAGCTTGACAAGCGGGGTGCGATTCACATTTACGGGGGATTACAGAAAAGATCAGGTCAGACTGATTTTATCTATTCGTTCGAGCTCGTCGCTCGTAAAAGATGTGTTTTCGATTGCTTTTATATTATCGAGGATTTGCGACGGCTTTGACGCGCCTATCAAAACGGAATTGACAATTCCGTCTTTCAGCACCCATGCAAGTGCCATTTCTGCAAGAGTCTGGTTTCTCTCCTTTGCAATTTCCGAAAGCGCGCGGACTTTTTTGAGCTTCTCTTCGGTTATCGCGTTGACGGAGAGAAATCTGCCGTCGGTCATAACCCTGCTGTCGCTCGGAATGCCGTTCAGGTATCTGTCGGTCAGCAGCCCTTGCGCGAGCGGACTGAAGGCGATAATGCCCTTGTTCAGCCTTGCGGCGGTGCTTTTCAGACCGTTGTTCTCGATTGTTCTGTCAAATATCGAATACCTGTTTTGATTTATCACAAACGGGCATTTGAGGTCTTCGAGAATGCTGCACGCCTTTTCGAGATTTTCGCCGTCATAGTTGGACACTCCGGCATAGAGAGCCTTTCCGCTGCGAACCGCCTGCGCGAGCGCGCCCATTGTCTCCTCTAGCGGAGTCTCGGGATCGAGGCAGTGGTGATAGAAAATATCAACATATTCAAGTCCCATGCGTTTGAGGCTCTGATCAAGGCTCGCGAGAAGATATTTGCGGCTTCCGTTTCTGCAGCCGTAGGGTCCCGGCCACATCTCATAGCCCGCCTTCGTGCTGATTATCATTTCATCGCGGTATGCCCTCATCTCGTTGGCAAAAATTTTGCCAAAATTCTCTTCCGCGCTGCCGGGCGCCGGGCCGTAATTATTTGCCAGGTCAAAATGCGTGATGCCGTTGTCGAATGCGGTGAAGCAGAGCTCTTTCATGTTTGAATACTGCGCGTTATCGCCGAAGTTATGCCAGAATCCGAGCGACACCGCCGGCAGCTTCAGACCGCTTTTTCCAAGGCGGTTATACTGTATTTTCTCATATCTCTTTTCGTTTGCAAAATACATCTCAAATCTCCTATATATACCCTTGTTATTCCGCTTCGACCCAGCCGGAATAGAGAGTTATGCTTTCGTTGACCGTATCCTTGCTGATGTCAAATGCTTTTGTGCAGTCTCTGTCGCTGTACCAACCGGTGAACACATAGCCCTCTTTGACGGGGTCGTTTTCAACATTGACAAGCTGACCGTGCATAACCTTCTGATTCTCTATCTGAGAGCCGCCGTTCGTGTCGAAAGTTACCGTAAAACCCGCATGGCTTATTGCAAAAACTACACAGGCAATAAGAACAACAATACCCACGAGTATAAGCCTGTCGGCGGTTTTTACAGATATTTTGACATTTCTGTAAAGCCCTCCCGGCTTTCTTTCTGTCGTAAGACCCATTGTGCTTTTTTCGTTATCCATGGTTTCACAGCCTTTCGGTTTCAGCATTCGTTATCTGCGTGCGAGATATTTACGCATATCGATAGCGCAGGCAATAAGGATTATCATACCCTTGATGATATAAAGCATATTTGCGGACACGGAGAGGAAGTTGAGTCCTGCAAAGATTATCTGTAAAAGCAGAACGCCGACAACTATTCCGCTTATCTTTCCTGTACCGCCGACGAACGACACGCCGCCTATAACGCAGGCCGCGATGGCGTCGCATTCATAGTTGAGTCCCGTGTTTGCGGAGCAGGAGGCGATACGCGCACCCTCGATGAATCCCGTTATGCCGTACATAACGCCTGCAAGAATAAACACAATGAGAATAGTCACAAAGACATTTACGCCCGAGACTCTTGCTGCCTCTTCGTTTGAACCGACTGCAAACATATTTTTGCCGAACTTCGTCTTATTCCAGACGACCCACATGACAGCTGTCAAAATGATTGAATAGAGAACATATTTCGGGATCGCAACGCCGTCAATCGAGAACAGCGTGCCGGTGATAAATTTAGTGTAGGACGGATCGAGACCGGAGAGCGTCTGTCCGTTGTTTCCGCCTATCATAAGATACATAAGAACCGTACCGAAAACGATAAGCTGGGTCGAAAGAGTGACTATAAACGGATGAAGCTTGAACTTGGCAACGAAAAATCCGTTCACAAGACCGACTGCGGCGCCTATGACTATAACCGCGAGGAGCACGACGATCAGCGGCATCGTGTCAAGACCCTTGAACATCTTGTTCGCATAATCGCTCATCTGGAGCAGAGAAGCAGCAACACAAGCCGTGAGTCCGACGCAGCGGCCGGCGGAAATATCGGTACCGGTCAGCACTATGCATCCCGCAATGCCCAAAGCGATCGGCAGTTTTGCCGCCGTGAGCGAGATTATGTTCACTATTGATGAAATGCTCAGGAACGCCGGCACCTTGACCGCAATAAAAATCACGGAAATCGCGATTATTATATACATCGCGTTGTTGAACAGCAGATCCGTCACAAGTCTTTTTTTATCGCCGCGGTCTGCCGCTTTGAATTTTTGGAGCCAGAGCGAAACGCGCGAGCGCTTTACTTTTTTTGCACTTGTATCAGCCATGATGATTCCTCCTTAGACATATTTCGCCGCAAGGGTCATTATTTCTTCCTGGTTCGTCGTTCCTGCGTCCACTTCGCCCGCGAGTCTGCCGCCCGACATAACGAGTATCTTGTCGCAGACGCCCAAGAGCTCCGGCATTTCGGAGGAGACCATGATAACGGTTTTTCCCTTTTTGGCGAGGTCGAGAATAAGCTGATATATCTCATATTTCGCGCCGACATCAATTCCTCTTGTGGGCTCGTCGAGCAGGAGCACCGTGGGGTCGGTCAGAAGCCACCTTGCAAAAATGACCTTCTGCTGATTGCCGCCCGAAAGAGAGCTTATCTTCGTCTCCTGGCTGGGAGTCTTTATTTTCAGGGAGTTTATGTACTTGTCGGTAGTTACCTTCATTTTCTTCTTGCTGACGAACGGACCCGTCATATACTTCTTCAGGCTTGCAACAGTCGCATTCTCTCTGATGTTGAGAATGCCGAAGATTCCCGTCGCGCGCCGTTCTTCGGTCAGAAGCGCAAATCCGTTTTTGATCGACTCGTGAGGAGTTTTGTTTTTTACCTCCTTGCCGTCAAGAAAAATCTTTCCGGAGCGGCGCGTCGTTATGCCGAAAATCTGTTCAAGAAGCTCTGTTCTGCCCGATCCGTCAAGTCCGGCGACACCGAGTATCTCTCCCCTGTTTGCCTCGAAGGACACATCTCTGAGATTTGTATATTCGCTGCCGAGGTTTTCGACTTTCAGAAGCACATCGCCGATCTCGTTATCCTTTTTCGGATAGCGGTTCGTCAGCTCGCGTCCGACCATGAGTCTGATTATCTCGTTCATGGTAAGCTCGCTCGCGGGCTTCGTCGCGACCCATCTGCCGTCGCACATTATTGTGACCTCGTCGCTGATACGCAGTATCTCTTCCATTTTGTGCGAGATATAGATAATCGCGCATCCGCGGTCGCGGAGCATATTGATTATGCGGAACAGATGCTCCGCCTCTTCCTCGGTAAGCGACGATGTGGGTTCGTCAAAGACGATTATTTTTGAATTATAAGAAACCGCTTTCGCGATCTCAACCATCTGTCTCTGCGAAACCGGCATAGTGCTCATTATTGTTTTGGGGTCAACATTTATTTCAAGCTCTTTGAATATTCTCGTCGTTTCGTCATACATTTTCTTTTCGCTTGTAAACGGAAGAAATTTTGAAACAGTCGGGAATCTTCCGAGCCACATATTATCCATGACATTGCGTTTGAGAGCCTGGTTGAGCTCCTGGTGAACCATCGCGACTCCGTTTTCAAGGGCTTCCTTGGAGTTTTTGTAATTCACCTCTTGACCGTCGACATATATATGTCCGCCGTCCTTGCTGTAAACGCCGAAGAGGCATTTCATAAGAGTTGACTTGCCCGCGCCGTTTTCGCCCATAAGCGCGTGCACCGTTCCCCTTCTGACCGTCAGCTGCGCATGGTCGAGCGCCTTGACGCCAGGGAACGACTTTTCTATATCCACCATTTTGAGCAATACATCTTTATCGGAGTCCGGCTTATTTATATTGGTCTGCATATGTTTCACTCCTGTCTGCATCTGAGTTTTACGGTTGGGGCATAACGCCCCAACCGCAAATTGAAACCGTTTGATTATTCGCTCTCAGAAGTGTAAGCAGAATAGGGTATATTGACTCTCCAAGTGCCGACCGTGTTTGCGGAATCGATGCCTTCGAGCGCATTTGTGCCGTTGAGCAAATTCTTCATGACGGTGGTTATAGCGGTTGCCATACCCTCGGCATCCTGCTTGATAGTGCCTATCATCGAGCCGGACTTGATAGCCGACTTCGCAGCATCTGTTGCGTCAACGCCGAACACGGGGATAACAGTCTTGCCGTCCTTGTTGTAGCCCGCGGTCTGAAGAGCGGATATTGCGCCGAGCGCCATCTCATCGTTGTTCGCGATAACGAGCTCGATCATATTCTTGTTGGACTCGGTGTACTGTGCGAGAGCTGTGCTCATATAGTTTGTTGCGGCGGCAGACGACCACAGCCCGTCCTGGTCAACGAGGTACTTGTTCTTGTTTGCGGAATCGTAGAACTTGAGCTCGGGCTTTCCGGCAGCCTTGAGAATCGCGTTTGCGTCCTCAACACCGTACTTTGTACGCGCAATGGCTTCCATGTTGCCTTCCTGACCCTTGAACATAACGTAGCTGATGACGCCGTCGTTGTTGAGGTCGAGCTTGCCGTAGTTCTTCAGGACATATTCGCCTATCATCTTGCCCTGCATATGGCCTGCCTGCTCATAGTCCGTGCCGACGAATACGCACTTGTCATAGCTCTCGATAACGGACTGCTCAACGGAGCGGTTGAAGAATATAACAGGAACGTTCTTCGCCTTGGCGAGATTGATGATGTTCTGCGCCGCGTCGTTTGAACCGGTGTCAACGACATTGACGATAAGCAGCGAAGAGCCCTTTGCAAGAGCGGTCTGAACCTGCTCGGTCTGCGTGGTCTGGTTGCCGTTGGCGTCATAGTCATTGTAGGTATATCCGCTGTCGCTCAGGATCTTGTCCATCGACGAGCGAACGGTGGAAATATACGCGTCGCTGAAGGTATAATAAAATACGGAAATCTCACCTTTTGTTGAGCCCTTGTCTCCGGAGCCGCCGCCGGACGAGCAGGCGGCAAAGCTGGCTACCATGAGCACTGCCAATAATAATGCTAACAACTTTTTCATAAGATTACCTCCTTAAAAGAATTTCTTCGTTATCAGCATCTTCATTATAGCTTCGGGATTCAAAAAACAGAATGAGATTTTCTATCTAAAATGTATAAAATTTTACGATGCTGTCGAATCAATATATACACTTTGCCGCTTTAGCGAGAAAAAACCGCCCGGATGCTTATTTCTCACATCCGGGCGGTTTTGTTAATCATATTTATCGAAGCCGAAAAGGATCTTCTGAACATCAGCCGAGAACATATTGCTTCGGTCAACGACATAGACATCTGTTTTTATCACGCTCTCGGTCTTCTTGCCCGAGAGTATGTTCGCCGCGTTCATAACGGCGAGATAACCCATGGAAAACGGGTTCTGTACAATGAGCGTATCGAGTTCCCCCGTTTCGAGCATACCGACACATTCCGTGTTGTTGTCGAAGCCTATCGCGCAGACGCGGTCTTTTAGCCCGAGCTCCTTTATCGCCATTCCAACGCCGAGGGTTGACCATTCGTTGAATCCGACAAGAACATTGATCTGCGGATTCTCTTCAAGAAGCTTTCTTGCGCCCGCGGTCGCGCTCTGGGTGTTGGACGAAACGCTGACCATAGCGACTATCCTGGCGTTTTTAACGTTTTTAATTTCGTCCTGAAAGCCCTGCAATCTCTTGCTGCCGGTTTCGGTGTTCTCGCCGTAGTTTACTATTCCGATATTGATGCTCTCCTGCTCTCCGCAGAGCTTCTGCGCGACCTGAGCGGTTTTCAGTCCTGCTGAGTAATTGTCGGTTGCGATAAACAGCTCTTTGTCCGCCACATCAACATCGCTGTCCACGGTTATTATTTTTATGCCCTTCTCCGCCGCCTTGCGAACAGCCGGGGCATTTTTTTCATAGTCTATCGCGGACAGGATAATGGCGCCGACATTTCGCGAAACGGCATTTTCTATCATTTTGTTCTGGGTTTCGTAGTCCTCCTCGTTATCCGGTCCCTCGAAAGTGATATCGATATTGAACTCGGTCGCGGCGGAGAGAGCGCCCTTTTTCACATCGTTCCAAAAATCCGATTCGCTCCCCTTTATTATTATGGCGACGCTCGGGGTGTCGGAATCAAAGCCCTGCCCGTCCTTGCATCCGGATAAGCCGCAGAGCAAAAGGACGGCAATCATAATCAGCGCTGCGCTTCTCTTAATATTCATTTTCCCGTCCTTTCTCGATCTTCGGAATCCTTATAGTGACGGTTGTGCCGACATCGAGCTCGCTGTCAATAGAGATTCCGTATTCATCGCCGAAATAAATTTTGAGCCTGTCGTTGACATTTTTAACGCCGATGCCCTTTGAATCGCTCCTGTCTTTTTTCAGGATAGTCTCGCACTGCTCTTTAGTCATTCCGAGTCCGTTATCGGAAACGGTTATCACAATATCCTTTCCGTCGCCGTGAACGCAGATGCGTATCTCGCCCTCGTCCACCATTCTGTCGAGCCCGTGATAGATGGCGTTCTCGATAAAGGGCTGAATAGTTATCTTGTTGCACATATATTCGAGCAGACTCTCATCCACATCGAAAGAATAAGTGAACTGATTTTTGTATCTGTAGCTCTGGATTATCAAGTAGCTCTCGGCGTGGCGCAGCTCGTCGCGGATAGTGATAAACTCGTTTCCGTGGCTGATGCTTATTCTGAACAGCTTCGCGAGGGCACCGACCATCTCAACCGCTTCTTTGCTGTTATCCTGCTCGCACATCCATTGAATGGAATCGAGCGTGTTATAAAGGAAGTGGGGATTTATCTGCGCCTGAAGAGCCTTGAGTTCGGTCTTTCTGAGAACTATCTCCTCATTATGCACCTTTTCCATGAGCGACTGTATCATATGCACCATGTGCTCAAACGACGCGGAGAGGGTGCTGAATTCAACTACATTCGCCTTGTCCGCTTTATATTTATATGTTTCCGCCTGCTTTTCAAAGCTCTGCATTGACGAGACGAGGCGTCTTACGGGTCTTGTGACCGTCCGCGAAAGCAGGAAATATACAGTGACGGAGATGATAAGACTGAACAGCAGCGCAACAGCCATCCCGACCGCTATCTGCCTTTTGACGGACTGAGCCACTTCATCGGTAAAACTGACTCCGACTATCTTCCAGTTGCATGAATTAAGGGACGAAACCGTGTAAATATTGTCTTCTCCCCTGTGAACGCCGTCCGTCATTTCTGAAACTTCGTCGGTATTCTCTTTTTTGATGCCGGAAAAAAGCATCTGCTGCTGCGGATGGTAGACTATCCCGCCCTTTGAATCAATAATATAACAGTATCCCCTCTGGCCTATGCTTATCTTGTCAATATATTTCGCAATTGAAATAAACTCGAAATTGACGGCAACAAAGACCTGCTTTTGAAAAAGATCTGAATATTTTTTCTTTGCAATGGTCACGACCCACGGGTACTTGTTCTCATAGAGCGTGTCAACATGGGGCTGGGTTATCGCATAGCCGTCCTTGAGGCTCGAAAAAATCGATTTGTCAAAGGACAGATCGGTCGCATTTTTCTTTGCAATATCGCCGCTGTCGTTTTCGGTCAGAAGAATATTGCCGTCGGTGTCATAAATCGTTACGCAATAGATATCGTCCTCAAGCCTCGCCGCAGTTGAAACAACTTTTTCAAGCGACTGCAGGCTGTCGCAGCTGTCCGCCTCGTCGCAGAGGTTGTCCAGCTTGTTTTTGATAGACGAGATGTAATTTGAAACCGTGCCGTTCGCCTGCGACACCGACTGCTTTGACGAGACATACGCCGAATTGAACATCGTCCTTTCGTAGAATACACCGAAAAGGAGCGTGGCACCTACAGTAGAAAACATCACGCCGAACACGACTATTGCGATTATGAGCGTTGACAGTTTTATTCCGGCGCGTTTAAATATCTTTCCCACCCAAACGCTCCTCTCTGTATTTGTTCGGCGAGACCCCGTAATATTTTTTGAAGCAATAGCTGAAATAGTGCTGGTCGCTGTAGCCGCATTTTTCGGATATTTCAAGCACCTTCATCCCGGTGCATACAAGCATATCGTAAGCCGCTCTCATTCTGCGTTCGGTGAGAAGATTCACAAAGTTTTCCTTTTTCGTCTTCTTAATAAGAGCGCTCAAATAATTGGGACTGACACCCAGCTCGCTGCTCACGCCCGTTAAGGACAGGGTCTCGTCCGAATAGCGGTTGTCTATGATCTGCACCACCTTATCGCACAGCACCTCGCTGTCTCTTCGCTGCGAGCGGGCTATGATTGTCTTTGCCTTTTCGCAGAAATCGATCAGATCGTTTTTCATAACGCTTTCGCTGCTGTATGAGGTGAGCCGCGCAAAAATAGGATTTGAGGAAAAGAGCGCCAAAAGCTCCGCTTTTTCGGAAACCGCGCTTGTTATTCTGTAAACCGTGGAGATTATCTGCATAACCAAAAGGTCGGCGTTTTCGGGCGTGTTGCTTTCATACAGGCTGTTAATAAAGCCCTCGAGCTCGTTTTCCCTTCCCACCTTTAAAAGCTGCTCCAATTTAACGGCGGATTTTTCAACTTTATCAAGCTCTAATTCGCCGTCGCGCTCCTGGTCGTTTATAAAGCGGATCTCGCCCGCGCCGTCTGAGGTGTAGCGTCTGGCGGTTATCGCCTGAAAATAAGCCGAGGAGCAGGCAGATAACTCGGAAAAGCCGCGGCTTACGCCCACAGTGCACCTTTGAGATAAAAGTCTTTTCGCCGTCTGCACTATTTCCTTAAGCGGCATGTCCATAACCGAGGAAATATCCTCGCTGCCGTCTGTTACGGCAAGGGTCACCACTCTGCCGTAAACCGTAAAGCTTACCGAGCGCATATAGCGCGACAGCACCGTGTCGATAAAAGAGGCGTGCTTTTCATTAGTGCACTTTTTTCGGTTTTCATCGCTGAATTTGGAAACCAGCACGCAAAATACGTTTTCTTCGCCTTCGCCGATTATTCCGAGTTCCGCCGCACGGCTGAAAAGCGCGGCTTCATCGGGCTTTTCCTCATTGCTTCCGAGCATTAAGGGAAGCAGGAATTCATTCACCGAAAGGCGGTGAAGCTGCAATTTAAGGTCGGTATCCGGCGCAGTCAGAACGCTGCCGAGCTTTTCATCCATTTTGCGGTTGATCTCCTTAAGCTCGTCAGTCAGCTCCGCGGGGGAAATAGGCTTTAATAAATAGCTTATTATGTTGTATTCTATGGCGGTGCGGGCATATTCAAAGCTGTCATACCCGCTCAATATCACTATCTGCACCATAGGCCGCAGCTGACGCACACGGCGTGCAAGCTCAAGTCCGGTCATCATGGGCATCCGTATATCGGTAATAATAAGGTCGGGTTCGAGCGTTTCGGTAAGCTCAAGCGCTTCAAAGCCGTTTTCCGCTTCTCCCGCCACCTCAAAGCCGGCAGACTCCCAATCGACTCTTTCAATCAGCGCACGGCGCTGGTCTCTTTCATCCTCTACCACAAGAACGGTATATTTCATTAAAATACCCCCGCTTACATTATATATTTAGTATAATATAAACGGAGGCAAAAATCAAGTAAGTTAAATTTAAAAACGCGGGAGAGACCTTTTTATCGGTCTCCCCCGCTTGCTTGGGGGGAGGCATATTTATTTTTCATTCCAGCCGGCATAAAGCGTAAGGCTCTGCCCTGTCGGCGGGAATACCACCGTGCTGCACGCACGCGTACATTCGCGGTCATAAAACCAGCCGCTGAAGGTACTGCCGGTGTTTGTGGGAACAGGCAGCTCTGCCGTATCCCCCGGGACGCCCTTTATATCGGCTAATTCGGCGCCGCCGTTTGTATCAAAATGAATAACGGTAAGCCCCTCTTTTTCCCTCCAGCCGGCATAAAGCTTTGCGGTTATATCCTTTTTGGCTCCGGTTATTTCTTCACCGGCGCTGTACAGGCACTCGGGCTCTGTAAACCAGCCGAGGAAATCATGCCCCGAAAGTGTGGGAACAGGCAGCTTTGCAGTGCTCAATACCTCCCCGGGAACAATGCCCACGGTTTTAAAAAGCTTATTGCTGCTGTAAAGCTCAACAGCAGAGGTGCGCTCAATTTTTATATAGTCAAATTTAACGCTTATCTTGCCGTAGCTGCTTGTGCTGTAAAACTTATTATTTGAGTCGTGCGAGAACATATAAAGCATAAGGCAGGGACTCGCGGTGTTATTAAGCGTATCGGGCATTTTAATATCAAAGCTCTCGGTTATATACCCGTCGGTATTCGCTATTTCATCCTTAATTAGCCTTATGTCCTTTGTTAAATCATCGGTTATGCTGCCGTAGTTCGTCTGGCTCAGGGCTATGCCGAGCTTGCCATTTACAGTTTCAGGGCGATTATAGCCCGAAACACTGTAGCGCACGGTCACACGGTAGCTGCGCCCTGCGGTGAGCGCTTTCGGCATAAGC
>ERZ857745.399-NODE-399-length-67699-cov-5.722488_pt1 | contig 67699 bp, 67 predicted proteins | sample MGYA00519699_ERZ857745 | MGnify/ENA primary metagenome ERZ857745 (study PRJEB31778, sample SAMEA3449357) | human gut metagenome | biome: human gut; feature: human-associated habitat; material: faeces | place: United Kingdom | collected 2010/2012 ... | reverse complement strand
ATGACTTTGAAAAAATCAAATCTGGGAATTCATGATGTGAGTAAACATCTGAATCGAAAGATTGATTCCCAATTAGATCAGATAATTTTCGATCCGGGAATTCATGATGCAGATAAGAAAGTTGTGAAAAAAGTGTTAAAATCTTTCCACGATCCATCCCTCCCATGATATAATCAGAACATCTTACGAATACAATACAGGGATGCAACATTATAATGTGGAAGAATAAACAAATCAAACAACGAGCACGCAAATCTCTAAAAGCCAATTATTTTACGATCATCATGATCACCTTCCTGCTGGCATTCTTCGGCATCATTTCCAGTGAAAGCTCACAGTTCATCGGAATGCCCAGCACAGAAGAAATTGCACTGGGCCAGACGCAGCATACGAATAACAAAATCGAAGGCGTCAATACCTGGGAAAGCTCAGATATCAGACCCGGTCTGGTCAGCTATCTTGGAAATTACTTCTCCACTACCGATTCCCGCCAGGAAATCGCCTCTGCGACTATGGATAACTTCAAGGGCAGCGGTGGCTTTCTCTATAACATCATGTATCGTGTCGATCAGTTTATCTTTACTCACGATGCGGCTGCTCGTGTCACACTGATCCTGGCTATAGCCGGCTATCTCGCCTATGCTTTTTTACTTCGGAATATCCTCCACGTAGGGTTTTCCCGCTTTCTGATGGAAACAAGGACCTACACGAAAACACCGATACGCAGGCTCTTTTTCCTGTTTAGCAAAGGACGTGTCATGTATTCAGCATTTACCATGATCGTGCGCACTTTGCAGCTGGCTCTGTGCGGCATTGCCACACTTTTGATCCTGGGGCTTACCCTGTTCCTGACCCAATTGACCAGTTCCATCCTTCTACTGTCCATCGGGATCCTGGCAACCGGAACGGCTGCATGGTACTGGATCTCGCGCTGCTATGCTCTCTACCTCGTTCCCTATATCCTCGCAGAAAATCCAGAAGTGACCCGCAAGGAAGCCTTCCAGCTTTCCGCTGATATGATGCAGGGAAACCGGATCCACGCCATCGGCTATGATCTTTCCTATATTGTCTGGGGGATCCTCTCCCTGTTCACCTTTGGCCTGCTGAGTGTATTTTACATCACACCGCAGCGCTATCTGGGCAGGACCGAGATCTATATGACACTGCGCCGAAACGCCATCGAAGAAAATCTGCCGTACTCTTACTGTCTTAATGATGAATACCTGGAACAGCCGCCGAAGCCACTCCTTGAAGAAGAGGGGATCCAGCCGGATGAAAATATGATCCTCTATCCGACTGCTTACCCTCAGCTGGCTCCGAAACGTCACAACTGGCTCATCGAACACATCCAGGATATGAATCCGACCCGCCATTACACCCTGCTGACGCTGGTTCTGCTTTTTTTTATCTTCTCTGTGATCGGATGGTGCTGGGAAGTGCTTCTTCACCTGATCAAGCAAGGAGTCTTTGTCAAACGAGGTGCTTTGATGGGTCCATGGCTGCCGATCTACGGTTCGGGAGGAATTATGATCCTCGTATTCCTTCGCCGTCTTGCAAAGCGCCCTGCGCTGCTGTTCCTCTGCATCATGACTCTTTGCAGCACGCTTGAATATATGACAAGCTGGATCATGGAACAGGTGACAGGTCTGCACTACTGGGACTACAGCAGTTTTTTTATGAATCTCAACGGTCGTATCTGCCTGGAAGGTGCCCTTACCTTTGCAGTTGGAGGATTTATCTTCGTCTACATCGCTGGTCCGTTTCTGGATAACCTGCTGTCAAAAGTACAAAAAAAACAGAAGCTTGCTGTAGCTGCAATACTCCTGTTGTTGTTCAGTGCTGATGTACTCTATTCTCATTTTCATCCCAATGAAGGCAAAGGCATTACGACAGAAGCCAGGCAGCTGCAGATCTATGCCCGATATGCATCAAAACCACTTTTTCTTCTTGAAAATGAGGATTTCTATAATTGTCACTGCGATCGAAGCTAAAATAATGATCGGATAACTGTACGACCATCCCACTTCCGGCATTTTCACGTTCATACCATACCACCCTACGATCAGAGTCAGCGGCATGAATATGGTAGTAACAATAGTCAGAATAGACATCACTTTGTTCTGCCGGATGTCGATCTTAGCCTGATACACATCACGAAGCTGCTGTGCTGCCTCATGAAGGCTTGCAGTTTCCGCATACAGCTTGGTCGCCTTGTTGTCAAATGACTGAAGTCTTCGTTCCACGATGCCGTCAAAAATATCTGATTCAGCCAGCTCATCTACCATATAGTTTAAACTCCGATAATAGACCATCAAAGCCCGGAGTTCTTTTTTATTCTGCATAATGAAGCTGGTAAAATTATGGGGAAGATCACTCACATTCTCTTCCAGATAATCCTCCATCTGATCCAGCACCATGCTGTACTTTTGCAAAAGCAGCATATCATCCGAGATCATACAGTCCAGGATACGCACGAATACGTGAGAGATATCCAGATCACGTATCTTCTGCCGTTTTGTCATACGTTCCAGGACATTGTAAAGCATGGAAGTTTCATCTAAAAGCAGGATCCTGGACTCCGTTACATAAAACCCCACAGAAACCTTGCTTTCAAGCACACTTCCCTTCATTGGAACGACAAAAGTGCCTACTACATGATCTTCAAATACATCGATATTATCAATACTGTTTTCCTCGTAATGATACAGCAGCAGCCCGCTTTCATCCAGCATTCCGTACTGCTGTGCAAACTCCGCTTTTGATACGATTTGAATATATCCGCAGGCCGGTTTTTCATCTTTTCGCACCAGCTTCTGATCTTCAATCGCATAAAAAAGCTCCCCCGCCGGACGAGGAAGCTCCTGTTCGAAAAAGATCCCACAGTCTTCCCTCAGCGCAACCGTCCGCTTCATTTTTTGCATAAAATCATCCGAATCCAAATGGTCTTTCTGCTTCATGATACTCATCTCCCCTGCTATTCGCAGTGTTCTCTATGATACGCCTTGGCAGCGATACAATCGTTCTGGATCTGTTTGCTCAATTCTTCCACACTATCAAATTTTCGCTCCGGGCGAGTCATTTTCACAAATTCGACCTTGATCTTTTTCCCGTACAATTCCTTATTAAAATCAAAGATATGAGTCTCTACATTCTTTTTATAAGAGCCTATGGTCGGCTTGACACCCACATTGGTCACGCTGGGATACCGCACGCCATTATACGTACAGTACGTGATATAAACGCCGTTTGGCGGCGTTACCATCGTATCATCGATCATAATGTTTGACGTTGGAAAACCGATCGTCCTTCCAAGCTTGTTTCCCACTACGACCTCTCCACCAATAGCATACATTCTGCCCATAAATCTGTGACATTCCTCCAGCTTGCCATCCTTGATCAGCTCTCTGATGTACGTACTGCTGACCACGATCCCGTCGATTTTGAACGGCTCCTGGATGTGGATTCCGAACCCGTGCTTTCTGCCTTCCTGCATCAGCACCTCCGGTGTCCCCTGTGCCTTGTGTCCAAAGGTATAATTGAACCCGCAGTACGCTTCCCGGATCCGGAATTTATCCACCAGGATTTCCTGTACGAAACGCTCCGGTGACATGTTCATGATTTCCCGCGTAAAAGGAATGTTGAACAAATAATCGATCCCGAGAGATTCTATGATCTCCGCCTTCTCTTCCGCATACAGAATATTTTTTACCGGAGGCACATTTTTCAGCAACGTCCTCGTATGATTGGAAAAAGTAAACACCGCGCTCTTCAGCCCGGCAGCTTCCGCATTTTTCACCGTTCTTTCGATGATCTGCTGATGTCCCCGGTGGACTCCGTCAAAATTTCCAAGAGCAACCACCGTTTCCTCGATGTCTTTGATTTCCTCCAGTGAATTAAAAATTTTCATAATTCCTGCCTCGTTACAAATATTTTATCTGCCTTTAAAGTCTTCTCTTCTTCATTGTAATAGCCTGTTCCCAGAAAAAGACCGCTCTCCTTCTCATACACACAGTACATCTGGTTATATGCTGTCTGACGAGAATTTCTCCCGGAAAGTTCTCGCTGCGGCTCTTTCGTCACCGTCACCTGATGCCACCTGATGCTGTTACCGCTTGCAAAATACAGAGCTCGATCTTTGGGCATCGTGCATTTCCCAAAATGGATCAATGGATAATCTACCGGTAAAAGATACGCCTCTATTTCCTCAGGACTCATCTGCTTTACTTCCTCAGGCTGCAAAGAGCGTTCCAGTGAAAAAGCTCCGCTGACCGTCCGGGTAAGCCCGCTCATCACAGCTCCGCATCCCAGTTTCTCGCCCATATCTCTGCAAAGTGACCGGATATACGTCCCCTTAGAGCAGGTCACTTCGAATACGACTTCCTTTCGCTTCAGATCGATTTCCTCTATCTCCAGATTTTCGATCCTCACCGGTCTTGACTGGATCTCCAGTGTTATTCCCTGCCGTGCATATTCATAAAGCTTCCTGCCTTTTATTTTCAGCGCAGAATACATTGGCGGTTTCTGCAAAATATCCCCGCAAAAAGACTCTGCCGTCTGCCGGATCTGATCTTCCGTAATGCCTTCTGTGCTTCTTTCCTCCAGGACCTCGCCCCAGATATCTTCCGTATCCGTCACGATGCCTAGCCGCATGCAGCAACGATATGTTTTACACCCCAGATCCATGTACTCCATGATCCTGGTAGCTCTGCCTATGAATACAGGCAGCACACCTTCTGCCATAGGATCAAGCGTGCCACCGTGCCCGACTCTTTTCACACCGGTCGCGCGTCTGCACACCGCTACACAGTCATGAGAAGTCCATTCCTGCGGCTTATTGATTACTAAAATGCCTTCCATCTATTTCTCCAGCGCTCGTTCTATTTCTTCCTTCAATGCAGCCCATGCTTCTTTAAGGGACATATGCATCGTGCATCCCGCCGCTTTTTTGTGGCCGCCGCCACCAAACTTTGCAGCGATCTGATCGACGCCGCCCCAGGATTTTGCCCGAAGACTCACCTTGATGCCCTCTTCCCGCTGCTTTAGAAGTGCCGCGATTTCCACGCCTTCGATATTTCGCAACAGATCAATGGCACTTTCTGCATCTTCCATCAGCGCACCGGCAGCCTCCGCCATATCTTCCGTCACATAAGCAATGACCGCCTGATCCTTTGCAAAACTCTCCATCGTATCCAGGATCTTTATCTCCAGATCCAGCTTACTACGTTTGATGTTCTGATACAGTGCGACCGTCACTTTCATGTGATCCACACCCAGATCCAGCAGATCCGCTGCGATCCGGTGAGTATCTCCCGTCGTATTAGAATACTGAAAGCTCCCCGTATCTGTTACGATTCCCGTATAAAGCAGCTCTGCTGCCACCGGCGTTGGTTTCAGTCCCATCGCCTGGAGCAGCTTGTAGATGATCTGGGAGCACGCCGCTTCACTGCTGTCGATATAATAGTGATCGCAGAATCCTTTTTCTGTAAAATTCTCCGCTGCCAGATGATGATCGATGCAAATGGTGCTCCCGCAGCTTTGGTACGTCTTTTTTCTCTTATTCAGTCTGCCCTCATCGCTGCAGTCCACACAAATGCAAAGATCAGGTCTGCCGAAATTCTCCGCATCCTGTGTGCAGCAGCTGGTATCCAGAAAACTGAGATATTCCGGAGCATCTTCTTCTAAAAGCACTGCTGCTTTCTTGCCATGCTCCCGCAGTGTATCACAAAGTCCGCATGCCGAACCGATGGCATCCCCGTCCGGATTGATATGCGGGAAAATCAGGATGCTGTCAGCCTCCTGGATTGTTTTCCCGATTTTCTCTAATGACACATTTGCTATCATGTTCTATTCCTCATCCTCATGGTCGATATCCAGATCCCGGATGATCTTGGAGATATGTCGTCCATACTCCATGGAATGGTCGATCTTAAAGATCAGTTCCGGCGTATGACGCAGCTTGACCTGACGTCCGATCTCATTGCGGATAAAACCTTTCGCACGGTTCATGGCATCCAGAGCCTTCTGCTGCTCTTCCTGTTCGTTTTCCGCACCGCTGGTGCTCAGCACCGAAAGATATACTGTCGCATAGCTTCCATCGCTGGTCACTTCAACTGCTGTGACACTGATCATTGACGAAAGCCCCGGATCCTTCAGTTCCCGCAGAAGCAGTTCACTGACGATCTTACGGATCTCTTCACCTAACCGACCCTGTCTGTATCCTTTTCCCATAAGATTACCTTCCTTACTAGTCTCTCTTTATCTCTTCCATCGTGAAGCACTCGATGATATCGCCTTCCTTGATGTCATTGTAGTTTTCAATGCCGATACCGCATTCATAACCCTGAGCAACTTCCTTTGCATCGTCTTTGAATCTCTTGAGGGATGAGATCTTGCCTTCGTGGATAACGATGCCGTCACGCACCAGACGGATCTGTTCATTACGAACTACTTTGCCGTCCGTTACGTATGCACCTCCTACGATACCGACACCAGGAACCTTGAAAGTATTTCTGATTTCCACTGTACCAAGAACGACTTCCTTGAATTCCGGATCCAGCATACCCTTCATGGCGTTTTCCACATCATCTATGATATCGTAGATAACACGATATGTTCTGATCTGTATCCCTTCACGCTCTGCGATGGAACTTACAGCTGCGCTCGGTCTTACGTTGAAGCCGATCACTACAGCACCGGAAGTTCCTGCCAGCATGATGTCGGACTCGTTGATCGCACCTACGCCAGTGTGTACGATCTTAACTCTTACTTTATCATTAGACAGCTTTTCCAGAGAAGATACGATAGCACCGACAGAGCCCTGTACGTCGCCCTTGACGATCAGGTTCAGTTCCTTGACTTCGCCTTCCTGGATCTGGCTGAACAGTTCTTCCAGCGTCGTGCTGGAGTTTCTTGCCAGAACTTCTTCTCTCAGTTTATCCTGTCGTTTTTCTGCGATCTCTCTTGCGACCTTCTCATCCTTCACGGCATTGAACACGTCACCTGCGTGTGGAACATCGGTCAGACCGAGGATCTCCACAGCAGTTGCCGGACCTGCCTGACGGATTTTTTCTCCCTTATCATTGGTCATGAGTCTGATCTTGCCGGAACACGTTCCTGCTACGATGCTCATGCCTGCCTTTAACGTACCATTGAGCACCAGAAGACTTGCTACCGGACCCTTTGCCTTGTCCAGACGAGCTTCCAGAACGGTACCAAGAGCCAGTCTGTCCGGATTCGCCTTCAGTTCCAGGACTTCTGCCTGCAGCAGGATCATTTCCAAAAGGTTCACGATCCCTTCCCCTGTCTTGGCAGATACCGGCACGCTGATAACATCTCCGCCCCAGTCTTCCACAAGAACGCCCTGCTCTGCCAGGTCCTTCTTTACGATGTCCGGATTTGCACCTGGTTTATCCATCTTGTTGATAGCAACGATGATCGGAACACCTGCTGCCTTGGCATGGCTGATGGATTCGATGGTCTGCGGCTTGACGCTGTCGTCAGCAGCAACGACCAGTACAGCGATATCCGTTGCATGAGCGCCTCTGGCACGCATTGCCGTGAATGCTTCGTGTCCCGGTGTATCCAGGAATACGATCTTCTGACCATTGATTTCAACTTCAGATGCACCGATGTGCTGAGTGATTCCTCCGGATTCATGGGCAGTTACGTGCGTTTTACGGATCGCATCCAGCAGGGACGTCTTACCGTGGTCAACGTGACCCATAACAGTGATGATCGGAGCTCTCGGCTTCAGATCTTCTTCTTTATCTTCGAAGGATTCGATTCCTTCCTCTTCTGTCTCTTCCTTGACCTTGCCGATAGCCACCTGCAGACCCATTTCTTCAGCCAGCAGCACTACTGTATCTTCATCCAGATTCTGGTTTACGTTAGCCATAACGCCCATCTTCATCAGCGTCATGATGATCTTTGATACAGATGTCTTGGTCTGCTCTGCAAAGCCAGCTACGGTGATCGGTACATTGATCATAATGGTTCCTGCCGGCAGTTCTACAGTTTCTACTTCCGGTTCTGGTGCAGCCTTCGGCTTGTTGTGCTTTTTGTTTCTTACTTGTTTTTCCAGGGACTGCGGCTTTCCGCCCTTGCGGCCGCCCCGTTCCAGCTTGGAAAACTTATCGTGTTCTTTTTCCTTGTTCTTCTTCTCGCCTCTGTGGGAAGTCGGCTTGGATACTGCCACATCGCCGGCAGCATCATCTCTTCTCGGAGCAGGTCTGCTGCTGCGATCCTGGCTCGGGCGAGCGTCTTTCTTTTCGCCCGGCTTGCCGCCTTTGCGATCAAATGATTTCCGTTCGCCACGCTTTTCATTTTTTCGATCGCCGGTTTTGCGGTCACGATCTCCGCCCCGCTTCTTTTCTTCGGCTTTTTTCTCTTCCTGACGCTTTTCTCGTGCTGCTGCACGGCGCTCTGCCGCTTCCGCTTCTTCTCTTCGCACGTCTTCTGCTCTTTTGATCACCTTAAGCCGTGTCTGTCTTCTCGGAGCTTCCGGCTTCTTTTCAGCAGGTTTCTCTGTCTTTTCCTGTTTCTGTTCTGTTTTTGTTTCCGGCTTTGCAGCAGTCTTCTTTGCAGGCTGTGCCTTCGCTGCGCTCTGCTGTTCTTCTGCAGGAGCTGCCGGCTTATCAGCCTTCGCTTCTGCTGCCACCTGCTTCGCAGCCTCTTCTTCTGCGATACGCTTTTCCAGCATCGACTTGGAGACTACCGGCTTGCCTTCCGGCGGCTTTGGCCTTCCTTCGACTTCCTTTGGCACGATCGGCTTGCCTGCCGGAGGCTTTGCAGCTGTCCGCACAGCTGGTTTTGAAGCAGCTTTCACAGTCTTCTTCTTTTCCGGCAGCTTGATATTAGCCGCTTTGACTGTCACCTTAGGGCCACCGTCCTTTTTTTCTGCATCCGATTTCTTCGCCCTGGTACGCACTACCTTCGTTTCCGTATGTGTACCACCCTTTAAGATGGTGTTTTTTACTGCTGTCGTATCGATGTCTGAAAGATCATCGCTGGTTCCGGACACTTTTATTCCCATGGCTTTCGCTTTTTCGAGAACCTCATCGCCGCTCAGGCTCAGTTCCCGGGCCAGATCCTTTATTTTCATACACACTTCCTCCTTACTGTCCACGAGGGACTTTTTCTATTCTAACTCCCGCTCGATTTCCTTTGTAATCGCTTCTGCAAAACCCTTGTCGCATATGGCAAACACGTTTCTGCCGGAAGCTCCCACGGCATGTGATAATTCCTCACTATTACCGTATTCTATATGATTTACGCCGTACTTTCGGATTTCCTTCATGATTTTTTTTCGGCTGTTTTCCGAGATGTCCTCCGCCAGGATCATCAGTTTTACCTTTCCCTTCGCCATAGCAAAGCTGCAGGTGTTGACGCCGGTCAGAAGATTTCCCGATTTTTTCGCGAATCCGAGATAGCTAATCACTTTTCTGTTCATATGTCATCAGCTCCTCAAAGATTTCTTCAAGCCGTTCCTGTGAGATCTCAACGTCGAAGCTTCGCTGCAAAGCACGCCGCTTGCGCGCCTTTTCCATGCACTCCTGGCTCGGACACAGATATACGCCTCGTCCCTTTGCTTTTCCGCTGAGATCCACGCTGAGATTTCCCTCATAGCATGCGATCCGCACAAGACTGTTTTTGGGTTTGGATTCCATACAGCCTACGCATCTTCGCATCGGGATCTTTTTATTCTTCAATCTCATCGCCCCTATCTGCGTCATCTTCATCTACATACTGGATGCCATCATCCTCTACATCGTCAGTCTCTTCAGGCTCTGCAGCATCTTCTGCTGCCACCAGCTCAGGATCTTCTGAAGTCTCCGTCTCTGCAGCATCCTCCGTGTACTGGATGTCGTCCTCGTATTCTTCGAAATCTTCATCTTCATATACTTCGATTTCTTCCATGTATTCCGGTCCGTCAAAGAACTGTGTATGGCTCTTGATATCGATTTTCCAGCCGCAAAGTCTTGCTGCCAGTCTTACGTTCTGACCTTCTTTGCCGATAGCCAGTGAAAGCTGATAATCAGGGACTACTACTGTCGCCGCTTTTTCTTCCTCGTCGATCAGTACTTTTTCTACCTTTGCCGGGCTGAGAACGTTCTTGATCAGGATATGCGGATCATCATCCCATGTCGTGATGTCGATCTTTTCTCCGAAAAGTTCATCGACGATATTCTTGACACGGCTTCCGCCTGTGCCGACACACGCTCCTACCGGATCCACATTTTCATCTTCTGTGTATACGGCGATCTTCGTTCTGGAACCAGCCTCTCTGGCAATGCTCTTGATTTCTACCGTGCCGTCTTCGATTTCAGGCACTTCCAGTTCAAAGAGCTTCTCTACAAATCCCGGATGTGTTCTTGAAAGGAAGATCTGAGGACCTTTCGTGCTCTTTCTTACATCCATGATGTACGCCTTGATCCGGTCATTGACTTTGTACCGTTCACCAGAAGCTCTTTCCCCTGCCACCAGGATACCCTCGGTATTACCCATGTTGACAAATATGGTTTCATTGCTGATCCTCTGCACCACACCTGTGATCAGATCTCCCTGACGGCTGATGTAGTTGTCAAAGATCATGCCACGCTCTGCCTCGCGGATCCTTTGCACAACTACCTGCTTGGCAGTCTGTGCCGCGATACGACCGAAATCCTTCGGCGTTACCTGGTATTCCACCACGTCCCCTACCTGGTATCTCGGGTCGATCTCCAGAGCTTCTTCTAAAGAGATCTCTGTGAATTCGTCTTCCACCTCATCTACGACATCTCTGCGCATCAGCACATCCACATCACCGTCCTCACGGTCGATGTTCACTCTCACGTTCTGAGAAGTTCCGTAGTTTTTCTTATATGCGGAAACAAGTGCCGATTCGATCGCTTCGATCAGGACCTCCTTCGAGATTCCCTTTTCTTTTACTAAATCATTGATCGCATTGATGAATTCCTTATTCATATTTTTTTCCTCCCACTTTAGAAAATAACTGCCAGCTTTGCCTTTGCGATTTCAGCAAGCTGCAGATGCCATTCTTTTCCGTCGTGATCCTGCACAGTAATGGAATCACCTTCCATTGTCTGCAAGACCCCTTGTATATTTTTAGTGCCGTCCTTGCCCTTATAGAGCCGGATCTCCACCTCGCTGCCCAGATATCTCTGGTAATGTTCCGGTTTGACCAGTTCCCGATCCATGCCCGGCGAAGAAACCTCCAGGTAGTAGTTCTGCTCCACAGGATCCGCTTCATCCAGCTTCTCGCTTAAAAAGCGACTCACCTTCTCGCAGTCCTCTGTCCCGATATAGCCTTCGCCTTCCGGTTTATCGATGTAGATCCGAAGGAACCAGTCCTTGCCTTCCTTCACAAATTCGGAATGATACAATTCCAGCCCCTCTTCCTGCAAAAATCCAGAAAGCAGCTCCTCAGCCAGCACTGTTATTTTTTTCTTTGCCATAAAAACTCCTCTTGCTCCACTGACAAAACGAAAGAGTGGGCGATTTACCCACTCTTACTCGAATTACTTAGGTTTGTTGTATTTATATTATCATATAAATATTGGAATTTCAAGGGGTTTTATCGGGTTTTGGGAGAAAAACGCCTTTGGTTTTCAAACTTCTCAATGTTGACAACCCACAAATTTAGATTGAATCATATAAAACTATTTGATATTATCATCTTACATTTTCATGATAAATGTGTCAACGCAAAATATGCCGCGCCATAACAAAAACCAACACAATCCACCATAACGAAAGGCAATAAAAAAAACTCTGAAACGTTGAAATTCCAAAGAGTTTTTCGTTGTAATTGGTGGAGCATAGGGGGATCGAACCCCTGACCTCAAGATTGCGAACCTTGCGCTCTCCCAGCTGAGCTAATGCCCCATATGGAATTTTATTATAGCACATCCGGGTTTCGTTCACAACTGTTTCACAACGGATTGACACTGTCTTTCTTTACAGTAAACTTGTAATCAAACGCTTTATATGCCTTGTCACCACTGTGCGCCCAGTATCTATAGTAATACGTTCTTGGAGACAACTTTCCAAATTTGATTTTGCTGTTTTTGAGTTTTCTCCCACTTAAACGAATATTTCTTGTCGTGTAAAATCCTATATGATACAATAAAATAAGAGGAAAGCCGTAGAAAACGGCTAGCCAATTTTGGTTTTAATGACCGCTACCGGCTGCATGGGAGGCGGTCATTTTATTTCCCGTACAATTCTGTACAGAATCAATAGATAAACTACATTCATAATGTACTCTACCATTTGGGGTGTATTTCCGTTTACTTCAATGGTCAGGTTATTTGCACGAATAATCATTTGTGGTGAAAATGCAGACCCTGACTCTACATCTGAAATGATTTCCGTTGGGCATAGTTCTGCAAACGTTTCCGGACATGCTTCTATTGCTGCTTCTTTCACTTTGCGAAGCCAGTAGTAATACATATTCCTGGTAATGTCTTTGTCTTCACAGTACTCATCAACCGTCAGGCCGGAATGAATCCGATCCTGAATGATAGCATTCCACTGGGAAAGACGAATATTTGTAGTTGCAAGTTTGGTGTCCATGATAGCCTCCTGTTTGAAAATGTAGGGAAAAGTTGAAACCAACTTTTTAAACCTTTCCTAACATTATCTCAAATTTAGAGGAGCATGAACAGATACCACTGGTTTACCACTTACGATACCGCACCAACATATATAAATGTAGGCACGGTATCTCTCGTTTGCAGGCTTATTGCCATGCTAAAAGAAGATTAATTTAATGTCACGCATGCAATATTGAAAGTTTTCGTTTTAATTGTTTTTAGCCCCAGCTGCCCTTGAGAATAACCCAAGGATCATGTCCGGTCAGATAATATTTAGGGTCAAATTCATCAGCAATTGCCTTCAGCTTATTGTAGCTGTCATATGCTTCCCAGTGGTCATAAACAACACTGTTGAACAGATATGGTGACATATTGTCCGGAGCAGGTGTTATCTCAACTTCTGTTCCGTCAAGCTGTACCATGCTTGTCTGCTTAGGGAACAGACACTGATTCATATGCGGAAGGTCTCCTGTAATAATAAATCTGCCTTCTGAAGTAGGCACTACTATTGCCATACTTCCCTTAGTGTGTCCAGGAATTTTGTAAAGCTCAATGCCGTTAGGAAGAGTAAGATCTCCGTCAATCTGATATATGTTCTTGAGAACCTTCATATCATCAGGTGTTCTCTTGTCAAAGTCGCTTCTTACTTTCTGTCCCGGAACCTGATAAAGAAGATTTATATATTCATCTCTCTGGAAATAAGTCTTTGCATCCGGGAATAATGCGAGGCCGCCTGCATGGTCATTATGCAGATGTGTGTACATAACAGTTCCGATGTCTTCAGGCTTAAGTCCATGCTTAGCAAGGGCATCGAGTACATACTGGTTTCCGCCTTCTGCTTCGTATCCGCCCCAGGCACGGCCGTTTACGATATTATCCTGATGAATACCGGTATCTACCAGAATGTTTTCTTCACCGTTCTGAAGAAGAAATCCAGTGTATGGAATATCGATCATCAGATCCGGGTCTAAACCGGCTGTCATTACGCCCTTAGGCACGTTAATCTTTCCATAATAAAGTGAATAAATTTTCCAAAGCTTACTCATAATTAAACTCCTTTCTTAACTTGATCACATTCCCGCGGTCAGTACCAGCGAAATGAACGGGAATATCACAATAATAATGGCATGAATCAGCATTGTGATCAGGAATGGAATTACTGCAACAAACATTCCTTCAACTTTAACACCTTCATATTTTTTAGGAAGTGCTCCTTTAACGGAGAATACGCACATTCCAAACGGAGGTGTAATAAGTCCCATATGTACAAACAATACGATAACAATACCAAACCATATAAGGTCAAATCCCATATCTGCAATCAGCGGTGCCATCATAGGAACCGTAATAAGCATTATGGATGTCGAGTCGAGTACGCATCCGAGTATGATGATTACTACCATGAGCAATGCCAGTATCAGGTATCTGTTGGCATTTAATCCCATAACAACATCACTGAGCCATACAACTGCGCCACTCATTGCCAGCATTCTGGAATACATTGTTGCTGCTATAAGCAGGAACAGGATCGAAGATGCTGAAGAAGCAGTTTCAAGAAGTGCATTCTTTAATCCGCTTAAATTCATACCGGATAAAAATCCTATGATAAGTGCGCCTAATGCACCTACACCTGCAGCTTCTGTCGGAGTGAAAAATCCTCCCCAAATTCCGCCCAGAACCAGGATGATAAGGAGAATTGTAGGAATTACGCTGATGCATACCTTGGCAAAGCTTTCTTCTTCAATTCCGCCTGCGGCTTCAATCTTTTCATCCAGCTTGTTTTCTATATCCTTCTTGCTTCTCTTATAATATCCCGCTTCAAACATTTTCTCCGGTTTGAAGATTGCATATCCCAAAACAAGAACGGAGAACATTACCGCCAGTAATATACCCGGCAGTATACCGGCTATGAACATCTTTCCGATTGATACTTCCGCCAGCATACCGTAAAGGATAAACATAAGGCTTGGCGGAATGAGCATTCCCAGTGTTGAACTTCCTGCAACACATCCTGCTGCCCACTGCGGCTTATAGTGATGACGTTCCATTTCAGGAACGGATATTTTAGCAAAGATAGCTGCTGATGCGATTGCTACACCTGTTATTGCTGCAAAGACTGCATTCGCAAGTACAGTTGCTACTCCAAGGCCTCCCGGAATCTTTTTAAGAATTTTTTCAAGGAAAGCGAACAGGTCCTTTGCTATATTCGAATTGCTCATGAATGCCCCCATGAGCATAAACAGCGGTATGACCGCAAAGGAATAACTTCTCAAGGCTTCAAACGAAGTTGTTCCCAGAATGTACAATCCGGAATCGATATTGCCGGACATGAGAACTATTCCCAGCACGCTCATAAGTGCTAATGAAAAACCTATATGAACACCTGCGATTACGCAAACAAATAGGCCGACTACCACAATAAGTGCTACTGCTAAACTACTCATTCACGCCACCTCCGTTTTCTACGCCCGCAAGCTTGTCTTCTTTTTTTAGAGTAATCTGCTGCAGTACATATACGGCACAGCTCCATGCTGAAAGCAGAGACCCTAAGATAATTATTCCTCTAACAGGCCAGTTTGGCCATTTAAAGTTGCCTGTAATCTCATATGAATGAGTTTCGATCGCACTGACGAACGGTTCCCAGGCAGATATAATAATAAATACGAACAGGAGAAATCCCAATGTGTATGAGATTATGTTCAATATCTTTGCTCCTGTAAATCCTACTCTGTCAACTACGATTGTAGTTCTGACATGACTCAAAGTAGCTGTCGCCCATGGAATCATGAAAAATGCTATTCCTACAATGGAGTTTCTTACTATTTCAGAAGCTCCTACAAATGAAGAATTGAAAAAGTTCTTCGCAATTACATCATATGTGATGATCAGCATTATTATCAAAATCCATATAGCTCCGGCAAAGCTCAACCCTTCTGAGAGCTTTCTTATGCCTTTATCAATTTTTAATATAACACCCAAAGCTTTCACCTCCTAAGAAAGAACAAGGTAACTAATATAATGGTTTTTAACAGAAATTATAATTCTTCACTCCAATCTCGTGGCAGTTCATAGCCTGTTTCCTTAAGCAATTCGATATATCTCTTCATAATTTCCGTGCCATTATAACCGGCTTTGTTTGCATCTTCTACCCATGACTTGGCCATGTTAGGAATCAGCTCTGCATACTTTTCCTTTTCGCCAGGCTTCATTTCTACTACTGTAAGGCCGTTGTCCACCATATGCTGCAAACCCTTTTCGTCCATTTCGTTGGCGATAACTCCGGATTCAACAGTGTATTCACGTCCTACCTCTATGAAAATCTCCTGAACTTCCTTTGGCAGTTCGTTGAATTTGTCTTTGTTTACAGTAATATATCCGCATGATACTGCACCTAAATCAAGGTTTGTCTGATACGGCGCCACTTCATAAAGCTTATATCCGTCTGATGATGCCGGGTACATTACCCATCCATCATAAACGCCTGTCTGGAATGAAGTGTAAGCTTCCGTCAGATCTCCCTGAATAGGGACTGCACCGGTTCCCTTCAGCATAGGAAGGTTAGGTCCTGCAGCTGCAACGCCGACGTTTTTAAGATCCGAGATTTCATCTACCGGCATGGTTGTGATGAGCTGATAACAGCCAACACCGCCTATGCCAAGGCAGATTGAGTTCATGTCATCAAAAACTTTATTGAAATCTTCAGGATACTCTTCCGAAAGCTGTTCCATAATCTTGTTAACCGTTACAAGGTCCGGGGAGTTGAAAGGTACGTTGTACGTCAAGTTCTGCAAAATCATATTTGAGTTAAATGCTGAGCATACAGCGCCTACATCAAGCAGTCCTGCTCCTACTGCATCACCTACTTCTGCCAGCTTTGCTACAGATCCGCTCCACGCAGTAATCCATTTAATCTCATAGTCTGTTCTTTCTGCAACTCTCTTTTCAACTTCCTTAACAAAGAAATCATTGGCCGCCACATTATAAGGCATTCCTGTTTCCGAATGTCCCGAGCCTATTCTAAGCTCGATTACCTCAGCTTCGCCTTTACCCCCATTGTCTCCGCACGATGTCATACAAACACCCATAGTGATTACAAGAACCATCGTTGTAATTATTGCAACTAATTTCTTAGCTTTCATTATGTGCCTCCTTAACAACAAAGCGACTTATATAAACACTTCTTCTAAAAATAACTGTTATTTTGCTTTAGAATGTGATTATAGGCGCACATGAAGGGTCAGTTATAACGTTGATAACATAAGACACATCTGATGCCATAGCTCTTTCTATAGCCTTGCCTATATCAGCAGAATCAGTTACCTTTTCACCGTCGGCACCAAAGCTCTTTGCGATACCCACGAAATCAGTAGGCTCAAATTTAACCTTTTCAGCATAAACTTCAAATCCTTCCGGATCGTCTTCATAAGCTTCTGAAACATATGGGATGCACTGATTGAAGTGTGAGTTATTGTTCAGGATTACGATAACTTTTATGCCGTTTCTTACTGATGATTCCAGCTCTGAAAGGTGATAATAGAAAGCTCCGTCTCCACTGAAGTTGAATACCGGTCTGTCCGGACAAGCGCACTTTGCACCGATTGAAGCCGGGAATGACCATCCAAGTGAACCTGCAGCTCTCATGTATTTCTGAGTGTCTTTCATTCTGATTGCTACATCAGCCCAAGTTGCTGACCAGCCTGTATCTGCTACAACGATTGCATCGTCAGGTAATGCTTTTGATATTTCCTGACAGAGTCTTCCTGTCTGAACAGGAACTGTTTCTCCGGACATGTCGTCCAGTTCTTTGAGGGATTTGGCAACATATGCTGCTGCTTTGTCTCTCCAGTCTTTTCTGTCCTTTTTCTCAATTAATGGAAGCAGCTGTTCCATAACTGTTCTGGCGTCGCCCTGAAGACCGAATGTGTTCTTATAATTCTTGCCCAGCTCTCTTCCGTCAATGTCGATATGGATAATCTGTCTGTCGAGCGGCGGTGCTGTGAATGCCAGTGTTGTCTGGTCTGATACCATTGAGCCGATGTAAACAACTAAATCGGAATCTGTAGTGATATGGTTTGCGCATGCCATTCCATATCCGCCTACTACTCCGCCCCAAAGCGGGTCATATTCACTGATTATAGTTTTTCCGTCAGGAGTTGTACAAACAGGTACATCAGCCTTTGTTGCCATTTCATATAATACCTTGCCGTCAGGATCTGAAATCAAAGCGCCTCTGCCTGCTACAAATACAGGACGTTCTGCCGCATTGATCATCTCTGCCGCTTTTTTTACAGCCTCGGGATCTGCTGCAGGTCTGAATGCCGGTATTGAAGCGAAGCCCGGTTCAGGTACAAAGTTCGCATTCATCTCTGCCTTTTCAGCAACTTCTCCAGCATATCCGATTACATCAAGATGTACTGGTCTTGGCTTTCCTGTTGTTGCTTCTCTTATAGCCTGGCTTAACAGGAACGGCAGCTGCTGAGCATCATATGTAGTTTCATTGTACTTAGTTACTCCTGAAAAATGTGCTCTGTGGTTTGATTCCTGATATCCGCCCTTCTGATAAGCATTGTCCTGTTTAAATCCAGTCATAGCCAGTACCGGAGTGTTGCCGAGCCATGCATCATGTACGGATGCTGCGAGGTTTGCTGCACCGATTGACTGTGACATGCAAACACCGATTTTGTTTGATGCTCTTGCATATCCGTCTGCCATATAACCTGCAGCTTCTTCCGAATGAGCCAGCACCGGTGTTATACCATACTTTCTCATTTCTTTAGTGGAATAGAAAAAAGCAAGTTCTTCATAGAAAACATGAGTAGTGCCATTAGCCTTTAATGTCTCTCCAATGTACTCATATCCTTTTAGTTTAGACATAAAATTCTCCTCCTTTTTTAATGTCTTCTTTAACTATTGCCTTTTAATAGCGCAAATTCGGTGCCACTTCACATTATGGATTTGCAAATTTCCCACTAAGATACTCTAATCCTTTAAATTTAAATATATTTTTTGTTTGAATTTTTTTAAATGCATTTAACATTGATGATATGAGGCACTTATTTTGTTTCTAAAGGAAACGAGGAGTGTTTCTAATCGAAACACTCCTCGTTTCCTTGGGATACAACTATGTAAGCTCGTATTCTTTCAGTTTTTTATAAAATGTCTTGCGTCCTATGTTCAGCATCTCTATAGCTCTGCTCTTGTTATTGTCACTCCTTTTCAGTGCTTCTAAAATGAGTTCCTGCTCCAGTGCCCTTGTTCTTAAAGGAATGTTAAGTATGTCATCATCATTAAAAATACCTTTAAGCTGGTGATGCTGTTTTATTTTTTCAACATTATCTTCTTCAATATTATCTATAAGTATATCATAAGTCTGAATTATTCTGTCACACATTATGACACTCTGCTCCATAACATTTCTAAGCTGTCTGATGTTTCCCTGCCAGTCATAGTTTTCAAGAAGCCTCAGTGCATCTTTTGAAATATTTAATGATTTTCCATACCTGTCATTAAAGGAATTGAGGAATTTCAAAGCCAGAGGTTTTATCTCCTCTTTTCTGTTCCTAAGCGGCGGAACCACCAGCTTAACCACGCTCAATCTGTAATACAGGTCTTCACGGAAGGTGCCGTTTCCTACCATTTCTTTTAAATTTCTATTGGTCGCAACGATAATTCTTACATCAACTTTCTTGGTTTCTTTTCGCCCGACTTTAGCAATTTCCTTATTCTGAAGAAATCTCAGCATTTTAACCTGTCCGGCTAAAGATATCTCCCCGATTTCATCAAGGAAAACCGTTCCTCCGTCACCCATCTCAAAGATTCCCATTTTACCGCTCTTATTGGCGCCTGTAAAGGCACCTTCTTCATACCCGAACATTTCACTCTCCCACAAGGAGTCCGGTATAGCGCCGCAGTTTACAGGGATAAACGGTTTATCGGCTCTGCCGCTGTTATTGTGAATAAGGTTGGCGATGAGTTCTTTTCCCACGCCGTTTTCGCCCTCTATAATCACATTTGCATATGAGTCTGCTACTTTTAATGCGGTGGTGACCACTTTCTTGAAGTTTTCACTTTCACATACCATTTCATCAGGCAGTTTTGTGATTTTATTCTTATAATAGCTAAGCAGCTTCTCCTGCTTGCTTATTTCCGTTTTAAGTTCTTTTATATGCGAGATATCCTGAAATATTACTACAATATTATTCAAGTTCTGATTTATCCCGCACAAAGGAATTCCAATAAGGGAAAGCTCCGTGTTGTTGCTCAGCTCAATGTTTTCATGGAAAACATCTATTTTGCCTATTTTAAATTTATTTTCAAGAGTTGTTCTTATCTCTTTCTGATATATCGTTCCATTAAAGCTGCGAGGCACGGTTTCCTGGAACTTTTCATTATGATAAATGATTTCCAGCTTGCTGTTGACGATAAAAACCGCTTCTTTTAGGTTGTCAAAAATCTGTCCCACAAGGTTATTAAACTGATTGATCTCGTTAATCCCTATATATATGCTGTTGGCTTCATTGTAATCTTTAATTATTGCCGCTGCCCCAAGGTACTTTTCATCATCGCCTTTGAGAGCTTTATAAAGTGGCATTACTGTTGCCCCGGAGAAATTAAGATGCAGAGGATCTTCAACGATTATATTATCATTTGCTTCACTAATCTCCATAAGTCTGCTTTCCGGGAAATTCTCCTGGACATTCTTCCCAATCAGCTCATTATCTTCGATTGAGTGGATCTGCCTGTAGGTTTTATTCATATAGATTATTTTATTGTTTTCATCAATGGCAATAATGCCGTCATCTATGTTGTCAAGCATCCGTTCCAGATAATCCAGGTACTGTTTCAATATATCCACAATCTCCCACATGGAAAGAATGCCTCTGTAACTGCCTTGCTCGTCAACTATAACCATCGGCATAGTGTCTTTTATTGCTTCTTTTATTTTCTTCTGTTCATTCCTGCTGTTTTCCTCAATCGTAGAAAACGCCCCGTTCATTATATCCGAAACAACATTTTTGCTTTCACTGCTGCTGTTAACAGCGCAGTCAGCAACATCAAAAAACGATACCGTTCCTACAGGTTTTTCATCTTCTGAAACTACGGCTGCAAAGTCTGCCTTCTTATCAAGCATCAGCCCAAATGCCTCATTTATTTCCATATTTTCAGCCAGCACAACCCCGCTTCTATCCATCTTATAACCTTCCCTTTTTATAATATTTCCTTATACAGCTTAAACATTTATTACAACCTTATCTATAATTAAAGCAAATCTCGTGCCATCTTGTTTCCGTTTTTATCGTTTTTATTTTATATTTTACCATATTGCTTATTCTCTGATAATATTTTTCTTTTATGTTCGACCACTTTTATCGTTTTTGTCGGGCGCCCGCCGAGCCACTATATAAAAAACCATCCCGGCGTCGAACACTAGGATGGTTTTCAAATTTGTATTTTGTTTTGAAATCTATTTTTCTTATTTATCCGTTACGTCTTCTAGTTGCGACTAATGCTCCCATACCAAGAAGTGCGGCAAGTGCAAGACCCATTGGAAGAAGTATGTTAGCGTCATCACCTGTTTCTGTTGTACCATCAGAAACTTTGTCTGCAGGTTTGGCTGGTTCTGCAGGAGTTGCTGCCGGATCTGTTGCTTCGCACATTGTACATTTTCCGTTTGCATATACATGTTCACCTGTAGCCGGAATAACTACGGATGTAATTATTTCAGTTCCTTCGGCATTATTAAACATTAGTTTGGAATTCTCACACAAATAATATCCAACATTACCATCCTTAACGCAGGTTGCAGCTACTTTGGTGTTAGAATATAAATAGTACAAAATAAACATGACCATTTTCAATAAATATTATATGATAGTCATAGATCAAGAGAGGAGAATGGTTATGGCAAGAGGTACAAGGTATTCACAAGAGTTTAAGGAAGATGCAGTAAGATATCGGTTGGAACATCCTGAGATTGCGCTTCGTAAGTGTGCTGAAAATCTTGGGATTAGTGAATCAGCACTAAAGAATTGGATGAAATCAGCAAAGGAACATGAAGGAACGGTTCCTACTCGTGGTTCCGGCAATTACGCAAGTGATGAGGCAAAAGAAATCGCACGTTTGCAACGAGAATTACGTGATACAAAGGACGCACTTGAAGTATTAAAAAAAGCAATCGGTATTCTGGGAAAATGACAAAACCTCTTTACGCTGCTACATCTAAATATGTAGAAGAAATCAACAACCTGCCTGTGAAACGTTAAGTTTCTGTCAGCGGGATACTGAAAAAATTGGACGTTTCACGATCTGGTTATAATGCATGGAAGAAGCGGGTTCCTTCGGACTCGTCTATTCGTCGAACCGTTTTAAAAGAAAAAACCCAAAAAATTTATGATGATTCACATCAAAACTATGGTGCTCCTAAAATTGCAGCTGAATTGCGGAAATCCGGAGAAACTATTGCTGAAAAAACAGTGGGAAATTATATGCGTCAAATGGGAATAAAAGCGCAATGGATCAAACCGTATACTCAAACAACCATTGATTCTGATCTAAGCCAGGAACTGAAAAATATTTTGAACGAAAAATTTAATCCAGAACATCCAGATGCTGTATGGTGCTCAGATATCACTTATATTTGGACATATGAAGGATTTGTATACCTTACCAGTATTATGGATCTATATTCCAGAAAAATCATTTCCTGGGTACTAAGTGAGACGCTGGAGGCATCTCATGTAGTAAAATGTATTGAAAAGGCAAAACAGTCCAGACATATTGAAAATCCGCTGATTTTTCATTGTGACAGAGGATGTCAATATGTATCAGAAGCATTCCACAAAGCAACGGAAGGAATGATTCACAGCTATTCCAAGAAAGCTTATCCTTGGGACAATGCCTGCATAGAATCGTTCCATGCCCTTTTAAAGCGAGAGTGGATTAATCGTTTCAAAATTTTCAATTATACTCATGCATATAAATTGATTTTTGAATATATTGAGACGTTCTACAACACAGTCCGTATTCATAGTCATTGTGGATATTTATCTCCAAATGAATATGAAGAACAATATCTAAAAAATCTGGAAACAGCTGTAACAAGCTTAGCAAGTTAACAATTACATAAAGAGAGAAAATTGGTTGCATTTAATTTGTACTTTTTCTTGACATAGGACCATGTACCGTGGTCCGACAAATTACCGGACAGCTGCAGAAAAATTAAATAATGATAACTCTGCCGCCTTTCGAGGCGGCATTACTTTTATACCAGTACCACTGGTTTACCACTTACGTCTAAGCAGCCAGCGAATGCCAAATTCATTATGATATTGTTCAATGAATCGATAAGCCTCTAATCGATTTCCTTTGCAAAGAATGCCGCACCGTAAGTGACTACACCTTTTGCTATAGCAAAACGGACAAACAGTTTTAGTGCGTGTTCAGGCTTCTTGACTTCTGTAAAACTTCCGCAGGTTTTTACAACTCCCACAACGAAAAAAAGAACCAGCAATGCCAGTCCTATAGCCATAAGTGTTCCATGAATATCAAGAATCACCTGCCATATGCTCCCGCCTTTGAAATGCTCCGGAGACTGAGTCAGAAGCTCCCAAACTTCTGCCAGTTTCTCATTCCATGTGGAGAGTGAGTTTTGTAGATTTTGTACTACCCAGTTGTCTGACACATCCTGCACCTCCTGTTCCTTAGATTTTTAAGATTCACTGATATCACCTCTCTTTCCTCTAAATTTAAGCATTAAAAAACCTGTCAAGATTGCTCCCAACAGGTATGTATCTATGTTTTATTAATTTAAAACCATCATTATTCTCCTTAATGTTTCCATAATATCCAAGTAGCTAATACCATTAGCATACTCATACTTTTTACTGTATTTTGCCCACCGATGTTTTAATTCATCGCTCTCTTTAACATCTCGAAATGCTGCTTCATTTTCAGCAATAATCCACTGTGAACCTCTCTTTTCCACAGTACTTTCGAAAGCATTCTTTAAAATAGTTTTGTCCACCTGATACCATCTTAACTGGTATAAAATAAACACATCATAAAAATCTCTTGGACGAGTATTGGCAGTTCCTCTTGATAAAATTGTTTCAAGTTTTTCTGCAAGTACTGTTTCAAGATTATAAGCCATAATACTTATCTCTTTATTGTCAAATAGACAACTAAATTTATATTCTATCTCCTTTGGTGTTATTTTATCACCTGTTGTTACATCAACTGTAATCGCTGTACAGATTGGCGGGTATTCTCCAAAAAGATAAACTCTGATTCCAGGGTAGTCATCACCCTCTCTAATATCTTCTGTTCTATCCAAAATAAATTTAATATCGTCATCTATTTCTATGCTGCATATCTCCGTAAATATATCTTCAATAGAATCATGCGACAAATCAAACCCCTTAATTGTAGTATCCAAATCCATTGTTGTTCTTGTATCAAGCCCAACAATAGCTGAAATAAGGAAGCCACCTTTTAAAATAAAATTGTTTTTATATCTTGAAACGGAGATACGTTCTAACAATCTTTCCAACATATAATTCTGCATTACGAGTTGAGCACTGATATGCTTTTCTTCCGCCTGTTTTTTTATAAATGCTTTTAACTGCATTGGATTCTTCGTTTTCATAACAGCACCTCCATATAGTTTCTGATTTTCTTTTCTACTTTAAGCAATTTAGCATACTCCATGAGCCTTCGTAAATTTCTGTTTTTATCCTTTGCATATCGTTTCATTGCATTATTCACAATTTCAATATCAAAGGTCTCATTTCCTCTTACAACATCACACAAACTTTTTTCCAAATCATAAACTTTTATTTTATGTCCTGCCGGAGATTCCATAGTTATAATTCCAAGCTGGTAAATTTCTTTTACTGCATATCTCTCAAGAATAGGAATATCCCAATTCTTTTTTATATGATATCCTCTTGGAAATGTCATATTAAATGATGCCGGTGTTCTATCAGAATATCCGTGCAAAAATAAAGCTGTTTCATGAGAATAAATTCCCTTTGAATAGCGATATTGAGCAATCAACCATTCATCTTCCCATGCAGTAGGGAGCTGATAAAGACCTCTTGCAGTTTTAATCAATAGTTGCCGATTTACCATATCAGTTAATACTCTTCTCGGAATACCATTAGCAGTAATTTCACTTGAAGTTACCATTCCATTATTTTTTTCAGCCATATTTAATACTAATTCAATATTGGTCATTATTCTCACTTCCTCACCCATTCTGTACTTTTACACTACATATTATATATCATTGCAGTGCAAAAGTACAGTATTCATTTGCTTTTTAATTTCATTTAAAATTATCCTATAGCGCCGTAATAATATTAAATTTATTTGTAAGTGGACTGCCAAAGCGAGGATTGCTATATAATATTGATTCTACTTTCATTATCTCTCCTAGTGCAACGGACCTAAACGTTTGATTATATCTGTTCTCGTCATTGCCTATTAACGTATGGCTTTTTTCATCTAAATTATCCCAAGTCCATAAATATATATAATCATGTACACTATCATCAAAAGAATCCCTGTCATGAGTTCTTAACGGATCTGCAAAACCAACTTTCACAGTACCGTTTCTTAAAGTACATCTTGTCATCATTCCATTTATATGTCTTAAATTATGATTATTCAGCAGTTCTTTTCTATCCAGCTCACCGTTCAATTTATAAAACAATATCTTATTGTTCACTATAGTCACTCCTTATAGAATCAAACGCCTGCTTAATCTCTACTGCCCATTCTTTAATCATAGTATTAGTATTTCTGAACTTACTATCAGGTCTTTTACATACAACTATTTTTCTATTATCAAAATATCCTGTTGAAACTACAAATTGATTATTATTACAATTCTGTAGTCCTAATTTTTCAGAAAAAGAAGGAGCATCTTCAAAAGGATTCATACAATTCCAATCCGTTATAAATAATATTTTATCAGGCTGATTTATTTCAATTTCTTCCATCAAAATATCTATATACGTTTGCATATTGTTTTTTATGAATTGCTCATTAGGATTGCCACCCAGACTAGGGGATATTTTATATAAATTTGACCAAACAATCTTTTGATTCCATTCAGGTTCACCATTATCACAATACCATGAAAACTCTTTTGCTTCTCCATACTCTTCTAAAACATATTTTATTAATTTCCAAAACTTTGACTTGGAATAATAGTAAGTGCCATCCTCCGTATGAATTCCTCCACGAGTGGTAACATCAGCAAGAACATTCTTTTCCTCTAAAAGTCTAAATGTATCTGTAATTGCACTATCTACATCATGAATATCCTTAAAGCTTCCCCAACCATTCATTGCTCTTCCAACAACCATTAGTTTTAATTTACTTTCAACATACCATGAAATCATCTGCTTTTTTGATACAGTTTCTATTTTCCAGATCAGATCCCTACCCGAACAAGCTGATCTGCGCCGTCTCCGGCAGCCCGTCCAGAACGCCATGCTGGCGCAGCTCATCGATAGCGGATTTATTGACTTTGCCTCGGTCTGCAATATCCTCCACCGTTTCATACGGTCTTCTCGCATATTCCTCCGCAAACTGCTTTGCAGCGCCTTCGCCCACACCTGTAATGGCCACAAACGGCAGCAGCACCTTGCCGTCATGGGCCAGAAAACGCAGCGGATCAGAGATCCCAAGCCGCGCCGGTGCGAATTCATAGCCTCTGGCGCACATTTCATAAGCGACCTCCAGCACCGGAATCTCGTCCTCTTCCTTCTTTGCAGCGTCCTTGCCTTTACGCAGGATCTCATCCATCCTGTCTAAAATTGCATCCTTTCCCTTCAAAATGACCTTCTCATCAAAGTAAGCCACCTTGGCAGTAAAATACACTGCATAGAACGCCACCGGATGGTACACCTTGTAATACGCGATCCTGTTGGACATCATAACGTAAGCCACTGCATGAGCTCTAGGGAACATGTACTGGATCTTCTTACAGGACTCGATATACCACTCCGGCACATCATTTTCCCGCATGAGATTTTCCTGCTCTTCCGTCAGTCCTTTCCCTTTACGGACTTTTTCCATGATGGTGAACGCGTCCTTGTTCGGCACACCTTTTAGACGCAGGTAGTTCATGATATCGTCTCGCGTGGAGATGGCATCCTTCATGGTAGCAGTTCCGTTGACGATCAGCTCCTGCGCATTGCCCAGCCACACATCGGTTCCATGAGAAAATCCGGAGATCCGCACCAGATCTGCGAAAGCCTCGGGCTTGGTATCGTCCAGCATCTGCCGGACGAACTTGGTCCCAAACTCCGGGATACCATAGCTTCCGTGTACGAACCGGTACTCCGGATCCTTGATATCCAGGCCCTCGATGCCGTTGAATATGCTCATCACCTTGTCATCCCGGATCGGCACATCCTGTGGATCCAGGCCTGTCATATCCTGCAGCTGACGGATCATGGACGGCGCATCGTGCCCCAGAATATCCAGCTTCAGCAGGTTCTTATCGATAGAATGATAATCAAAATGTGTCGTGATAATGTCCGATTTCACGTCGTTGGCCGGATGCTGTACCGGACAGAACTCATAGATCTCATGACCATCCGGCACGATGATGACGCCGCCCGGATGCTGTCCCGAAGTCTTTTTGACCCCTGTACAGCAGTCCGTCAGACGATCCATTTCAGCCTTGTTGACGCTGATCTCCCGCTCTTCAAAATACCGCGCCACATAACCATAGGCAATCCTGTCCTTGACCGCACTGATGGTTCCTGCTTTATATACATTTTCCTTGCCGAAAATCTCTTCGACATACTTCTGCGCCGTACCCTGATACTCCCCGGCAAAATTCAGGTCGATATCAGGCTCCTTGTTGGCTTCAAATCCCAGGAACGTCTCAAACGGGATCGTAAACCCTTCCTTACGATACGGTGTGCCGCATTCCGGGCAGACCTTGTCCGGCATATCCACGCCGCAGTCGTAAAGCTCTTTGTCGCCCCATTCCAGGTGCTTGCAGTTAGGACACAAGTAGTGCGGCGGCAGAGGATTTACTTCGGTGATTCCAGACATGGTTGCTGCAAAGGAGGATCCTACGGATCCTCTCGATCCTACCAGGTATCCATCCGAAAGGGATTTCTTTACCAGAAGCTCCGCCGACCGGTACATTACGGCGTACCCGTTATCGATAATGGAGTTGAGTTCCTTATCAAGCCGCTCCCGTATCTCCTGCGGCAGCGGCGATCCGTACATGTTGGCAGCACGTTCCTCGCAGGCCTTCCGCAGGTCTTCTTCTGCCCCTTCGATCTTCGGCGGGAATTTACCATCCGGAACCGGCATCATGGATTCGATTTCGTCTGCGATCTTATTGGGATTGGTGATAACGACTTCATAGGCCTTTTCCTCTCCCAGATACATGAATTCTTCCATCATTTCATCGGTCGTCCGGAAGTAGAGACCTTCATCTCCCTCAACATCTTTAAATCCCTGTCCCGCCATAATGATCCGGCGGTACAGTGCCTCTTCTGCATCAAAATAATGAGCATCGCAGGTCGCCACCACAGGCTTGCCGTACTGCTCTCCCAGCGCGATGATCTTTCGATTGATTTCCCGCAGCGCCTCCTCATCCTTGACATGCCCGCCTTCGATGAGAAATCTGTTGTTGATCAGCGGCTGGATCTCCAGATAATCGTAGAATTCCACAAGGCGTTTCAATTCCGCTTCACTTTCCTCGTGAAGGATAGCCTGATACACCTCTCCCGCTTCACAGGCCGATCCGATGATAAGCCCCTCTCTATATTTCGTCAGCACGGATTTCGGCATCCGCGGTTTTTTATAAAAATAGTTGAGATGTGACATGGAAACCAGCCGGTACAGGTTTTTCAGCCCATCCCTGGTCTTGGCAAAAACGATGACATGGTTGGTGGGACGTCCTTTGTAATTGATGGTCCCGTCCTCTGCGATGAGATCCCTATCCTCCAGCAGATACCCCTCACAGCCGTACAGGATCTTGATATCCTTGCCCGCATGCGACGCCTCCGGAAACGCCTGCACCACTCCATGGTCGGTGATGGCAACGGCCCTGTGGCCCCATTTTTCCGCGGTCTTCACCATGCGCTTGGCATCGTTCAATCCATCCATAGCACTCATCTTGGTATGAGCGTGAAGTTCGACACGTTTCTCCGGATAGGTGTCCATCCGTTCTTTTTTCTCCGCTTTTTCAATGCTGTCCGCCATGATCACGGTACAGTTATCAAACCGGTCCCACTGAGCCTGGCCCTTGATCTTGACGCCGTCTCCTGCACCCAGATAATGATCTATATCGTCCCATTTCTCATTGACCACGAATGCCTTGATGCAAATACTTGTCCGCTTATCTGTCACGAACAGAGTCACCAGCTTGCTGTCGCTCTTGGTCGTACGGGAATCCTTTTTGAACAGCTCCCCTTCGATGCAGACGACACCACTCTCAGAATTAACCTGTCCGATGGATAAAAACGGACCGTACACAGCCGAGCCCATGATCACATTTCCCTTTACAGGCACATAGCTTCGCTTTCTGCGTTTGAATCCGCCCTGGCTGCCGCCAGAGCCCGAGCTGAAGCCGCCTCCGTTAGATCCTCCGGATGCCCCGGTTTCTTTTGCAAAGCCGCCTCCGCCGGCAGTGTTTCCCGCAGCTCCCGGACGGCTTCCCTTCGTCTGTCTCTGCTTTGTAAATTCATCCATCTGTTCTTCCACCGCACGACGTTCCTTTTCTTCCACATGAAGTCCAGCCTGTTTATATACGTCCACCTGGTTCTTGAAAACAACCTTTGCATCCAGGTTCAGGTCGCGCTTCAAAAGCTTCTGAAACTCTGCGGCAGCTTCCTTGTTGAGGATCTTTACCGAAAGTTCTCCCAGTGCAAAGATAGTCAGGACTCCGTCCTCAAGGCTGCACGCTTCCTTCTCGATGGTTTTCGTCACATGAGCGAATCTGCCGTTGACGATACTGATCATGTGTCCTATGTAAAAAGGCAGAGCTTCCTCGATCGTCTGCCTTAAATCACTGTAGGAAATCAGCAGAACAACCTCCTCAATGCCCGGCAGCTGTGCCACAAGACTTCTCTTGAACAGATCCAGATCTTCTACAGGCAGCACAAAATTAAGGTCCATTTCCAGTTCCAGCACCTTGCTTTCCTGCAGGATCACAGCCCGTTTCACTTCAGATTTCAATTCTTCTTTTGTGTGATTTCCCAGTTTCGAAAAATCAATGGAATTCTCCAGTATTTTTATCATATTCTCCTGCCAGTTTTATAATCTCATCTGCAATCTTTTCTTCCGGTACAGTCTTTAAGATCTCACCACCGGAAAAAATCACGCCTTTTCCCTTGCCGCATGCTACGCCGAGATCTGCGCCTCTTGCCTCTCCCGGTCCGTTGACGGCACAGCCCATAACAGCGATCTTGATACCGCAAACGCCTTTTTCCGTCACTTCATGGATCCTGCGTTCTATGCTTTCTGCGATCTTTTCCAGATCCACTTCTGTCCGGCCGCATGTTGGACAGGAAACGATTTCGATCGCATCCTTTCTGATGCCTAAAGCCGCCAGCAGTTCCTTTGCAAAGAGCACTTCTTCTACCGGATCCGCCGTCAGAGAAATACGCATGGTGTCTCCGATATCCTCCAGCAGCAAAGCACCTACGCCTGCCGCCGATTTTATCTTGCCCCGTGACGGTGTTCCTGCCTCAGTCACGCCGATGTGAAGCGGGTAGTCCGATCTGTCATTTACGATCTTATATGCTTCATAATTCATCTTGACGTCAGATGATTTCAGAGAAATCACGATATCATCAAAGTCATATTTTTCAAGAAGGGCAACATTTCTGAGAGCACTTTCTGCAAGGCCCTCTGCTGTGACCTTGCCGTACTTCTGCAGAATGTCTTTTTCCAGGGAGCCGGAATTGACTCCAACACGAATAGGGATGCGGTATTCTTTTGCCAGATCCACCACTTCCTTTACCTTGTCTTGCGAGCCGATATTTCCCGGATTGATGCGGATCTTATCCATGCCGGCACGGATCGCTTCCAGTGCCAGCCGGTGATCAAAGTGTATATCTGCTACAAGCGGCAGATCCGTCTGCTTTCGGATATCATACAGTGCTCTTGCTGCCTCCATATCCGGCACCGCCATCCGCACGATCTGACAGCCTGCTTCCTCAAGACGCCGGATCTGCTCCATCGTTGCCTTGACGTCAGCCGTCGGCGTATTGGTCATAGACTGTATAGAAACAGGAGCTCCGCCTCCGATTTTCACATTTCTGCACAGAACAGCTTTTTTTTCACTCATATGATTTCACCTCATCTTAGAAATTCAGATTATTTAAGAAAAAATCGGCACGACAAATCGCACGATATCGTTCCATGTCACATAGACCATCAGCAATAACAGCAGCATGATCCCTACAAAATGGACCTTGCCTTCCATCTCATCGGTCATCCGTTTGCCTGTGAACTTACGGATCACCAGGAACAGGAGTCTGCCTCCGTCCAGTGCCGGAAGTGGAAGCAGGTTCATGATCGCCAGGTTCAGACTCAGCAGCGCCGACAGATAGATCACATATATGACCCCGGCCTTCGCCGAATCATTTACGGCATAAACGATCCCCACCGGCCCGGAAAGCTCTTTCACAGAAACCTCACCTGTCACCAGTTTTTTAAGGATATCGTACATCATAACGGTCATTTTCCCGGTGTTCTTCACACCGTTGACCGTTCCTTCTGCCAGACTGTGTTTGAAAACAGGTGAAACGCCCACCTTGTTTCGCTGTGCCTGCTCATCGTATTCCACGCGGGACTGTATCGTCATTTTTTTGCCATCACGATCCAGTTCAAAGGAGACCGTATCGTTTTTTGTTTGACCGACCACAGTCAGAAGATCGTTCCATTCATCGATCTTCTTTCCGTCTATCCCCAGGATTTCATCCCCCTTCTGAAGTCCTGCTTCATAGGCCGGTGATCCATCTATGACCTTGTTGATCGTAGTCGTAGGCTGTCCTGCCCAGGTTGCAATGACAACAAGAAGCAGCATAGCGGTCAGCAGGTTCATAAAAGGTCCTGCCGCAAGTACACATGCTCTCTGCCAGGCAGGCTTATTATTAAAAGCCCGTTCATCTTCCGAGTCTTCATCTTCCCCTTCCATGGCACAGAAACCGCCGATAGGAAAAATTCGCAGGGAATACTGTGTTTCCCCTTTCTGCTTTTTGAAAAAAGCAGGCCCCATGCCTATCGCAAATTCGTTGACCTTGACGCCGCAGGCTTTTGCAGCGATAAAATGTCCGAATTCATGGACGAATATCAACAGGCAAAATATAAGGATGGCGTAAATTATCGTCATATGGTTCCTCCGTTATATGGTCTTCTCGACCAGTTTTCTCACGTCTTCTCTTCCCTTCATATCCTCTTCCAGTATTGTTTCAAGATCCAGGTTTCTCTTTGTCTGATGGGCCTCCATCATCTGTATCAGGAAATTCTGGATGTCGATAAAACGGATCTTTCCGTGGAGGAACAGATCCACTAAAACTTCATTGGCACCGTTGAGCACCACGGGACAGCTTCCGCCCTCTCTGCATGCTTCGTAAGCCAGATCTATCGTTTTGAATACACTGCGGTCCGCCGGATAAAAAGACATGCCTTCTTTAAGGGAGAATAGATCCAGCGGCTGCGTCACATCTGAAAGATCCATCCGATCAGGATAAGAAAAAGCATAGGCGATCGGGATCCGCATATCCGGGTTTCCCATCTGTCCGATAACCGAGGAGTCCATGTATTCCACTGCGGAATGAAGGATACTCTGCGGATGGACCACCACCTGGATCTTTTCCAGCGGCACGTCGAACAGCCATCTGGCCTCGATGACTTCCAGACCTTTATTCATCATGGTAGCAGAATCTATGGTGATCTTGCTCCCCATAGACCAGTTGGGATGGTTTAATGCCTGCTCCAGGCTCACCTGCTCCAGCTGCTCAAGACTGTATCCTCTAAACGGCCCTCCGGATGCTGTCAGCAGGATCCTGCGTATCTCGTTATCCTGATTTCCCTGCAGACTCTGGAAAATAGCACTGTGCTCACTGTCTACCGGCAGCATGGCAACACCGTGCTTTTTCACAGCATCCATAACAAGCTGCCCTCCGGCAACCAGAGTTTCTTTGTTTGCAAAGGCAATGTCCTTGCCGCTTTCGATCGCGGCCATAGTTGGCTCAAGCCCTTTCATACCCATGAGCGAATTAAGCACCATATCGCAGCTTTCCATGGACGCAATAGTCTTTAGCCCTTCGGCGCCCCAGAAAACCTCCAGATCCTTATACTTATCAGCAATCTCCTTTGCATCCGTCTCGTCCTTTACTGCAACAGCCTCCGGCGAAAACTCCTCGATCTGTCTGCAAAGCAAAGGAAGGCTCTTCGCACAGGAAAGAGCCGTCACCTTAAATTTATCTTGGTTGTGTGCGATCACATCCAGCGCCTGCGTTCCGATAGAACCGGTGCTTCCGAGAATCGAAATCTTTTTCATATCCATCAACCTCTATGGCATGTAGCCGATGACCAGTACAATATAATAATATACCATCGGGCCTGTAAATAATACACTGTCGAATCTGTCCAGAATCCCGCCATGGCCCGGGATCAGATGGCCATAGTCCTTGATTCCCATCTTTCTCTTGAAGATAGACGCGGTCAGATCACCGAACTGTGAAACGATTCCGCCCAGCACACCGATCACCAGACAGTGGATCAGCAGATCAGGCAGGAAGAACCAGCCGAAAAGTCCGCTTAAAATCACACTGCCCAGCACACCGCCGACAGAACCTTCTATGGTTTTCTTCGGGCTGATATGCGGACAAAGTTTATGTTTTCCCAGCAGATATCCGGAAAAATATGCCATGATATCCGTTCCAAACGCCGTTATCACTATGAGCCACAGCATCAGTCCGTAAGGACCGGCCTGATCCACCAGCGTCACATGGAATGAGAAAAACACCACATAAAAAATACCTGTGATGGTCGCCATGGCATCTTCCAGCTTCCGATGTTCGATGTTGAACAGGTACAGCATGCTCACCAGCACAACGCCAAAGAACCACAGCATATACCACTCTGATTTTTCTCCAAATATATTGATGATATACAGTGCTGCCGCTGCTGCTACCGCGATCCCGTAATTCGGTTTTACTCCCATCGCATGGAATCCGTTGTAAAACTCCCGGACGCCCATGATCCCGATGAGAAAACATGCAGCGGTCAGTACGTAACCGCCAAAATACAGGATAGCCAGAAGCGGTATCATTACAAGTCCTGAAATAACTCTTGTTTTCATCCTTTATCTTCCTCCAAAACGTCTGTCTCTGCTCTGATATTCTTCGATCGCTTTCTCATATTCCTCCGGAGTAAAATCCGGCCAGAGGGCATCGGCAAACACCAGCTCACTGTATGCGCTCTGCCACAGCAGGAAATTTGAAAGCCGTTCCTCTCCGCTGGTGCGGATGATCAGCTCCGGATCCGGGGAATCCGCATGAGAACTTCCCGTGAACAGTTCTGCACCGATCATGTCTTCTGTGATCTCCTCCGGCTGCAAAGCGCCTTGCGCTACTTTCTCTGCCAGTGTCTGAACGCTGCGACGGATCTCGTCTCTGCCGCCGTAATTCAATGCAATGTTGAACTGCAACCCTGTATTGTTCTTCGTTTCCTCCAGTGTCTTTTCCAGACTCTTTACCGCATCTTTCGGCAGTGTGGAGTAGTCTCCCAGCACCTGCACCTTGACGTTGTTTTCGATCAACCCCTTCAGATCGCTGTTCACATAAGTCACCAGCAGCTTGAAGATCCCTGACACTTCTGCCAGAGAACGCTTCCAGTTTTCTGTGGAAAAGGCATAGACCGTCAGATATCTGATCCCCAGTTTATCTGAATGATCCACGATTTTTTTCATAGCCTTCATGCCGGCATTATGTCCTGCCAGTCGCGGAAGACCTCGGTTTTTAGCCCATCTGCCGTTGCCGTCCATGATAATGGCAACATGTCTGGGCATTCTCTCTTGATCGAGCATAGTATATCCTCACTCATACACGCATGCCGCTGACAAGCAGCGGCAACCTTCGATTTTCTAAATTTATACTTCCAGGATTTCCTGTTCCTTTTCTTCTACGATCTTATCGATATCTTTTATGGTCTTATCGATCAGCTTCTGGATATCATCCAGCGTACCCTTAGCGTCATCCTCTGTGAAGTCACCCGCTTTTTCCATTTTCTTGACCTTGTCATTAGCGTCTCTTCTCAGGTTTCTGACAGCGACTTTAGTATCTTCGCCCATCTTCTTTACGACCTTGGTGAGTTCCTTTCTTCTCTCTTCCGTTACCTGCGGGATCTGCAGACGGATCACTTTCCCGTCGTTTACCGGATTGATCCCGATGTTAGCTGCATTGATCGCATGTTCGATTTCCGGGATGCTCTTCGGATCGAACGGTGAGATCATGAGAGTCCGCGGATCCGGAACCGAAATATTGGAAAGTGCTTTCAGCGGTGTCGGTGATCCGTAATAGTCAACTGTCACCTTGTCTACCAGTGCTGCATTGGCACGTCCGGCTCTTACTGTTCCCAGCTCTTCCCTTAATACGTTTAAGCTTTTTTCTGTTTTTTCTTTCAGTATGTTAATATCAAAACCACTCATTTTCCTACCTCCAGGATTATCTTACGATCGTACCGATTTTTTCGCCGCATACGGCTTTCATTACATTACCTTCTTCAGCCAGTGCAAATACGTGGATCGCAATGTCATTGTCTCTGCACAGAGATGCTGCTGTAGAATCCATCACCTTCAGATCCCGCTCCAGGACTTCCTTGTGAGTCAGGGATTCATAGCGTACTGCGTTCGGATTGGTTTCCGGATCATCAGAATATACCGCATCCACTTTTTTGGCCAGTAAAATCACTTCTGCGTCGATCTCAGCTGCACGCAGAGCCGCTGTCGTATCTGTAGAGAAGAACGGATTGCCGGTTCCTGCTCCGAAAATGACGACTTTACCATGATCCAGATGGCTGATCGCCTTTCTTCTTACATACGGTTCTGCCACCTCACGCATTTCGATAGCGGTCTGCACTCTTGTCGGAAGACCTTCTGCCTCAAATGCATCCTGCAGTGCCATAGCATTCATCACCGTTGCCAGCATTCCCATGTAGTCTGCTGTTGCACGATCCATGCTCTTGCTGGTTCTTCCTCTCCAGAAGTTTCCGCCACCGACTACAACGGCGACCTGCACTCCCATTTCTGAGATTTCCTTTACCTGCAGAGCGACCTTCTTCAGCATCTCTTCATTGATGCCGAAATGATCTTCCCCAGCCAGGGCTTCTCCGCTTATCTTCAAAAGTACGCGCTTATATTTTGCCTCCATAACAAAACTCCTTTATCTACTTTTCAATTCTTGGCATTTATTATAACACAAGATACTCGCATATGCTATAATGAAGACGAAATTAGTATGTATCTGAACGGAGGCTTCCTTATGTATCATTTGCCGGATTTTCTTTATGAGATCAATCTTTTATCCGTTTCCCTGCGGCTGATCCTTGCCTTGCTCTTCGGGGGCATCATCGGTCTGGAACGAGGATCCAACCGGCATCCGGCCGGATTCCGGACCCATATCCTCGTCTGCGTAGGCGCTGCACTGGCCATGATGACCAACCAGTTTATCCTGCAGCAGTTCGATACAGGCGATCCCGCCCGTCTGGGCGCGCAGGTCATCACCGGAGTCGGTTTTCTTGGTGTTGGTACGATATTAGTGACCGGACGTCATAAAATCAAGGGGCTGACCACAGCAGCCGGGCTTTGGGCTTCTGCCTGCCTGGGTCTTGCCATCGGAATCGGGTTTTATTCCGGCGCTCTCGTGGCTGCTCTGATCATCTTCATCAGTCTGACCATGCTGCCGCGCATGGAAAATTATTTCTACCAGAGATCCCGTGTACTGGAAGTATATGTAGAGGCAAACAATCTGGAAGACTATCGCGAAGTGACCCGATACATAAAGTCCATCGGATCCACCTTCATGGAATCTCATATCATCCAGACCTCACCGGTGACAAACGGTTCCATCGCCATCAATCTTTCCGTGGTGCTTCCTAAAGAAATAAGCCGCCAGGAAGCCCTGGCGGCTATCGAGTCCATGGATGGAATTTTCCTTGTCGAGGAGATCTGATTCGGATCTATTTCATCCGTTCCTGCTTGATCTTGTGGTCGATCACATGGCGCTTGGCCAGTTCTGCTGTCACATCCTGCAGCGTGATCCCCTGCTCCACCATCATCACCATCAGATGGTATGCCAGATCGGCCACTTCATAAATCGTTTCTTCCTTGTCATTCTTTGCTCCGGCAATGATGACTTCGGTGGATTCTTCTCCTACTTTTTTCAGGATCTTATCCATTCCCTTTTCAAAGAGATATGTCGTATAGCTTCCTTCTTTTGGCTGTGTCTTTCTTCCTTCGATCATCTCATACAGACCTTTATAAGAAAACGGTGTCTCTTCCGGATTGACATATTCCATATTGTGAAAACAGCTCTCTGCTCCCGTATGACATGCCGGACCATTCTTTATGACCTCGATTACCAGCGCATCGTTGTCGCAGTCGGAAACAATGCTGACTACTTTTTGTTTATTGCCGCTTGTTTCTCCCTTTCTCCAAAGTTCCTGCCGGCTTCTGCTGTAGAAACAGGTATATCCTTCCTTCACGGTGATTTCCAGAGATTCACGGTTCATATATGCCACCGTTAAAACTTCCTTCGTAAAATAATCCTGTACCACTGCAGGCACTAATCCTTTTTCATCAAATCTTATTTTTTCAAAATCCATTGCCTTGCCTCCTGTTTCTAAAGACGTACTTCCACGCCCTGATCCCTGAGATACTTCTTCAGATCTTCGATCCTGATCTCTTTATAGTGAAAAATGCTGGCAGCCAGCCCTGCATCTATCCCTTCATGAGAAAACAGCTCCGAAAAATCTTCCATCTTACCGGCACCTCCCGATGCGATGATCGGCACATTGACACGAGCCGCGATAGCATCTAAAAGTTCCAGGTCGAAACCGCCCTTGACTCCATCGGTATCGATGCTGTTTACTACCAGCTCTCCCGCACCGCTGTTGACGCCGTCGACTGCCCACTGAAGTGCATCGATCCCCGTGTTTTCCCGTCCACCTTTGGCAAACAGACGGAACACGCCGTCGACTCTCTTGATATCCATGCTCAGCACCACACACTGATCGCCGTATTTCTTTGCAGCCTGTCCGATGATATTCGGATTGCGGATGGCGCCGCTGTTGACGCTGACTTTATCTGCACCACATTTCAGTACCCGGTCAAAGTCTTCTAAGGTATTGATCCCGCCTCCTACCGTCAGTGGGATAAAAATCTCCGAGGCCACCTTTCGCAGGATATCCGTAAACAGACCCCGTTCCTCAACACTGGCTGTGATGTCGTAGAACACCAGCTCATCAGCACCTTCCCGATTGTAGAACTTCGCCATTTCCACAGGATCCGACACATCCTGGATCCCTTCAAAATTCTTTCCTTTTACTACTCGTCCGTTCCTCACATCAAGGCACGGAATGATACGTTTTGTAATCATGATCTACCTTCCTAACGAACTAACTTATCCATCCGGCTAACGAGCCAGCTCCACAGCACGCGAAAGATCAAGCGCTCCGCTATAAATAGCCTTGCCTAAGATCGCCGCCGCAACAATATCTTTAAGTTCCGTGATTTCCCGTTCAAAACTGATCCCGCCGGACGCAGTCACTTCCAGTCCTTCGATCTGCTGCAGCTTCCGGTAAGCATCCATATTCGTACCTTCCAGACCGCCGTCCCGTGAGATATCCGTATAGATCACAGTCTTCACACCCATATCTCTCAGGTCCTTGCAGAAGGAGAAGCTTTCCTGGGCGGTGATCTCTTTCCAGCCGTTGATAGCCACATAACCATCTCTGGCATCCACGCCGACCGCTATCTTTTCTCCATATTTCCCAACCATTTCTTTTAAGAATTCCGGTTCCTTGACAGCGATTGTGCCCAGGATCACACGACCTACGCCAAGGTCCAGATACTGACAGATCCGTTTTTCGTCGCGGATGCCGCCACCGACTTCCACGAACAGATCCACTTCTTCCACGATACGCCGGATCGTTTCAAAATTCACCAGCTGCCCGTCCTTTGCACCATCCAGATCCACAAGATGCAGATAAGATGCGCCTTTCTCCTTGAAGCTGCGGGCCACATCCACAGGATCTTCGCTATATACCGTCATCTGGTCGTAATCGCCCTGATACAGACGAACGGCCTTGCCGTCTCTCAGATCGATCGCAGGAAAAATCTTCATAATAATCTATACCTCCATAAATGCTTTCAGCATCTTCAAACCGGCTTCACCGCTCTTTTCCGGGTGAAACTGAGTCCCATACACCTTGCCGCTGCGCACTGCACCCGTGATGGTCACGCCATACTCCGATGTCGCTATGATGCTTTCTTCGCAGTCCGTCCCATAAAAGCTATGGACATAGTACACATAGTCTCCCGGCTTATTATAGCGAAACAGAGGCTCATCTTTCTCAAACTGCAGAGAATTCCAGCCGATATGCGGGACCTTCAGTCCAGCGATCCCGGCCTTTTTCAGATCTTCATCAATAGATGCGATCTTCCCCTTGATGAGCCCCAGACCCTTGTGCACGCCGTATTCATGACTTTCGTCAAACAAAAGCTGCATACCCAGGCAGATCCCCAGAAGCGGTTTGCCGTCTGCCGTCTGCTCTAAAATAGTCTCCACAAGACCCGTCTGATCCAGCTTCTCCTTAGCATCGGCGAATGCTCCTACGCCCGGCAGTATGATCCTGTCCGCAGCCTCTATCTCTTCTTTTTCACCTGTCACTTTGACGTCCGCCCCCAGATATTTGAGAGAAGCAGTAAGGGAAAACAGGTTTCCTACTCCGTAATCGATCACAGCAATCATCTATAACACTCCTTTTGTAGATGGGATCTCGTCCGCATATTCCTCTTCGATGGCGCACGCCTGACGCAGCGATCTGCCCAGGCTCTTAAAGATCCCCTCAATGATGTGATGGGTGTTTTCTCCTGCCAGCATCCTGATGTGCACTGTCAGTCCCATTTCTCTCGCCAGTGCCAGCACGAACTCTTTCACCAGCTCCGTATCAAAATCTCCAACTTTCTGAGCAGGTATCTCCACATCGAAGTTTACGCTGCTTCTGCCTCCTATATCCACTGCCGTCAGGATCAGAGCCTCGTCCATCGGCAGCAGCATGCTCCCATAGCGATAAATGCCCTTTTTATCGCCCAGAGCTTCCCGAAAGGCACGCCCCAGCGCGATCCCGATGTCTTCTACCGTGTGATGGTAGTCCACATCAGTATCGCCCTTACAATCTATGGCGATATCGAATCTTCCATGGCGAGTGAACAACTCCATCATGTGATTGAAAAAACCGCATCCAGTATCGATTTCATAGGCACCGGTGCCATCCACTTCCAGTGCCAGTATGATCTGGGTTTCCTTGGTGTCTCGAACGATCTTCTTTCTACGCATCCTGTCGTTCCTCCTCTAATATTTCCTTCGTAGCCTCCACCAGTGCATCCATAGCCTCCGGCGTCCCAATGGTGATCCGTACATACTCACAGATTTTAGGATCCTTGAAATGGCGCACGATGATCTGACGTTCCCTCAATTTTTCAAAATATGTCTGCCCTGCCATATCCGGGTGAGTTGCAAAGACAAAGTTGGCTTTCGACGGGAGCACGGTAAAGCCCAGCGCCTCCATCTGTGCCACGAATGTCTCTCGTGTCTTTATGATCCACGTTCTCGTATCGTTAAAGTACTCCACATCTTTCAGCGCTTCTGTTCCCGCCAGGATAGACAGGCGATTGAGATTATACGGGTTGAAACTGAACTTGATCCGATTGAGATCTTCGATGATCTCCTTATTGGAAATGGCAAGCCCTACACGTGCTCCCGCAAGACTTCTCGACTTGGAAAGAGTCTGCACCACAAGCAAATTATCGTACTTGTCCAGCAGCGACACAGCACTCTCTGCGCCGAAATCCACATACGCTTCGTCGATCACCACCAGCTGCTCCGGATTGTGCTGTAAGATCTCTTCAATGTCAGCAAGAGCCAGGGCGATCCCTGTCGGAGCATTGGGGTTGGTGATTATGATCGTCCCGTCTACGCCGTAATAATCCGACGGATCGATGGAAAAATCCTCTTTCAAAGGAACTTTCACGGCTTCTGCTCCGAACACGCTGCAGTATACCGGATAGAAGCTGTAGCTGATCTCCGGGAAATAGAACCTTCCCGATTTCTGCTGAAATGCCATGAACAGGAAAGCAAGCACCTCGTCGGAGCCGTTTCCCGCCATGACCATATCACGACCCACGCCATAGAATCCTGCAGCGGCTTCTATCAGCGGCGCTGCTTCCGGATCTGAGTAAAGTCGCAGTTTTTCGATTTCTTCATTGTTGATCGCCAGCAGCACCTCCGGCGCCGGATCGTATGGATTCTCGTTGGTATTCAGCTTGATCAGCTTCTTCATATTCTTTGGCTGTTCTCCCGGCGTATATGGCTCCAGGTCTTCATATTTACTGCTTAAAAATCTGCTCATTTGATCTGCTCCCTTAATTTCGTCATCATATCGCTGATGATGGCATTTTCAAATTTAAAACTCGTTTTATTCGCAATGAACCGCGCACTGATATTGCGGAATTCTTCGATCACTTTCAAATGGTTTTCCCGCAGCGTGCTCCCGGTCTCCACGATATCCACGATCACATCCGTCAGCCCCAGAAGCGGCGCCAGTTCGATGCTCCCGTTCAGTTTGATGATATCGATTTCCCGGTTTCGTCCCGCATAAAATTCTTTTGTGATGTTCACGTATTTCGTCGCGACCCGCAGCGTCCTGTTCTTGTCTTCCACATAGCCTTCCGGCGCTGCTACAGCCATCCTGCATTTACCAATGTTGAGATCCAGCAGCTCGTACACATCCGAACCCTGCTCCAGCAGGATATCCTTTCCAACGATACCTACATCTGCAGCGTGATGCTCCACATAGATCGCCACATCGCTGGGTTTTACCAGAAGATAGCGAACATTTTTCTCCGGACTTTCAAATACCAGCTTCCGGTTCTGCTCGTAATAGCCCGGGCAATCGTAACCGGCCGCCGCCAGCATATCATATACTTTATCTCCCAGCCGCCCCTTGGGGAGTGCTATATTCAACATTTATTTCGCCTCCATTTCCGGCCTGCCGTCTCGCAGCACATATTTTTCACGGTATCTCAACTCCGTATCTTCACTGGTCTGCGCACTTACCGACATTCCTTTTTCCTGCAAAGCGCACACCGCCATAAATACGTCGGTAATCTCATCTTTTTCGCTGTACAGCAGCACTGCATCCACATCATATCTCTGTGGATCCTGCGTGCCTTTCGTCAACTCGTCCAGGTAAATAGCGAATCCCACCGCACCTCCGGCCTTTCCCAGGATCTTCATAGCCTTGTCATACTGTCCGCCTGCCAGCACGCATCCTGGCAGTTTACGGATATAGCCGCGAAAAATAACGCCGTTGTAATAATCGATATCGTTGACAAGGGACAGATCCAGCTGGATCTTATCTCCATAGCCCAGGTTTTTCAGCGCTTCACAATATGCCTGCAGATCCTCTGCATCCCGCCTCATTTCATCGTTTTGCGCCATTTCCTTCGCTCTGTTCAGGGTTTCATCCATAGTGCCGTACAAGAATGGAATGCTGCAAAGAAGCTCGCTCTGTGCTTCTGTCAGTCCCGCACGTTTCGCGCTCTCCTGGATGCCGGTCTGATTCTTCTGACGGATACCGGAAAGCAGTTCCACGTAGGAACTTTCACTTAAATCCATGCCCGCAAGCAGATGAAGTACATAATCCATATTGGATATCTCCAGAAGGTAATCCTCATCGATCTCATTCAGGGATCTTGCCGCCAGAGTGATCACCTCCAGGATACTGTAGCGATCTACGTTTCCCAGGTATTCCAGGCCCATCTGATTGATTTCTTTAAAGCAGTGGCTCTCTTTGTTTTCCCGATAGACGTTCTCAATATAATAAAGCTTCTCTCTAGTCTCTTCCGTTGCGCTGGTATTGTTGATAACGCTCAAGGTCACGTCCGGCTTCATGGCCAGCAGACGACCGTCCAGATCGGTGAAGGTCAGGACTTTATCGCCCGCCAGGAAGTCCCGGTTGTTGACGTACAGAGAATATTCCTCAAATTTTCCCATCTTGTATTTCTGATAACCGTATTCCTCGTAAAGCCCCCGCAGCTGCAGAGTTGCTTTCTCGTCCGGTTTTAAGTTGTATTCCATAAAATTTCTCCCGTTTTGATTTGAGCGTCGCCGCTCTTTATCACTTTATCGCATTAAACCGATAACTTCTTACAGTGTTTTATTATACACTCTGCCTTTATCGTTGTAAAGTGTTTTCCGCAATTTTTCGGTTGATGACAGATGCCAGATACGCTGCCCCATAACCGTTATCGATATTCACCACGCCGATGCCGTTGGCACAGCTGTTGAGCATGGAAAGCAAAGTCGTGATACCACCCAGGTTCGCACCATATCCCACGCTGGTAGGCACCGCGATCACCGGCAGATCCACAAGACCACCTACCACGCTGGCAAGAGCGCCTTCCATCCCCGCCACAACAATAGCCACGTTACAGCTTCGGATGATGTCCAGCTTGCTGAACACACGATGGATACCCGCTACGCCTACATCATAGACACGATGGACTTCATTTCCCAGAAGCTCCGCTGTTACTGCCGCTTCCTCCGCAATTGGAATATCCGCTGTTCCGGCGCTTACCACCGCTACGGTTTTCTGCCTGCGCAGCTTTGCAGCATCCTCATCCTCTTTCCCCGAAAGTCCGCTGCCTGCCGCCAGGATCTTTGCATCTTTATAATATATAGCTTCGGGGAGGTCTTTACGTACAGCCTCCGCCTTTTCTGCCTCTAACCGCGTCGCCATGATGGTTCCGCCCTTGCGCAGCAGTTCCGTCATGATGGCACTGATTTGTGCCGCCGACTTGCCCTGCCCGAAGATCGCCTCCGGAAAGCCTGTCCGCAGTGCCCGGTGATGATCTACATTGGCGAATCCCATCTCGTGATACGGGATGTCTTTTAGAGCTTTCAGCGCGTCGTCTACGCTTCGATCCCCGGTTTTGACCTTTTCCAACAGTTCCTTGATCTCGTTTTCCTGCATCTTGCCAAATCCTTTCTGCCCCTTATAATAAAATTTGTTCTTCGCTGACGATGGCGTCCGGTCTGATATCATGCTCTTCCGCCGGCAGGTCGTCCACGATCTGCAGATCGTGACAGACTGCCATGGTGCGGCACTGTGGATGCTCCGACAGATACCTGTCATAATATCCTCCGCCGTATCCGATCCTGTCGTGACTCTTAGAAAAAACAGCTCCCGGCATCACCACCAGTGTGGCTTCTCCCGGCACTAAGACCTCGCCGGCTTCCGGTTCTAAAATACCATACGCACCTTCTTCAAGCCGGCTTTCCGGCCCGAAAAAATGAAACTCCATCTGCTTGCCATCAACTTTCGGCAGCCACACTCGCTTACCATCTTCCCAGGCGGCTTTTCGCAGGATTTCCAGATCCACTTCGTTACGGATCGGCATATAAAGACAAAGATCTTCCGCTTCCTCATACATGTTCAAAGCCTGTATCATGTGGCAGATCTCTGCGGATGCTTCCGCTACCATTTCTGCTTCCAGTGCTTCCCTGCGTTTCAAGATCTCTTTTCGAAGTTCTTTCTTTGTTTTCCCTGTATTTTCGTTCATTTTACCACCTCACACTACTCCTATATTATCAGAATTTCGTCTACTTTACAATCCGAACAAAATGTGATACCATAGCAATGTTAAATACAATTGTGTTATAGAAAACTATCAGAAAGGTGGAATTCCAAGTGAAAAGAATCAAGACTTTAGTATCACGTGATCTTGAAAAGTCCGCTAAGACAGGTGGATGCGGCGAATGCCAGACTTCCTGCCAGTCCGCAAGCAAGACTTCCTGCAGCGTTGCTAACCAGCAGTGCGAAAAGTGCAAGAACTAGTTCGATAAGATCGAGCGTGTAACACAGACTATAATTGCTGCATTCCAGCGCGGATGCAGCTATTTTCTTATTATGCAGGAATATCATCGTAATCATATCAGAAAGGACATTCTACATGGTTCATCAATATAAATTAAACGGCTATAACATCGTTCTAGACTCCGAAAGCGGCTGCGTCCACACTGTCGATGACGTCGCCTACGATGTGATCGAGCTGTATCAAAACACACCGCGGGAAGAGATCGTGGATATCATCACAAAGCGCCACAACGTTACGGCAGAGGACGTCGAGGAGACGCTTTCCGATATCGATACACTAAAAGACGAGCATCAGCTGTTCACCCGCGACCTCTTTGCAGGGCAGGCGGAATTGTTCAAGGAACGTCAGTCGGTCGTAAAAGCCATCTGTCTCCACGTAGCCCATGCCTGCAATATGACCTGCGGCTACTGCTTTGCAGGAGAGGGAGAATACCACGGAGAAAAGGCTCTTATGAGCTACGAGACCGGCAAGCGTGCGCTGGACTGGCTCATCGAAAACTCCGGCACCCGGCGCAATCTGGAAGTGGATTTCTTCGGCGGCGAACCGCTGCTCAACTTCGACGTTGTGAAAAAACTGGTTGCCTATGGGCGCAGCAGAGAAAAAGAATGTAACAAGAATTTCCGGTTCACGCTGACCACCAACGGCATGCTGCTCAACGACGAGGTCATCGAGTTTGCCAATAAGGAAATGAGCAATGTGGTCATCAGTCTGGACGGCAGGAAATCGGTCAACGACAACATGAGAAAGACCCACGAGGGCGGCGGCACTTACGATGCGATCCTGCCGGCCTTCCGCAAACTGGCGGAATCCAGAAACCAGCAGAATTACTATGTACGCGGTACATATACTCACTATAACACGGATTTTGCCAGCGACATCATACACATGGCGGATCTGGGCTTTAAGGAACTTTCCATCGAACCGGTAGTCGCTCCGCCGGAAGCACCGTATGCGCTGCAGGAATCAGATATCCCGAAGCTCCTGTCCGAATACGAACGACTGGCAACGGAAATGCTGGAACGAAAACGGGAAGGCAAGGGACGCGACTTCACCTTCTATCACTACATGATCGACCTGACCGGCGGACCATGCATCGTCAAACGGATCTCCGGCTGCGGCGTGGGAACGGAATACGTTGCGGTGACCCCGTCCGGAGACCTGTACCCGTGCCATCAGTTCGTCGGTGAAAAGGACTTCCTGCTGGGCAACATCTACAACGGTATCACCAACTCATCCGTCTGCGATCAGTTCAAGTGCTGCAACGTCTACTCCCATGAGGAATGTGCCGACTGCTTCGCCAAGCTGTACTGCAGTGGCGGCTGCGCGGCCAACGCTCACCACACCACAGGCTCCATCACCGGAGTCTACGACCTGGGCTGCCAGCTCCACAAAAAACGGATCGAATGCGCCATCATGCTGAAAGTGGCCGAGATGTGCGAAGATCTGTAAATAAGTTCTGACCTCAGGAAAATCGAAAGTGATCTTCATAAAAAAGAGACTATTGCCTTAGCTGTAACAGCCAAGTCCAATAGTCTCTTTATTTTTCATCTGATCTGACTCTAAGTCAAACTGTCAAATACTAGTTCTGAGCAGCCTTGTACTTCGTCAGTGCGTCGATCAGCTTCGGAATGATCACCTTAACGTCTCCTACGATACCCAGATCGGATACATCGAAGATCGCTGCTGTGTCATTCTTGTTGATGGAGATAACGCATTCGGAGTTTTCCATACCTGCGATGTGCTGGATTGCTCCGGAAATTCCGCATGCCAGATACAGGTCAGGTCTTACAGTCTTACCAGTCTGTCCTACCTGTCTGTCCTTAGCGATCCATCCTGCATCAACGTTTGCTCTGGAGGAGGAGATTTCTCCGCCCAGCAGATCTGCTACCTTCTGCAGTTCCTTGTAGTAATCTGCGGAACCGATTCCTCTACCGCCGGATACCAGAACCTTAGCGTCTGTGATATCAACAGCCTTCTTCGTTTCCTTGATTACTTCCTTGATGGTTACGTTCATATCTTCTGGTGTGAATTCTACCTTGAAGTCTTCTACTTCACCCTGCTTTCCTGGCTGAGCCTCAGCAAGCTTCATTACTCCAGGTCTTACAGTTGCCATCTGCGGTCTGTAATCTGCGCAACGAATAGTTGCCATTACGTTTCCGCCGAATGCAGGTCTTGTCATCTTCAGTGTCTTGTCGTCCATGCCCAGCTTCTTAGCGATCGCATCTGTATCAGCTGTAGAAGTTGCGTGCAGGAACTCGAAGTATTTTTCCATGTCGATGTCCAGGTGAGTACAGTCAGCTGTCAGCCCTGTGTGGATTCTTGCTGCTACTCTTGGTGCCAGGTCTCTACCGATGGAAGAAGCTCCGAACAGTACGATGTTCGGGTCATATTCCTTGATCAGTGCAGTCAGAGCCTTCGTATACGGTTCTGTTACGTATTCTGCCAGCATCGGATCTTCGATCACGATTACCTTGTCTGCACCAGCTTCGATCATTTCCTGTGCCTTGCCCTTGATTCCATCTCCCATCAGAACTCCAACTACTTTTTCACCGAGATCTGCTGCGAGCTTTGTTGCTTCGCCTAAAAGCTCCAGAGTGACTTTAGCGATTTCTCCGTCTCTCTGTTCTGCTACTACATATAAATCTTTGCTCATTGTTCTTGGCTCCTCCCTTTCTTAAATGATGTGCTTTTCTTCCATCTTAGCGATGATTGCAGCTACTGCTTCATCCGGTGTAACGTCCAGCTTTTCGCCAGCGCCCTTCGCCATTTTACCGAAGGAAGTTACTACCTTTGTCGGGGAACCGTTCAGTCCGATGTGATCCGGATTCAGTCCATCCTTTAAGTCGTCAAAGCCCCATACAGTGATGTCTTTTGCGTAAGCGTCGATGATTCCGCCTGCGTGCATGTATCTTGGCTCTGCCAGTTCCTGCAGTGCAGTCAGCAGGCAAGGAGTCTTGGCTTCGATCATGTGATATCTGTCTTCATACTGTCTCTTTACTGTTACAGTGTCAGCTGCATCGTTGATGTCCAGTTCTTCTGTGTAAGAGATCTGTGGGATTCCCAGGTTTTCTGCGATCTGCGGTCCAACCTGTGCTGTATCTCCATCGATAGCCTGACGGCCAGTGATTACGATGTCGTATCCGATCTTCTTCAGTGCAGTGGAGATGATGATCGCTGTTGCGCAAGTATCGGATCCACCGAATTCTCTTGCGGACAGCAGGTATGCTTCGTCACATCCCATTGCCAGTGCTTCTCTCAGTGCTACGTCAGCCTGTGGAGGTCCCATACATACTACTGTAACAGTTCCGCCTACTTTTTCTTTTAACTGCAGCGCTGCTTCGATACCGGATTTATCGTCATGGTTGATGATGCTTGGTACACCATCTCTGATCAGTCTGTTGGTTTTAGGATCCAGCTTTACTTCGTTTGTGTCCGGAACCTGCTTTATGCATACTACTATTTTCATCTGTCTTTTTCTCCTTTCACACTACTACTTGATCTTCATCGATCCTGCAACTACCATCTTCATTACTTCAGATGTACCTTCATAGATCTCTGTGATCTTAGCATCTCTCAGTGCTCTTTCTACAGGATATTCACGGCAGTATCCATATCCACCCATCAGCTGTACAGCTTCACGGCAAACCTGGTTAGCTACATCGGAAGCGAACAGCTTAGCCATAGCAGCTTCTGGTCCGTAGTTACCACCTTCATCCTTAGTCTTAGCAGCTCTCCAAGTCATGAGTCTTGCTGCATCGATCTTAGTCTGCATATCAGCCAGTTTGAACTGAGTAGTCTGGAATGCTGCGATCGGTCTTCCGAACTGCTTTCTTTCCTTAACGTATGCCAGTGCTTCGTTCAGAGCACCCTGAGCCAGACCTACGGACTGAGCAGCGATACCGATACGTCCGCCGTCCAGAGCCTTCATAGCGATCTTGAAGCCCTGTCCTTCTTTGCCTAAACGGTTAGCAGCCGGTACTCTTACGTTCTCATAGGATACTTCGCAGTTAGATGCTGCTCTGATACCCATTCTTCTGATGTTGTCACTTACAGTAACGCCTTCAGCTCTGCTTCCATCTTCGTTCTTGAGAGGAACTACAAATGCGGAGATACCCTTCGTTCCCAGGCTCTTGTCTGTCAGTGCGAATACTACACACAGATCAGCAAAACCGGAGTTGGTTGTGAAGATCTTTCCTCCGTTGATGATATATTCGTCAGTTGCTTCATCATATACAGCCTGAGTCTGCTGTCCAGCAGCGTCAGATCCTGCATTTGGTTCTGTCAGACCGTAGCATCCAGTCTTGGATCCGTCGATCAGCGGTCTTAAGAACTTTTCTTTCTGTTCCTTAGTACCGAATCCATCGATACAGGAGCAGCACAGGGATGTGTGTACGGAAATCGTGATACCAGTACTTCCGTCGATCTTGGATACTTCTTCCATGCAGAGTGCATAGCTGAGGTAGTCTCCACCTACGCCGCCGAACTCTCTGGAGTAAGGGATACCCATCAGTCCGTACTTATGCATCTTTGCAAGAAGCTCCTGGTCGTACACTTCTGTTTCGTCCATTTCTTCTGCGATCGGCTTAATTTCGGTCTCTGCGAATTTCCGGTACATTTCCTGCTGAAGCAAATGTGTCTTTGATAATTTGAAGTCCATTATTTATCCTCCTAAACTTTTTACTAACCATTTAATTGATCACTTCTGACTATAACCTTAAAGTTTAGCATAACGCTCTCTAATTTCCCTAAATGCCCTACAGGTAGAATATAGCATACTAAAATACGTTTTGCAACCATTTTGTTAACCACTTAACAAAATATAAGGTTGTTTTAATTTACTGACAATTCGCTAGATTTCAACGTTTCTGCCTATTCGCCTATTTCAGCTCCTCCCAAAGCTCACGCACCGTCTTTCCAAGCCCCGGATGATAAGCCCACGGAGCTATCTGCAGCAGGGGATCCAGCACAAAGCTCCGCTTGTGCATCTCAGGGTGCGGTAACGTGAGAGTTTGAGAGTTCCAGATCATCTCATCATAAAGAATAATATCCAGATCCAAAGTTCGCGGCCCCCACCGGATAGTTCGCTTCCGATCCGCCAAACCCTCTATTTCATGCAGTTTTTCCAGAAGCACCTCCGGCTGCAGCCTGGTCTCCATCAGAAGCACGCTGTTGAGAAAATCATCCTGTTCCACGCCTCCGTAAGGTTCCGTCTCGATATAATCCGCAACTGTAACGATACGGCAACCATCCAGATTATCCATTGCCTTCACCGCATCATCCAGGTACTTCTTCTTATCACCCATATTAGAACCTAACGCTATGAAGGCTTGATGCCATCCTCGTGAGATCTCCACCGACACAGACTCCAGAGGCAGCCCGATAGGCGCCCACGGCTTTTCGATTTCCAGATCGATCCGCTTCACCAGCGGGAAACGATCCAGCACAGCAGCCGCCGTATGCTCTGCAAGACTTTCCAGGAGTTTGAAAGTTCGACCTTCGGCAAACTCCCTGATAAAATGACACACCTCTCCGTAATTCACCGAATCCTCGAGCTCATCGCTGACGCCAGCCTTTGCAGTATCAAGATACAGCACAGCTGAAAATACGAATTTCTGCCCCAGCACATTTTCTTCTTTATATACACCGTGCTTTGCAAACACGTCCAGCTTCTTTATCTTTATGTTATCCATACATTCCACCTGTCAACCCTTTCCCGTCAAACTTACCGATCCACGTTATCACTCTTTAAGATCGCTTCCGTCATCTGAATGACCCGTTTGTTTTCCCTGATATCATGCACACGCACAAAACCGCAGCCTTTCATAACACCAACAACCGTCGTTGCCAGCGTGCCTTCCACCCGCTGATCCACCGGCAGATCCAGGCTCAGCCCGATCATGGACTTTCTGGACGTTCCCAGCAGCACCGGACATCCCAGTGCCTTTAAAAGATCCACATGCTTTGTGATCTGCAGGTTCTGTTCCAGCGATTTCGCAAATCCAACGCCTGGATCCAGCAAAATCTTGCCTGGCGCCACGCCGGCATCATCGGCCAGTGCCAGGCACTCTTTCATATCCGATATGACATCCTGCAAAAAATCTCCATAGACCGCTTCCTTCCTGTTGTGCATCAGGCAGCATGCCGCATCATGACGCGCTGTCACCTCTGCCATTTTAGGATCGTACTTGAATCCCCAAATATCATTTACGAGATCCGCCCCCGCCTGCAAAGCTGCCTCAGCAACGGAGCTCTTGTACGTGTCTATGGATACCGGTACATCGTAATTTTTCTTGACTGCCTCGATCACCGGAACGACTCTGGCGATTTCCTCCTCATCGGTGATCTGCTGATGTCCCGGTCTTGTAGACTCGCCTCCCACGTCGATCACATCCGCCCCTTCCTCGATCATCTGTCCCGCATGGCTCAGAGCCGCATCCAGCTGATCGAACCTGCCGCCATCCGAAAAGGAATCCGGTGTTACATTCAGTATCCCCATGATATAACAATGATTGTCTGTGTCAAAATTACGATTTCCGATCTTCATGTTTTTTCTGTTTCCTTCCTTATAATATGATCTCCATGTTTTTTTCTTCTTCACTCCATTTGCAGCTTTCTGCCGCGTCGCAGCAAAAGCAAAGTCTCGACATTTTATCCGCCCGGTAAAGATAATCGCCCAGCGAACCCTTTGCAGTATTCTTCGGATCGCCCGCCGCTGGCGCCTCAGCCGGTTTCGCCGCACCATGGCCTCTATGCTGTAAAATCGCTTCTTTTATCAGGCTTCGTTCTTCTGCTGCAAATCCGCAATCTGTCAGGATCTGTTCTGCAAGACAAGCGCTCGCTTCCTCATGAGGTATCCCTTCTGCGATCTGCCTGTATCTGCCCAGATCATGGAGGAGAGCCGCCCCGTAGATCAATTCCCGCGAGATCTCCGCTCTATCCTGCAGTACCATGATGTAACAGATCCGCGCTACGTCCAGAAAGTGCTCCATTGTATGCTTGCAGTAGATCCGCTCCTGCTCCGCTTTTTGCAGCGCAGAGAACTCCTGCTGATAAAGAGGGTGCGTAACTATCTGACGCACCCTGATGTTTTCTTCTCTATTCATGTTTCTATCCTTTATTGACCATCTGCAGAAAAGTCTGCTGCAGCATCATATCTTCTGCAAAGGCTCCACGCACGATGGTTGTTACCGTTTTTGTTCCAGGCTTCTGCACGCCCCGCATGGTCATGCACATATGCTCCGCCTCCAGCAGGACCATGACGCCCTTCGGCTCCAGGTGCTGTTCCAGAGCATCTGCGATCTGCGCCGTCATGTTTTCCTGGATCTGCGGTCTGCGAGCAAAGACTTCCACAGTCCGCGCGATCTTACTCAGTCCTGCCACTTTGTCGCCGGGAATGTAAGCCACGTGTGCTTTGCCATAAAACGGCAGCAGATGATGTTCACAAACAGAATAAAAGGTAATATCTTTCTCTAATACCATGTTGTTGCTCGTCGCATGGAATTTCTTCTCAAAATGCTCCGCAGCATCCTGCTCAAGCCCTCCAAATATTTCTTCACACATACGCGCGATCCGGTCAGGCGTATCCATGAGTCCTTCTCGCTCCGGATCTTCTCCGATCCCTTCCAGGATCAGTTTTGCACCTTGTTTGATTTTTTCTAAGTCCATATTTCTCAGTTCTCCTGTAATCCAATCTTCTACGATTCAACAGTATACCATTCTGCAGGAAAATATTCCATACTTCACGGCAAGATAATCGGTTAAAATCCTGTTTTTCCCTTGTAAAACTCTGTTTTCAGGGATATACTTTTACTGTTCGGCTGCAGCCTTTGCAGTACAAAATGAAAAGAAAGGAAGCATTTTATGTCATCCATAAGCAAGAAACAACAAGCGATCATCTATATTATCTGTTCGGCATTTTTCTTCGCCCTGATGAATATGTTCGTCCGCATGTCCGGCGATCTGCCGTCCATCCAGAAAAGTTTCTTTCGAAATCTGGTCGCTTTCTTTTTTGCATTGATCATCCTGCTCCGTTCCAAAGAAGGATTTTCCTTTCAGAAAAAAAATCTGCCTGCCTTTATTGGCAGATCATTTTTCGGCACGCTGGGTATTCTCTGCAATTTCTATGCGGTGGATCATTTGGTGCTCTCCGATGCTTCCATTTTAAATAAATTATCACCGTTTTTTGCGATCCTGTTTTCCTATTTCATCTTAAAGGAAAAACTGACCCTGGTACAGGGGTCAGCAGTTGCAGCGGCATTCTGCGGTGCGATCCTGGTGGTAAAACCCGGTTTTGCAGGGGCGAATGTGCTGATCCCGTCCCTCGTAGGCGTTACCGGGGGCATGTGTGCAGGTCTGGCTTATACGCTGGTGCGGGTGCTGGGACAGCGGGGCGAACGAGGCCCGTTTATCGTCCTGTTCTTTTCGGCCTTTTCCTGCCTCATCACACTGCCGTATCTGATCTTTGATTTTCATCCCATGACTGCCGCGCAGTTCTTCACGCTTCTATTAGCGGGGCTTTCTGCCGCCGGCGGCCAGTTTACCATCACCGCAGCCTACACCCGTGCTCCCGCCCGCGAAGTTTCAGTCTTCGACTACACACAGATCGTCTTCGCCGCAGGACTAGGCTTCCTCTTTTTCGGCCAGCTCCCCGATATCCTCAGTGTCATCGGTTACTGCATCATCTCCGGTGTTGCGATCTGGATGTTCCTCTACAACCTTCGCAAGGATCACCATCTGCAGCAATAGTTGATTGTCTTACTTCTTCGGGATCTTGATATTGTTCCTGTGGCGGATCTGGTTCTTTCGCGCATACTCTTTCAGAAAAGAACTGATCTCCAGATTCGTCCGCTCGATCTCTCCTTTAAGCTCCGATGCCGAAAGCCTGAAAGCACCATTTCCCAAAGCAATTATCTGCTCCTGCCTATCTGATGTGGCCACTCTCACACGGTATTTTCCGTTCATTTCATAAGTCAGCCGCTCTATATAAGTATCGGCAGTCTCGCCTTCTTTCGTAAACACCACATCGACAGACCCGTGCTTTTCCTGACGTCGCTCGCCACCCTTTATTTTATATGCATCGAATACGATGATGACCTTGCATCTTCGATAACCCTGGTAATTGGAAAGGATCTCTATCAAAGCAGTCCGCGCCGCGTCCATACTGGTCTTCGCCAGCGATTTCAGCTCTTCCCATGCAAAAATAATATTATACCCGTCCACCACCAGATATTCCTTCTGGATCTCCGCCGACTTGGTTTTTTGATATCCCTGCTCTCCTTCTATGACACGCGGTCCGATGGATCCCTGCGTTCGTTTCTGCAAAGGTGCCTCCGGCATTCCTGCAAAATCTTCTACGCCTATGGATCTGCTGTGTTCCTCAGGCCGTCCCGTCGTTTTGTTTTGATCGGGAAGCACGCTCCGGTCCAGTATGATATGTACGTGATCATCCACCTGATCCCATGGCACAAGGTATCCTGCACCGTGACTGCAGAAAACAGAATCCGCCGTGTTTTCTGTATCTTCATCCACACGGTATCCTGTCTCTTCCATAACTTTCTCCGCATCGTGGCACGGCTCATATCCTGCCACACTGCAGCTGAGGTGTCCATAGCCTCTCGTATAGGAGTTCACTTCGGCCATATAACCTTTCATTTCAGATACAGGTGCTTTTCCTGCGATCAGGGATAGATCACCTCTCGTCTGAGGCAATTCAAAAGAGCCTCCCATTCTCTGGATATCCGCCATTGCTCTGCCCGTCATATCCTGTGGTACTTCCAGCTCAAAATCGTACCAGGGTTCCAGCAAAATGCTCTGCGTCTTTCTAAGGCCCTGCCGTACTGCCCTGTAAGTTGCCTGCCGGAAGTCTCCGCCCTCCGTATGTTTCAAATGAGCACGCCCTGCCAGCAGTGTGATCTTCACATCGGTTAGAGGAGAACCTGTAAGAACTCCCGGGAAATCTCTTTCGGCCAGATGTGTCAGGATCAATCGCTGCCAGTTGCGATCCAGCAAATCTTCTCTGCATGCGGTATCCAGCACGACACCGCTTCCGGGATCACCCGGTTCCAGCAGCAGATGAACCTCTGCATAATGACGAAGCGGTTCGAAATGTCCTGCACCGATCACCGGTTTGGCAATGGTTTCACGATACGCCACCTTGCCTTCTCCAAATTCCAGTTCCAAATCGAACCGCTGCCGGATCATCTCTTTTAGAATCTCCAGCTGCACTTCTCCCATAAGCTGGATCTGGATCTCTTCTGTCTGGCTGTTCCATGCTATGTGAAGCTGCGGATCCTCTTCTTCCAGCTGTTTTAGCTGCTGCAGCGTGCGATGTACATCTGCTCCGTCCGGCAGCAGTACACCGTAACTCATGGCAGGCTCCAGCACGAAACGATTCTCACTTTCTTCCACGCCAAGGCCTTGCCCTGTGTGGGTGTGTTCCAGCCCTGCCACAGCACAGACTGTGCCGGCTTCCGCTTCCTGCACCGTTTGATATTTTCCTCCGGAATAGATCCTTATCTGATTCACTTTTTCCCCAGATGCTCCGGGAGCATCTGGAAGATCCAAAGTTTCCTTCACAGAAAGTGTTCCACCGGTGATTTTCATATGCGTCAGTCTCATTCCCTGCGGATCACGGGTGATCTTATAGATCCGTGCTCCGAACTGCTTTGGATAAGAAGGCTCCTCTGTAAACTGCACGATCCCATCCAGGAATCCTTCCACTCCGCTCATACGTAAAGCTGATCCAAAATAGCAAGGGAATATCTTTCTGTTAGAAATACTGTTTCTCATACTTGGCACAGAAATATGACCTGTTTCCAGATATTCTTCCAGCAAACCCTCCTCACACATAGCAGCCTGCTCTTCTTCCAGATCCTCGAAATCAAGGCATCCCGCGCTTAGTGAACTTTGCAGTTCCTTTAAGATCTGCGCACGGTCAGCTCCTTCCAGATCCATCTTATTGATAAAAAGAAATACAGGTATCTCGTATTTCTGCAAAAGTTTCCACAGTGTCACGGTATGCCCCTGTACACCTTCCCTTCCGCTGATGACCAGCACGGCGTAGTCCAGCACTTGTAGCGTTCTCTCCATTTCCGCAGAAAAATCCACATGCCCCGGGGTGTCAAGCAGCATCAGCTTCGTATCTTTGTACGTCATTTCTGCCTGCTTGGAAAAAATGGTAATCCCTCGATCACGCTCCTGTATATCGGTATCTAAAAATGCATTTTTATGATCCACCCGTCCCAGGTTCCGGATCGCTCCCGTCTGATAGAGCATCGCTTCGGACAGTGTGGTCTTGCCCGCATCTACGTGGGCTAAAATTCCAATTACGATATTTTTCATTATAGGTTAACCTCTCTTATCAAGATTGTACCATGATTTCTGCAGGAAAACATCCCAGGCATAAGAAAAACTCTGAAACACCTTGCGGCATCCCAGAGTTTTCTCTCGCTTTTGTACTGTTTCTTCTCATTATTTTTCAATAGGTCGTTCACATACTCCAAAAAAATCCTATAAACATGCCGAAGCAAACGAGCACCACCATGACTGCAAGGAACAAGGTCGCATGCAGATAACGTTCTGAATATTCCATATGGTTCTCATACTCTTCTTTAGGTTCTGTTTTCTTTTTTCTGGACATTTTAAAACACTCCTTTTTTAGTACAAACGTTTGAATCCGTTCTCTATTTTAGGTCACCCCTAAATGATCGGATAGGTTTGAAGTGTGGAATATACCCTGTTACCGTAATGTACGCTCTTTTTCGACAAAACTAGTGTTTTTCCGTTCAAAAAAACACCTCACACAACCACCCTTACTATGTCTATTGGTGAAAAAAAGGAGGTTTTCTAACATGAAGAAAACAATACTCGCCACACTGATCATTTCGATCTTTTTCGCTTTCACCTGTACGGCATCGGCCACCACATCAGGAGGACAGGCTGCTACAAAATCCACTCCAGCATCCACTGACACAGTGAGCCTGTCGAATGATACCGTGATGCCAGCATCCGGCTCTGGAGTTACAATGGTATTTAAACGTACTTCATCTAGCCAGGCTAAAGCACAAGCTCTAGCAAATCGCGCAGGGGCATCTTCTATTACATCCACTATCACTTTACAGAAAAAATCCAGCGGTAGTTATAAAAAAGTTACATCGGCATCAAAAACAGTCTATGATGATCAAATCAACCATATCAAATATTTCTCTATAGCCTCTTCTGGAACTTATAGAATCAAGGTTACGATCTCTTACAAAGAAGATGGCGTTACAAGAGGAAACACATATTACAAATCTATGAGTTAACTCCACAAAAAAGTCCGACTAAAGCTTCGTCGGACTTTTCATTTGTTTTATCTATTTTGTCATTCTTTTTCCTATTTCAATCAATTGATCTTTTTCAGAGATCCCTGAAATATCTATATTACACGTTTCAGTATAAACAGACACCCATGGTTCACCAGACACAGAGTCCTCAGTAACAAAAATTTTCCGATCACTCATTTCAATTAATTCCCCATCTTCTGGCCATTGATTGCTGCATTCCGAATCTATAGAATAGTATAATAAAATCTTAATTATTCTATCTTCACTATTATATGCATAATCACACAGATAATCTCCCGAATAGTACTTTTCAATTTTCAACTGCTCTAACTCATACCCCTCCGGTATATAAGTAGGCACATACAATCCCGGCAAAAATTCTTTCGCTTTCTTTAATTCCTTTTCTCCCAAACGATCAAACGTCATAAACTCTTCCACATCCGATTCTTCCGTTTCTTCTTCGGAATCGGTAAAAAGACCGGTCACACCCTGATACAATCTGTGAAGGATACCTTTATCGCCATATGATTCGGTAGAATTTCTTCCCAGCATGATGATATTCGTACAAAGCAGGAAGATGATGAGAACTGCCGCGACCTTGGCAAACCGGCTGAAGCGACGCTTTTTCTCCTCTTTCGGGGATATAAAGCTTTCTTCTCTGGCCGCATCGTTTTCTTCGGTCGGTTCATATGGCTGTTCCTCCAGAAATGACAGATCGAATTCCGGGATCTTCTCCTCTGGCGTCTCTCGTTTCAAATACGCCTTCTCCAGCTCCTCCCCCAGCTTCTTGTGAACTTCTTCGTAAGATCTTTTGCAGTCCTTACTCATCGGAGCCTCCTTCCTCAAGACTCAAGCAGGAATTCCGCAGCTTCCGGATCCCACGAGAATACAGCGAGCGTACCGTACTGTACTCCATCCCCTTCATATGCGCAATTTCTTTCAGTGAAAACTGCATGATCAAATGCATCTTGATCACACTCTTATATTTTTCATCCATCTGCTCCAGAAGCTCAGTGATCTGAGCTCCGGTTTCCTTCTTCACGATCGAATCTAAAATATCCTGCTCGTAGCACAGAAGATCATCCTCCCCGATATATTCGCAAGCAGGTTCCCAGATCTCCATAGCTGGAGATTCTTCTTTTTTTCTAATATGTGTACGGGATTCATTCCGAAGGATCCCCTTTAACCACGCCCAGCTTTTATTCTGATCTTTCAACGTGTCCAGACCTTTCCACGCATGTTCCAAAACACCCTGCGCTATTTCCTCAACAATATCAGGATCACCAAACATACTCCACAGAATACGGTACATATCCTTCCTGTGACTGTAAATGTGATCCATATAAAATTGTCGCTTTTCTTCGTTATTCATGGATTGATTCATCATTTAAATTATATTATAGCTCGGTTTTGATTTCAAATATTTCTTCATAGCTGGCGTGAAAAATCTCCTTGAGTGCCAGCAGAACGCTGACTCTGATATGATGCGATCCACCTTCGATCTGAGCATAGATTTCTCTGGAGACATAAAGACCCCGCAATTCCAGCTTGGCAGCCACTTCAGCCTTGGTCATACTCGCTCTTCTCCGAAGTTTCTTGAGATTGGCCCCTATATTCACATCCTGCACGATACGCTGCTCCATTCCGTTCCGTCTCCTTCTATGATAATAATTGATTTTATCGGAAAGAGCGCCATCGTTTGTTACGAATTCGTTACAATCCTTGCAATCAATGACAAATTTCGCGTCTTTTTTCTTTTTTATGTAAAAATCGAGTCATTCGATCGTCCCATGTATTTCCAGCAAATAACGGTACAATCAAGAAATCAAAAGCTTGCAATTCCTCAGCGCTTTCGGTAAACTGTGAGTAAATGTAAAAAGGAGGGGGACTATGAAACAAAATCACAAAACCTTTTTAACAAGAAAACGGTGGATCGGTCTGATCGTTCTGATCCTGGCAACTATTTTCACTGCAATATATGCCTGTAAAACCAACATCGATCCTGCACCGGCTACCATTGCAGGATCCTTTGGATCTATAGCTGCTCTGCTGTTGATTTCCTACATACTAAAAGTACGGGATGATCTTTTCTTTTGCGGATTGCTGTTCGTATATTTTGCATCCCCTGTAGGATCAGTGCTTAATCTTTATCGCAATGTAGATCTCTATGATAAAGTCGTACACTTCTTCAGTGGTCTCCTGCTGGCGAGCCTGGGGGCAATGATCATGTCCGTGCTTCTAAAGCATGCCGTTCAGACCATAAAAAAAACAAAGGTATACCTGTTTGCTGAGGCAACCTTTGCATTTTTCTTTTCCTCTGCCTTCGCAGGGATCTGGGAAATTTTCGAATTCACTGCAGACCGGCTTGCTGGAGGAGATATGCAGCGAGGCATGGTCGATACCGTGACGGATATCATCGCCGGCAATCTCGGTGCGCTCACTTATTTTCTGATTTTTACCGTACTGATCCTGGCAGGAAAAGCACGCGTTGATGACAAACTGCTTAACTGATACTCTTTGCAGAAAAATTTGCAAAAAAACGAGATTCCGAAAGGGAGAGGCTACATAAGGAAGTAGCTTCTCCCTTTGGCTTTGTAGTCAGCCAGATTGTAAGCGTCAAATTCTGGCACATTGAAGCCAACACTGGCTATGGTCTACAATAACCATAAGGTCAATACCGGCTATGGCAGCGGTTCGCTTTTGCGCCTGCTCATTCGCAGACTGCTGCTTTACAGGCGTCAGCTACCGATTTCGTCCATGGCATCAGCTGCTCCAGGTCGTAGTCTTCGTCCTGTGACAGCTTTTCAAAAATATAGACAAGGTATTTGAATGGATCCAGCCTGTTCGCTTTTGCGGTCTCGATCAGGCTGAATACCGTTGCTGTCGCTTTTGCTCCAGATGGTGTTTTTCAGAACAGGAAGCGTTTTTTCTTTTCGTATCTGCATCCGTTCCTGCGGTGGCTTTTTAGCCATGTCGCTATCTCGTTCAATGACTTTGTGGAGACATTCTTTCATATTTCACACTGGCTGGCTATGTGCTGTGATTTGACGCTTACTATTATACGGCGGATCTATGTAGATAAGGTCGATTTTGCCCTTATGCATTTTTTCTAACAGCTTCAATGAAGCAAGATTATCACCCTCTATAAGAAAATTCATCTGACCGCCATTGTCGATGAAAAGGTCTTTGCCTTCGGTCAGTACAGGGGTATGTGTGTCCAATACCTCATCAATTTCCTCACGATGCTCCTCAAACACAAGACCATATTTCTTGCCGTTTACATCTTTCTCAAGGTCGGAAAGAGTAAGAGAGTAGATTGCCCGTGTTCTCGTCCTGTGGTGCAGTAGAAATAAAGGTGCGGATTTCTTTGATTTTATTCAGCAAGTCCTCACGCTTTTGTTTTGATATATTCGTGCTCATTTCTGCTCCTCCGTATTTTTCTGCTCCTTTGGCACAATATTAGCCATTGTATTTAACAGAGTATTATATGCTTGTTGAGATTTAGCTTGCTCTTGCCATTGCTTAATCATTCCGGCTGGAACATATGGGTTTTGAATTGTTTCCCAAGTAACCTTATCTTTATATCCAAGAGATTTTGATATGGTTTCCAGCAATTTGTACTGTGCATTTTGGATTTTTTTAAGTTGTGCTGCGTCCGGGTTTTGAACGCAATACTTGTCATATAAATCTTTCCAAGCATCACGAACTGTTTTATCGTCTGCAAACACAATATCAATTATATTAAGACAATGTACGCTTTCCTGTGTCCATCCATATATTCGCGAGGTCATAAGTGTCTTAAAAATCTGCATTTTATCTTTTCTTATTTCTGCTCTGTTTTGTAAATGCTGTCCAATCAAGACAGCAGCTATGGGAATTACAACTATTGCGATTAAATTTAATATATCTTTACATTCCATTTTTCTTTCTCCCTTATATCCACTCGCCATTATTGGCAGACCATTTTGGGGTAAATTCTTTGCCCCCGACCACCGCTGTAAACGGTTTTGTCAGGAAAACTTTTATTGTTTTCAGCACGGTACTGTAATCATCGGTTTTGATGTCAATTTTACGGACAAACGCTTTCCATTTCTTCTGCATTGCTTCATCATTATCAAAGCTCATAACCTGTTCAAACTGTTCAATCGTAAAGCTATGTCCACGGTTTTCAAATGTCTTTTTCAGTGCTTCTGTCAGCGTTGCACCGTCAAAATCAAATTTATTAGCAAGATAATAAATATCGTAATAGTCTTTCATGCGGCTAGAAAATTCCATCAAGCTAAGGATTGCGTCAATTTTCTCAGCAACAGTCGTTTCAATGGAATAAGTATTAACTGTGGGTGCAACAAAATCATCAAGCTGAGTGGGAATTTTTCTTTTTTCCTGCTTCGGCACAATAACATCGCCAACACCAAAATCAATGCCAAACGGTGTGCGTGTGTTTTTTATACGAGCAACTATTGATACACCTATACCAGCATATTTCTTCGCAACGGCAATAGGTGCAACATCCTTTATCTCAAAGGAAACAAAATCATTGCCAGTATGAACTGCAATAATTTCCTCAAGTATACCCCTTAACTGTTCCGGTGTATTGGATATTTTCCGAAGCAAAAAATCTACATCAACCGTTACTCGGCTATCAAAGTCAGTAAGGGAATAGAGGAACAAGCCGCCTTTCAACACGAGGTTTTCAGCATACTTAGACTTTTCCAAACGGCGCAAAAATTCCTCTTGGCAAAAGAGTTGCAAGCAGAGCTGATAGCTTCTGCCGCTTTCAGCAGCTTTGTTTTTGAGCCGTGCCAGCACGGACGCAGCTATATCAGCCATTAAGCAGCACCTCCATTACATTCATAACCTTTGTATAAAGTTTCATTTCCTTTGCGTATTTAGACAAATTTGCAAGGTTCTTTTTTTCATCAGCAGCATAGGCATTGACAGCCTTATTAAAAATTTCGTTGTCAAGTTTTGTGCGGTACTTAAAACAATCGCATATTGTTCGTTCACGATCATATACAGGCAATATTACACCGTTAAAATTGCTTATGGACTTACCTATATCTAAAAATTCCTTTTGAATATAGTAAGCTTTCATCGGAAATTCTTCAATGTTCTTTACTGCACGGGACGCTGTTCTCGGCACAGCAATCGACCATTCACGGGGAGAAAAATCACTATATCCGTGGTGAAACAAAGCGGACTCCACACAAATAATTCCCTGCGGAAGAAGCTCCCGTATGAGCTGTTCTTCTGTAATACTTTTACTTTGGGGGAGCTGATAAAATCCTCTGCGAATTCTTTCAATGACTCCTTCTTTACAAAAAGCCGCTACCTCGTATTTATTTATCCCGTTAGCGGCAAAATCTGAAGTTTTTGCAATGCCGCCGTTATTTTCAATTACCGTTTTTAAAATTTCTTTTTTACTCAAGCAGACACCAACTTTCCACACGCAAAAAATAAATAATGTACGCAATTATTATGCCATATGATTTCGTAAATTGCAACAACTATATGCATATATTGTTTAACATTTGTACGCTGAAAGTTATTGCAAGAATTGATTAAGATTTATCTTTCCAAGACTAAATCCTAAATTTAATAGTATGTCTCGATTTTTGGAGAATTATTCAAAGCTTTTCTCAAAAGTATTTACAAACATACGTTCCGTAATTTATAATAAAAAATAACTGAATATAAAATGAAACTCGATTTAAGAAATGCCAGCGGTAGCTGATAATTGCCGCACCAACCGATATCGCAATGTCTGCCTGCGTGGTTGGTTAAACGGCAGACGCTACGGATTTGAATTTTAAAGCCGATACATAGTTTCATCATTTTGAAGCGAGAGCAAAGCTCCCGCCGATTTTTGATATCTCTGTGTATCGGCTTTTTGTTTTGCCGATTTACAACTGAATGACCGGCTGAATGGTATACTCCGCCAAGACTTTCCGAACGGAAACGAGCGAGACAACGCCGCTGAAAAAGCAGGGGCAGGAACGACATTCGGGGAAAATGGAAAGTATTTCCCGATACTCACCCTACAATCATTGACCGAGAAACCTTTGAGTTGGTGCAGGTATTACGCAAGCACCGCCGCAGACCTAACCGCACAGCGGGAGCAAGCCTATTTCTTCTGCTCAGCCTACCGAAAAAATTCTGATGTATGCTCTGCACACTATATCCGTGAGAAAGTCGTGGAGCAGCTTGTGCTTGAGAGTATGCAAAGAGTACTGTGGTATGTGCAGAGTTACGAAAAGTTATTCGCACAAAGGCAGTTAGCGGAATTTGGCGAGAAACAAAAGAAAGAATTTGCTGAAAAGCGCAGGGAGCTTGATAAGTCAAAGCTGCGTGTTCGGGAAATTGACGGAATTATCCAAAAGCTATATGAGGATAACGCAATGGGTAAAATCAGCGATGAGCGTTTTGCTACAATGTCGATGTCGCTTGAAAATGAGCAGAGCGGGTTAAAAGACCGTATCCCTGCTTTGGAAGATGAGCTTGAAAATGCCAAAGTCAAGACCGAAGGCTTACAGAGGTTTATTGATAAAGCGAAGCGAGTTACCCGCCTTGAAGCTCTCACGTCCGAATTGGTACACGAGTTTATTGAGAAAATCGTAGTATCCGCACCCGAATACAAGGACGGAAAGCGTTATCAGAAAATTGCAATCCATTACAACGGTGTTGGCATTATCCGGGAGCCGACAGCCGAAGAAATGGAAGAATATTTTCAAGAACACATCAGTAAAAAGTCTTTCTTAAAGGCAAAAACGGCATAGCCTATGGCTACACCGCATTCACACAACAATATTTAATTAAGATACAAAGCCGCCTTGGGGCACCTTCCTTACGGAAGGTGCACCAAAAGAATCCCGTTTTTTTTATTGAAATACCGGTTCCAGACATTCCATCAGATGTTTATACCTGGCCAACAGCTCGTCATAGGTTGGTTTATGCATCGGATCCGGGTGGTATACCCGTTCTTCCTGTATGATCTGATCACATGCCTCTTCCACTGAGTCCCAGATCCCGCAGGCTACACCTGCCAGTATCCCTGCGCCGAGGCAGCCGGCACTCTTATTATTCTTTGTCGTTACAACATCCTTGCCTGTGGCGTCGGCTTTCATCTGACACCATACCGGGCTCAGTGCACCACCGCCAAAGCTGATGATACGATCCACCGATATGTCCAGTGCTTCTGTCGCTTCAATGATCCTGCAAAGCACCATCACAACACTCTCCATGATCGCTCGCACAAAATGTTCCTTGCCGTGAGCGATGGTCATGCCAAAAAAGCATGCCCGCGCATTAGCATTGAGATCCGGAGGACCAGATCCCTGCAAATGAGGCAGCGCTATCAAGCCGTCAGATCCGGCCGGCACCTCTGCCGCCATCAGATCCAGCTGATCAAATGCATTCAGACCGCCGCCACCTTCTTTCATGAGTTCCATTTCTCCAAAAGTATCCCGAAACCATTTCATATACATGCCGCCGGTCGAATAGGCATGCACCATGTACAGATCCGGCATCACACTACAGTAACACGGCATTTGCCTGGTTGGATCCAGGACAATATGATCCGCCATAGCCATCGTGCAAAGAGAAGATCCTGTGCTGTCCGAGAAATTTCCCGGGCGGATCGCTCCTGTTCCCACCGGGCCGCACGCCAGATCACTGCCTCCGATATTTACCGTCAGATTCTCTGGAAGATCGAACTGCTTCGATGCGGCTTTCGTGATAGTTCCCACAATGCTTCCCGGCCTTACGATCTCCGGCAGCTGTGCCTTCGTGATACCGATATATTCCAGCATTTCTTCCCAATACTGTCTCGTGTTGATATTCCAGTAAATAGAACTTCCCAGAATGGAATCGTCTTCTGCCATTTTACCCGTCAGGAGATACGCAAAATACCCGTTAAGCTGCAGGATATGCGCTATATTCCCGAACACTCCCGGCTCGTGTTTTTTGAGCCACAACAGTTTCGCACCCGGCCAGAGAGCATCGCAGCCCACCTGCCCTGTATGATTCTGTATGGTCGCGCAGCCAAAGGCATCCACGATTTCTTCCGCTTCTTTCAGCGCCCTTGTATCACACCACAGGATCGCCGGTCTAAGAGACTTCTTGTCTGCATCAAGGAACACACTGGTTTCACCCTGTACGGAGATCCCCAGGGTGATCAGCTGCGTCTTCGGTACCTGTGCTTTCTCGATCGCCTTTGCGATCACATTCTGAAATAAATCAATATATCGGTCCGGATCCATCTCTGCCCATCCCGGCTGCGGCGTCTGGATCTGATATTCCTCTGTAGCACTGGACACTTCCCTGCCTCGACAATCAAAGATCGCCGACTTGAATGCCGTCGTCCCCATATCTATGGTAAGTATGTATTTTTCTTCTACTTGATTTTTTCCGCCTGTCATCGATTCTCCCATGAACACTAAGTTCATTTATCTCCCCGTCACACGTTTGATCGGGGTCAGTTCCAGATACGCTTCCAAAGGTGCATCGTTCATGCAGAGCTCTATGATCTCTCTTCCCAGCGGGTCCAGCTCCGGCACGAGGAACTGCTTCAGCTCTTCTTTAAAGAAATCTGTAATGATTTTAGCACCCTTATCATAACCTTCTTCGCCCAGTTTAGACTGCAGTTCCGGTCGCAGGAACTTCCGACGGATCGTCTGACCATCGATTTTCATTTCGTCCAGCGAATAGCCAAACAGCGGACATCTTGCAGGTACCAGCTGTTTCTTCTTCACCACACCGCCACGTCTTGCCAAATATTCTCGGGCGATCCACTCTCCTGCAAAGCCTATCCGGTAAACACCGATGTGCTGATTTGGAATCAAAATATAAAGGGTTTCCGAAGCTTCCGTGATCTGCTTCAGCAGCATATTAGCCTGCGTGATTTTTTTACCTGTTGCAAATGGCCAGTAAGAGCCTACACCTTCCGACGTCATGACATTAGATTTTGCATTATCCTCAATAGAAGGATTCTTAAAGCCACGCGGTGCAACCAGTCTCCAAAGCCATGCCAGAGCAGGCGGAACGACCTGTACGAGACCCATCACGCCATAATTAGGATTCTCTTTAGTACTCGGCGGCATCCGCACACCGAAAGAACGTACATCTACCAGCGCCGCTTCATCATCCGGATAAATGTTGTCGATCATCTCACGCGGCAAAATCACCCGCGGGTTGGAGCACGGTCTGCCGTTTGGCTCTTTGATATGCTCCCAAATGAGACACGTCGCACCTGGCACGCCATCAATATTAAAGAATTCCACCGGTTCCGGCGGATGGATGCTGATTCTCTCATACATTGGGATGTTCCCATAATAATTGTCCCCGTCGACACGCAGAAACCAACCGTTTTCCGCATCGGTAATGGCCAGTTTATGGCTGTCATCCTGCATGTCACGATGAGCCATGACCATATCGTCTGCAATCGGGAAGATCTCGCAGGTCTCACCTAATCTGATTTCAAAACGCTCGCCTGTCACGGTATGCTCGCCTAGCAGGACACGCTCATCGGATTCTCTATGAACTTCTTCCAGCATCTCACTCTTGCCGCCGCCTGATGCGCCTTCGTGCATAAAGACGACCTCGCTGTCATATGGAGTCTGCAAAAGTGCCGCCGAAGCATGGTTCGTTACCCAGCCTTCTTTCTCTCCAATATCGATCAGTGCAGAAAACACTCCCTTCTTTGCAGAAGGTCCCGGATACAGATTATAGGAAAAAATTTCGTGAAGCTGTTCGCTCCGATAATGCACCACGACCTGCTTCCCGCCAAAATGAGTATGGCGGAACGGCGGTGCCACGTAAATGATCGCCCTCGGTGTATATCCTTCCTCTACGTCTTCGATGCTGATGAATTTCTGGATATTGGCGAGTGCAAATGCAAAGAACGCAGCATTTGCAGGCGCAACCACAAGGCTCTCGTATCCGTGGAGCTTGCTTCCCATTATGAATGGCATCACAACCAGTTCCTGATGGCTTATCCAGTCCATGGTCTCCTGCCTGAGCTGAGAGAATTTATAACCCCATCTATCTTCAAATTTCGGTTTATCTGTAGGCAACTCATCTCCGATATACATACAGTCCGGATCGCGCCTTCTCATATAAGCATCTGTAAAGTTTACCGACGGACCGTTTTTACATCTCACGACATCCGCTTCCACATAACTTTCCTTTTCAGAAATGTCATAGCTGACATTGAATCTCGCCGCTCCGTTAGGACCATAGCACAGTTCTACCAGCTGCGCCTTAGTTTTCGGAAAAATTATTTTTTCTGCCGAGTCAAGAGCCTGCTTTAAGTCTTCTGGCAGGACAAATCTATTGATCATATTCTTATCCATGCTTTACCTCTTTTCCGGAATTCGATTTCATAATAGTATTTTTAGGTACTGGATTTATTATATCATTCTACGCAGCAAAAAGATATAGTAGGTGAGGTTCTTATTTTTCCTATTTATTTGGTTGCATGAAACCAGCAACAACAGCTCCATCTCAAAATGCAGGCTATACTATGAATTCCCAAATCAAAAATTATCTGATCTAATTGGGAATCAATCTCTCGATTC
>ERZ857745.393-NODE-393-length-68245-cov-17.145388_pt1 | contig 68245 bp, 50 predicted proteins | sample MGYA00519699_ERZ857745 | MGnify/ENA primary metagenome ERZ857745 (study PRJEB31778, sample SAMEA3449357) | human gut metagenome | biome: human gut; feature: human-associated habitat; material: faeces | place: United Kingdom | collected 2010/2012 ... | reverse complement strand
AGTGCCCGCTTCCCCCGAGAACAATTATCAGTGCAGGTAGAAAGCCTGCGGTTTTCTTTTAAAATGGGATGTGGTCGCATATTCCGATTTCATCGTAGTAAACCGGCATAGTTTTGTGGGAACGGTACATAACGACCCCTGCTAAAACCTATTCCACGACCTTATCCGGCTGGATGAGCTCCTCGTAGTAGCTGATATGCTCGCGGGCGTCTTCAATCTCGGGCAGCAGGAAGTTGTAGATAACCTCGATGATCATCGTGGCGCTCATCTTGGAGAACGCAAAGTCGCCCGTGGTGAGCAGCGCCTCGTGGTTCACGGTATTAAAGGTGTAATCGGCCAAGCGAGCAAGCGGTGACTTGCTGTCGCTGCTGATGACGACTACGGTGGCACCACAGCCGCGAGCCGCTTTTGCCATGCGATTAAGCCGGCGCGACTTGCCGGAGTTCGAGATCAGCACGATGACGTCGCCGGGGCGCAGCGTAAGCGCAAACCCAATCGAGGTCTCGCTGATGGTGCTTGCCATGCAGCGAAGGCCCAGCTGCGAAAACTTAAACGTCGCGTCGAGTGCGACGGCGTTGGTGTTGCCTACGGCTGCAAACTCGATAGCCCCTGCGTTCTTAAACGCGTGCACGACGGCTGTCAGCGTGTCGTGATCAATGCCATCGATAGTCGCATTAAGCTCGCTGACCTTGGCAGCGAGAATATTCTTGAGGCTTTGCTCCATATTGTCGAGCGAGACCTCGTCGGTGAGGCCTTCATTGCGCTGGCTCTCCAGATCGCGCGCCAGCGAAAACTGAAAACTGCGAAAACTGCCAAAACCCAGTTTGCGGCAGAAGCGCGAGACGGTTGCCTCGGAGGTTGCGGCAGCGCGCGAAAGCTGGGCGGCTGTCAGACGCGGTGCCTCGGACTGGTGCTCTAGGATATAGTCGACAATGCGCTGCTCGGACTCGCTGTACCCCCTGTGCATACTAATAAGGGAGAGTGCGCTCTTGCTGCTATCGGACATGGGATGGCTCCTGGCTGGCATAAAAATCGGACTTGTTTTGTAATTTCGTAGTATAGGGGCATTTTCAGTTACAAGATACACCTTGCCGTTTCAATAGTTGATGGTAAACTTTCATCGACCGTTTACGGTTATGAAAGAACCTTTCACCGGAGTAATGAGCCTTATTGCTTCTCATAAAAGCGGTGGCTTGGTATCTTTCAGGTGTGGAAAAACGCGCATGGAAGCGCGTGTAGGGGAGCGCCTGCGGGCGCAGTACTCAAGAAGGAGGGACACATGGCTAAGTTTGACATCATCGCCGCCACCGGTTGCCCGACCGGCATCGCGCACACCTTCATGGCGAAGGAGGCGCTGGAGAAGGCAGCTGCCGAGCGCGGTCTGACCATTAAGGTCGAGACCCATGGCCAGGTCGGTGTCGAGAACGAGCTTACCAAGAGTGAGATCGCTGGTGCCAAGGCCGTCGTCGTCGCAGCCGATAAGGATGTCCAGGCAGAGCGTTTCGCCGGTAAGCCCATGGTTTCCGTTGGCGTTTCCAAGGCTCTGTCCGTCGAGGCTGCTGGCAAGCTGATCGATCGCGCCCTCGCCGCCAAGGGCGACGACACGGTTGCGGCTGCTGCCGATGTTGAGGATGAGGTTGAGGAGAAGGAGTCCATCGGCCACATCATCTATAAGCACCTCATGAACGGCGTCAGCCACATGCTGGTCTTCGTCGTTGCCGGTGGCGTCCTGACCGCCGTTTCGTTCCTGTGGGGCATCACGTCCTTCGATTCGACGGCTGCCGACTACAACAGCTTCGCCGCGATGCTCAAGATCATCGGCGGCATTGCCATGAACCTGATGGTTCCCGTGCTTTCCGCCTATATCGCCGAGTCCATCGGCAAGCGTCCGGCGCTCGTCCCCGGCTTTGTTGCCGGTATGATCGCCATCCAGGGCCTGCCCGTTAACGCCGATACACACATGATCGATGCTGGCGGCACCGGTGTGGGCTTCGGCTTCCTGGGCGGCATTGTCGGCGGCTTCCTCGCCGGCTATGTCATCCTTCTGCTCGAGAAGGTTTTTGCCAAGCTGCCCAAGAACCTGGACGGCCTCAAGGCCATCTTCCTGTACCCGCTGTTCTCGACTGCTATCGTCGGTCTGGTCATGCTCGGCATCTCCGGCCCCATGGCTGCCATCAACACCGCCATGATGGACTTCCTCAAGGGTCTGTCTGCCTCTGGCGCTGTTGTCCTGGGTCTTGCTATTGGTTGCATGTGCGCCTTTGACATGGGCGGCCCGGTCAACAAGGCTGCTTACGTCACCGGTACCGCCATGCTCACCGAGGCCCTGGCTGCTGGTGTCGGCACCGACACCTACAACTTCGGCACCAACTTCATGGCTGCCGTCTCCGCCGCCTGCATCGTTCCGCCGCTGATCACCACCTTTGCCGTCATCGTTGGCAAGAAGTACTTCAGCCAGGAGGATCATGACGCCGGTGTCGTCAACCTCATCCTTGGTTGCACCCACATCACCGAGGGTGCCATTCCGTTCATGACCAAGAACATTTGGCCCGTCATGCCCATCATGATGCTCGGTTCCTCCATCGCCTCGATCCTGACCATTATGTTCAACGTCCACGATCCGGCGCCCCACGGTGGCTTCCTGGTCCTGCCCGTTGTCGAGAACGGTCCGCTGTGGGTCCTCGCGATCCTCATCGGCGCTGTGGTCGGTGGCATCCTGTTCGTCGCTTTCAAGAAGTATGACTTCGAGAAGAGCCAGAAGGCCGCTCCTGCCGCTCCCGCTAAGCCGGTCGAGGCCCCCAAGGCCGCTGCCGTCGAGGCTCCCAAGGCCGAGGCTGCCGATTTCGTGAAGGTCGAGAACGTTTTTGTCGCCGAGAACTTCGCTTCTCGTGACGAGGTCCTGAGCTTTGTCTCCAATCAGGCCGTCAAGGCCGGTGTCGCTGACGACGCCGACGCCGTGATGAACGCCTTCCTGGCCCGCGAGGCCGAGGGTACCACGGGCATGATGGAGGGCTTCGCTATTCCGCATGCCAAGTCCGATGCCATTACCGAGGCCGCCGTCATTGTCGTCAAGGATGGCTCTGGCGTGACCGGTTGGGACACCATGGACGGCGCTCCCGTCAACGTGGCTATCGCCCTGCTCATCCCCGGTGCCCAGGCCGGCACCACGCACCTCAAGATCCTGTCCAAGGTCGCCGAGGCGCTTATGGACGAGGGCTTCCGTGGCACCGTCAAGGGTTCCACCGACGCCGCCGAGATCGCCAAGACGATCAACGCCCGTCTGGTGTAATCCCGCAACGCGCGAATAATATCGCCTCTGTAACAAAGGGGAGACCCTCTCCAGGGCCTCCCCCTTTTTCTACCCCCCCCACAAGTTGCGGTGAAATAGGGACTGTTTAAACGATTCAACTCCAAATGCAGTCCCTATTTCACCGCAACTTAGAAGAAGGGGATAGCGCGGCCTGTCTATCGGGTCGTCCGTGCGGATAAATATTCAGCCAGAATTCCGTTCGCACGATATTACTCTGGACCGACCGAGTTTCCGCAGCTCGCCTGCCTGGCGGGGCGGTTAAGTTTGTCGCGAGTTCCGCACGCAAAGGAAAGCACTTAATGTGCTTTCCGTCTTGCGCAGGACTGTAGAGCAGCAAACTTAACCGCCCCGCCAGGCAGGCGAGCGTGCAGGAACGACATCCGTCCAATAATTCGTGCGAAACATAATGAAAAACAGTTTGATGTGAGTTAATATAAACAACGTCGTGAATATGGCTCCTGTCGCATGTCTGACAGGGGTTAAACACAAAAAGGAGTCAATTATGGTTTCTGAGAAGGCTACCCTCGTTAATCCTCAGGGTCTTCACATGCGTCCGGCTGGCCTCTTCGCCTCCACCATGGGCAAGTACGCCTGTGACGTGACGGTCGTCACCCCCGAGAAGGAGGTCAACGGCAAGTCCCCGATGGCCCTCATGGCTGCTGGTATCCCCTGCGGCACCGAGGTCGAGGTCAAGTGCGACGGCGCCGACGAGGCCGAGGCTCTGGCTGCTGCCATCGAGCTCATCAAGAGCGGTCTTGGCGAGTAGAACTCAAACGGGTCGCATGTTGAACAACTAAGTTCATATTTGGGGGCGCAGTGACCTGTTGTAAGGTAACTGCGCTCTTTTGTCATGGATATGGCAAAACGCTTTATCACATGACACGGAGAGAGGAATGGGAATGTATCAGGGAGTCAACGCTTCCGAGGGCATCGGTATCGGCACCGTCATGGTCGCCGTCGATCCCGACTTGACGTTTGAGCCGCACGAGGTTGCTGATTCGGCAGCAGAGAAGGAGCGCTATCAGTCCGCTCTTTCGGTCTTCTGCGAGAAGACCCAGGCTCAGGCCGACCACATGAAGGAGACGGTGGGCGAGGCCGAGGCCGAGATCATGAGCGGACACATTGTCTTGGCTCAGGACCCGGGCATGACCGACGCCATCAACGCCGCCATTGACGGCGGTACCTGCGCCGAGCAGGCGCTCATGGACACCTCGACCATGTTCGAGAACATGTTCCTGTCCATGGACGACGAGATGTTCCGTCTGCGCGCGGCCGACATCGCCGACATCCGCACCGGTATTCTGGCCGAGCTGCTGGGCAAGGAGGTCGTCGACCTCTCCGTCCTGCCCGAGAACACCGTCGTTGTCGTGCACGACCTTACGCCGTCCATGACCGCCACGATCGATAAGGCCCACGTTGCCGGTATCGTCACCGAGACCGGTGGCCGCACGTCGCACTCCGCGATCATCGCGCGCGCCCTCGAGATCCCGGCTGTCCTTTCGGTTTCCAACAGCTGCACCGCGCTGCGCAACGGCATGACCGTTGTCGTCGACGGTGGCAAGGGTATCGTCGAGGCCGATCCCAATGAGGAGACGCTCGCCGCCTACACCGCCAAGGCCGAGGCCTTCGCTGCCGAGAAGGCGGCCCTCGAGGCCTTCCGCGCCAAGCCGTCCGTTACTGCCGATGGCATCAAGAAGATCATCGCCTGCAACATCGGTAACCCCGATGACGTGCCCAACGCGCTCGATCACGACGCCGAGGCCATTGGTCTGTTCCGCTCCGAGTTCCTGTTCATGGACTCTGCTGAGCTTCCTTCCGAGGAGGAGCAGTTCAACGCCTACCGCAAGGTCGCCAGCGCGCTCAAGGGCGCTCCGGTCATCATTCGTACGCTTGATGTGGGCGGCGACAAGGAGATCCCGTACCTGCACATGGTCAAGGAAGACAACCCCTTCATGGGCTTCCGCGCTGTGCGTTACTGCCTGGCCAATCCCGACCAGTACAAGGTCCAGCTCCGCGCCCTGCTGCGCGCCAGCGCCTTCGGTGACGTCAAGATCATGATCCCGCTCGTCACCTGCGTCGAGGAGGTCGTGGCTGTCAAGGAGCTCGTCGAGCAGTGCAAGGCCGAGCTGACCGAAGAGGGTCGCAAGTTCAACGAGAACATCGAGGTCGGCATCATGGTCGAGACGCCCGCCGCTTCGCTGCTCGCTGACCGTCTTGCCGAGGTCGCCGACTTCTTCTCCATCGGCACCAACGACCTGATCGGCTACACCATGTGCGCCGACCGTGGCAACGACACCATCTCCAACCTGTACCAGGTGTACTATCCCGCCGTGCTCCGCTCGCTCAAGAACATCATCGAGAGCGGCGTGAAGGCCGGCATCATGGTCGGTATGTGCGGCGAGGCCGCTGCCGATCCGCTGCTTGAGCCGCTGCTGATCAGCTGGGGCCTGGAGGAGTTCTCGATGAGCGCTCCGTCGATCCTGCGTGCCCGCAAGACCATCAGCCAGTGGACCAAGGCCGAGTGCGACGAGCTCGCCGAGAAGGCACTCGCCTGCAACACTGCCGCCGAGGTCAAGGCGCTGCTCGAGTCCGCAGCTCGCTAATTTGGTATCAGAGGTAACCGCGTGGTTGGAATGGGCCGGCCACGCGGCCCTCACATATACAGGGGGTACTGTAAATGTTCTACACGCTAACCGCTAACCCGGCTGTCGACATGACGGTTTCGAGCTCTCCGCTCGAGCCCGACGAGAACGTCCGCACCGGCTCGGCCAGCTACACGGCTAATGGCAAGGGCCTCGACGTGTCCTTCGCCTTTAAGAAGATGGGTGTCGACACCGTCGCGCTCGGCTTCTTCGCTGGCTTCACGGGCAAGTTCATCGTCGAGGAGGTCATGAACCTGGGTTGCCTGTGCCGCCCGGTCTGGACCGATGGCATCACGCGTATCAACACCTACGTCAACGATGGCCAGCACGAGTACGGCATCCTGAACCCCGGCGCCCCGATTACGCCGGAGCATCAGAAGGAGCTCTACAACATCCTGGACACCGCGGGCGATCTTGAGTGCCTGATCGTCTCCGGTTCCGTGCCTCCCAAAGCTACGCCCGACTTCCTGGCTCAGGTCATGGAGCACGCTCAGGCCCGTGGCGCAGACGTCGTCCTTGACCTGTCCTCCGACAAGCTCAAGGAGCTCGCTCACAAGAAGCCGCTGCTTATTAAGCCGAATCATCACGAGATGAAGGCCATCTTCGGCGTGCCGGTCGACACCGACGACGAGGTCCGCGTTGCCATGAAGCTCGCCCACGACGCCGGCGTCCAGAACGTGCTGCTCACCCGTGGTAGCCGCGGCGATGCTTATTTCTCCAACGGCGAGGACATCTGGTACGCCAAGCGTGAGTTCAACATCAAGCTGGTCTCTTCCGTCTGCGCCGGCGACTGCACCCTCGCCGCGTTCCTGCACAAGTGGTACAGGGATCGCGACAACGTCGAGGAGGCCATGAAGCTCGCTATGGCCACCGGCGCCAACGTTGCCGAGTCCGTGGGCATTGGCGACTTCGGTCACGTCGATGAGTACAGCAAGCGCGTTGCTGTCCGCAAGCTCGATCGCAAGTAAGCGAAACACGACATATTCGTGGTTCTATGGCGCCTCGGCTTTGGCCGGGGTGCCATTTTTGTTAATTGCAAAAGAGCGTCAGGGCAAGCCCCTTGATTTTTTGCCGCGCTTTGCCGCTTTTCTGCCGCCCTGCACGCGTTCTACACCGTTCGCCGAGTTGCTATAGCCTTTTCACGTGGCGTGGAATATACTTTCATTAACACGTTGCCTTGTGAAAGGAACTTACATGATTTATACGCTCACTGCAAATCCCGCCATTGACTACAACATTGCCTGCGACGGTCTTTCCGCCAACACCGTCACCCGCACGCGCAACGCGGTCTATACGCCCAACGGCAAGGGTCTCAACGTCTCGTTCACCCTCGATCACTACGGCGTCGACACCACGATCCTGGGCTTTTTTGCCGGTTTCTCGGGCGAGTTTATCGTCAAGGGCGCCGAGGCCCTGGGCGTGCCCGTCAAGCCCGTGTGGACCGACGGCATCACGCGCGTCAACGTTTTCCTCAACGCCGGCCCCGATACCGAGTACAACATGGTCAACGCAGGTGCCGCCATCAATGCAGCCAACGAGCAGGAGATGTTTGAGCTCATCGATTCACTCGATGACATGACCTGCCTGGTCATTAGCGGCTCGCTGCCCCCCAACACTTCTGAGGGTTTTCTGGCCGAGGTCCTGCGCCGTGTTAAGGCAAAGGGTGCCGAGTTCGTGCTCGATATCTCGAGCCATCAGCTGGCCGACCTCATTGCCATGGAGCCGCTGCTCATTAAGCCCAACGATGACGAGCTGCTTGACATCTTTGGCATTAAGGTGAGCGGTGGCGACGACGAGTCCGTCAAGGGCGCGATGGCCGAGCTGCATGCCAAGGGCGCCAAGAACGTGCTGCTGACCCTTGGTGGCGACGGTGCGTACTTCTCCAACGGTGAGCATATCTGGTTTGCCAACCGCACCTTCGAGGTCAAGCTACTGTCGACGGTCTGCGCGGGCGACTCCTCGCTTGCCGCCTTCCTGTCCGTGTGGCACGATGCTCCCGAGCGCGTCGAGGACGCCCTGCGCCTCTCGATGGCCACCGGCGCCAACGTGGTGGAGTGTGCCGGTCTGGGCGATTTTGCCAAGGTGGACGAATATAGCAAGCACATTGAGGTTCGCCAGGTCTGCTAGCCGCATCGACATATCGTTGCCGAACACCCGCTTTGGATTTCCAAGGCGGGTGTTTTTGCATTCTGGGCGCATGTGGTGCTTGCTGTCCCGTTCGTTCGGATCGACGATACGATTGCATGTGCGCGCATGCCCGTTTCTTGTTAGACTTCTTGAGAACCATCGATTAACGCTTGCAGGCGTAGGAGGCCATAGGTATGTGCAAAGCTTCGCTCAACGGTACGCAGCCCTCAGGCGCCTCCATGCGTGTGCTACATGCGCTTGAGGCAGCCGGTCTTGAGGCCTGGTTCGTGGGGGGTTGGGTACGCGATGCCCTGATGGGACGCCCCGGCCACGATGTCGACATGTGCTGCAGCGGTCTGTGGCAGGAGTCCAAGGCGGCGCTCGAGGCCGCCGGCATTGCGGTGGTTGAGTCGGGGATTAAATTTGGCGGCATTACCGCCATTTGTGACGATGAGCGCATTGAGGTCACGACGTATCGTCTGGATGGCTTTTACACCGATGGCCGCCATCCCCAGAGTGTGGAGCGTGCGGCGTCACTTGAGGACGATCTGGCGCGTCGTGATTTTACCGTTAATGCCATGGCTTGGCATCCCCGGCGCGGTCTTGTCGACCGCTATGATGGCCAGGGCGACCTGGAGCGTAGGTTGATCCGCGCCGTCGGAGATCCCAAGCGTCGCTTTAATGAGGATGCGCTTCGCATGCTGCGCGCCGTGCGTTTTGCCTGCCGTTTGGATTTTATGATCGAGCCTAAGACCAAACAGGCGCTTGCCGAATGCTCATCGCTGCTCGATGCCGTGGCACGCGAGCGCGTGGGCATTGAGCTCGAAGGCATTCTTTCGACCGGTCACGGGGGAGACGCGATGCTGCGCTATCCCGAGCTTATTTGTGCCGCCGTGCCCGAACTTTCGCCTGCTCGTGGGTTTGACCAGCGCAGCGTCTACCATGCCTTTAATGTCTATGAGCATATTGCTCGCGTGTTGACGGTGGCGGGGGAGCTGGCGCTGTGTGACGGCGTGGAGCCTTCGCCGAGCTTAATGTGGGCAGCGTTTTTGCACGACGTCTCCAAGCCCGACTGCTTTACGGTCGACCATGCGGGCAGCGGCCACTTTTACGGCCATCCCGAGCTTGGCGCCAAGAAGGCGCGCACCATTATGGATCGCCTGGCGCTTTCGCACGATTTGGTTCGCGACGTTTGCCTGCTTATCAAGTATCACGATAAGCCGTTGCGCCCTGAGCGTTCCTGTTTGCTCAATATGATGCGCTTGCTTTCGGGCGAGGGCGTCGACACGCAGCGCCTGATTGACGAGCTTATGGACCTTAAACGTGCCGATACGCTCGGTAAGGCGCCGTCGTGCTTCTATTACGTCGAGACGATCGAGGAGATGCGCTCACTCGCCCACGGACTGCTTGAGGCGGGGGAGCCCTATACGCTCAAGATGCTTGCCATCAACGGTGGCGACTTGATTCGCGCCGGCGTTAAACCGGGGCCGGAGTTGGGGCAGCTGCTCAACGCCGCCCTCGATGCTGTGATCGAGGACAATGTTCCAAACGAGCGCGAAGCCATCCTGGCCCACCTCAACCTAGGATGATTTTTCTGGGACGGGGCTTAAAAAATCATAGGCTGTGGCTTTTAACTGCGCTTTCCATAACCTCCCGACAAAATTTGAGCAATTTGGAATTTCTTCTTGCGCTCGCGTTTTTTGTCCCGTAATATATATCCTCGCAGCACGGCAGTGCAGATGTCATGTGGCCCGTTCGTCTAGCGGTTTAGGACGCCGCCCTCTCAAGGCGGAGATCACCAGTTCGAATCTGGTACGGGCTACCACTTCTTTTCTGCTGAGGCTTATGGCCCGTTCGTCTAGCGGTTTAGGACGCCGCCCTCTCAAGGCGGAGATCACCAGTTCGAATCTGGTACGGGCTACCATGTTTTAGATACCCGGTCTTTCGTATGAAGGCCGGGTTTTTTATTGCAAGTGGTCTGGTCTGCTAATCCCATTTGCCCCATTGCTTTACGTTTTGCTCATCTCCCATACGGGTACAATAGGCCAGATACTTTGACGGTCAGAAGGAGCCTCATGACGGAGTCCTCTCAGCATAGCCCAAAGCCCCAGGTCGAGGTTTCTGGCGGCGATGACAACAAGAGCGCGCGTCGCGGCGCCATCTTCATCGGCGTTGTGCTGATCGGCTACATCGTCTATCTGGTCGTGACCGGGCAGATGGGGCAGTTTTGGGCCGCTATGTCCAGCGTTCAGATGCCCTGGCTCTTTGCTGCATGCTTTTGCATGTTTTTGTATCTCGTTTTTGGCATCGTGGCGTACGCGATCGCCGTTTGGCTCGACCCCGAATCGCCCGTCGGTATCCGCGACCTCATTTCGGTCGAGGCGAGCGGCATCTTCTTTGGCAACCTGACGCCCATGATGATGGGCTCTACGCCTGCCCAGATTTACCGTCTGACCAAAGCTGGCCAAAACGTGGGCGAAGCGGGTGCCACGCAGTTCACCCGCTTTATCGTGTACCAGTTTGGCCTGGTGGCATGGGGCGCCATTCTTCTGCTCGCCCGTATGCCGTTTTTCGCCGAGCGTTATGGCGACATGACACTGCTGTGCGTCTTTAGTTTTGGCGGCCACTGCTGCATCCTGCTCGGCATCTTTGCCGTGGCCTTAATGCCCAGGACCGTCACGCGCGTCGCTCATTGCATCATCAATTGGCTCGAGCGCGTGGGCGTCTCGGCCACAAAGATCGAGGGCTGGCGCACCTTTGTCGATGGCGAGATCTACTCGTTTTCCGAGAAATTCAAACTATCTGCCGGCCATTTTTCGTCCATGCTGCTCACGGTCGTCATCACTATGCTGCAGCTGGCGTTTTTCTACCTGGTTCCGTACTTTTTGATGCTCTCTTTTGGCCACCACGAAGTCGACTTTTTCTCGGTCATGGCTGCGAGCGCCTTTGTCCAGCTGCTGAGCTCCGCCGTTCCGCTGCCCGGCGGCACTGGTGGCGCCGAGGGTGGCTTCGCATTGTTTTTGGGTCACTTTTTTGGCACGGCATCGACTGCCGGCTATCTGCTGTGGCGTCTGATCACCTTTATCGCGCCGACCATTTTGGCCGCCCCGCTGCTGGGCCTTAAGAGCGCTCACAACGAGAGTATCCATGCACGCTGGGACCGTATGATGCGCAAGCTCGGGCGCACGCCTCAGACGCCCTCTACGCCCGTTAAGGCACATCCTGCGTGCCAGGTTACCGTTGATCCCAATCAACGTGCTCAAAAGCCTGCTGTGGCCCCTAAGCCGGCTCGCCAGACCTACGTTCGCCAGACTGGCGACGGCATTCGCGTTTCCCCGGCGGCGCTCAATAAAAAGAAGCGATCTTAGGGCCCGGTCGGCGAGTCGTGCGTTCTTGATGACGCTCGTCATTGCGATGTGAGTTGTAGGATAATCCTCTTACGTTGATTATCTCCCACATGTAGAGGACTTACAGGTGGGCTGTTGACATGAAGGGGACTCGTCTATGGCTACCACCAAACCGCGCCTTGACCGTCGTATCGTCCGTAGTCGCAATGCGATTCTTTCGGCGTTTGAGCGACTGCTTATGGAAAAGCCCCTGGCCGATATTACGGTGAGCGCTATCGCGCGCGAGGCAAATGTCGACCGTAAGACCTTCTACGTGCACTTTGGCACGGTCGACGGCTTGCTCGACGCCATTGCCGTCGATGTGGTCGAGATGATCGTCGATTCAGTCGAGAAGACGCTTTCCTCCATGGGCGGCGACACCAACGAGCGCGCACTTGGCGCGGCGGCGTCCTTTTTCAAGACCGTTAACGAGGCGCTGTGCAACAACCTGGTGCTTAATCGCCAGTTGATCGAAAACATTCCGCTTGACGACTTTATGGCTCGTCTGCGTGTGCCGCTTGAGCACGAGATCGCTGAGCGCGATCTGCTGCCCGAGGGTCTAAAGGACGAGATGTTCGACTACTACCTGGCGTTTTTGCTGTCCGGCATTATCGGCATCTATCGCACGTGGGCGTTGTCCGATGGCTCGGTTCCCATCGAGCGCGTCTCGGCGGTCGCCAACGACCTGACGTTGAATGGACTATCGGGTCTGGAATCTCGTTTCGAATAGCACTAGCGCCTTATCCCCCCCCTGAGTTGCGGTGAAATAAGGACTGAATAGGCCTTTTAACAGCTTAAACACTCCCTATTTCACCGCAACTCAGGGGGATTGCATTACTGATAGCGCAGGCACTCGACTGGATCGAGCTTTGCGGCGCGGCGCGCGGGGTAGAAGCCAAAGATCACGCCGATGCCGACCGATACGGCAAACGCGAGCAGCACAGTTGTAATGGAGAAGCTCGGCGTAATCGTCCCGGTGGCTCCGAACTCGCTCATAATGCCCGAGTTGGCGGCAAAGAACGTGAGCCCCCAGGCCAGCAGATAGCCAATCACGACACCTAAAATGCCGCCGGTGATGCACACCGCCGAGGATTCGGCCAAAAACTGGGCCGTGATATCGCGTCGGCTTGCGCCCAGAGCGCGGCGAATACCGATCTCGCGAATGCGCTCGGTCACGTTGGTGAGCATCATGTTCATAATGCCGATACCGCCGACTAGAAGTGAGATGCCAGCAACGGCGCCCATGATGAGCGAGAAGGCGCCCATAAAGGAGTTGAGGGCATCGATAGCGCTCTTCATGGAGCTTGCCGACACGCTGTCGTACTCGTCGTCCTCCGAGATGCCCTTCATGCTGCGCACCTTGGACTCGATCGTCTTGCAGAGCTCGTCCATATCGGTGCCCTCAGCGGCGAGTGCCGTCACACTGGGAAACGATGGATTGTCATCGCCGAAAAGCTCGGCGATCGTTTCTCGTGGCATGTACAGGCTCAGCGAGCCCATGGAGTCGTTGCCGCCGTCGATGACGCCAATAATCTGCACGTCTCCGCTCGAAACCTTGATGGTCTTGCCAATCGCGTCCTGTTCGTTGCCGTACAGTTGATCGGCGCCGCCGCGGCCAATGAGCGCCACGCGCGCGCCGGATTTGGACTCGATGTCGTTATAGGTGCGACCGGCAACGATCTTGCTGGCGCCCACGGCATCGAGCATGTCACTATCGACACCTTGGGCCATGACGGTATAGCTCTTATCTCCAACTTTGTACTCGGAATAGGCGCTGTCGACGATGCCGATCTGCTCAATTTGCGGCACCATCTTGCGCAGCTTCTCGACGTCCGAATCGGTGAGCTCTTGGGACGAGTAGATCTGCACCATGCGGGCCGCGTTGAGGCCCAAGCTGTTGACCAGGCTGTTTTGGATGCCGCCGATGAGCGAGGTCATGGCTATGACCGAGGCGATGCCAATGACGATGCCTAGGATGGTGAGCAGGCTGCGACCCTTGTTGGCCTCGAGCGAGTGCAGGGCTTCTTGGATAAGATCTCGGGTGCTCATGCCTTCGCTCCTTTCGGCCACGTGGAAGATGTACAAGTCGCGGGTAGGTTGCTGATGGCGCCGCGTAGCGTATTCGGCGCATGCGCGATATATGCGCCGTCATGGATTCGCCCGTCGCGAATGGTCACGGCTCGGTCGGCCTCGGCGGCAATGCCCGGGTCGTGCGTGATAAGCACGATGGTCTTGCCGCGCTCCTGAAGTTTGTGGAAGGTTTCCATGACGAGCGCCCCGGTTGCCGAGTCCAGGTTTCCCGTGGGCTCGTCGGCCAAAATGATGGGCGGATTGTTGACGAGGGCGCGCGCGATGGCGACGCGCTGCATTTGTCCGCCCGAGAGTTCTGATATGCGGTGGTCCCAATGGTCGACCGGAAGCGTGACAGCTTGCAGCGCGTGTACGGCGCGCATCTCGCGCTGACTTCGCGGCACATTGGTGTAGGACAGCGGCAACATGACGTTTTCGATAACTGAAAGGCGCGGCAGCAGGTTGAAGCTCTGAAAGACAAAGCCGATGCTCAGCGCACGCACCTCGGTGAGCTCATCATCGTCGAGTTCGGCGACATTGAGGCCCTGCAGGTAATAGTCGCCCGCCGTCGGTTTGTCCAAGCAACCCAGGATGTTCATGAGCGTCGACTTGCCCGAGCCCGAGGGGCCGGTGATGGCGACGAACTCACCGGGGTCCACCGCCAGGCTCACATTGTGCAGGATGTGAGCGCAACCGGCCTCGCTCTCAAAGATGCGGTGCACGTTGCGGATGTCGATGACGGGGCGCATTACATGCCCTCATCGGCAGGCATACTGTCGCCGCCGTCTGCCGTCATGCCCGCGCCGGTATCCACCACGATGGTGTCTCCATCGCGCAGCTTGGTAACCGGCACGTCGGGGTTGATCTCGTTGCCTTGCTCGTCGCGCTTGACCTGCGTCTTACCGACCACAGCTTCGTTGTCGTTTTGCGTCACGACAGTTACCTTCACGCGGCGCGTTTCCTTGCCTTCGTCATCGGTGGCCAGATTGACGTAATAGTGCTCGCCATCCTCGGTCATGAGCGCCATGGTGGGCACCATGACTACGTCGTCAAGCTGCTCGGTCACCACCGAGACCTCGGCAGTCATACCGGGCTTAAGGCGGCTGTCGGGTGCTTCGATGAGGATGTCGACGTTAAAGGTCACGCTTCCGCCACCACCGTTGGCTGCGTCGGAGTTTGCAACCGATGCGATAGCCGTGACGGTGCCCTGGCTCACGATATCGGGAAACGCGGGATAGGTAACGTTGGCGCTCTGGCCCACGGCGATCTTGGCGATGTCCTTTTCGCCCACCTGAACCGTCACCTTCATCTTAGAGAGGTCGGCGATTTGCATGCACTGCTTGCCGCCGCTCGTGTCGCCTTCGCCCATGACCATGCCTCCGGTCACCGTGGCGCCCACTTTGGCGTTGAGCTCGACGATGCTACCCGAGCTGGGGGCCTTTACGGTGCGTTCGGTCGCCTTGGCGTTTGCCTGGTCCAGGGTTGCCTGGGCCGAGGCGAGATTGCGCTGAGCGCTCGAGACGGCGCTGGCGTTGGCGGTTGCATCCGTCGGGGTGGTCGCTCCGTCGGCATCCAGCGTCGGTGCTGCCTGTGCGGCAGCAAGTGTCGCCTGTGCGTTTTTCAGGTCTTCCTGGGCGGCCGCGACCGCGCGCTGCGCCTCGGCAACGGCATTATCGAGCTCATCGTTTTTAATGGTCATGAGCACGTCGCCCTCGTTGACGCTCTGACCGGCTTGCACGTTGATCGATGCTACCGTGCCGTCAACAGAAGGGGAGACCACTGAGGCAGAAATTGGCTTGAGCTGTCCTTTTGCCTCGACAGTCGTGGTAAAGGTGCCTTCCATGACCATGTCGGTAACAGGTTCACCTGCAGATTGCGGCTGCGAATTGAGGACAACGCTTACAATAATGGCTATTAGGATAATGCCGCCCACGATGCCGGCAGCGATGCCGCGGCGGACGAGCTTTTTGCGGCGCCGCTCCGCGCGCTTGGCCTTGAGCTTTGCGTAGGCCTCATCGTCGGATATCCCAAAGCAAGCTTGCTCGTTGTCGTTTTGCTGTGCCGTGGGGGCGCTGGTGATAAGCGGTAGCGTTTCAGTTGCGCTTTCCGGCGCGTGCCCGGAATCATCGGGGCCTGGGGTGATGGTGGGGACATTCGACATAGCGTCTCCTTTATAGAACATACCTCGATAAGTATATGCGCCCGCCGGTTGGGGCGGGCGCACAGGCGCGATTCTTTCAGCATCGAAAGGTAGGTAACGCTGGGCTTTGTTGTGACACGCGAGATGTGCTAGGAGTGCACGACCACGCACAGACCGACGCTGATGCAGTCATGGAGTGCCTTGGCATCGGCCAGGCGCAGATTGATGCAGCCGTGGCTACCGCACCACTTGTACGATTCGGCACTATCGAAACTCGAATCGTTTTGCCACGTTGCGTCGTGGAATCCAACCATGTTGCCCTCAAACGGCATCCAATAGCTCACCGGGCTCTCGTATTTGGGTTTACCGGTCTTGGGGTCCTTGGCGCCGATGAGCTTGGTGGCGCCGTCATTGCTGTTGATCTGCCACACGCCCTCGGGGGTGGCGTCTTCGCCCGGTTTGCCGGAAATAAAGTTGGCCTCCCAAACGATATTGCCGCTCTCGTCATAGTAGCGCGCGTGCTGCTCGGACAGGTCGACGTCGATATACGCCTTCCAATCGGGCTCGCCCTTGGCGGTAAAGGTGTCGGCCTTCTGGGAGTAATTGATCTCAATCTCGCCGGCCTGCTTGTTGTTAATAGCATCCTCGACCTGCTTGGCAAGCGTGCTGCTATCGATTGACCAACCAAAGTCACCGCCTTCGACGGCACATTCCTTGCCATCGGCGCGCGTCCACCAACGAGTGGAGCCCACGGTGTTAAAGCCATTGGCGAGGTCTGCTGCCCAGTTGCTGATCTGGGAGGTGTCGAGTGTGGGGTTTGCAGGGTCGGCAAAACTGATCCACTGCAGCACCGAGCTGCCGTCGACCTTGCCGGCATCGTTTCCGTTGAGCTTAAGGGTCACGTTAACGCCCAGGAAGTTGTTGGCGGCATCGCATGCGGCCTGGATCTGGTCGTTGGTGAGCGTGCCGTTGAGCGGCTCGTAGGCATCGTTGCCGAGCTTCGTAAGATCGACGGTCTCGGCCAACGACGCGAGCTCGATCTCTGCATACTTAATGACATGCTCGCGGTTGAGCTTTTCGTTGGAGCGGGCCTTCTCGACCGTGAACTTGCCCGCCTTCTCGTCGTAGGAGCTCGATGCCTCAAAGGTGCCCGAGCGGCCTTCGTTGAAAGCGTCGATGGCGGCGCCCAGATCCCCTTCGAACTGCTTTTGGTCAAAGGCGTCCGAGAGCATGGACAGGTCGACGTCCTGTTCCAGGTCGATGGTACCGTTTTTGGTTGCGCTAATGTTCTTGCCGCCGAGCGAGGCAATCAGGCGCGAAGGCCACAGCAGTGGCTCGTTGCTGCCGATAATCTCGTGGGCAGCTGCCTCGCCGTCGACGATGGGCTCGTCGGATTCGGGCTGATAGGTCCAGCTAAAGTCATCTCCCGAAACGGTGAGCTTGTAGTGCTTCCAGGCGGAGTCTACCTTGGTAGCGGCGGATGAGGCGTTGGAAAACGAGATATCGACGCCGGCGACGGTGGTGTTGGGGTAGGCAATCTGCGAAAACGCCACGACGCCCACGATATAGACGATAGCGACAAGGCCGAGGACGACGAAGAACGCCGTCTTGCCGCCCGTCTTATTGCCCTTTGCGGAGCGGTTGTCGGCGGGGCCGCGGTTGTTAGAAACTCGAGTGTGCGAAGGGCCCTGGTTGTGACCGGCGCCATGTGCGGAACGCTGCTGACGCTGCTGATGCTGGCCCTGATTGGGGCGCGGGGAGGTATTTGCCGCGCCGTGCTGTTGGCCATGAGCTGGCGCTACGGGACGCGGCGATTGGATGCCTCCGGGCTGCCTGCTGGGCTGTTGCGGATCGGGGATCAGTTGGCTGCGGTCGATTTGCGACATCGTATATATTTCCTTCGAGTTTCGCCTTACGGCTCATCGTGTTTTAACTGGGCTTGAATTATAGCGATTACGCAGTTGCTTGTGTTACGAAAACAGTGGCGATAAACGATAGGTGGGACATATGTCCCACCTATCGTTCGCTTTTGCTCGCTATCCGCATATTCCGCATTTTGCGCACGCCGAGAGTGCTGCCGGTGCCTGCGCGATGCCGCCCTTGGCCGTCTCGCGCAGCGTGGCGGGCAGGGCGTGGCCAACCGAGAGCATCACGTGCGCCATCTGGTCAAACGGCACCAGGCTCTTGATGCCGGCGAGGGCGAGCTGCGCCGAGCTGAAGGCCGCGGCCACGCCGATGGCGTTGCGGTTTTGGCAGGGCACCTCGACAAGGCCACCGACGGGGTCGCAAACGAGGCCCAACAGGTTGCTCAGTGCGATGGAGCTGGCGTCGAGCGCCTGCTCGGGAGTGCCGCCCATCATCTGGACCAGCGCGGCGGCGGCCATGGCGGCAGCGCTTCCAACCTCGGCCTGGCATCCGCCCTCGGCGCCGGCGACGCAGGCGCTCGTGGTGAGGTTGAGGCCGATGGCGGCGGCGCAGTAGAGGGCATCCATGACCTGTTCGTCGTCGAGCTGGAGGTGATCGGCGAGCGCCAGCACGCAGCCGGGGACGACGCCCGCGGAGCCGGCCGTGGGGGCGGCAACGATCACGCCCATGGTGGCGGAGCGCTCGAGCACGGCCATCGCGCGGGCCACGGCATCGGTCTGAACGGGGCCCATCAGGCTTGTGCTCAAATCGTTGCGGCAGGTGGCATCGACGAGCTTGGCCTCGCCGCCGATCAGCCCGCCGAGCGATCGCTGCGGATTGGCGATGGGCGCCGTGGTCTCCTCGCGCATGACGTCGAGCACGCGGCGCATGGCTGCGATAGCATGGGCCTCGCCGGTTAGACGCGCCTCGCGCACGGCCATGACGGCGCCAATATTTAGGCCGAGCTCGGTGCACGCATCGAGCAGCTGCTCGCCGTCGTCGAAGATCTCCTTGGCCGAGACGCCGGGGGAGAGCGACGAGGCCGAGCCCGGGAGCTCGATAAATGTGGCGTAATCGACATTGTCGAGCTTTCGCAGCATGGGGACGACGGTGTCGTCGGGAGCGCCGTCGGTCTCAAAGACGGAGTAGGCCTGACCGCCTACCTCGGTGCGGTAGGTGCGGCAGAAGGCGATGTTGACGTGGGCGTAGGCAAGCAGGTTCGTGAGCGCGGCGAGCACGCCGGGGACGTCCTGGTGCGCCACGAAGAGCGTGGAATACATGCCCGAGATGTCGACGCCAACGCCGTTGATGCGGCTGATGCGCATCTTGCCGCCGCCAAGGCTCTCGCCGCGGACCTGTGCCGTGGCGCCCGTGTCGTCGACCATGTCGATGTCGACGGTGTTGGGGTGGATTGAGGCGTCGTCGCCCTTAATTTCAAAGTGATAGTCGAGGCCCTGCTCGCGCGCGAGGTCAAAGGCCTGCTTGATGTTCTCGTCGTCGGTATCGAGCCCCAAGATACCCGCGACGAGCGCGCGGTCGGTGCCGTGGCCGCGGTAGGTATGGGCAAAGGAGTTCCACAGGCCAAAGGTGACCTTGGTGATGCGACCTTCCAGCAGGCTGGCGGCAACCTGGGCGCAGCGCAGGGCGCCGGCGGTGTGCGATGAGCTGGGGCCGACCATGATGGGGCCCAAGATCTCGAATGCCGAGGTCGTAGCTAGTGTTTGCGGCTTGCCTGCCATGGCTGCTCCTTTATCTTATCTCTTCGTCCCGAGGGGTGGGGCATACTCTGTCCCGCCGTTCCGAGGGCTTTAGTATTTGGTCGCCTGCTCGGACAGTCCTGCTCGCACAGAGGCCGCATTAAGTGGCCTCCGGCTCGTGCGGAACTCGCGATCGACCAAATACTAAAGCCCTCGGAACTTAGGATACATGGTAGAGGCACGCTTGCTGCAAAATTCATCGGCTGGGGACCTATTCTGCGTCCCATGTCGACTCATCTTCGCCACCGGTTAATAAATAAGAGGTACCGGTTGTTCCGGTACCTCTATTTGTGCGTTTCTATTTGATTGCTGCTTTTGCCGCTTGCTTACAGGCCGCAGGCTGCTTTGAGTTCTTTGACTCGATCGGTCTTTTCCCAGGTGAAGTCGGGGTCTTCTCGGCCAAAGTGACCGTAGGCTGCCGTCTTCTCGTAGATCGGTCGACGCAGGTCCAGGTCGCGGATGATGGCGCCCGGGCGCAGGTCGAAGGTCTTCTCCACGGCCTCGACGATCTTGTCCTCGGCAACATGTGCGGTGCCAAAGGTGTCGACCATGATCGACAGCGGCTTGGACACGCCGATGGCGTAGGCCAGCTCGACCTCGCAGCGGTCGGCCAGGCCGGCAGCCACCACGTTCTTGGCGACCCAGCGCGCGGCGTATGCGGCGGAACGGTCGACCTTGGTGCAGTCCTTGCCGCTAAAGGCGCCGCCGCCGTGACGGCCGTAACCGCCGTAGGTGTCGACGATGATCTTGCGGCCGGTGAGGCCCGTGTCGCCCATGGGGCCGCCCACGACAAAGCGACCGGTGGGGTTCACGTAGATGTCGGCGTTGTTCCACGGCATGTTCTCGGCAGCCATGACGGGGGTGATGACGTGCTCGATGAGGTCGTCCTTGATCTTGCCCATGTCCTCAATTTCGGCAGCGTGCTGCGTGGAGATGACGATGGTCGTGACCTCGACTGGCTTGCCGTCCTCGTAGCGCACCGTGACCTGAGTCTTGCCGTCGGGGCGCAGATAGGGCAGGGTACCGTCGTGGCGCACGGCGGACAGGCGCTCGGCCAGGCGGCTTGCCAGGTAGTGCGGCATGGGCATGAGGGTCTTGGTCTCGTTGGAGGCGTAGCCGAACATCATGCCCTGGTCGCCGGCGCCGATCAGGTCGATCGGGTCGGTGGTAGCGCCGGTCTGGGTCTCGAAGGACTCGTCGACACCCTGGGCGATATCGGGCGACTGCTCGTGGATGAGGCTCATAACGCCGCAGGTATCGCAGTCAAAACCGAACTTTGCACGGTTGTAACCAATGCGGCGGATAACGCCACGGGCAATTTCCTGCACGTCGACGTAGGCCTGGGTGCGGATCTCGCCGGCAACGATGACGGTGCCGGTGGTCACGAGGGTCTCGCAGGCGCAGCGGACGTTTTCCACGTTGGCGGGCACGCCGTTGGGCGCAATATAGCCCTGCTCCTGCAGCTCTATTTCTTTGGCAAGGATTGCGTCGAGGACGGCATCGCTGATCTGGTCGGCGATCTTATCGGGATGACCTTCGGTCACCGACTCCGACGTAAACACAAAGGATCCGTGTTGGGGTGGGATGGAACGAAGCTCTTCTGACATGATTGTCCTTTCAAAAACGCGTCCCGGCGACCGTTACCATTCCGCCGGGCTCTGTATGCAAGGGGACATCATAGCGCGTAAATCCAACATTCACACCCTTTCCGCACCTACTCATTGGGGACAGACTTAAATGAGTAGGTCGGTGCTCATTGGGTGGTCATTTAAGTCTGTCCCCAATGACTGGGTCGGTGCCCTTTGTGCGGAGGTTGCTTTGTTGCTTTATACTGGTGCGGTTAGACATCCATCCTGCAATCGAGGAGATTTCCATGGCATCAGACGTTCGCGTCCGCTTTGCACCCTCACCGACGGGCAAGCTGCACATCGGCGGCGCCCGCACCGCTATCTATAACTGGGCTTTTGCCCGCGCAAACGGCGGCACGTTCATCCTGCGCATCGACGACACCGACCCCACCCGTTCCACCGACGAGAACACGCAGATCATTCTGCGCGCCATGCGTTGGCTGGGTCTTGACTGGGACGAGGGTCCCGAGGTGGGCGGCGACTTTGGTCCCTATGCCCAGACCGAGCGCCTGGACCTGTACAAGCAGGCCGCCCAGCAGCTCTGGGACGAGGGCAAGGCCTATCCCTGCTTCTGCACCAAGGAGCAGCTCGAGGGCGATCGCAAGGCCGCTCAGGAGCGCAAGGACCCCTTCCAGGGCTATCAGCGCCGCTGCCGCGATCTTGATCCCGAGGAGGCCCGCCGCCGCATCGAGGCCGGCGAGTCCTACGTCCTGCGCATCAAGGTGCCCGAGGACCGCGGCGACGTCGTCATCCACGACGCCGTCCACGGTGAGGTGACCTTCGACGCCAAGGAGCTCGACGACTTTGTCATCTTCCGCTCCGATGGCACGCCCACGTATAACTTCGCGACCGTCGTCGACGACGCCATGATGAAGATCACCCATGTCATCCGCGGCGACGACCACCTGTCCAACACCCCGCGTCAGGTCATGGTCTATGAGGCCCTCGGCGCGCCCGTGCCTACGTTCGCCCACATCTCCATGATCTTGGGTGCCGACGGCAAAAAGCTCTCCAAGCGCCACGGCGCCACCTCGGTGGAGGAGTACCGCGACGCGGGTTACCTGCCCGACGCGTTCGTCAACTACCTGGCGCTGCTCGGCTGGTCGCTCGACGGCGAGACCACGATCATCCCGCGCGACGTCCTGGCCAGCAAGTTCTCGCTCGACCGCATCTCCAAGAACCCGGCGACCTTCGATCCCAAGAAGCTCGACTGGGTCAATGCCGAGTACATCAACGGCATGACCGATGCCCAGTTTGCCAACGAGATCATGGTCCCCGAGCTGCACGAGGCAGGCCTCATCGAGGGCAACGTCGAGTACGGCGAGGACTGGATCGACGCGCTCGCTGCCATCGTCAAGCCGCGCACCAAGATGCCGGCCGACGCCGTGACCGTCGCCGCTCCCATCTTCGCTACGGCCGATACGCTCGAGTATGATGAGAAGTCCGTCAACAAGGGGCTGGCCAAGGAAGGCATGAGTGCCATCCTGGATGCCGCCAAGGTCGCGCTCGAGGGTGTTACCGAGTGGACGGCTGCCAACATCGACGCCGCGCTTGAGCCGCTGCCCGAGCAGATGGACCTTAAGAAGCGCGTGGTGTTCCAGGCCGTGCGCGTCGCCGTTTGCGGCAACATGGTGAGCCCTCCGCTGGGCGAGACCATGGCGCTCGTCGGCCGCGACGACTGCCTGGCGCGCATCGACCGCGCCCGCACGATGGCGCTGTAGCAGTAGCGTAAACGCATGTATCCGAGCCCCGCTCACCCGAGCGGGGCTCTTGTTTCTAAAGACGTATGGGATGGGAGGTGCAGAGACCATGGCCGAGCAACTTTCGCTGTTTGGTTCGCCGGAACCTAAGGAAGCTCCGAAGTCCGCGGCCCCTGCTGCCGCCCCGGCGCAGCCCGAGCCCGCATCTGAGCCCGTCGCCGCCTACGCGAGCGTGGTTCTCGACATCCCGACCCGTGCGCTGTCCGAGCCGTTTGCCTACGGCATTCCGCAGTCACTCGCCAACGATGCCCAGATCGGCTCCACCGTCCTAGTCCATTTTGGCAACCGTGCGGCCGCGGGCTATATCGTCGACATCGCGCCCGAGCTTGCCAACCTACAAGGTAACGACGCCCTCGACCCCGCGCGCATCAAGCCTATCGAGGCTATCCTCAGCAAGCCGCTCTTTACCGCTGAGGCTGCACGCATTGCGCGCTGGATGAGTCGCGAGTACGTCGCAACTCTTTCCGAGTGCCTGCGCCTATTCTTGCCTCCGGGTGGAAGTCCGCGCGTGGTCAAGGGCGATGACGGCGTGTGGACCGTTGAGCGCCCCGCCGTCAAGCCTATCCAAAACCGCTGGGTGATGCTTACGCCCGATGGCTTTGACTATACGCCGCCCAAGACTGCCGTTCGCCAACGCCAGCTCATCGAGGCGCTTCAGTGCGGCCCCGTCACGACGCGCGATCTCAACCTGCTCTACAACAACATGTCGGCGACCATCAAGGCGCTCGAAAAACGCGGCGTCGTGGTGGTGGAGGAGCGCCGCGCCTGGCGTGGCTGCAGCGAGCAGACCACGTTGTCCTCGGCAAGCGGCAAGGCGCCGGTCGCGCTCACGAACGGCCAGCAGCAGGCGCTCGCGCAGATTGAGCGTGCTCGCCTGGACGCACACGGCGACGTGGTCCTTGTCGACGGCGTCACCGGATCCGGTAAAACCGAGGTCTACCTCTCCGCTATCGAGCGCGTGCTCGCGGCCGGGCGCTCAGCGTGCGTGCTTGTGCCCGAGATCTCGCTGACGGCTCAAACCGTCGGCCGCTTCCGTTCGCGCTTTGGCGAGACGGTCGCGGTCTTCCATTCGCGTCTTTCGGCCGGTGAGCGCCTGGACCAGTGGGATATGGTCGCAAGTGGCGCCGCCCGTGTTGTCGTCGGCGCGCGTTCGGCACTCTTTTGCCCGCTCAGCGACCTGGGCCTCATCATCATCGACGAGGAGCACGAGACCAGCTACAAACAGGGCTCCAGTCCGCGCTACCATGCGCGCGAGGTGGCGGCCGAGATGGCGCGCCGCTATCGCTGCCCACTCGTGCTGGGCTCGGCTACGCCTTCTGCCGAGGCCCTCGACCGCTGCCACCGCGGCACGTACGGCGGCGTCACGTGGACGCGCGTCGAGATGCCCGAACGCCCGGGTCACGCGGTCCTGCCTACGGTCCGCATTGCCGACCTACGCCGCGAGTTCTCGCACGGTAGCCGCTCAATGTTCTCAAAACCGCTGATGGAAGGCCTGGAGCGCGTTGTGGAGCGGCGAGAGAAGGCTGTGCTGTTGCATAACCGCCGCGGCTTTGCGCCGTTTTTGATGTGTCGCGAGTGCGGTTGCGTCCCCACTTGCAACCACTGCTCCACGGCGCTTACGTACCACGAGCGCACGCACACGCTGCAGTGTCACACCTGTGGTTCGTCCTGGCGCGTGCAGCCGTATCCCGCACCCACGAGTCGTTGCCCCAAATGCGGCAGCCGCTACCTGGCAAAAATGGGCCTGGGCACGCAGCAGATTGAGGACGCGCTGCACCAAATGCTGCCCGAGGACGTCGCCATCATTCGCATGGACGCTGATTCCACGCGTGGCAAGGACGCGCATAAAAAGTTGCTCGAGCAGTTCGATGCCGCCGATTGCGCGGTGCTGCTGGGCACCCAGATGATCGCCAAGGGCCTCGATTTTCCCGAGGTCACGCTTGTGGGTGTAGTCAATGCCGACTTTGCGTTAAAGCTGCCCGATTTTAGAGCGGGGGAGCGCGCCTACGATTTGCTGGAGCAGGTCGCGGGCCGTGCCGGACGCGGCGATCGCCCTGGCGAGGTCGTCATCCAGACCTATCTGCCCGAGGACCCAGTCATCCGCGCCGTCGCCGAGCACGACCGTTCGATCTTTACCGACTACGACCTGGACCAGCGCCGCGACGCACTGTATCCGCCGTTCGTTCGTCTGGTCAACATTTTGGTGTGGTCGGCTAGCCGCGACGATGCGCAGGATTATATCGGGCGCATCGCAAAGCTGCTCAAGCGCCGATGGCATGCCGCCGCTCCCGACTTTTTGCGGTCGGGCAGCGCGGTGCCGCAGGTGCTGGGTCCGGCTTCGTGTGTAATCGAGAGAGCAAAGGACCGTTATCGCTTCCACCTGCTTGTGAAGTCGCCCGTGGGGTACCATGTCTCTGATGATATCGATGCCTGCCTCAAAGAGGTGGGTTCCGTGCGTGGCGTGAGCGTGAGTGTTGACGTCGACGCCTATGATTTGATGTAACAACCCGAAAGGATGGCCATGGAAGCCAACGGAATCGTACTGTCGCCCGACCCTCGACTGCGCCAGGAGTGCGCCGTCATCGAGGAGATCACCCCGGCGATCGAGGCACTCGCCGAGAAGATGAAGAAGATGATGTTCGACAACGGTGGTTGCGGTCTGGCTGCCCCGCAGATCGGCGAGCTCATTCAGCTTGTCACCATCGACTGCGATTACAGCGACAAGAACGACTACGATCCGTACGTGCTCATCAATCCCGTCATTGTTGAGCAGAGCGACCATCTGGTGCCGTTTAGCGAGGGCTGCCTGTCCATCCCCGGCATTAGCTGCGAGATTGAGCGTCCCGACCATGTCGTCGTCGAGGCTTATGACCTGGATGCCAACCTGATTCGCTATGAGGCCACAGGCGACCTGTTCTGCGTGTGCCTACAGCACGAGATCGATCACCTGCACGGCAACACCATGTTCGAGCGACTGAAGCCCATGCAGAGGCTCAAGGCCGTCAAGGAGTACCAGGACGCCCTGGCTCGCGGCGCTCGACCGGGCGAGACGGAGTAGGTCGTCCGTCCCCGGGGCGCCCGCCTATATCATCCCGTGCTCAAACATTCTCGCTGCGCTGCGAAACTGCGCGCGGGACGATATAGGCGGGCGCCCCGGGGACTACTTTGACGCTGCTTATCTCGCCCGGGTGCCGTCGGGCCAGGGAGGGACGTCTTCGCTGATAGGTGCTTTGTTGAGAGAGCTGCTTTTATTGCGGCTCTTTCTTTGGTTTTGGGTATATTTGTTCTTGTTGAATTGTTATTGCGGATGGGCTGTGTACTTGGCTTTCCGCCGTTATTTGTAGCTGTCTCGGCTTTGGTTGAGGGGAGACGTTCTTTATGCGTATTGTGTTTATGGGTACGCCTGATTTTGCTGTGCCTTCGCTGACTTCGCTTGTTGAGGCTGGGAATGAGATTGCGCTTGTCATTACTCGTCCCGATGCTGTTCGTGGGCGTGGTAAGAAGCTTGAGCCTTCTCCTGTTAAGGCCAAGGCGCTTGAGCTGGGGTTGCCGGTTGTTGAGGCCAATCGTATGACGCCCGAGGTTGTCGAGTCGCTTCAGGCTGCGCAGGCTGATATATTCTGCGTGGCTGCCTATGGCTGCATTTTGCCCGATGAGGTGCTGCATATGGCGCCGCTTGGTATTGTGAATGTTCATGCTTCGCTGCTGCCGCGTTGGCGTGGCGCCGCTCCCATTCAGCGTGCGATTCTTGCTGGTGATGAGGTTGCCGGCGTTTCCATTATGCGTATTGGGCATGGCGTGGATACCGGCGCTTATTGTGCGCAGGCCTCGACATCTGTCGCCGGCAAGCATGCCGAGGCACTGACGATGGAGCTTGGCGAGCTGGGCGGTAAGCTGCTGGCCGATACGCTGCCCTCGCTTGCCGATGACACAGCGGTGTGGACCGAGCAGGATGAGTCGCTCGTCACGCATGCTGCCAAGATTTCCAAGCAGGAGATGCGTCTGGATCCGCAGATGGCGGCGCTCGATTGCGTGCGTCACGTGTTGGCTTCGTCCGACACTGCACCCGCTCGCTGCGTGATTGCCGGTAAGTCGGTTCGCGTGCTCGATGCTGCGCTGGCGGATGTGTCGCTTGGCGAGGGCGCTGTTGCCGTTAAGAGCAAGCGTGTCTACCTGGGACTTTCCGATGGTGCGGTCGAGCTGCTTGAGGTTAAGCCCGATGGCAAGCGCGCTATGGCTGCTTCTGCCTGGGCTGCCGGCCTGCAGGGCGCCGATCTGACGTGGGGTGCTTTGTCATGAGCAAGCTTTCCCCCGCGCGTAAGCTCGCGCTCGATGTGCTGATGGAGGCCGACCGTCGCGGCGTGTATGCGCGCGATGTGCTCTCTGCCCGCGCTACGGCCAAGGCCATTGACAAGCGCGATTCCGCGTTTGCCGCTCGCCTGGCGCTGGGCGTTGCCGCGACGCAGGGCATTTTGGATGAGCTGCTCGATCAGTTTCTCGATAAGCCCAAAAAGGTCGCGCCGCGCGTTCGCATGGCGCTTCGCATCTCGGCCTTCGAGATGCTCTACCTGCATACCCCGGGTCGCGTTGCCGTGAGTCAGGGCGTTGAGCTGGTTCGTAGCGGCGCTAAATCGGCTGCTGGTCTGGCGAACGCCGTACTGCATAAGGTCGCGGACAACGTCGAGGACTTTGCCACTGCGGCGGATGCCGATGAGTCCGAGCGCCGATTGGTTCGCCTATCTCGCCTGATGGGTATGCCGCGCTGGCTGTGTGCTCGCATTATGGCGTCGTTCGATACGCCCGAGGGCGCGCTCAACTTTGCAGGAAATCTGGCGCCCGCGCCGCTCGCTTTGCACGAGAACGCCTTTGCAACCAAGCCTGATCCGTACCTATCGCAGCTTGTGGCGCCGGTGTTCCCGGGCTGCCATGCGCCGGTCGATTCGCAGGCTACGGTTGCGTCGGGTGTGTTTGAACGCGCGGCGGCCGTGGCCTCGGACCTTAACGCTCAGCTCATCGCTACTGCGGCTACTCGTCCCGGGCGCTGCCTAGAGATTGGCGCCGGTCGTGGTACCAAGACGTATGTGATGATGTGCCAGGCTAAGCGTGCCGGCTACGACCGTCAGCACACTGCACTCGATTTGCACGATCGCAAGTGTGATCAGAATCTCGCGCGCCTGCATAAGGCTGGTATCAAGGGCGTTCGTACCGTCTCGGGTGATGCGTGCGAGCTCGACGAGGTACTGACGTCGTTCGATGCGATGCTTGGTAAACCCGTTCTGTTCGATACGGTGTTTATCGATGCCCCGTGCTCGGGTACCGGCACCATGCGCCGGCATCCTGAGATTCCGTGGCGCTTGACCGAAAAGGACGTGACGGTTGAGCTTCCTAAACTGCAGCTGACGATGCTCAAGGAAGCCGCCGCGCGCGTGGCTGCCGGCGGTGAGCTTATCTATGCCACCTGCTCGGTTTTTGCTGAGGAGAACACTCAGGTCGTGGATGCCTTCCTGGCTTCTCCCGAGGGTGCCGGCTTTAGCGTGGCGCCGCTTTCCGAAGCACAGATTCTGCAACTCCCCGAGTTCGATCAGGCCAAGAAGCTCGTTTTCGTACGCCAGAACGATCGAGGCCTCTTCCAAAGCGTTCCCGTAAACGCCGACTCCTACGACGGCCACTTCTGCGCCCGCCTGGTCCATAAGTAACAACTAAGTTGCGGTGAAATAGGGATTGAAAAGCGGCTTCTACCCGCCAAACAGTCCTTATTTCACCGCAACTCATAAGGAAGATTTTTCTGGGAATGGGACTAATAAATCGGGTATGAAAGTAAGCGGTTGGGTTTGGTAAGTTTCTGGATGCATGAACCGCTCGCAGATTTAATATTGAGGGGTTAAAATGAACGATCTTAATAGGGACAAGATTGACAATCCTGAAGATAATACTCAGGAAAATGAAGAGGTTGAGAATTCTTCGATTAAAAAGCGGGTAATTATTGGTGCCGGTATTGTTGCTTTGCTCATTGCTGGTTGTGTCGGTGGTTATGCTGGTTACAATTACAAACAAGCATGTAGTGAACATAATCAGCAGGTTGAAGTTTTGTATTCAAAGGCTAGCGATAGTGTTGCTGCCTTTAAGGCTGATCCTGGGTTACTAACTTTTGAGCAACGTCTTGATACCATTAAAAATGCTCAAAATAATAAAGAGATTTTGAATAAAGAAATCTCTAATGACAGTTTTAAGTATGCGGATGGCACTTCCCCTGATTGGACTAAGCTGCTTAATAAGTATGATTCCATTATTAAAGGCTGCCGTAAGGCTCAAAATAATGAGTGGAATACTTCTCTAGTTGATCATGCTAATTTTGATGTGAATTCTACTGAAGATACTGACTCTCTCCAGCAGCATATTAATAGCCTCAATGGTCTTCTTAATGATATTTCTAACAAAGATAATCAGAAGCTGATTTTTGAAGATGCCAAAAAGAATTCTAAAAAATTCATCGATCAAATCAATGAACAGATTAGTCGTTATCAAACTCGTATTGATGATTTAAACAAGGCAAAAGCTGAAGCTGAAGCTGAAGCGAAGGCTCAAGAGGAAGTAACAGCACAAGCTCAACAGCAGACTTCTCAGCAGAATAGTTATTCTAGCGGTAGTAACTATTCTAATAATAATTCTGGTGGATCTTCTAGCAGTATTTCTTCTTCCAATAATAGTGGTGGTAAGTATGTCATTCGTCAATTAGATCAATATGATGCAGCTGGTAACTATATCGGATCTACTCATTGGTATAGCGATGGTACTTGTGATGATCCTTATGCTGCCGGTATGGGCGGATTTTAAAATATACTAATTTTAAAAATAATTATCGACCCATAGCGCAAAGAAGTGACCCCGCGATCGTAGTTGATCGCGGGGTCACGTTGTTATTAGTGGCTATGCGGGCAGTTGGCGCAGCAGCCGCTGGTGGCGCTGGTGCTGGAGCCGCCGCTTCGCTGGTCGGTGTTGTAGAAACCGCTGCCTTCGAACTTAATGCCGCTGGCCGAGAACGTCTTAGATGCCGGAGCACCGCAGCTGGGGCATACGACCTCGGGCGTCTCGGACATGGGGTGCTCAACTTCAAACACGTTGCCGCAGCTCGTGCACTTGTAATCGTAGCGCGCCATAATACTTCCTTTTCAGCACAAAGCGGGCAGATCGCTCTGCCCGCAAAAATTCAAACAGCTGTAACTGTACCCTATATCGGGGGTTTTATCACGCTTCGCCCCAGAATCTATGGGTGTTGCGCAGGAGCTTCGCAGTTTTCTCCTCGGCTGCTGCAACGTCGGCCTCTTGCGCCTGCCATGTCCAGTTGCCCGTGGCCACGCCCGGCACGTTCATACGTGCATCGTCGCCCAGCCCCAGCACGTCCTGCAGCGGCATCATAACGAGCGGAGCATCGCTGGCCAGGGCGTTGCCCATGAGCTCGCTTGCCAATGCAATGCCGCTCGGCTCGTCACCGCCAGCAAAGGTGCGCGTGCACCAGCCGGCAAGCGTCGAGGTGTCGTGCGTCGAGGTGTACAGGATCTTGCCCGGCGTGGGACGAATTCCGCAGCGAACGTCGTAGTTGCTAAACTCCAGTACGTCCATGCCGGGGAAGCCACAGGTCGAAGCCATCGCGCGAACACCAGGCGTCAAATAGCCCAGGTCCTCGGCAATAAAGTTAAGCGGACCCAGCTCGTCGTAGGCCGTTTGGAATAGGTCCTTGCCCGGGCCAGCCAGCCAGCGGCCGTCGGCACAGGCCTTGCCGGCAGGGATGCTAAAGTAGCTGTGGAAGCCCAGGAAGTGGTCCAGGCGCACACGGTCGTAGAGCGCGAACGCACGACGCAGGCGATCCATCCACCAGCTATAGCCGTTCTGTTTCATGTGATCCCAGCGGAAGGTGGGGTTTCCCCACACTTGCCCCTCGGGCGCAAAGTTGTCGGGCGGCGCACCCGAAATCTCAATCGCCTTGCCGGTGTCGGACAGCCAGAAGTTTTCGGGCTCGCTCCAAGCATCGGCCGAATCGTCCGAGACATACATCGGGATATCACCGATGACCTCGATGCCCTTCTTGTGTGCATAGTTCATAAGCTCGCACCAAGCAAGGTCAAAGCGATACTGCATGTACGCCTGCAGCTCGGCCTCGTCGTGGAAGCGCTTGTCATCGATCAGGTGCTCGTTGTAGCGCGCGACATCCGCCGGCCATTCGTGGCGCGACAGTCCCTCAAAGTGCTTCTTTACCGCCATGTAGACGCAGTACTTCTCGAGCCAGTCGGCGTTGCGATGTTTAAACGCCGTGTACAGCGGGTCGGCATCCTCGCCGCCGTGAGCCTTCCATGCAGCAAAGTCGGCGGCCAGCTCCTCGTGACTCTCGGGTAGCAGATCAATATTGCCTGCAAAGGCCGAGGGGCCGGCGTAGGGGGAGCGGAAGAAGTCCGTGGGGTTGACGGGCAGGACTTGCCAGTAGCGCATGCCCATAGCGGCCAGATGGTCGATAAAGCGACGCGTGGGCGCACCGATTGTGCCGGGCTTGCCGTCATCGGTCGGCACCGAGGTGATGTGGCACACAACGCCCGCGCCATGATCGAGCGGCTCCTGCAGGCGCTTCTCGGCATGGTGATAGATGATCGAAGAGCCCAGCGGGTACAGGTCGAGCGTGACGGTACCGTTGTGGATCTCGCACTCGTGACCGCTGATCACGTCGCTCGCGCATTCGCCGAGCGCCGGAATCGTCACGCGGTGCGAATTGCGCAGGCTGCGGTTGATGATAACCGTCGCGGCCTCGCCGTCTTTGCCCGTGCGGGTGTAAGCCAAGACTTCGTCGTTGAGCGCAAAGGCCTTGATCTCGCCATCGACCATAAAGGGCAGCGCACGGCGCACGGCAGACGCGTTCTTAACGATGGCCAGTGTGTCGAAGTCGTGGAGTTGGTCCTTGGTCGGCAGGGTGCGGCGGTTGCCCGGGTCGGTAAGGCCCTCCAAGCCGTACTCGTCGCCGTAATAGATTGAGGGTACACCCGGGAAGGTCATCTGCATGAGCGTCGCCAGCCAAAAACGGCTCTTGGCCAGGCCCATCGAGTTATCGTCCAGGCGCCATTTGCTGCGCTCGCTCTCGGGCAGCTGCGACTCGTCGGGGCCACCGCCAAGCACCGAGATGATACGCGGACGGTCGTGGCTCGAAAGCAGATTGAGCGCGCAGGCCAGTGCCTCGCGCGGGTAGTTCTCGCGCAGGGTTTCGATATCCTCGGCTGCCTGGTAAGCGTTCTTGTAGCCCATCAAAAAGCCGATGACCATGTCGCGGAAGGGGTAGTCCATGGCGGAGTCGAGCTCCGAGCCCTGCAGATAGCGACGTAGGTGGCCATAGCTGATCTTGTTGGAGGCGTCTTCCCAGACTTCGCCGAGCAGCAGCGCATCGGGCTTCTCGGCGAGCACGGCCTTTTTGATCTCGGCCAGGAAGTCGTCGGAAAGCTCGTCGGCCACATCGAGTCGCCAGCCATGGGCGCCAGCGCGCAGCCATTTGCGGATCACGCCGTCCTTGCCCAGGAGCCGCTCGCGCACCAGTTCGGAGCTCTCATTGATGGCGGGCATGTTGCCCACGCCCCACCAGCAGTCATACGAACCGTCTTCATGGAAGTAAAACGCATCGCGCCACGGCGAGTCCTCGCTCTGCCAAGCACCGACGCCGGGATAATTGCCGTAGCGGTTAAAGTAGATCGAATCGTCGCCCGTGTGGTTGAAGACGCCGTCCAGGATGATAGAAATGCCGAGCTTCTCGGCCGCCTTGCACAGGTCCGTAAAGTCCTGCTCGGTGCCCAGAATCGGGTCGATCTTGGTGTAATCGGCCGTGTCGTAGCGGTGGTTGCTCACGGCCTCAAAGATGGGGTTGAGGTAGATGGCCGTAAAGCCTAGCTCGGCAATGCGGGGCAGGTCATTTTGGATACCCTTGAGCGAGCCGCCGTAAAAATCCCAGGTCTTGATGGAGCCGTCTTCGGCACGCTCGTACTCGGGCGGCTCGTTCCAGTCCTCGACCATGCGGCGCTGGATTCCGTTGCGCGGTTTTTCGACCTCGGCCAGCGTGCGCTCGCGCCAATTTTCGTCGCGGGCATAGCGATCGGGGAAGATCTGGTAGACCATGCCGCGCTCGTACCACTCGGGACGCACTTCGCGGTGCTTGTAAACGGTAATCTGGAACGACGGGACCTCGGCGTAGTCGTAGGTCACACCCTCGCCACCGGTGCGACCCTGCGGTGCACCCAGGCGGACCTCGGGCTGGCCCTCGATGTTGCAGATAAAGCTGTACCAGATAAGACAGGGCTCAGTGCACTCAAGCTCTACGGTAAATATGCCGTCGCCCTCGTGCGTCATGGGATACAGAGACTCACCGATTTCATCGACCCAGGTACGCAGCGTAAGCGTTGCCTGGTTGGGGTCGGCATCCTCCAAAATCACCGATAGCGAAACGGAAGTTCCAGTGGTCACAGCGCCAAACGGAGTACGAAACTGCGGCAGACGGCTGTTGTGAATCAATCTCATAATACGGTCCAGTTCAATAGAATCACGGCCTGCGGGCCATGGGCTTTACGCACAGGATATAAGTATATCTGTTGTACACAGGCTGTATAAACAACATCCGTTTACCATCGGCGAACGGTTGTCCTAGAAAATCGTTTTACCATCCAAATTATCGCGATATTCGAAAAAGCCTATACCGATACTATTTGTAGCCAAACAAAAGTACATCGGTTTACTACGACGAATTGAATGATCTTAACCACGGTCATTTTGGTGATATTAAAACCGCAGGTAGAAGCGTTGCCAATTTCATAGAATACTCTCCGTGGTCGGCCAGAGCTATTTTGTCGTAGTAAACCGGCCCTCTTTTTAATACAGAAGTTCAACGCAAAAGAGGGCGCCTAGTTGGGGCGCCCTCTTTTGCGTTGGATTAAGTTTAAATCGTCCAGACTAGTGACGCTTGCGGGTGGCCGTTGCCTTACGGACGGAGGTCTTCTTGGTCGGAGCCTTTTCCTCGGCCGGAGTGGCGGCGGAGATCGGGGCCTCCTTGGCGGGCTCGGCCTTTGCCTTAGCCTTGGGAGCGGTCTTGACCTCGGCGACCTTCACTGCGGGCTTAACCTCGGCCTTGGCCTCTGCCTTGGGAGCAGCAGCCTTGGTCGTGGCTTTTTTGGTCGTCGTCGTAGCGCGCTTGCGCGTGGTGGTCTTGGCGGCCGGCTTTGCCTCGACAGCTGCCTTGGCCTTGGGCTCGGAGGGCGCCTCCTCGACCTTGACGGCGGGCTTTGCAGCAGCCTTCGGGGTCGTCTTCGCGGCGGCCTTCGTCGTAGCAGCCTTCGTGTTCGTCGACTTCGTTGCCGTAGTCTTCTTGGCTGCCGTTGCCTTCTTGGTGCTCGCGGCCGTCTTCTTGGCAGCGGTCTTGGCCGGAGCCTTTGCCGCAGGCTTAGCCTCGGCGGTGGCGGTCTCGGCCTTTACCTCGGGAGCGATCTCGGCCTCGGCAGCTTTCTTGGCTGCGGCGGTCGTGCGCTTGCGCGTGGTCGTTGCCTTGGCGGTAGTCGTCTTTGCTGCGTCGGTCTTGGTGGCAGCGGCCATGGTTGTCGTAGCCTTCTTGGCCGTCGTCTTGCGCGTCGTGGTCTTCTTGGCGGTAGGCTTCGCAGCTGGCTTAGCCTCAGCCTCGGGAGCTGCCTCAACCTTCACCTCAGATTTAGCCTCAACCGGCTTCTCCTCAGTCTTGGGCTCCTCGGCAGCAGCGGGTGCCTCAACAACCGGCTCGGCCTCAGCCACAACCTCGGGCTCGGCCTCAGCCTTCTCGGCCGCAGCCTCCACACCCGCCGGCCTCTCAATCTCCGGGTGCATAAAGAAGTACAGGTCCAGATACTTATCGGCCGAACGCGTCCAGCTAAAGTCCTGGCTCATGGCCTGCGTGACCAGCTGGTTCCAAGCCTCACGGTTATCCCAGAAGAGGCGCGCCGCGCGGAAGACCGCGTCGCCCATCTCGTCGCCGTTAAAGTTACTAAACGAGAAGCCCGTGCCCTCGCCGGTGAACTCGTTATACGGGATCACGGTGTCCTTCAAGCCACCGGTCTCGCGCACGATGGGTAGGGTGCCGTAGCGCATGGCGATGATCTGCGACAGACCGCAAGGCTCAAACTTCGAAGGCATCAGGAACATATCGGCGGCGGCGTACATGCGCTGCGACAGCGCCGGGTCAAATTCGATGCGTGCGGCCATGGTGCCGGGGTACTTGTCCTGGAAGTAGCGCAGGCCGTCTTCGTAGTCGCGGTCGCCGGTGCCCAGCACGGCCACCTGAACGCCGCCGGCCAGGATGCGGTCGAGCGCGTACATGACCAGGTCCATGCCCTTCTGGCGCGTCAGGCGCGTGACCATCACCATGAGCGGACGGTCGTCGCGAACCTCGAGGCCTAGCTCTTCCTGCAGCTTGGCCTTGCACACGGCCTTGCCGGAACGGTCGTCGACCGTGTAGTTTGCGGCAATGCGCTTGTCGGTTGCCGGGTCAAAGGCCGCCACGTCAATGCCGTTGAGGATGCCCTGCAGCGCGTAGGAGCGCTCGCGCAGTACGCCGTCCAGGCCCTCGCCAAACTCGGGCGTCTGGATTTCGTTGGCATAGGTGGGGCTCACCGTGGTGATGGCATCGGCATAGTGCAGCGCGCCCAGCATGTAGTTGATGCTGCAGGCGTCGCAGCGCAGCTGCGAGGCGGCCGCGGGAATATGCGCCACACCCAGGATGTCCTCCATCACGGTGTCGCTAAACTGGCCCTGGAACGCCACGTTGTGGATCGAGAACACGGTCTTGACGCGGTCGTACAGCGGCAGGCCCTGGTAGAACTCGCGCAGAAACACGGGCGCCAGTGCCGTCTGCCAGTCGTTGCAGTGCAGGATGTCGCACTCAAAGCCTGCCGGTAGGTGCTGCAGGCTCTCGGTGATGGCCTTGGAGAAGAATGCAAAACGCTCGCCGTCGTCAAAGAAGCCATACGGATAGTCACGCGCAAAGTAGCGCTCGTTGTCGATGAACATATAGGTGACGCCGTCGCGCTCGAGCTTCTCGAGTCCGCAGTACTCATTGCGCCAGCCTAGGCTCACGTAAAAGTCGGCAAAGTGCTCCATCTGCGCCTTGTACTCGTCCTTGATGGTTGCGTACTTGGGCACCATCACGATGACTTCGGCGCCGGCGCGCACAAGCGCCGCAGGCAGCGAGCCCGCCACGTCGCCCAGGCCACCGGTCTTCACAAACGGCGCGCACTCGGCCGAGGCAAACACGATCTGCATCTTTTTGCTGGAATCAGCCATATTGTCTCCCATGTTGTTATTCGAGAATAGCCGCCAGGCGCGAACCGGGCGGCTATTCTACATGTTACGAGCGATGTTGCGGTGCCAACGTTAACGTACGATGGTGGTGTCGGAAGTTAACGGAGCCTTTCCCAGCACCAGGATGTTCTCGGGCGTGCCGCGAAGCTCGGTGTTGGTGGGAACCACGTTGTTCTTGTCCAGGATGGCGTTCTCAACACGGGCGCCGCTCTTGATGATGCAGCTCTGGTTGATGATCGAGTTGGTCACCGAAGCGCCTTCCTCAACCACGACGCCGCGCGACAGGATCGAGTTGCGCACGGTGCCCTTGATGATACAGCCGGCCGAGATGATCGAGTTGCACGCGTGGCTGCCGGTCGCATAGCGCGAAGGCGGCACGTCGTGAGCCTTGGTCAGGATCGGGCGCTCGGGGTCAAAGAGCTGGTCGGCCACGGTTTGGTCGAGCAGGTCCATGCTGCGGCGATACAGCGACTTCTCGCTAAACACGCCCACGACCTCGCCCTTGTACTCGTAGCTGCACACGTCGATGTTGCCAAAGTCGCCCTGGAGTGCCTCGAGCAGGTCCAGATAGTCGGCTGCCTGGTAGTGGTCGATGATCTCGAGCAGCGTCTCGCGGTTGACGATGCAGCAGTCCATAGAGGCGTTGTCGCCATACACGACGCCGGCGCTCACGCCCGTCAGGCGGCCGTTCTCGTTAATCTCGAGCTTGGTTTCGTCGTCGACGTTGCGCGTGGCCTTGCAGTACACCACGGTCATCTGGGCACCGGAGTTCTCGTGCGCGTCGATGATGGTGTTGAGGTCCATATTAAAGATGATGTTGGTGCCCATCATCACAACATAGGGCTTGTCCGAGCGCTGGAACAGCGTCTTGTTGGAGATGATATCGCGCAGCAGGAAGCGCATGCCGCCCTTGGTGGTGCCATACGCGTTGCCGGGCACCATGAACAGGCCGCCCTTCTTGCGGTCCAGGCCCCAGTCCTTACCCGAGCCCACGTGGTCGATCAGCGAGCGGTAGTTGCCCGGCATGACGATGCCGACGGTCTTAATGCCGGCATTCATCATGTTGGATAGCGGGAAGTCGATCAGGCGGTAGCGGCCCAAAAACGGAACGGACGCGATGGGGCGGTCCTTGAGCAGCACGCTGCCGTAGGTCGAAGAGTAGTTAGCGGTGATATAACCGATGGCCTTGCGATTGATCATCGGATCATTCCCCCTTCCCGATAACGACGTCATTTCCAACGACGGCCGTATCCTTGGTGGTATCGACAGAGCCGAGCTTCACGCCCTCTTCGACCGTGGAGTTCTCGCCCAAAATAGCGCGGCAGATGTGTGCGCCGCTCTTAACGTGCGCACCCGGCAGCAGCACGGAGTCCTCGACCACGGCGCGCTCCTCGATGATGACATCGGTCGAAATGATCGAGTGGCGAGCGGTGCCGTAGATCTTGCAGCCGTTGGAGACCAGGCAATCGTCCAGGCGGCCGTCCGGGCCAATGTAGTGCGGCGGACGCGTGGTGATGTTGGACATGATGGGGAAGTGCTTGTCAAACAGATCGAACTCGGGGTTGTTGCCCAGCAGGTCCATCGAGGTCTCGTGGAAGCTGGCGATGGTGCCGACGTCCTTCCAAAAGCCGTGGAACTCGTAGCTGTACAGGCGCTTGCCCTCGCCGAGCAGCTTGGGGATGATGTCCTTGCCAAAGTCGTGGCTCGAGCGCTGGTCCAGAGCGTCCTCCTCGAGCGCCTCGATCAGCACGTCGGCCGAGAAGATGTAGATGCCCATGGACGCGAGATTCGAATCGGGCTTATCGGGCTTCTCGGTGAACTTGGTGATGCGGCCATCCTCGGGGTCGGTGGTCAGGATGCCAAAGCGGCTGGCCTCTTCCCAGGGCACGGGCATAACGCTCACCGTGAGGTCGGCGTTGTTCTCAATGTGCGTCTTGAGCATCTTGCGGTAATCCATGCGATATAGGTGATCGCCCGAAAGAATCAGGACGTACTTGGGGTCGTTGGCCTTGATGTAGTCGAGGTTCTGCGTAATGGCGTCGGCCGTGCCCGCATACCAGGCGCCGCCGGTCTGCGTCTCGTACGGCGGCAGGATCGACACACCGCCGTCGCGGCTGTCCAGATCCCACGCCTCGCCGGAGCCCACGTAGGCATGCAGCAGGTAGGGGCGATACTGCGTCAGAACGCCCACCGTGTCGATGCCCGAGTTGGAGCAGTTGGACAGCGAAAAGTCGATAATGCGGAACTTGCCACCAAAGCTAACCGCCGGCTTAGCGATCTTTTGGGTGAGTGCCCCCAATCGGCTGCCCTGTCCTCCTGCGAGGAGCATCGCGATGCATTCTTTCTTACTCATCGATTTCTCCTTCTGTCATCGATGTTCCTAAACCCATTAGCGACGGGCGCGGCGCAACGTCACGCCCGTCGAGTAATGCCGTGCTGGCATAGGGAAGCTCGCGCGCCTTTAAGCGTGCCAGATCTCGTCGCGGTACTCGCGAATGGTGCGGTCGCTCGAGAACCAGCCGCTCGAGGCGGTGTTGAGCAGCGCCTTGCGGTTCCAGGTCTCCTGGTCGCCATAGCTGCCGGTGAGCTTCTCCCACGCATCCACGTAGCTGCGGAAGTCTGCCATGACCAGGTCGGGGTCGTTGTTGTTCATGAGCTCGTTGTAGATGCTCTCAAAGTTGCCCGAAAGGCCGGCAAACGTGTTGTCCTTGAGCTCGTCCATCACGCGGCCCAGGCGCTCGCGATCGTTGTTGAGCGTATCCCAAGCAAAGTAGCTGTTCGACGCCCAGAGCTGCTCGACCTCGGGGGCGGTTAGGCCAAAGATGGCCTCGTTCTCGCGACCGGCCAGGTCGGCGATCTCGATGTTGGCGCCGTCGAGGGTACCCAGCGTAATGGCGCCGTTCATCATGAGCTTCATGTTGGACGTGCCCGAAGCCTCCTTGCCGGCCGTGGAGATCTGTTCCGAGATCTCGGCGGCGGGGTAGATGAGCTGGGCGTTGCTCACGCGGAAGTTGGGGATAAAGCAGACCTTCATGACCTCGTTGACGCGCGGGTCGTTGTTGATGACGTCGGCCACGGAGTTAATGAGGCGGATAGTCTCCTTGGCAAAGGTGTAGCTGGAGGCAGCCTTGCCGCTAAAGATGAAGGTCGTCGGCGTCACGTGGAAGTTGGGATCGGCGATACGACGGTTGTATATGTCCATCACCTTCATAATGTTCATGAGCTGGCGCTTGTAGGCGTGGAAGCGCTTTACCTGAACATCGAAGACGGTGTTGGGATCAATGACCAGACCGGTCTCGGCCTTAACGTAGGCGGCCAGGCGCTCCTTGTTGGCGCGCTTGGAGGCACCCACGGCCTTCAGGAACTCGGTGTCGTCCTTAAACTCCTTGAGCTTCTCCAGCTCAAAGGCGTCCTTCAGCCAGCCATCGCCAATCGCCTCGGTCACGAGCTTGGCATAGGTGGGGTTGGCCTCGGCAAAGAAGCGACGGTGCGAGATGCCGTTGGTCTTGTTATTGAACTTCTCGGGCGTTAGGGCATAGAAGTCCTTGAGCACGATGTTCTTGATGATGTCGGAGTGGATCTTGGCCACGCCGTTGACGCTGTGGCTGCAGATCACGGACAGGTTGGCCATGCGAATCTCGCCGTCCCACAGAATGGCGGTCTGGCGCAAACGCTCCTGCCAGCCCTCCTGCGTGGTGTCGAACGACTCGTGCCAACGACGGCTGATCTCGTCGATGATCTGGTACACGCGGGGGAGGAGCTTGGAGAACGTGCCGATGGGCCACTTCTCCAGAGCCTCGGGCAGGATGGTGTGGTTGGTGTAGCTCACGACCTGCGTCACGATGTTCCAGGCGTCGTCCCACTCGAGCTTCTTCTCGTCGATCAGGATACGCATGAGCTCGGGGCCGCACATGGCGGGGTGGGTATCGTTGGTATGGATGGCAACAAACTGCGGCAGCAGCTCCCAGTTCTCGCCGTGCTCCTTCTCAAAGGTGTCGAGCAGGCTGTAGATGCCGGCCGAAACAAACAGGTACTCCTGCTTCAGGCGCAGCAGACGGCCGTGCTCGCCGGCGTCGTTGGGGTAGAGGATGGCGCTGATGGCCTCGGCCTCGGCGCGCTCGGCGTCGGCCAGGGCGTAGTCGCCGCGGTTGAAGGCCTCCAGATCGAAGTGCTCCTCGACCGGCTCGGCGGCCCAGACGCGCAGCTTGTTGACGGTCTCGCCGGCATAGCCCACCACGGGGATGTCGTAGGGGACGGCCAGGATATCCTGCGTGTCCACCGTGCGGTAGAACGTGCGGCCGTTCTCCTCAAAGCCCTCAACATGGCCACCAAACTTAATGGTCACGGCCTTGTCCTGACGACGGACCTCCCAGGGATAGCCGTGGGTGAGCCACTCGTCGGTGGCCTCGACCTGGCTGCCGTTAACGATCTCCTGCTTAAACAGGCCGTAGCGGTAGCGCATGCCATTGCCGTAGCCGGCAATGCCCTCAGCTGCCATGGAATCTAGGAAGCATGCGGCCAGACGGCCCAGGCCACCATTGCCCAGCGCCGGATCGGGCTCCTGGTTCTCGATGACGGACAGATCAAAGCCCATGTCGTCGAGCGCCTCGGCGACCATGTCGCGCACGCCAAAGTTGAGCAGGTAGTTGTCGAGCAGGCGGCCGATCAAAAACTCGATCGAGAAGTAGTACACGCGCTTCTTGCCCTCGGCGGTCACGCGGGCGTCACTCTTGGTGGCTACGGTGCGTGCCTTCTCGGCCACGAGCTTGGCCAGGGCGTTAAAGCGGTCTAGGTCGCTGGCGGCCTCGACGCTCTTGCCGCTGATGCTCATGACGGCATCGCGATAGAGCTCGGTAAACTCCTGCTTGTTGTCGAAGATCTTATTCATACGTTCCTTTCCCCCGGGGATGTTTCTCCCGGAACGGTTATGTCTTGTATCCTACGCCCCGTCGGGGCGGGTAATTGCAGCGGTAACGCTTTTGTTACGCTTTCTTGGCAGACGCCTTAACAGAAGCAGACTTGGCCTTGGCAGCGGTCTTTTTGGCAGCCGGCTTCTTGGTCACGGTGGACTTAGCAGTGGGCTTTGCGGCAGCCTTAGCCTTGGCCTTGGTCGTCGTAGCCTTTGCCTTGACAGGAGCCTTCTTGGCAGCCGCAGGCTTGGGCTTTACCGAGGACGTGCGCTTGCGCGTCGCCTTCTTGGGCTCCTCAACCACCGGCGGCTTGTAGCTGCTGGGACCGCGGCGCTTAAGCACCACACCTGCCAGGCCGGGCACCTTAATCTCGATGGAGTCCATCTGCCCGTTCCAGGGATAGGGCTCGCTCGAGCAGGTGTAGGGTTCCTCGCCGGCGTATCCGCTGCCGCCAAACTCGGGACGGTCGGAGTCAAAGATGACCTCCCAGTCGCCCTCGCGCGGCACTCCCACGCGGAAGCTCTCGTAGCTCGCCGGATCAAAGTTGATCAGGATCACCAAGTCGTCATCGACGTCCTCGCCCTGACGCACAAAGCTCACGATGGACTGCTTGGAGTTGTCCGCGTCGATCCAGGTAAAGCCGTCGTCTGTGTAGCCGCGCTCGTACAGTGCGGGCTCGGCGGTGTACAGGTGGTTGAGCGCCTTGATGAACGCCTGATGATGACGGTGGGTCTCGTACTCCTCGGTCAGGAACCACTGGATGGACTCGTAGTAGCGCCACTCAATAAACTGGCCGATCTCGTTGCCCATAAAGTTGAGCTTGGCACCCGGGTGCGTCATTTGGTAGAAGGCCAGCGTGCGCAGGCCGGCAAACTGGCGCCACCAGTCACCCGGCATTCGGCCGATCAGCGAGCACTTGCCGTGCACGACCTCGTCGTGGCTCAGCGGGCAAATGAAGTTCTCGGTAAAGGCGTACATGATGGAGAACGTGAGCAGGCCATGATTGCCGGGGCGCCACGGAAAATCGGTCTGCATGTAGTGCAGGGTGTCGTTCATCCAACCCATGTCCCACTTGTAGTGGAAGCCCAGGCCGCCGTCCTGCGGCGGATAGGTCACGAGAGGCCATGCGGTGGACTCCTCGGCCATCATCATCACGTCGGGGTAGTGGGCCTCCACGGCGCAGTTGACCTGGCGGATAAACGCGCTGGCGTCCAGGTCCTCCTCGGTACCGTACTTGTTGAACTTCTTTTGGCCCGGATCATCGATGCCAAAGTTGAGGTACAGCATGCTGGACACCCCGTCCATGCGAATGCCATCCACGTGGAAGTTCTCGAGCCAGTACAGCACGTTGGAGACCAGGAAGGAGCGGACCTCGCCGCGGGCGAAGTCAAACTTGTGCGTGCCCCAGTTGGGGTGAATCTCGTGCTCAAACAGCATGTGGCCGTTAAAGGTGGCAAGGCCGTGGGAGTCGGCGCAAAAACCGCCGGGCACCCAGTCCATGATCACACCGATGCCCGCCTCGTGGCATGCATCGATAAAGTGCATGAGCTGCTGCGGGTTGCCGTAGCGCGACGTAGCGGCGTAATAGCCGGTCGTCTGGTAGCCCCAGGAACCATCGAAGGGGTGCTCCATAAGCGGCATGACCTCGATATGCGTATAGCCCATGTCGCGCACGTAGTCCACGAGCTCCACCGACAGGTCGTCGTAGGTATAGAACTCGCCGCGCTGCGCGGGGAAGGGGTCCATGGGTCCGGGGTAGTTGCCGTACTCGTCGGGCTCGCCCTGCGGCGCGTCGCCGTGGCGCTTCCACGAGCCAATATGCACCTCGTAGATGTTGAGCGGCTGCGACATGTGGTTGTGGCCGGCGCGGCGCTTGAGCCACGCGGCATCGTTCCACTGGTAGCCATCGAGGGTCCACAGCACGCTGGCGGTACCCGGAGGGCACTCGGCCTTAAAGGCGTACGGATCGGCCTTGTAGAGCTTTTCGCCCTCGTTGGTCTCGATAAGGTACTTATAGAGCTGACCTTGCTCGGCGCCAGGAATAAAGCCTTCCCAGATAGCGCTTGTATGCATGGGCACCAGCGGGTTGGCTTGCTCGTCCCAATTGTTAAATTCGCCAATGACGTGAACGCTCTTTACATCGGGCGCCCAAACGCAAAAACGCCAGCCGCGCGTACGGTTCTGCGTGTCGGGGTGCGCGCCCATCTTTTCCCAGCTGCGCTCCCACGTACCAATGCCAAACAGATAGACATCGTCTTTGGTGAGCTCCGGCGCATGCGGGGCGGCTTTACGGGTAGCAGGCTTTTTGGTTGCTGGCTTTAGCTTTGTATCGCTCACGTTTGATCCCATCATGACGCGGCAGCGTGTTGCCTTGGTGACTAGATGCGAAAGGTCCAAGGCTGCACGAATCGAAGGGACGGCGATAGTTCTATGATTCGTTCCACCTCGCGTGCTCGGTGGAACTTTCGGCAAAAACTACGATAACACCTGTACGTTACTTTTATGGACGAAAGAGGATTTGCGGGCGCGTTTAATCGGTAAGCGCCATGTTTATACCACTTGCAGAATTGCCGTGGTAAATCTCTTGACAGTTTTACCAATTAGCGTTTCTAGATTGTTAGGTTGACGTTTGGTAAAACGTTTTTAGCAGGTTGTTTACCCTTTGACATCGAAAGGCTTGTTTATGGACCACATCGCTGCCCCAAGTGTTGCTTTTATTTTCGATTGCGACGGCACGCTGGTTAATAGCACCCCCGTTTGGGCCTATGCCCAGCCCGAGTTATTGCACCGCCACGGAGTTGACGTGACGGTCGACGATTTTGCCCAGTTTGAGCATTTGTCGCTCGAGGACGAGTGCCAGGCCTACCACGACACCTGGGGCATTGGCGCAAATGGCGAGGAGCTCTACCGCGAGCTGCGCGACATTCTGATCGATGGGTACTCCAAGGTGCCGCCGCGCGAGGGCCTGCTTACATTTTTGGAGCAGGCGCAGGAGGCCGGTATTGCCATGTGCGTGGCCACGTCCACGCCGGCCGAGTTGGTTACGTCTGCACTTGCGGGCGCCGGGCTCGATACCTACATGGAGTTTATTACCACGACGGGCGAGGCAGGTCGCTCCAAGCAGTTCCCCGATGTGTACGAGCTGGCGCTGCGCCGTCTGGAGGAGCGCCATGGGCACAAGTTTGAGCGCGCGTGGGTGTTTGAGGATGCCGTCTTTGGCCTTAAGAGCTCTGGCACCGCCGGTTTTAAGCGCGTGGGCATCTATGACCCGCACGGGCGCATGGAGCGCGACGAGGTTCACGACAACTGCGACATCTTTATCGACAGCTATGAAGACCTGGATCTGGCCCGTGTGCTTTCGTTTGAGGGATAGGCGAGAGCTGTGACTTGTAAAGCATTAGTCGTTTGCGGCTCACCGGTGGTGGCGAGCGCTGATCTGTTGCGAAGTCTGGCGGGGGAGTGCGACCACGCTGTCGCCGTGGACCGCGGGCTCGACGCGCTTCTGGGTGCGGGGCTAGGCTGCGACGTGTATGTGGGGGATGCCGACACGGTGAGTGACGCGGGCCGCGCGCTGGTCGATGCCGCCACCGACTTTGAAGTTGAGCGCCATGACCCGTACAAGGACTATACCGATCTGGCGCTGGCGCTCGATTCCGTCCGTCGTCGCTGGCCGGGTGCCGAAGTGGTTGCGACCTGCGCCACCGGTGGCCGTCCCGACATGGCCCTTTCCGTACTGGGGCTGCTCGCAGGCTACGAGGATGCCCCTGTCTGGATCGCCGAGGACAAGGTGCTCGCCCGCATCCTTCACGCGGGTGAGTCTTGGACCATCGAGGACGCCGAGGGCAAGACGTTCTCCATCATCGCCATAGCCCCCAACACCGAGGTTAGCGAGCACGGCCTAGAGTGGGAGCTGGACCACAGTCCCCTGGGCCCGTTAGCCGACACGGGCATTAGCAACATAGTCAGATCAACAGCCACGATCCAAGTCCACGCTGGCACTGCCATCTCTTACCTTTATCAATAGGCATTTAGATTCTGACCCAAAAAAGTCCTTGCACGTCGCGCCAACTTCCCCTATAGTATCTCCTCGTCACGGGGGCGTAGCTCAGCTGGGAGAGCGCTTGACTGGCAGTCAAGAGGTCAGGGGTTCGATCCCCCTCGTCTCCACCACCGTGAATGTAAAGCCTTCGGGAAACCGAAGGCTTTTTTCATATGCAGCCACCACGCAAACCAATGTGCCGCCATACCAACACCCACACCCAAAAAAGTTGCGCAATTTATTTCCCACTTCTGTACTTACTTTGTTAACCCAACATAATTCCTTTTTGCATTTCTCGCTGTCAGCGTTGTAGTTTGGGCTGCGCGCACAAAGAGCCACACCCGCATAAACCTGCGTCAATGTGAACAAGTTTGCAAAATAACCCCCTTAAGCACTGCAAATGGACGAAATGTTGCCTCGTGCGGCCTAAATCGGTTTCTAGCCGCCTTGTGCTAGGAAAACTATCGTTACATGGGTTCAACTGCGTTCACGGCTTAACCGGTCGCGAAGCACAGGGCAGATCAGCATCCGGCCGTAACGGCGGTGCCAGAAAAACCACGAGCTCCAATAGCGTCGTCATGCGTATCGCATTGAATGACTTTGTTCTTGTCTTTGTGCAAGTTGTTCATTCGAATCGATATTTCATGACAAATCGCAGCAGTCCTACAGCTGTTTGCGTGCGGTCCAGTTTTGTTCCCGCTTGACTGGATCGCACGCAGTCAGCTGGAGTCGCGGCCATTTTTGCGATACACGTTCGCGTCTCTAGCAACTGCACTCATACATACCGTTCACGGTGGGGCAGAGCCACGTGCTTGTCTAACTGGGCTCAGGGTTTGAATATGGAGTGCCTTCGCGCACAAGCGCCCTGGCGAAGCCATACCCAAACCCCGTGAGCCACACGTAAGACAGCAAGGGGGTGGTGCTCGTGTGGTATGTGATCCAGGTCATTAACGGACGCGAAGACGTAATGCGCGAGCGCATAGAGCGCGTGGTGCCGTCTGGTGCCATGCAGGAGCTCTTTTATCCCCAATTTCAAACCGAGATCAAAGTACATGGCGAATGGGTCAACACGACCAAGCCGCTCTTTCCCGGATATCTCATCTGCGACACGGCAGATCCCCGCACCGTGCAACAGCACCTGCTGCACATGGACGACTTTGCCCGGGTGCTATCCCAGGACGGTCAGTTTGTGCCGCTGGCAAAAGAAGAGGTCCAGCTTATTGGCAACTTTACGCAAAAGGGCGACCGCGTAGTGCCCATGAGCGAGGCCCTAAAAGACGGCGACCAGGTCGTAGTAACGGCAGGTCCGCTGTTGGGCCACGAAGGCCTTATCAAAACCATTAATAGACGCAAGAGCACTGCTTATTTGGAGCTCGACCTGTGCGGCCGACGCGTGACTACGCGCGTCGGCCTTGCCGTACTTTCAGCTGAGCAGCGCGTAATGCGAAACCTAAAAAAGGCGATCGCCTAGCTGCGGGCGACTGTTTATCGGGATAGGGAGGATCCCCGGGGGCGGGGACGTAAGTTTGAAGGAAATAGTGTCAGACAAAACTGAATATTCAGCAGGAGCGCCGGTGGGGGCCGCGCTTGTTGCCCAGGCCATGAGCGGCGGCGATGTGAGCATGCGCTACAAGGCCATGCAGGCCGTGAAGGACTGGGGCCGCACGCGCCTGGGCTACCGTGCCGTAAAGCGCGCCTTCGACATCGTGTTCAGCGGCTGCGTGCTGGCCGTCATCGCCATACCGAGCTTGATTCTGGCCGCGGCCATCCGCCTGGAGAGCGAGGGCAACCCGTTCTACAGCCAGATCCGCGTGGGGCAGACCCACCGAGACGGCAGGCTGTCCACCTTCCGCATGTGGAAGTTCCGCTCCATGTACAGGGACGCCGACGAGCGCCTCGCCGAGCTCAGGGGGCGAAACGAGATCGCCGGCGCCATGTTCAAGATGAGGGACGACCCGCGCGTCACCAAGATCGGCAAGTTCATCCGCAAGCACTCCATCGACGAGTTCCCGCAGTTCGTGAACGTCTTCCTGGGCCAGATGTCGGTCGTGGGCCCGCGCCCGCCGCTGCCCAACGAGGTGGCGGAGTACACCGAGTTCGACCTGCAGCGCCTGGCAGTGAAGCCCGGGATCACCGGCTGGTGGCAGGTCACGGACCGCAACTCCACGAGCTTCGACGGGATGGTCCGCCGCGACCTTGAGTACATCGCCAAGCGCGGTCCCGTAACGGACCTCAAGATCGTCGTCCTCACGGTGATCGAGGTCATCACCGGCAAGGGTGCGTGCTAATGCTCCAAGACTATTCAAGATTCGCTGAACTCAAGCGCGTTCCCGTAATCGATGTTCCGATCACGGGAACCAATATGTCTGAGTGTGTCGAGTTTCTTACTCGTCATATAGATGAGTTACATGGCGAATATATTTGCGTTTCAAATGCTCATACCTCGGTTATGGCTCATGACGACCCCTCCTATTGGACCTGCCAAGCTGAATCCGTCATGTCCGTTCCCGACGGCAAACCTTTATCTGTTGTCGGACGCAAAACAATCGAGCCAATGGGGCGTGTGACCGGACCCGATCTGATGCGAGAGATATTCAGCATTTCCGTGCAGCAAGGATGGAGCCATTACTTCTACGGTAACGAGCAGAAGAACCTCGAGGCTCTTAAAGATTCTCTTCGAGAGAAATATCCGGGTTTGAAAATCGCCGGCATGGAGCCTTCGGTCTTCCGCCCACTTTCCGAAAGCGAAAAGCGAGACCTTTCGCGACGTATCGCTGATTCGGGTGCAGATTTCGCATGGATCGCTTTGGGCGCACCCCGTCAGGAAGTCCTCATGCATGAGCTTAAAGGCGGCCCCCAACCTTTGATGATTGGCGTCGGAGGTGCGTTCAACGTTCTCGCTGGCGTGGTGCCAGAGGCGCCGATTTGGATGCAAAACCTGAGTCTTGAGTGGCTATACAGACTTATTCAAGAGCCAAAGCGGCTTTTCAAACGATATCTCGTAACCAATACGAAATTTCTCTTTTACCAGTTTACAAAGGCCAAACGTAAGGAAGGCAAATAGATGACCGAATCGACCACCTTTAAAGACAAGACCCTGATGATCACGGGCGGCACCGGCTCGTTCGGCAACACCGTGCTCAAGCACTTCATGAACACCGACCTGGCGGAAATCCGCATCTTCTCGCGCGACGAGAAGAAGCAGGACGACATGCGCCACCGCCTGCAGGAGAAGTCGCCCGAGCTCGCCTCCAAGGTGCGCTTCTTCATCGGCGACGTCCGCAACGCCCAGAGCGTGCGCGACGCCATGCACGGCGTGGACTACATCTTCCACGCCGCCGCCCTGAAGCAGGTACCCTCCTGCGAGTTCTTCCCCATGGAGGCCGTGCGCACCAACGTCATCGGCACGGACAACGTCCTGCACGCCGCCATCGACGAGGGCGTCGACCGCGTGGTGTGCCTGTCCACCGACAAGGCGGCCTACCCCATCAACGCCATGGGCAAGTCCAAGGCCATGATGGAGTCCATCATCTACGCCAACGCCCGCAACGGCGCCGGCCGCACCACCATCTGCTGCACCCGCTACGGCAACGTCATGTGCTCGCGCGGCAGCGTCATCCCGCTGTTCATCGACCGCATCCGAAAAGGGGAGCCGCTCACGGTCACCGACCCCAACATGACCCGCTTCCTCATGAACCTGGACGAGGCCGTCGACCTGGTGCAGTTCGCCTTCGAGCACGCCAACCCCGGCGACCTGTTCATCCAGAAGGCGCCGGCATCGACCATCGGCGACCTCGCCGAGGCCGTGCAGGAGGTCTTCGGCCGCGTGGGCACCCAGGTGATCGGCACCCGCCACGGCGAGAAGCTCTTCGAGACCCTCATGACCCGCGAGGAGCGCCTGAGGTCCGAGGACATGGGCGGCTACTACCGCGTGGCCTGCGACTCGCGCGACCTCAACTACGACAAGTTCGTCGTCGACGGCGAGGTGGAGACCCAGGCAGACGAGTCCTACACCTCCCACAACACCGAGAGGCTCGACGTGGAGGGCACCATCGCCAAGATCAAGACCGCCGAGTACGTGCAGCTGGCCCTGGAGGGCCGCGAGCACGAGGCGGTGCAGTAGGGTGCGCGTCCTCGTCACCGGCGCGAGGGGCTTCGTGGGCAGGAACCTCTGCTGCGCCCTCAAGAACATAAGGGACGGCAAGGACCGCCGCGAGAGATACGCGGGTCTGCTGCCCCTCGAGGTCATGGAGTACGACGTCGACTCCACGCCCGTGGAGCTCGACGAGTACTGCTCCCGCGCGGACTTCGTCTTCAACCTGGCCGGCGTCAACCGCCCAAAGGACCAGGCGGAGTTCATGGAGGGCAACTTCGGGTTCGCCTCCACGCTGCTCGAGGCGCTCGAGCGCCACGGCAACAAATGCCCCGTCATGCTGTCCAGCTCCGCGCAGGCGAGCCTCTCGGGCCGTTTCGAGGGCTCCGTCTACGGTGAGTCCAAGCTGGCGGGGGAGGGCCTGTTCCGCGGATACTCCGAGAGGACCGGCGCCCCCGTGCTCATCTACCGCTTCCCCAACCTCTACGGCAAGTGGTGCCGACCCCGATACAACTCCGCCGTGGCCACCTTCTGCGACGCCATCGCCAACGGCCGCCCCTACACCGTGAACGACCCCAACGTGGAGCTGGAGCTCCTCTATATCGACGACCTGGTCGGCGAGATGCTGGGCGCCCTGCTGGGCGAGGAGCACCGCTGCGGCTACGAGGGGCTCGTGAGGGTAGAGGGTGACGAGTTCTGCTACGTCCCGGAAACTGACGTCAAGTCGCTAGGCGAGATCGTCTACCTTCTCGACTGCTTCCGCGACAGCCGCGAGACGCTGTCGGTGCCCGACCTTTCGGAGGGCTCCTTCTCCAAGAAGCTCTGGAGCACGTTCCTGTCCTACTACGAGCCGGGCAACTTCGCCTACGGCCTCAAGCCCAACGTGGACGACCGCGGCTCGTTCACGGAGTTCCTGCGCACGCCCGAGCGCGGCCAGGTCTCCATCAACGTCTCGAGGCCCGGCATTACCAAGGGCAACCATTGGCATATGAGCAAGTGGGAGAAGTTCCTGGTGGTCTCCGGCACCGCGAGCATCAAGCTGAGGAAAGTGGGGGAGGACTCAGAGGGGAACCCGTTCCCCGTCGACGAGTACACCGTCTCCGGTTCCGACATGCGAGCCGTGGAGATGATTCCCGGCTACACGCACTCCATCACCAACCTGTCCGACACCGAGGACCTCGTGACGGTCATGTGGGCCAACGAGCCCTTCGACCCCGAGAATCCAGATACATTTTTCGAAGTTGTTTAAAATGAACTTTGCTAGGCGGTTCTTGTCGGTTAGGCTGGATTGGCTGTTAATTGGGACTTTCGTCGGATTCTCAATTTGCCTCAATAGCTGCAGCGCCGTTTCAACATTGATAGGCTTTTCGTCGCTATGCCTACCGTTTGCTCTGATATCGTGTTTTCTTCTGCTGACGCTTTCTGACGCGGATAAGAACAATACGGCGTTAACGATCGGTGCGCTTGTCTTTACGATTCCTGTCTTGCTTTCTGCTATCGGCAATTGTAGTAGTTCAAATGTCATGAATTCCTTGACATTAATGGTTTGTATCCTTTTAGCCTACCTTTGTGTCAGGAAGGTAGGGCCTCTTCATCTCTGCCATATTTTTGTCTGGCTTATGTGCGCCACCTCTTTTGTGTCTCTATTGGTTTGGATTGCAACAAATTGGTTGGGGATAAACTTACCGTTCCCCGTGTTTGAAAACGTCAACGGTGTTCATTACAAAACCATCTTCATTGTCTCTCAGTTTGCTGAGGCGTATATCGACGCAAGCAAGAGTATGGGTTTTTTCTGGGAAAGCGGAATTTTTGCTTCTTATCTACTCCTTGCGATTTCCGTTGAGTTCATGGTTAATAAAAAGCATCAAAAGTTAGATTGGCCTTGTTGGTCGTAACGTTGTTCACAACAGGATCTACAGCTGGCTATCTTCTTCTTCCACTTGCCCTTGCCGTTGGATTACTGAAAAACGGGGGTCGAGGTCGTGTGGCAATCGCGATTGGAATTGCCATCCTCGTTTTATGGGCTTTTACGAATTACTCCACAATTCTTAACGTGCTTATGCAGATTGACCCTTCATTATTTTGGAAGCTGGGGGATGCTGACGCCGTCACAAAGCTCACGAGGCTTCAGTCTCCTGGTGTGTGCTGGAGCCTATTTTCCTCAAGCCCCGTTTTGGGATTAGGTTACGGAGATGCCCTGGAGGCCTATTCTGCCATTGCAGCGGCCTCCCCAACCATTGATTCTTTGACGACAACGAGCTTCTTTCAACTTGCCGCGTTCGGTGTCTCTGGTTTCGCGATGTGGGGGGTTACGTTATACGCCCTTATCGGAACTCGGCGTCTTCCTCTATCCGCAGGCATTATGCTCGCTTTGCTGTTCGTTTTAGTAATCAACAAAGAACCGCATACCGCTTCGGCCATGACTTATATATTGGTATTTTCCTTCCTCTCCCTCTCTAACGAGAGTTCGGAACGCTCTTCCGTTAAATGCTATGGGGGCGCCCATGAAATATAATCTTAAACTAAGCGTTGCGGCAAACGCGTGCATCAAAGTTCTTGCCTTAATAGTATCTTTAATTTCGACGCCCATTATGATGTCGTTCTTCTCGAACGATGCAGTTCTCGGCGCTTGGTTTACCGTTCTCTCTGTGTTGAACTGGATTTCCTTTTTTGATTTCGGAATTGGCAACGGACTTCGCAACGATTTGACTTACGCGTTGAATAAAGGTGACTCCGAAAGGGCCCGCGTCGTAATTTCATCGTCGGTTATTTTCCTTGGCGCGATCGTGATCGCGCTGATTCCCCTTGGCGTGGCGGTCTCTGCCTTCGTTCCCTGGAACTCTGTCTTCTCCGTTGGGGATAGTGAAATCTGCAGAAGTGATCTTACCGCATGTATGATTGTCGTCATCGCAGGTACTTTGCTTCAGCTCGTTCTTAAGCTCGTGAACTCTCTGTTTTACGCTGTCCAGCGCAACGCTGCTCCGGCGCTTCTCCTTCTTATCTCCAACTGTCTAATCCTTGTCGCCATAGCTTTCCCGCCTCCCCTGGCGGGGGCTGGTGAGCGGTTCATGTACATGTGTGTAGTCGAGATAATCGCCCTATCGGTTCCGCTAGTCGCCGCTGGTTTTGTAATTTTCGCCACCGAACTCAAGGGCTATACATCGAGATTAAAGGACGTAAGGACAGATTACTTCCGTTCGCTTGGCTCGCTCGGCATTCAATTCTTCGTTATTCAGATTGCTCTGCTCTTCGTGTCGTCGACCAACGAGCTCTTCATCGGTTCTCTCTGCGGCTCCGATAGCGTCGTTCCTTACTCTGTGGCTTATAGGGTTTTCAATCTTATTCTTGTCTTTTTCGGAGTCATGGCTCAGCCCATCTGGTCCGACATGGCGAGTTCCTTTGCGTCGGGGAATAGACGCAGACTCCTCTCCGTGCATAGAAAGTATTTGGGGCTCTCGGCAATCGCATCCGCGGGAACGGTCGTTATCGGCCTGCTTATCAATTCCATACTTAGCATATGGCTAAAAGAACAGGCGCCGACCCTCACGCATTACGAGTCCTTTTCACTCATCTTTCTCGTCATCGCGACTGTGTTAACCAATTCTGAGACGTGCCTCGGTAACGCCACGAATCGCTTGAGACCTCAGGTTATTTTCTATTGCCTCGGTGCCATCGCAAAATATCCAGTTTCAGCGATCCTGTCCATGTATGTGACCAGTTGGGCCTCGGTTGTATACGCTAACGGTCTTGTGCTCGTTCCTGTCCTGATTGCTCAACATATTGCAAACCGCTGGCTTACCGCGGGCAGTGAGGAGAGTCCCGTTGAAGAAAAGTAAAAATTTAGAAACGTTATACTTTATCGGCGGATTATTTCCACGCGAGCGTGAAGATGAAATCAGACGCCTTACGAAGTCCGGTCTTCAAAGCGCCGCGAATAATCTTCAGTGGAAGTTTGTTAAAGGTTACGATTCATGCCTTGGTACTGAAAACGTCCACCTTATAAACTCGGAATACGTCGGTTCCTTCCCTAAGAGGTACTCCGGCATTTTCGTTCCACGATATAGCTTCCGGCATTCCGAAATTTCTGGTGAAGATGTTGGGCCTGGCTTCGTTAACCTACCGGTCTTAAAAGAGTTCTCGCGTGCTGCTAGGCTGTGCTCTGAGATTGATAAGGTTAACCCCAGAAGCTGTGAACAACTTTACTTCGTTGGCTATGCCGCCACTTATCCCATTGTGACTGCGCTGCATCACGCAAAAAAGAAATTTCCCAATAGCATTGTCGCCCTTATCGTTCCTGATTTACCTCAATACATGGAGCTGGGTAGCCGTGGAACGGGATTCTTGCACAGGCTTAAGAACCATTTTGTTTCAAAAGGCATGAAGGGCATGGATTGCTACGTCCCCTTGACAGCTGCAATGGCTCCTTACCTTGGAGTTGACTTGACGAAGTGTGCCGTTGTCGAGGGCATTGCTGACGAACATGACGCTTCTGAGCCTGAAGCCATCGTACGGGATCTGCCCGAGCGGTATATCTTGTACACAGGGACGCTCCAATACCGCTATGGGTTAGGCGAGTTAATTTCTGCATTTAAGGGGCTTGACGATACAGGAATCGGTCTTGTTGTTTGCGGTGACGGCGAGGCGGCAAATGAGATGACGGCTCTGCAGTCTGAGAATCCTATGGTGCGATACCTGGGCGTACTGCCGTCCCAAGAGATTGAAGGCCTGCGCAATGGCGCCACCATTCTCGTTAACCCGCGCAAGAACGAAGGGGATTATACGAAGTTTAGTTTTCCCTCGAAGATGATGGAGTACCTTGCATCGGGTGTGCCAACCGTTGCTTACAGGCTGGATGGAATGCCTGAAGACTATGAAGGTCTTTTCATCGATGCAACGGATGGAGGCCTTAAGGCGGCTTTAAATCGAGCTCTCGCGATGGATCCTGAAGAGCTGCACCAACTTTCCTTCCGAGCGAAAACTTATGTCCTCAACCACAAGGGCTCTAAGGATCAATGCGCACGCACACTTGAGCTTTTCAGAAAGGAGTCCACGTACATTGAGCGGTGACAAGACGTTCGACATTCCCGTCGCAGTATTCATTTTCAAACGACTCGATACTCTTGAGAGGATTTTCGATAGACTCGCTGAGGTTCGGCCTAGTAAGCTCTATCTCATCGCTGACCAGGGGAGAGATGAGACAGAGCGCCTCGCTGTCGACAAAGTGAGGCGTGGCGTCGACTCACTTATTACTTGGGACTGTGAGGTTATTCGAGACTACGCAAAGGAAAATAGGGGCGTATACGGAAACATCGCACTTGGCGCGAAACGAGTGTTCGAGCGGGAGCCTGTTGCCATTTTCTTGGAGGACGATAATTTATCTTCTGCGTCCTTCTTCCCCTTCTGTGCAGAAATGCTAGCTCGTTACCGTGACAATGATAAGATCCTTTGGATCTGCGGGACTAATTACCTATCGCAATACGAAGCGCCACGGAATGCCTCATACATCTTTACGAGGCAGCTTATGCCATGTGGATGGGCATCGTGGGGAGACAAGTTTCTATCTTCCTATGACTTCGAGCTGAACAAAACAAATCCCGAGGACATGAGGTGCGCTCGTAGCACGTACTCGGTACGACGACTCTACCTCCAGCAGCTGTTCAACGTGGAGTACGAGAAGGCGCATAAGAGCCGTACTGGGCGTTATTATTCTTGGGATTACCATATGGCATGGACCCTCAGGACGGGCGGGTTTTATGGCGTCGCCCCGTCGGTGAACCTTATAGAGAACATTGGTGTTGACGACTGCTCGGAGCACGGCGGCAATGACCTTTCGCTAGACATGACGAACCGGTTCTGTTCAATGGGAGGTTACGAACTCTCATTTCCGCTCAGACATCCTGAGACTGTTGAGCTCGATAAGACCTATGAACGGCTAATCGAGCGGAAGTTGCTGTACCCCGTCAAGGATTACATCGGGGTACTTGTTAAGCTGGCTGCAAATCGACTGTTTAAATTTCCGCCGGACCTCTCACTCAGGCAAGCGATTAAGAAGGATTTAAATGACTAATATGGGAGAAGACAAGATGATTCGATTCAAAAACGACGGCCGCCTGAAGCTGCTTATCATCGTGGGCACGCGCCCCGAGGTCATCCGCCTGTCCGAGGTCATCAAGAAGTGCCGCCGCCACTTCGACTGCCTGCTGGCGCACACCGGGCAGAACTACGACTACACGCTCAACGGCATCTTCTTCCGAGACCTGTCACTGGACGACCCCGACGTCTACCTTGACGCCGTGGGAGCGGACCTGGGCGAGACCGTCGGCAACATCATCGCCTCGAGCTACAGGCTGATGGTCGAGGTCCAGCCCGACGCGCTGCTGATCCTGGGCGACACAAACAGCTGCCTGTCCGCCATCGCGGCCAAGCGCCTGCACATCCCCATCTTCCACATGGAGGCGGGCAACCGCTGCAAGGACGAGTGCCTGCCCGAGGAGACCAACCGCCGCATCGTCGACGTGATCTCCGACGTCAACCTGGCCTACTCCGAGCACGTCCGCCGCTACCTCAAGGACACCGGCTGCGCCCCGGAGCGCACCTACGTCACGGGGTCTCCCATGGCCGAGGTCCTGCGCGCTAACCTTGAGAAGATCGAGGCCTCCGACGTCCTCTCCGAGCTCGGCCTGGAGCCCAAGCGCTACATGCTGCTTTCCGCCCACCGCGAGGAGAATATCGACACCGAGGCCAACTTCAAGAGCCTGTTCACCGCCATCAACGCCCTGGCCGAGAAGTACGACATGCCGATCCTGTACTCCTGCCACCCGCGCTCCCGCAAGCGCCTGGAGGCCACCGGCTTTCAGCTCGACCAGCGCGTGCGCATGCACGAGCCCATGGGCTTCCATGACTACAACTGCCTGCAGATGAACGCCTTCGCGGTCGTCTCCGACTCCGGAACCCTGCCCGAGGAGTCCAGCTTCTTCGCGAGCGTCGGGCACCCGTTCCCGGCGGTGTGCATCCGCACCTCCACCGAGCGCCCCGAGGCGCTGGATAAGGCGTGCTTCACGCTGGCCGGCATCAGCGAGCGCGGCCTGCTGCAGGCCGTCCATACGGCCGTCGAGCTCGACGCGGAGGGGTCGCTGCCCGAGGCGCCCGTCCCCGACTACGCCGACGAGACCGTCTCCACCAAGGTGGTCAAGATCATCCAGAGCTACACCGGCGTCGTGGACAAGATGGTGTGGAGGAAGAGCTTATAGAACAGTCGACATTTGGTGTGGCATATGTAACCTGCCTGGTTTTCTACCAGTGTTAACAAGCTAAATATAATTGTTTAATTGACCTCTTGTAGACTTTCTTTTCTACAAGAGGTCAATTTGATTATCGTCTTGAAGGGATTCGGAATATGGACGAGAAACCTTTACCTGTAGCTGATTCGATATTTTTCCCATACTATGTAAACCAAAATAGACTGTTGGATATTTACGCAATTCTAAATAGGGGCTTTTCTGAATACGAAGAGATTAAAGAAGAATCGTCTTCAGGAAAATCTTCCTCAAAAAGAGGGAGCGCTGGCGTTGGTTTTAAGATTTTTAAGCTTGGGATAACAGCCGAAGCGGAGCTTATTAATAATTCTGGAAATTCGAGTTCTAAGGAATCAAAGTTGGTCCAGACCACAACTTCCATGTTGAGCATGGTGGTCGAGCAGCTGTCCCAACATAAGTTCTTAAAAGAGATTTTGAAGTCTCAGCCTGGAGATTTTGTCTGCATTCCGGTCAATCTTAAGATCAATTCCATTAAAGGCCTCGTTGATGAAGCGATTGAAATGACTGAGCTCAGCCAAAAAATGCAAGAGGTTGGCGGAACCAAGCTCAAGGGATCAAATAACGCCACTTCAGCTTCATTGAAAAAAATCGGAGCTGTCACCAAAGAGTTATTTTCCGCAGAGGAGATAGTCTCGGATAACGACGCTTATGCCGTAATTGGTACGATAACTGACCAAAATCTATATCAAGCTAATCGGCAGGATATTATAGATGTAGAACTGACCTGTTTGGCACAAATCAAACGAGTGTTTCCAGACGGAACGCAATTGATGAAAAATACTGTATTTACCAAAATTATGGATACCGGCAGCAAAGAGGCGCTTATCAAGTCAGTGGCGGCCTTAAATTCCGGTCCAATTAAATGTGATTCAGTTGCGATAATGGAAATTAGCGGCAAGCCTGTTTATCAACTTGAAGTTGTTGCGCTTTACCAAGAATCGCATCCATCGGTATAACCGCACAACTCGAATCGCTTGTTGAGAGCAAGGCCATACACGATCCTATTTATCTCAAGAATGCCGGCAAGCCGAAGCTGATCGCGGACGTCAACCGCCTGACGATGAAGTCCAACTCCGACAACTTCCGCGCGAGCTCCATCCAGGGCGTCATGAAGCGCGTGAAGGCCAAGGGCGTGCCCGTGGTGGTCTACGAGCCCACGCTGGACGCGCCGGAGTTCTTCGGCTCCGAGGTGACCCACGATCTGGAGGCCTTCAAGGCAGAGTGCGACGTGATCGTGGCCAACCGCTGGAGCGACGAGCTCGCGGACGTGGCGGACAAGGTGTACACAAGAGATCTGTTTAAGAGGGATTAGGAAGTGTCTTTGTCACATTCGATCTGCAGCCCCACACGTAAGCTTGTAATAATCGGAGCAAGTGGGCATGGAAAGGTTATCGCCGACATCGCGCTGATGTGCGGATACGCGGACATTCTCTTTCTTGATGACAACCCTGCAGTTTCGCAATGCGCCGGATTCCCGGTTGTAGGAACGTCCTCAATGGCCGGAAAGCTCGGAGGCCGCTGTGATTACGTTGTCGCGATCGGCAACCCCATGGCGCGAGAACGGATTCAGGAAAGCATCGATGGCAAACTGGTGACCCTTGTTCATCCTAATGCCACAATTGGGCGATGCGTAGAAATTGGTGAGGGCACCGTCGTAATGGCTGGTGCCGTGGTTAATTCCGATACCGTTATCGGCAAGGGTGTGATTGTGAACACTTGTGCTTCGGTTGATCACGACTGTCGAATAGCCAATTACGTTCATGTATCCGTGGGGGCACATGTTGCGGGCACTGTGGATATCCATGAGCGCACGTGGCTCGGAATCGGGAGCTGCGTGACCAACAATGTGTCCATCTGTTCGGACTGTATGGTAGGTGCAGGAGCCGTCGTTGTGCGCGATATAGATGTATCCGGGACTTATGTAGGCATTCCGGCCAGGTTTTCACACGTTAATGAAAACTGGCCTTCTGCTGGACTAACTTCTCGGCAAAAGCCGACGCTCCTAGAATGACGGGCTGTTCGGGGGCTGTAAAAACAATCACAAGACCCGAGGGATACCTTCATTAGCAGACGACCCACTATCTTTTCTTGTATAGCGAAAACAATGATGTCGAAATGCAGCTAAACTCTTAAATTTTTTTGACATACGTTAAGTTTTAGATTCAATTGTTTAAGAAGCAATCGGATTAAAATCACCTAGTTTGTCAAACATTAGGCGTAGCTGAGCGCGTCCTGCCCAAGGACACCAAGCAGCTGCTGGCCAAATACAAGGACGTGCCCCAGAACCTGATCGAGGCCATCGTGGACGCCAACCGCACCCGCAAGTACTTCGTGGCCGACGAGGTGCTGCAGATGGTGTGGGACCGCGTGTACGCCGGCAAGGAGAAGCCGGTCGTGGGCGTGTACCGCCTGACGATGAAGTCCAACTCCGACAACTTCCGCGCGAGCTCCATCCAGGGCGTCATGAAGCGCGTGAAGGCCAAGGGCGTGCCCGTGGTGGTCTACGAGCCCACGCTGGACGCGCCGGAGTTCTTCGGCTCCGAGGTGACCCACGATCTGGAGGCCTTCAAGGCAGAGTGCGACGTGATCGTGGCCAACCGCTGGAGCGACGAGCTCGCGGACGTGGCGGACAAGGTGTACACTAGGGATCTGTTTAAGAGGGACTAGGGGAGAGGATTCCCAGGCCCGACTCTGGACTTGCCTACAAGGCGTATTGACAAGAAAGAGGTCATATCGGCTATCGCCGATATGACCTCTTTTGGTATAAGTCTGATTCCTTTTCCAGCTGGTGGGCGACGCGTTATATATAGCACGTTAAGCGACGAACACCATTTTCCCTGCTTTTAGCCTTGGGCACCAAGAACGGGACGTCGCCCGTACTGCAATCGTCTGCGTCGGGCCTCTTAATCCAGCCCGACAGGCTTTCGAAGTCGTGGCTCAGCCTGTGTGTCAACTCCGCGTGGGTCGTCTCAGACATTTTGCAAAGCTCCGCGCTCGCATTGGTGACGACGAGGTTGATGTACATGGCGGAGCAAGAGTGTGAAAGGAGGGGTATCCTGATATGTCGGAGCTGGAAGAGACGGATGAGCTGAACAAGAATACGGAGCTTCAGAGTTGTCCGCACGGGTTGTTAGGCTAAGCGTGGATGTTGACCTTGTTTGTATTCGACGTCTTAGCCTTCGATGTGAAAGAAGAAGTCTATGCACCGTTTATCCAGCCGGTCTGTTCTCCCTATGATTCGTCTTTTCCGTGGTTTTAAAGAACAAAAGTGGGCTGAGCAGTTTTTGCGTGGCGATATATACATGAATACCCTAGGGTATTTTTGGAATGAGGGAAACGTGGAGCAGCAGGACTTTCTTGAAGGGGCCTGCGCGTCTTTTGACCCCCATATCATGCGAGGCTTTCCTAAAGATTTACTCGATGTCCTTGCAAAAGAATCGTATGCAATACCGAGCGGCGCAGGCTACTGTAATGTGTGCTGCTTTTCGTGCGTCCTCATTAAGCAAGTAGATACGAGAGACGACTTAATTGAATTGCCCGATCCGGGCCTTGACCTTGGTTCATGGATTGTGGTTATTGACAATCCCTGTGAACTTATATCTAGGCTTAGGACAGCCGTTCTGCAATTGGGTTATGACTTTGTAGCTGCTCCGGTTGAATATAGAGATAGCGTTCAGTTGAATCCCTCAGAAGTTGTTAAATCAACAATGGATTTAAAATCTCATAATCCATTACCTGCCTATATGGTATTTCCAAATGGGATTCCACAATTTAATGCAGGAGTGTTTGTAAAGAATGTTCGTTACGAAAACCAAGCTGAATGGCGTATCGCCGTTAATAGGAAAGAACGGTCATATGAGCCTCTAATTCTTAAGCTTGGCGATTTGACTGATATCGCTCATTTGACTAGGAGAACGGAGCTTACTGATGATCTGCAACGGATGCACGGTTGTTCAGTCCCCTATTTAACTAGAGGGTGCTTTGTAACGAAGACTTCTCAAGAACTATCTCAGGATCTTTTTAAGTTAGGTAATGAGGAGCTTTTCATTACGCTGACGATTGGTTAGCCCTCAATTGACCAGGATAAAAGGAGATACTACTGCTGGCTGATCTTGGTGCTTACATTCCATGCAATAGGTTTTTCGATTCCGGCAGAAGTGCTCTTAGTGTTGTCACTCGAGAGAAGTCCGGGCAGATGGCTCTTAATCAACCCGATTTGGATCTGTCGTAATTGGAGCTATTCAGACTCAAGCATCACAGCCTGTATCACGCCTCTTTTCGATCAGCTTTTTAGCGAGCTCGAGGACGCTTTCGTCGTAATATGGCCAGTCTACGAAGTTTTCGAGGTACCCGCGCCCCGTTGCGGCCGACAGCTCATCGTTTATCTTGAGTGTAATCGCGACGAGTAAGGTTAGCATGCGATAGTAATCGGATCGAATGTTCATCGCATCAGGGTCGGTGATCGGTGAATGTGCGTGGTCGTATCTGTTCCTGAGACCCTGTGAGTTGGGGAAAGAGGCGTCGTTGAACATGTAATCGAGATATGCTGCCTCGTCGGGCGCGAACAGCTTGCCGCAGTACGACAGTATTTCGTCTGAGACAAGCCCATCGATGAGCGCTAAATCACCGTCTCCGCATCCCCCAAGCGCAATCGCGCCATTATCCCAAACGACCTTCAGGCAAATTGATCGAGGGGTTGGGGAGAGAGCGCCTGTCTTTTCGCACACACTTACCAGTTGTCGGTCGACTAATTGTTGGAGCACCTCGGCGTATACAGCATCATAATCGTCGAAGGTGACCATAGCATTCGAAATCAAATCGAAAAAGCAGCGAGCATGGTCGTTATGGCCTCTTCTGTATGTCAGCATGCACTGGTCGGAGAACAGATAAAATCCCCACCTGTTAAAGCAGGCTCCGTCAATTGCGTACTTTTTCTCAGAGAGCGCGTTGAGGGTTCCAAAAGTTTTAAAGCTTTCATAGGGGAAATAGTCGCCGTCGATTTTTCCAATCCTCGAATATATTGAATAGGACTTAACGGCGCGCTCGATCTCTGGCCCTATCGACTTGCATTTGTCGAGCCACGAAGCTCCGCTTGACGGCAGCGCCAAACTGAAACCACTGATTGAGTACTCCTCTGCAAAATAAACGTTGTACGTCCATTCGAGTGCATCTTCGAGCCTTGTACCGCGGCTTTCGAGGAAATTCGCGTATGCGAAAACTTCGACATTGGCGAGAGATTCCCGGGTGTTGGATATCGTATTCATTCGGTATTCCCCCAGCACGTGGGGCCCCAGCGTTGCAAGCAGGCCGCTCTCCTCGTGGGAGTGAGCAGGCGAGGCCATGAGACCGCTTCGGTCTACTACGTCCAGTAGGTATCTGCAATTGTTCATGATGCTTGCGTGATCGGTGTATTTGTCGAGCCAGGTTTCGCTAAAGCTGTAGGTCAAGGTTAGGCCTTCGACCTTTACACCCTTGCAAGCAATCTGTTCAGGGTCGATCTGCACCCCGGCTCCGTACTTAAGCCCGGTGCCTTGTCGAAATAGCTCATCCATAGCCTTATCGTGGGCCTGCTTTGCACGCACTTTGACGTTCGGCGACGGAGAGAATCTGCATTTTGTTGCGCCGGAAGGCCAATTGAAAAGGGCCTCCATATAATTCGGGTTGGCGCGCTGGTCGTCAAGGTAGCCTGCCATTATCGAATCGAAGTCGCCCTGGGAAAGGCATTTCGGGAGGTAGATTGCGTTCTGGTTCCTTGATTCCGTCGCGTACTCGTGGATGATCAGCTCAGCGGAATAATACGGATTGTCGATAAATAATTTTCCTAGCTCTGTATCGAATAATTTGACGAGTTTGTCCTTCTCCAAGATAGAAGCTAAGCATTCGACATGTCGCGAGAGAAGTTCGTCAATTTCCTCGCCGGAGATCAGCGTCTCTGCGCCGCAGGCGTGCACCAACCCCCAAAACTGAGCGGCGTATTGTATCTCGACTTCCTCATAAATATCGAGGATTCCCGTAGACTTGAGCGTCTCCCTCGTATACTTGCAAGCATTCGCGAAGAGCGCGGAAACAACCCTTGCAACATCGATGTCTTCAGCTTTCTCGAACAATTCAGGGACCGTTTCAAATGTGAGCTTGAGTTGATGTGCCTCTATTGCGTCGTTAATCGTCGCGATTTGATTGTGAGGTCCCTCCTTCAGGATATAAAGACAACGGTCTATGAAAAATCCTACGGCCCAGTCGCTGCGGTCATAGGAAACGATCCTAGTGTGGTTGAATTCTCGCAACGATCGCCTTTCTCGCGTAATGCCGACTGCATAAGAATACCGCGGGTTGGGCCTCGTCGGCGGTCAACGATAGCGCCTAGTGAGGTCCTTGATGTAAAGCGGATAGACGTTGAGGCCTCTGCCAAACTATGCTCCTCCCCTTATGATGTCAGACTCGGTGAGTACGCGTTGCTGGCCAAAGAGATCCTGCTGATTAGGTTACTGCCATCAAAGGCCCCGAGGTGCAGGTCAGCGTACACCAATAGAAGTCCAACTCCGACAACTTCCGCGCGAGCTCCATCCAGGGCGTCATGGAATGCGTGAAGGCCAAATGCGTGCCCTTGGCGGCCTACGAGCTCACGCTAGACGCGGTATTATTTTGTCCAACTTAAGCAGTTTCTCAATTGGTTCATTTGAAGCTGTTCGCCCATATCACTGGAGTCCACTATGAGAAATTATTACCAGGTCAAGGCCGTCGCTTCAGCCCCTCCGAAAAGGCTTGTTGCGGTTGGAAAGGTCGTCTGTGTTCTTGGACTCCTAATTACACTCGGGGGTCCATTTGTAGCTTGGCTGCTTAGCGTTGGTGTAAATCGCGTACCGTCTTTCCCGTTTATAGTTCTTGGGTTGTTCTTGTTTATCGATGGCCTACTGTTGGTCTCGACCGCGTCGAGGCAGCAAAAGGAACTGTTGAATCTACGCCAATCTCTCCTAGAAGACGATCCGCAGATCACTGCAAGCGCCGAAGAGTTCATGTCTCGGCGAAAGGCTCTGGTACAACAAGGCGAGGTTACAGGCATATTCATCGTTCATAATGCCACCAAAGATCTGTACTACGTAGGCCAAAGCGCAAAGGCGATTGACCGGGCAGCTCTACAGTTTCTTGGAAAAGGTAATTGCCAAGTGTGCGCCGATTTCAAGTACGGCGATGAGTTCAACGTGCGTATAGTTCCGCTGTCTACAAGCGGCTATAAGAGCCTCAATGAGTTAAAGCGCGCGGCAATAAAGGCGCTTGAGGCCGCTGGCGACGAGCTTTACTAAGGATGGATCGCCTTCCCCGTTAAAAGCGTCTAACGGTGATTCTACTGTGACTAATTGGCTCGAGGGAGTCAGTCTGCTGCTTGTTCCTAAACGGCAACGACAGGCAAGGCCACAAATGGGTGTTGCTCTATATGCTTGATAACGGACTTACCTGATAAACAATGAGCGGCAAGCTGTATGACATCTAGTTCAAATACGACTCGCAAACCTATGCGGGTAAGCACAAGGGGAGCGGCTTTGCCGGAGAGATAAAGCTCGCAGACTTTGTTGATCTGGAGACGGGGGAGTTTGTTTAGGGGGCGGAACGAGCGCTCGCTCTACTTAGATTCGTCACCCCTCGCTAGCAACAGTGCCAACGCACAGCGATGACCCTATCCGCATTGCAAATTGGCTCGCTTGAATAAAATCTCAAATTAGAGCAAATATTTGTTCAAAACTAACAAATATTGCCTTTAAAAGCATATAATTGTTCTTGAAATTACAGTATGTCTGTGATAAACGAACAGTAGCTAGAAAGATTCTGACGATGATCCTCAATTTTTCTTTTAAGAATTACCTCAGTTTTCGAGATGCACAGCAGTTTTCATTTGAACCAATTTCCGGTAAAAAAGAACTTGGTCCCGTACGTGTCGCCGCAGTGTATGGCGCTAACGCTTCGGGAAAATCCAATTTTATTGACGCTTTGAATTTTGTCTCGTATTTCGTCCGCACCGGCTTCGCAGCAGGCGATGCGCAAACACGAATTCCAGTCATTCCTTTTTTGCTAGATTCAAACTCTATCAACGACGATACCGAGTTTTCTATTGACTTTACTTCCGATAATGAAAAATACGAGTTCTCGTTTGGGTTAAATAAGAACGAAGTTACTTACGAAAACCTCGTCGTCTATCGATCAAAGCAACCCTCCCTTCTTTACGATCGCACTTCGGTAAATGGAATGCAGTCCATTAAATTTGGAAGCTCCTTTACGGGCGCAAAAAAGCAGCTATGGGATATTACACGCAAAAACTCTCTCTTTTTATCTGCCGCGGCAACTGCTGGCAGCACGGTTATCCAACCGGCATTTAAGTCGCTTGCTTACGATATAAAGCACTATGATGCGACGCGATACGCCAACGAGCTAACAGAAATAAAGAAATTATTTATCAAAGGCGATTCGCGAGCCCGAGTATTATCCCAGCTTATTAAGTTTGCCGATATCGGAATTGACGATATCGATGTTCGCCAAGCGGAAAGCGTCTTCGGTTTAAAAGAGCCGTTCGTTGATCTTAAAGACATCCCAGAAGAAGCGCGGAATATAATTGAGGAAGATTTTAAATGGTCGTTTTCCTATGACCTATTCTTCCATCATAAAGGGGTGGGGGATGGACTTTGGTTCAACTCAAACCAGGAATCCGAAGGAACAAAAGCGGCTCTAGCGTTTTTCTTCGTGGCTCTAAACTCGTTAAGCAGCGGAACTCTGGCGCTCATTGATGAACTAGATTCGAGCCTTCATCCCACGCTCCTACGCGACTTTGTTTCACTGTTTTCTGATCCTGAAACAAATCCAAATGGTGCGCAGCTCATCTTTTCTACTCATGATGTTACCTTGATGACGCGAACGAGCCCCATGGAAGAGGTGCTTGAACGCGATCAGGTCTGGTTTGTTGAAAAGGACTCAGAGGGAACTTCTCAATTAATTGCCGCAATGGAGTATTCTCCTCGCGCAAATGAGAATCTGGGCCGCAATTATTTGAACGGTGTCTATGTGCCACTGCCCAACCCAAGCTTTCATCAACTTATGGCCCAACTCATGAAAGAAGGCGCTGACATAAATGGCTAAGGCAGAAAGGAGAGGGCTTGCTCTCGGACGCAAAAAGCAAACGAGAGCAAAACGAAAGCGCCATCTGATTGTGTCCAACGGCAGGGTTACCGAAACCGAATACTTCAACTTCCTAATTAATGAAATGGATGTTCGCGGAAGTGTGCGATATAGGTATATCGACGGAGATCCACTAAAGGTAGCGAAGAAGGTGTCCCGTGAGCTCGAGTCAGATAAAAAGGCCGTTAAAGCAGGCGAAATAGACGAACTAAGTTCTGTATGGATTGTTGTTGACTCGGACGAGTTCAGGAATCTAGCTGCTGCAGAGCGCGAAGCTAGGGTCAAAGGAGTCAAACTTGCAATTTCCAATCCATGTTTTGAAGTATGGCTTATTGACCACGTTTCGCCATGCTCTGAAAGTTATGCATCGACTCCTCAATGCGAGAAACGGGCCCGCGATCTTGGCCTACTAAAATCCACAGACCCCAACAGGTCGTCCGCGTCAAAGTACAAGTCTGTAAATCTAGAAATGATTAGCGGCAACAAGGGCCAGGCTTTAGTCAACGCTGCTAAGCACAATACAGCTGAAAAGCGTCGCATAAGACAGAGCAATCCGGACAACGTCTCCTCTTATCAAGTGTGGACGGACTTGCCCGAACTTATAACTGACGTATTTGATTCTGGTAAATAACGGGAGATGGAGCACGCGCATTTAATCGCGCGGGCTCCATCTCCTTTCACCGACTGGCAAAACGATTTACACCTAATTTTGGGATTCAATCACAGTCTTTTAGCTTGTCCGTGCCTTGATCTCGCTACACTAATAGCTACTGCTACCGGGGCATTTTCTGGTGCAGCTTCCATTGGCTCTTGCGAAGATCGGAGCGGCTATGTTTGCTACCGCGTTCCACACCAGCCGTCACTACATTCTGCTTACTGTCATGGCCTGCCTATGCGTTTTGCTGGGCGGGCCTTCTTATGTCGCGGGCGCGGAGAGCCTGTTCATTGCGGGCGACACGTACTGCGAACCGGACGTGTCGGGTCCCGGATGGACTTGGACAGATAAAGATCATCTTGAGCTTAACGGCTATGCGGGCGAGGCCATCGGCGCCGACGGCGACCTAGTGGTGACGCTTGTGGGGCAAAGCTCCGTGGTCGAGACGCAAGCGTCCGATGCGGACATTTCCATGAGCGGCATGGAGGTGTGGGGAAATCTTACGCTTTGCGGCTCCGGCTCGCTCACGGCGACGGGTTCGCAATGCGGGATCCATGTGTCCCAGGCGCTGGTGGTGGACGGCTGCACGGTCGATGCCAGGGCCGACGGGACAGGCGTTCTTGACCAGGCTGTTGCCGGCATTGCCGCAGGCAGCTTGACAGTACGCGGCGGAGGGCGCGTTGTTGCCGCGGGCGCGGGATCCGATGCGGGCTTGCGCTTTTATGGCGTGCGCTTGCTCGACGAGGGATTTGGGACAGACGCAGCGAGCAAGACGCTTGCTGTGGATGCGTCCCGGCTGGATGCAACCGGTACGGACGCCGGCGTTGCCTGCGATCGTGGATCGCTCGTTGCCGCGCACTTTGTGACGCCTGCAGGCGGAGCCTTTAGCGCTGCTAGCGTGGTGGATGCTGACGGGGCTGTGGCCACGCATGTGGTAATTGAGCCCGATGGCGCCACCTCGCCGTCGGGGGAGCCCGTTACACCCGGCGGCGAGGTGCCGGGGGATGGCACGGGCAATCCTACTGGTGGCGCCGACCCGGCTACGGGTCAACCCGGTGCGGAGCCGGCAACGGATCCTGCGGTGAAACCCGCGGCTACGTCGCCCAAGACAACGGTCACCAAGACCACAGTCAGCAAGACGACCAAGCGCAAATCCACTACGGCAACAACACCGGCGCTTCCCAAGACCGGCGACAGCTACTGGATAGCTGCCTCCTTAATGCTATTCCTGCTGGGGGCAGTGCTTCTAAGCGCCGCATATCGCTGCTGATGCGGTACGACGCACCTGGCTGCGGCAACACCATGACGTTCGGCACGCTTTACGAACTCTCCAATGAACTCGAGAAGGAAGTTGGGCGAAAGGTTGATATCGTCACCAACCCACCAGAGCACATGCGCCCGACCTTCCGCAAAAGCATCGAGCAAGATGATGTGCGCATCTATGAAGTGCTGTAAACAGGACGGGGAGCTTGCGAATACCAGCACTCAATCTATTCCTTTCAAAGAACCCAGCCGGAGACCCTCGAGGGCATCCGCGAAGGTGACGCATTCTTTGCGGCAGGGGGGGTCCGGTCGCTTCGACAACGGCGCTGATCTTATCGATGCAGCTCTAAAAGCTCCTGAAGTGTGAGAGAGTTTAACCACCGAAGAGACGGTCGTCTTGGAGGTGCCAGATCGGCGAGGTACGTACCTCGCCATTTTTGTACGATTTGAATCAAATGTCTAAGCATTTGAACCTGCATATCGACGAGGTCGGCAATGCGGATAAGCCGGTTGATTTTCAATCTCAACGCAACAGCCTGAACGGACCCCGCGTTTCCGCAGCTAGCGCAACGCGGAACTAGCTCCCGGCACCTGGCCGTCGCCTCGTTTCCGCAGGTGGAGAGGCTATGGAGGCCGGCGTCCCCACCCTGCCGCGGCATGCTCCGCCAGCCCGCTGCGCAGCCGCTCCGGACTCAGCGCAACGGGCCCTCCGGCCCATGTCCCGGCGCGCCGGCTATCCCG